>UOFH01000273.1_pt1 | contig 10705 bp, 9 predicted proteins | sample 1988451 | NCBI WGS metagenome assembly UOFH01 (sample SAMEA4712194, study PRJEB27164) | hydrothermal vent metagenome | biome: marine basaltic hydrothermal vent biome; feature: marine hydrothermal vent; material: mineral | place: Pacific Ocean | collected 2011-06-14/2011-07-23 | depth 1689 m | reverse complement strand
CGTGATGCGCATTCTCACCAAACGCTTCTAAGATATAGTCAGCACGAGCACACATTTCGTGATGATCGTCTGCCGTGATGTTAGCTGAGAAGATTTTCGCTTCGCCCGTTTCATCTTGAGCACGCTTCATTGCATCCGCAACTAAAGGGGTCACGTCTTTCATGCGAGCATAAATCTGGTTACCTTGAGGCTCATCATTCTTGATGAAATCACCACCCAGCCAGAATTGGTATGCCGCTTCTGCGAAAGGCTTAGGACGAAGACCTAATTTAGGCTTGATGATAGTACCCGCGATATAACCGCCTTCAGTACGTGAACGACCTAAAATGTTCCATAAATCAGTGATGTCCATTGAAGGGCCATCAAAGATATCAAGCATTTGCTTGGGCACATGGAAATCAACCATTTGCGCACACTGAACATCACCCATGCCCTGGTTATTACCAATCGCAAGCGTAAGGAAAGAGACAACCATTGCACGACCGTCAATAATGTTACGGTCGAACAGACCACAAGGGTATGCGATTTTCATGATGCCTTTGGCTTCATCAATCTCGTAAACCATTGCATCTAAATCTTTAGTGAAGTCATCCGTAGTTGAAACTTCAACGTTAGTACCGGTTGATGATTCAGCTGCAAAGTGAGCAGCCGTCTCAAGATACCCACCAAAACCAGGCATGGGTGTCATTGTGTAAGCAACCAGAATATGGCCACCGTCTGCTAAAAGTGTATCTTCATCCAGACTTAGGTCTGCATAACGTGCTGACTGATCCATGTAGATCTCCTCAGTTTATTTAAAATTCTTATTTAAAATTTGGGCTGATTCCAGCGACTTATAGTAAGCCCCTCTCTTCAGGGACGGATACTATAAAACCATGCAACCATAATTAACACTCAAAGTTTTTGATTATTATGATAAGGTATTAGTTATACATTAAAAACATTCACCACAGAGGACACGGAGAAAAGCGTTTAGCCGGTTACTGCGCCGCAGGCGCGGCACAAAAAACCTCCGTGTCCTCTGTGGTAAAACCGCTTTTGCTTTATTATTTAGTAGAGAAAAAAATGGCTCTCAACCTCACCTTCCGCCAGCTCAAGGTATTCGAATCCGCTGCAAGGCATTTAAGTTACACCCGCGCCGCCGAGGAGCTACACCTCAGCCAGCCGGGGGTTTCAATGCAAATCAAACAATTAGAAGAAGCCGTTGGCTTGCCGCTATTTGAACAGATCGGCAAAAAAATGCACCTGACCAATGCGGGGCGTGAGGTTTACGCTTATAGTCAGAGCATCGGTCATTTACTGAATGAAGCTGAATTAGTGCTCGATGAACTCAAAGGCGGTAGCAGCGGCAAATTAGCAATCTCGGTCGCCACCACCGCCAGCCACTTTGCCACTCGCTTACTGGCGGCTTTTTCGCAGCGCTATGAAAATGTCACCATCAGCCTCGATATTACCAATCGAGAGAGCCTGCAGCACCAGCTCACTAATAATGAACCCGACCTGGTTATTATGGGTCAGCCACCGGAGGGCGTAGAGGTTGAATCGGAAGCGTTTATGGTGAACCCGCTGGTGTTGATTGCCCCCGCCAACCACCCGCTGGTTAAAGAGCGCAATATTCCTCTAACGCATTTTGAAGATGAGCACTTCGTAGTGCGGGAAAGTGGCTCGGGTACCCGCGGAGCCATTCAACGATTTTTTGATGAACACAATGTGAGCTTTCACACTGGCATTGAAATGAGTTCAAACGAAGCGATAAAACAGGCGGTTGAAGCGGGGCTGGGGCTGGGTATTGTGTCGATACATACATTAGAGCTGGAGCTGGAAACCCGCAGACTGGCTATTTTAGATGTAGAGGACTTTCCCATTCAACGTCACTGGCATATTGTGCAGCGCAGTGGTAAACGGCTAACGCCCGTAGCAATCGCATTCAAACAGTTTGTGCTGGATGAGGCCATTCAGTTTATTCGTTTGCCTGAGAATTAAATATTGAGACTCCCGGATGAATACCGGAAGCCTGACGTAAACAACTACTTCTTTAACGTCTGTAAGATTTCTTCTAGCTCATTTCTGATTTGCTTAACCAGCTGATTACTTTGCGACGTATCTTCTTTGGCGGTTTCGCCGGTAAGTTGCTGACGCGCACCACCAATCGTAAAACCTTGGTCATATAATAAACTACGAATTTGACGAATTAAAATCACATCATGGCGCTGATAATAGCGGCGATTTCCACGACGTTTAACTGGCTTTAACTGCGTGAATTCCTGCTCCCAATAACGAAGTACGTGCGGCTTTACACCACACAGCTCACTCACTTCACCAATGGTAAAGTAGCGTTTGCTCGGTATTACGGGTAATTCGTTATTATTGCTGGCTTCCAGCATAGGCCTCAACTCTTTGTTTTAATTTTTGTCCTGGGCGGAACGTAACGACTCTGCGCGCACAGATAGGTATTTCCTGACCTGTTTTCGGGTTACGACCCGGACGCTGAGTTTTATCTCTTAATGTAAAATTGCCAAAGCCTGAAAGTTTTACGTTGTAGGTATCTTCCAGCGCTTCGCGCACTTCTTCAAAAAATAGTTCAACCAACTCTTTGGCTTCTCGCTTGTTGAGCCCGAGCTCATCAAACAATCGCTCTGCCATATCGGCTTTGGTTAACGCCATTTCTACTCCCGTAGTGTAGCACCATAGTTGTCATTTAAAACGCTGACAATGCTGTTAATTTCTTTATCCACGTCCTCATCCGTAAGAGTGCTGGAAAATCCTTGTAAAATCAAGCCTAAAGCGACACTTTTTAGTCCTGCTTCTATATTAACACCAGTATAGACGTCAAATAACAAGATTTCTTGAAGTATTTCAGAAGTGACTGATTTAATTGATTTAACCAAATCTTCAACCGCAATTTCCTGTTTAACTAATACGGCCAAATCTCGGCGCACTTCTGGGAATTTGGAAAGCGCGTTAAATGTCGGCACAGCGCCTTCTAACAATGCCTTTTGATCCACTTCGAAAACGTACACCGTAGGCGTAATATCCAGTGTTTTTTGGGTATTAGGATGCAACGCACCTATCCAGCCAATGGCCTCATTATTCTTAAAAATTTGTGCCGATTGACCGGGGTGAAGCGCCGAATGTGCGGTTTTTTCGAAATAAATATTTTTTAAGCCGCCCAAAGCCAAAATAGCTTCGAGGTCCGATTTAGCATCGAAGAAGTCGATCTTGCGCTCACCCGCCCCCCATTGCTCGGTTTCAATATTGCCGGTAATGGCGCCTGATATTTTTGCATTTTGCACCAGTTCATCACCTTGTTTAACAAAGGTTAAGCCGGTTTCGAATAAACGCACGCGGGGTTGTTGGCGATTTAAATTATGCTGCACTGCCTTTAACAGGCCTGGCCAGATGCTGGTGCGCATCACCGATAAATCGGCGGAGATGGGATTCGCCAGCTTCACGGGCGCAATGTCTGGATCGATTGCCGCCTGCCATTTTGGATCAACAAAACTGTAACTAATGGCTTCGAAATAACCGCGTTCAACCAGCACATCTTTCACCCGCTGCAAATCAATTTGCGCCTCTACAAGCCGCTTCATTGCAGGCTGATACGTGGGCAGTTTTCTGGGGATATTGTTGTAGCCGTGAATGCGAATAATCTCTTCGATTAAATCGGCTTCAATGGCGATATCAAAACGGTAGCTCGGTGCCGTGACCATCCAGCCACCTTTCTGCGCGCTTAATGTCATGCCCAGTTTTGTTAAAATAGATTCCACTTCAGCGGCGTCGAACTCGATGCCAAGCATGCGATTGACGCGATCTAAACGTAACTGGATCGGCTCGCGAGCAGGTAAATTGGCAGCCGAGGTTTCGTCGACCACGGGTCCGGCCTGCCCGCCGCAAATATCCATTAACAACTGGGTGGCACGCTCCAGCGCGATGATGGGCAGCTCAGGGTCTACGCCACGTTCGAAGCGATGCGATGAGTCTGTGTGCAAGCCGTACTCACGCGCCTTGCCCGCAATGGCTAACGGATTAAAGTGTGCTGATTCTAAAAAGAGGTGCTGGGTGCTATCGGAAACACCGCTGTTTTCACCACCCATAATGCCGGCGAGTGCGAGCGCCTTTTTTTCATCCGCAATAATCAGCGTATTTTCGGTGGCCTGCACTTCTTTGCCATCGAGCAAAGTGATTTTTTCGCCAATATTTGCCATGCGCACTTGTATGCCGCCGTTAAGCACATCCAGATCAAAAGCGTGCATCGGCTGACCCAGCTCAATCATCACAAAATTCGTCACATCGACACAAGGGCCAAGGCTGCGAATACCGGCACGGCGTAGTTTTTCTACCATCCATAAAGGCGTAGTGGCCTGTGTGTTCACATTGCGAATCACGCGGCCGGTGTAGCGTGGGCAGGCTTGCGTAGCGCTCACCGAGACGGAAAAGGTATCGTCAATGCCTACGGTGACTTTGCCCGCTTCTACCGCGTTTATTTCACTGCTATATAAAGTTGCCACTTCACGCGCCACACCCGCCACACTTAAACAGTCTGCACGATTGGGGGTTAAATCGACTTCGATAATGGTGTCGTTTAATTGCAGATAGTCGCGGATATCGGTACCGATGGGGGCATCTTCTGGCAGCTCCATTAAACCATCTGCCTGCTCGGCCAAACCCATTTCTTTTTCTGAACACAACATGCCGAAAGATTCGACGCCGCGAAGTTTGGATTTTTTAATTTTAAAGTTGCCAGGTAAAACCGCACCGATAGTGGCACAGGCAACCACTAAGCCTTCGCGCACATTGGCTGCACCGCAAACAATTTGTAATTCTTCTTTGCCGGTGTTGACTTTGCAGACATTTAATTTGTCTGCGTCGGGGTGTTTTTCAACTGCGGTAACTTTTGCGACGACGATGTTTGTGAACTCACCCGCGGCGGGTTCAATGGAATCGACTTCCAGTCCGGCCATGGTAATGGTGGCACAAAATTCGTCTAAATCGGTTTGTGGGTTAACCCACTCGTGTAACCAGTTTTGTGAGATTTTCATCTGCTGAACCTATTTGTTTTTTAGCTTTGTCATTCCAGCATGCTTGTGGCTGGAATCCAGTGACTTTGAATGCTTAAGGTCGCTGGATCCCCGACCCATGAAAATTTATTATGGGCATTCGGGGATGACGACGTTATTTATTTCTATGAGTAAAGCAAAATATTTCAGGCTACCCAACAGACTTAAGCCACTGGATTCCTGCCTTCGCAGGAATGACGGGATTTTTATTTTTTATTTAAACTGTTTCAAAAACTTAACATCATTTTCAAAAAACAATCGCAAATCATTGACGCCGTAACGCAACATCGCTAAACGTTCCACCCCCATGCCAAACGCATAGCCAGTGAATTTTTCGTTATCGATGCCTGCGTGTTTGAACACTTCTGGGTGTACCATGCCGCAGCCTAATACTTCTAACCAGCCCGTGTGACTACACACGCGACAACCTTCGCCTTCACACATCACACATTGAATATCGACTTCTGATGATGGCTCGGTAAATGGAAAGTACGATGGACGAAAGCGAGTTTCGAGTTTTTCATTTTCAAAAAACAATCTTAAAAAACGATCAAGCGTGCCCATTAAATCAGCGAAGCTCACATCGGTATCCACCATTAAACCTTCCACCTGATGAAACATCGGCGTGTGGGTTAAATCTGAATCACAACGATACACGCGCCCCGGCGCAATTAAGCGCAACGGCGGTGCTTCTTTTTCCATAGTGCGAACTTGCACAGGTGAGGTATGGGTACGCAACAATGTATTCGCATCAAAATAAAACGTGTCGTGCATGGCGCGCGCGGGGTGATGCGAGGGAATATTTAGCGCTTCGAAATTATGAAAATCATCTTCAATTTCTGGGCCTTCTGCGACATCAAAACCCAATCCCGCAAATAATGTTTTTATGCGATTCATGGTGCGCGTAACTGGGTGCAAACCACCGGCCTGTTGACCACGACCGGGTAAAGTTACGTCGACGGTTTCAGAAGAAAGTTGCGCGTTTAATTTTTCTGTTTCAAGCTGCTGTTTTTTGGCTTCCAGCGTTTCCTGAAATGCACGCTTGGCATCATTGATCACCTGCCCTGCGGCTTTACGCTCGCTACCGGGAAGTTTACCCAGCTCTTTTAGCTGCGCAGTGAATTCACCTTTTTTACCGAGGTACTGTACACGCACTTCATCTAACGATTGCAGATTGTCTGCATCGGCTACCGATTGTTGTGCCTGTTTTAAAACGTCTTGTAGGTCTGCCACTTTTTTTACCGTTTAATTTTTGTTTAATTATTCCCAATAACTTGTATCAGAAAAACATAAAAGAAAAAGAAAACGCAAATGCACGCGAATAACCGCGAATGCACGCAATATATAATCGCCCTAAGTTAAAGCGTCTAAAGTATTTTACATTCAAAATATAAAACACTTCAGAATCAATCTATCGCTTATTTTATTTGGCGTTTATTTGCGTGCATTTGCGTTTTCTTTTTCTTTTGACTTGATTGCCTTTTGCTCTATAAGCATTACTAAAGTACAACCCTGCCTGCTACCTTCTATTACTAAAGTAAGATAAAAAAAGGGAAAGACCGCAGCCTTTCCCTTTCTTAACAATCAATTTTATTAGTTATAAAACTAACAAATTAATTATGCTGCTTTAGCAAGGCCCGCCTTAGCTGCTTCCACTAATTGACCAAATGCTTCAATATCGTGAACCGCCATGTCTGCCAGTACTTTACGATCAAGGCTGATTTCAGCTTTTGATAAACCGTTAATAAAACGACTGTATGACATATCAAACATACGCGCGGCTGCATTAATACGCGTGATCCATAATTTACGGAATTCACGCTTCTTAACACGACGGTCACGGTATGCATATTGACCTGCTTTAATAACGGCCTGATGGGCAACACGATAAACACGACTACGTGCTCCGTAATACCCTTTAGCCTTCTTCATTACTTTTTTGTGATTAGCTCTCGCCTGTACACCACGTTTAACTCTAGCCATATTCTATTCTCCTAAACGTACGGTAACATGCGGCTAACCATGCGAGCATCGCACTTAGCTACTTGTGAAGGTTCACGTAAATGACGCTTACGCTTAGTCGATTTTTTGGTCAGAATATGACGACGGAACGACTTGCCGCGCTTAAAGCCGCCAGAGCCGTTTTTGCGGAAACGCTTTGCAGCACCGCGATTAGTTTTCATCTTAGGCATTATATTGCTCCAAAATAATTCTTAGAAAGTACCCAGTACCAACCCCAACAAAATTATTGGGACAGCTTGAGGGTGATTATTTCCGGTTTTTACTACTTTGCAGTGCGTAACCTGGTGAACACTTTTTCACCACAGAGGACACAGAGATCACAGAGGTTTTTGTTGTTTGCGGCGCAGCCGCGTAAACAACAATATTTTCTCTGTGTCTTCCGTGTCCTCTGTGGTTAAAATCTTTTTAATGTTTTGACTTTAAACCTTTGCCTTCTTAGGTGACATCATCATCACCATCTGACGACCTTCCATTTTTGGCATCTGATCTACAGAACCAAACTCTTCAAGATCTGCCGCAACGCGCTTTAATAAATCCAAACCCAGTTCCTGGTGAGCAAACTCACGACCGCGGTAACGTAAGGTGACTTTGATCTTATCGCCCTTTTCCATGAACTCACGCAATTTACGCACTTTCGTTTGATAATCGCCTTCTTCAGTACGCGGACGGAATTTAATTTCCTTTACCTGCACCTGCTTGGTTTTTTTCTTGTTCGCGTTTTTCTGTTTTTTCGCTTCAAACTTGAACTTGCCGTAATCCATTATGCGGCAAACCGGAGGTTTCGCATTTGGTGATACTTCTACCAAATCGAGGCCTGAGCCACTGGCTTTTGCTATTGCATCTGCCGGGCTCATGATGCCGAGCTGTTCGCCCTCATCGTCAATTACCCGTACTTCTGGGTAGGGGATTTTGTCGTTTATGAGCGTTTTTTTCTTATCAGCTGCGATGTTTTATTCCTCCGAAATAGTGAGATCGTGTCCCTTGATGGCATTGGCAAGGTGGTCAGCAAAAGCATCGATGCTCATACTGCCTAAATCCTCACCGCCTCGAGAACGCACGGCCACACTTTCTGTTTCTAATTCACGGTCCCCAATTACCAACATGTAAGGAACACGCGCTAAAGTATGCTCGCGGATTTTAAAGCCTACCTTCTCATTTCTCAAGTCCGACTTGACCTTAAATCCACGTTTATGCAATATTTCTTCAACTTTTTGGGCAAATCCGGCCTGTTTGTCCGTAATGTTCATAATTACGGCGTGTTGCGGACTTAACCACAGCGGAAATTTGCCTTCGTAATGTTCAATCAAAATCCCGATAAATCGCTCAACTGAACCCAAAATTGCACGGTGTAACATCACCGGTACTTTGCGATTTCCGTCTTCTGCGACATATTGGGCATCTAACCTGCCTGGCATAGAAAAATCCACTTGCAAAGTTCCACACTGCCAACCACGCTCCAGGCAATCTTTTAATGTGAACTCAATCTTCGGTCCGTAAAACGCACCTTCACCCGGCTGTAATTTATATTTTATGCCTTTGGCTTCCAGCGCATCATGCAAAGCTTTTTCAGCCTGATCCCAAACCTCATCCGAGCCCACCCGTTCTTCCGGTCGGGTTGATAAGGCAATTTCGATATTTTCAAAACCGAAATCTTTATATACGTCGTAAGTTAAATCAATAAAATCTGATACTTCGGATTGCACCTGTTCATCAGTACAGAAGATATGCGCATCATCCTGCACAAAGTTTCGCACCCGCATTAAACCGTGCAGCGTCCCCGAAGGCTCATTACGGTGACACGACCCAAACTCTGCTAAACGTAGCGGCAGATCCCGGTAGGACTTGAGCCCCTGATTGAACACCTGCACATGGCATGGGCAGTTCATCGGTTTAACCGCATAGTCCCTGTTTTCTGAATGGGTGGTAAACATCATGTCCTTAAATTTTTCCCAGTGTCCTGATTTTTCCCATAGCGAGCGATCAACCACCTGCGGCGTATTAATTTCTTGATAGCCGTGATCACGCAAACGACTACGAATATAATTTTGAATGGTTAAATTTAAATCCCAGCCATCTTTGTGCCAGAAAATCATCCCCGGCGCTTCTTCCTGCGAATGAAATAAACCCAAGGCTTTACCAATTTTACGGTGGTCGCGCTTTTCGGCTTCTTCAATGCGTTTTAAATACGCCTTTAATTGTTTTTTATCTGGCCATGCGGTGCCGTAAATGCGTTGCAGCATTTTATTTTTTGAATCGCCACGCCAATACGCTCCCGCCAGTTTAGTTAATTTAAAGGCTTTAATTTTTCCGGTGCTGGGCACGTGCGGGCCACGACATAAATCGGTGAACTCACCCTGCGTGTATAACGACAAAGTTTGATCCGCGGGAATATCTTCAATAATTTGTGCTTTGTATTCTTCACCTAAATCGCGAAAATAGTTAACTGCTTCATCGCGGGTTTTCGTGGAACGAGAAATCGTGAAATTTTCTTTCGCCAGCTCCGCCATTTTCTTTTCGATTTTGGTTAAATCTTCCGGCGCAAAACTTTCTTCGTAATCAATATCGTAAAAGAAGCCATCATCAATAACGGGGCCAATGGTAATTTGTGCGCTGGGGTAAAGTTGTTTGATTGCCTGCGCTAATAAATGCGCACAAGAGTGACGAATTATTTCAAGGCCTTCATCATTCTTATCTGTAATTATCGACAGGCTGGCATCATTTTCCATTACGAAAGCCGCATCGACTAATTCATCATTAACCTTTCCAGCTAAAGTCGCTTTCGCTAAACCGGGGCCAATTTCGGCGGCCACATCGTAAACAGAAACGGGAGATGAAAACGTACGCTGACTTCCGTCAGGCAAAGTAATAACAGGCATGGTGTGCTCCTGGTTTCAGAGGTGACCCATACGTGAGGCCACTTGTTTTATTTAATTAACCATACGATGGCTAATTAAACAGGGTGAGTGAAAAATTGTGCGGGAAGTTTAGCCAGAACGACTATGGATTACAATAGTTTCATTAATTTAGAAAAAATCATTCGCAAGCATTCTGTAGTAACGTTGATTGTGCGAATAAATCCGCACAATCAACCTCAAGCCCAACGGTCGTTTTTCTTCCAGCGGATACGAGTGAGTGCAATGCCAAAAATTAAACTGCCCATAGAAACCGCACCACCAATTAAAAACCAGGACTTAATATTTTCATCGCCCAGTATAATGTTTTCTTCGGTTAGCTCAGCAGTTGTTGTTTCGGCATCGGTTAGTTGTTGTTTAAGCTGCTCATTTTCATCCGCAATGCGAATAGGGTCTGATGCATTTTTACGTAATCGAACTAAAGTGCTTTGTAGCTGCTTAATTTTAGTTTCTAATTGTGACTGAATATTTTCTAATTTATTATTTTGACTTCGACTCTCTGACAATTGCACTTTTAATTCTTTGAGTTTTTCTTTTACGCTTTGATTTTTGTTCTTTTCAATCACCAGTTGTTCACGTGCACTTTTATTTGGCATCAGCAAGCTGGTTTCAACCCAGCCGGTTTTTAGCTCATCACTCAACAACGAAACGTATGCGTGTTTTTGATCTTCGGTTATTTCTAAAATAACCAGCGCTTCACCGCTATTTAAAAAT
>UOFH01000116.1_pt1 | contig 10766 bp, 16 predicted proteins | sample 1988451 | NCBI WGS metagenome assembly UOFH01 (sample SAMEA4712194, study PRJEB27164) | hydrothermal vent metagenome | biome: marine basaltic hydrothermal vent biome; feature: marine hydrothermal vent; material: mineral | place: Pacific Ocean | collected 2011-06-14/2011-07-23 | depth 1689 m | reverse complement strand
GGCGCGACCAACGCCACCACGAGCCACTGCTGTTGCTGATGCATTACCGGTTTGAATATTTCCCGGTGTTAGCTGCTGTGCGGTGGCGGTTGCATCACCGCCATTACCACCGTTACCGCCATCACCACCATCTGAATTAGTTGGGTTGCCACGCCCGCCATTGCCACCGGCTCCGCCATTGCCACCTTGGGCAGTCGCTGTGTTTTGTAAGTCATCTGCAATGGCATTGGCGGTTGCATTGTTGCCGTCACTGCCATCGCCACCGTCACCACCCGGATCACCAATGGCGCCAACGACACCATTAATACCATTATTGCCGGTAATGGTGACGGTTGCAGACCAGGCGCTACTGGAAGCACAAAGTAAAGTGATTAAACTAAGAGAAAGAGCGGAACGTTTGAAAGGTAAAGAAGAGTTCATGACTGTGTATCCTTATTATCATTTATTTTTATTTAACGACAAAGCGCCCCTGCATGCCCTGTCAATTTTTTACAACGCCAAACCTAACAGCAAATAATTATTTAGGAAAGAAAATACTAATTAAAACGTTTAAATAATATTTAAATTAACCCGAATGGGTTAAAAATCTGCTGAAATTAACGTTGAAAATTAATTTTGAAAAAACATAAAACAAAAACATTTTAACTGTTATAAAATGCTCCCCCAAGCAACCAGATATTTATAATATGATTTCAAAAACCACATTACAAAAAGCGTCAGATAAAAACATTATTGATCAAGATCAAATAGAACCGCTTTACCAGTTCATTAACAACGAGCAGCACGAAGCATCTGCAACAAACACCGAAGAACCGTTAAAATTTATTCGCAGTTTTGGTGATGTATTTATTGCGCTGGGCGTAATTTTACTCGCAGTTTCAATAAACATGTTATCGCTTTCCGCCTATGAATTTTTAATTCCCGCTGCGGGTTTTATTGTGATTGCCGAATGGCTAGTGGGGGTTCGCCGCTTAGCTTTGCCCGGTATTGTTATTCTAGTTTCGTTATTGTTTTTTATAAATAAGGCGCTGGCATTTGATGGCGAATATGCCAACACGCTCAGTTTAAGCATTATTGGTTTGAGCAGTTTATTATTTTATTTACGGTATAAAATGCCGTTTAGTTTATTGCCTTTGGCTGTCAGTGTGATCGCGATGATTATTATGCAGATTGGCGAAGACGCTTTACACAACCCCATTATTTTTAGCGGCTTGGGTTTTATTATTTTTAGCATTGCAATGTGGTTTGATTGCAGAGACACCAAAAGAATATCGCATTTAAGCGACAACGCTTTCTGGTTGCATCTTTTAGCTGCGCCGTTAATTGTTCACGGTGCAATGTTGCCTTTGGTGCTTAATGAAAACACCTTAAGCATTTCACTTAACCGTGAAATTTTAATGATTTTGTTTTTTACGGTTTTTTTTATTACGGCTTTATTTGTTGATCGTCGAGCGATGTTAGTGTCAACACAGCTCTACGCAATTTATGCTTTAACGCAATTATTTAATAGCGATTTAATTGATTCACAAAACGTAATTATTTATGTGTTAATGGTGTTGGGCATGTTGGTTATATTCTTTGGCACTTATTGGTATAAAACACGCCGCCTGCTTTTTGGTTTTTTAGCTTCGACTAAGTTGGCGGAGTTTGTGCCTGATTTTGAAACAAAAGACACACGCAAGTTGGGCTCATAGTGCCGATAAATATTTCGAATAATTTATTTGCACACAAGCTTCGTGATACTAACTTGTGCGAATAAATTCGCACCTACAGATTCTGAATTCACACCTACAGGTTTTTATTCCCCCGCAGGTTATGAATTCACACCTGCAGGTTTTGATATCGAATCGATTATTTTATGTTATGTAAATTATTGTAAGTATAATTAATCAAACTCAACCAGGCCTTTCATTACCATATCGGTAAAGCTCACCAAACCAATTATATTTCGATTTTCAACCACTGGCGCGCGAGCTAAACCAAAGCGCTCAAATAATCTGGCACAATAACGAATATCCATATTTGGATCAATATTAATTACCGGTTTAGACATAATTTCAAATATATTAACTCGATTTGGCGAACGATCTTTTGCCAGCACTTCTTTTGCAATGTCGGATAATAAAACAATGCCGTACTCATCATTGTCGTCGCGCTTTTGCACAATCAGTGATTTATTCCCAATACTTTTCATCATGCCCAGCGCTTCTTTTACTGTCATTTTCCCATCGACAATATCAAACTTGTTTTTCATTACGTCTCTTACGCGAACAATTTTTCTGCTCATTATAATTCCCCCTCAACAACTGAAACTAAACTTTCTATTTGATGGGCAACGCCCACCGCATCTTCAACATTAATTTGAATAGCAATGCCACTACCGGGGCCAGAATCAAATTCGCCCACATCTGAAATTTCTTCTAATATGTGTCGACTTAAATGCTCTTCGACAACAAACAATAAAACGTCGCGTTGCGTTTCTAATGACAAACCTAAAAACGTTTTGCACTGTTTTAACCCTTCGCCCCGTGCATTACTAATAATCGTTGCACCGGTTGCGCCGGCATTACGCGCCGCATCCATTACTTCATCGGTTCTTGCATCGTCAACAAATGCAATGATTAATTTAAAGTGCATTGTATTTTCCTCTGTTAATTTTTTTGTGCACGCTTCGCCACATATTCAGATAATTGCGCATAGGCCATTACTGAAATAATAGGAAACAAACTGGCAAAAGCAATTAAGCCAAAGCCATCGATTAAAACATTTCTACCGGGTACGGTTTCGGCTAAACCTAAACCCAGTGCAGCCACTAACGGCACGGTAACGGTCGATGTGGTTACGCCGCCAGAATCGTACGCTAACGGCACAATCATTTTGGGTGCGAAAAAAGTTTGTATCACCACAATAATATATCCACCAATAATAAAGTAATGAATCGGTGCACCCGTAACAATACGAAAGCAGCCCAATGTTATGCCCACCGCAACACCTAATGCAACGGCTTTGCGTAATCCCCAAACACCAATCGCACCACCGGAAACTTCGTGCGCTTTTATGGCAACGGCAATTAATGACGGTTCGGCAATGGTGGTGCTAAAACCAATGGCGAATGCAAATATATAAACCCAGTAATAATCTGCCCAGTGAAATACCTCGGGCACATTTGTCGCATCACCATAAATAAATATCGGGTTGGTTAATTGATTAGCCATTAATCTGCCGAGTGGAAACAGCGCTTGTTCTAATCCCAATAAAAATAAAGATAAACCAATTAACACATAAACGAATCCAATAACAACGCGTTTAAAATTTGCGATAGGTTTGCGAATAACGAAAAATTGAAATCCAAAAAGAATACTTACGATAGGCAACACATCAATTGATGTTTCCAAAATCATTTGTAATAGGTTAATAATTAATTCCATTAAATAATCATTCCATACGCCATAACAAAAATCATTGGGGTTAACGATGCAAAGGCAATTAACCCGAAACCATCGGTCATCGGGTTGCGCCCTTTAATGGCCGAGGCCAAACCCACACCCAATGCGGTCACTAATGGCACGGTAATAGTGGATGTGGTTACGCCGCCGGAATCGTAGGCAATGCCGATAATTTCTTTGGGCGCAATTGCGGTCATTAACACCACTAAAATATACCCGCCCATAATCATGTATTGAATTGACCAACCTTTTAAAATACGCAGCACGCCAATCACAATCGCCAGCCCCACCGAAAACGCGACGGTAAACCGCAAACCATCGGCATAACTTTCCATCGACTGTTCTGTGTTTTGAATCATCCCACCCAATGCAGCCACTTTGGATGCTTCTTCCGCCACGGCAATTAATGCAGGTTCGGCTACCGTGGTGCCAAAGCCCAAACAAAAAGCAAAAAACAACAACCAGGCGACGCTGCCTTTTCGCGCGAATGCATTAGCCATGCTTTCGCCAATGGGAAACAACCCCATTTCTAAACCGTAAATAAAAAACGTTAATCCGAGAACAATAAATAATGTGCCTATAATTATATTTGTAAAGCCGGGGATGGGTTGCTGCAAAACAAACGCCTGAAAAAAACCAATCACCAGTATAATAGGTAACAGATCTTTTAAACTTCCCAGCATAGATTTAAATAGTGCGGTTAACGCTTGTTGCAAAAAAAACTCCTGAAAGATTAGGGTTATCGTATATTGTCACGATGATTCTATTATTTTAGTTACAATTTTTACGCTTTGTATTGCGCTAAATTAATTTTTAAAATCGCCCGTGTTTCAGCATCAATAATGTGCAGTCTTTTACAAATGAAATATCGTGTTTTAATAAAGCCAATTCCAGTTCGTCACTTTCGGTGCCCGGGTTTAAAATAACCCGCGCCGGATTCAACTGAATAATACCATCGATTAAAGGCGCAATTCGCTGCGGACCAACATACAACGTTAACGTATCAACGGGCGTTTGAATTTGATGCAAAAAATGCTTAACCACTAAGCCGTCTATATTTTCGATTTTAGGGTGAACCGGCAACACATGATGCCCAAACTCCTGCAGCATTTTTATGGCTTTATAAGCAAAGCGATGCGGCTTGTTGCTGGCACCGAGTACGACGATTTGCGAATTTTGCATTGGCGATTCACATTAACTGTTGAGATGTTCGGGGCGCACAAATTTAACTTCTTGCGGCGCGCTGTAATCACGATCGTAAATTAAGCTGATTTCTTTTTGGCCGTCTTTTTCATTTGCGCTCACCTGTTTAAGCTCGGGCAATCGCAACGCTAAATAAGCCATGCTGGCGGCAATTAATTGCTCGTCATCGTTGTCTATTGCCATCATTAATTGGTTCGCCACGAACAAGGCTTTTTGCGCCTGATCGGGAGCAAAAATATTGCCCTGCCCGCTGGGGATGCCCATGTCCATTTTCTCGTCCATTTTATTCAAAAACATTAACTGATTCTCGGGCAGTGTTTTGCTGCGATCATATTCAATTTTAGATTCACCATTAATTACTGCAACCAAAATACTCATTACCTGTTTCCAACGTCTATCAAATAAGATTGAATTTTAACATAATTTAATCCCCCCTTGCTGATACAATGATTAACGTAATTCACAACGTATAATCGGAACCCCATGCCACAAACCCCATCAGCCCTGCTGCTTATTTCCACCCGCTGCCCACACTGCCCCAGCGTGCTACAAAGCCTGTGCGAATTAATTAAAGAAGGCAAAATCGCTAATTTAGAAGTGGTGAATATTGGGCAAGATCCCGAGCGTGCGCAAACCCTCAATGTGCGCTCAGTACCCTGGTTAAAACTAGGTGAATTTGAACTGGTGGGACTTAAATCGAAAACAGAAATTTTGCAGTGGATTGATCGCAGCACACAAACCAACGACATGAGCGCTTACTTTGAGGAACTCATGACCACGGGCGAAATCTCAAAGGTGCAACAATTAGTCGAAAAGCAACCTGAAAACATGCAAACCTTACTGGATATTATGGCTGATGAAACCTCGAGTTTATCGGCACGCGTTGGGGTTGGCGCAATCATCGAACAACTGGCGGGCAGTGAAATTCTCATTAACGCCATTGATGCACTGGGTGAGCATTGCAAAAATCCGCGCGCGCGCGTGCGTAACGATGCCTGCTATTATTTAGGCTTAAGCCATCACCCAAACGCTAAAAAATATATTCAGCCTTTATTAAAAGACTCAGATGATGAAGTGCGTGAAGTGGCGCAGGAAGCGTTTAATGAAATTAAATACGATAGTTAAAATAGGTAGGTGCGAATACGCATGAATGAATTCGCACCTACATTAAAGCCCTAATTGATCTACATTAATAAACCCAACATTAACAAAACATAAAATCGCATTTTATTTTTTAGAGTCATTTATGAAATTATTTTGGAATACCTTCAGCGCCGCCCCCCACCGATTATTTTTCTTTAGCGGTGCCATCCAACTTATTCTGCCCGCCCTACTTTGGTCGATAGAATTAATTGGCCGATACACACAACTGTGGACACCACTTAACACACTCATCCCATCAACCTGGGCGCACGGGTTTGTGATGATTTACGGCATCTTTATTTTTTTTATTTTTGGATTTTTAATGACGGTGTTTCCGCGCTGGATGAATACCACCTCTATAGCAAAAGAATATTACATTGCCCCTTTTCTCTGGTTAAATTTAGGTTTGATTATTTTTGAAGTGAGTTTGTTTTTTAATCCTTCCACTCTTTTATCCGGTGTGAGTATTTTTTTATTCGGCTGGTTAAGTGGTATTTATATTTTATACAAAACATTTAAACAAGCACCCAAACAAAATAAACGTTATGAAACAATCATTCTCGGCGCACTTATTTGTGGTGCATTCGGTGTGGGCAGTTATGCCGTCTGGCTTTACGCTGACAGTTGGCAATTTATGCAGCTGGCATTAAACATTGGAATTTGGCTGTATTTATTACCATTGTTATTTACTGTCAGTCATCGCATGTTGCCGTTTTTTAGTAGCAACATAATTAAACCCTATAACATATTTCAACCCACTTATACTTTAGCCATTTTTATTATTGGTTGTTTAACGCATTTTATTTTAAACACACTGAATTATGCCGAGTGGTTATTTGTCGCAGACATTCCCCTCGCTGGCATCGCCTTATTACACACCATTCGCTGGCAATTTTTTAGCAGTTTTAAAGACCGTTTACTCGGCGTACTTCACATGGCTTTTTTCTGGTTATTTATTGGCATGAGTTTATTCAGCATTCAAAGTTTACTGTTGCTGTTTACTGGCGAATATATTTTAGGTCACTCGCCATTGCACGCACTCACCATTGGCTTCTTTACATCGCTGCTTATCGCCATGGCATCTCGGGTTACAATGGGGCACTCTGGTCGCATGCTCATATTAGACAAAGCAAGCTGGTATTTATTTTTGGGTTTGCAATTAACCGCCATTGCACGTATTGCTTCCGATCTGCAATTTGATAACATGCTACTCAGCAACAACTTAAACCTTGTTGCCGTGGCCTTGTGGCTGATTTGTTTATCTGTTTGGTTTATTAAATATGCGCCTATTTATTTAAGTGGCCGAGTCGATGGAAAAAGTGGTTAATTACTGTAAAATAAGCCACCCACCCAATGAGAGAAAATCATGAATCAAGCCAGCTACGAATTTCCACGATTTTGCAAAAAATGCAACTGCGACCTTGAACTAGACGATTACGCCATCGACACACACACCTGCCAAAACAAACACACTTTCTTTTTTAAATGTCCGAAATGTGCAGACTACGTTGCCACCGCCATGTCGAATATTTCACAAGAAAAATGGAAAGATTTTATTGCCGCCGATAAAATAAATGAAGTTGAAGCCAAATATGAAGCCGCCATGAAAAGTCACGGTTGATTCATAAACATGAACACTAAAAAAACAAAAACCGCTTTTTATCAGCAACCCATTATTATTATCTTCGCGCTATTTATAGCGGGGTTCTTTTTGGTGAAAAACTTTTCTCAGCCGATGTTATCTGATGAGCCATTGGTACTGACAAAAGCCAATCCAGAAATCATTATGTATGGCACACAAAGCTGCCACTACTGCGTTTTAGTTAAAGATTTTTTTAAAAAGCATAATTTAAATTACATTGAATACGACATTGACACATCTGCAAAAAACATGGAAATGTTTCGGATATTGGGCGGCAGAGGCACACCGTTGGTGATAATAAATAATGAAATCATTCACGGCTTCAATGAGCAATTAATGCGTGATGCATTATAAATTCAGCTTTATAAATTCAGCTTTATTAATAGAGGGTTCGCATGAAACTAACGCACCTTATTTTTATTTTTCTACTATTCGCTTTTCAATCGACTTATGCAGAGGTCACTAAAACCGTTCTTCCTGAAACCCATTTAATAGAATGGAAACTGCTTGATGAAAATTTAGAACTAAAATTAATTCAACGCTTACCAGATCAAACACGCAGCTTTTTTGAAGGCCGCGGTTTTTCTAAAAAAATAACCAACAACATTGCACAAAGCTGTGTCTTTCAAACTATTACGCGCAACACTTCAAAAGCAAAAGACCAAACCATTCATGTTGCATTAAAAAACTGGTCAATTAAAATAAACAATAAAACGCGAGCCATAAAGCTCAAAGAAGACTGGGATAAAGAATGGACAGACAACGACGTAAAACCGGCATCGCGCTTAGCCTTTCGCTGGGCGACTTTTCCCACAGAGCAAAGCTTCGAACCCAGTGGCGATTATAATTGGGGAATGATTAGTTTCGGCCCCAAACCCGGCAGTCAATTTGATTTGTATATTGAATGGAAAAACAATAACAAAACAAAAAGCGTGTGGATTAAAAACATGACCTGCCCAACTAATGTTTTAGCGAATTAAAAATATGAACCTAAACAAACACCACCTTTTATTTTTTGCTTTTTTAACATTATTATCAACTCACATTTATGCGGGCAATTTAATTACCCAATTAAATAACATAAAGCCCGCAAGCAATTTTAAATTAGTTGATATGGATGGAAATGTGCATCAACTTTCTGACTACAAAGGCAAACCCATCATCGTAAATTTTTGGGCAACCTGGTGTCCGCCGTGCAGAGAAGAACTGCCCTCAATGAATCGCGGTTGGGAAAAAATAAAATCACAAGGTATTATTATGCTCGCTATAAACGTAGGCGAAGATGAAGACACCATCTTTACATTTACCGGCGACTACCCCATTGACTTCACTGTTTTACTCGATCAATCCGGCGAAGTTGCAAAGCAATGGCCGATTAAAGGCTTACCCACTACCTTTGTTGTTGATCCGCAGGGGCGAATTGTTTACCGTGCCATTGGTGGGCGCGAATGGGATTCTGATAAATTACTTAATCTCGTTCGTTCATTAAAATCAAAATAAATTGACAAAGAGTACATTATGAAAATTTGGGTTGATGCCGATTCTTGTCCCGTAGTAATAAAAGATATTTTATTTAAAGCGGCAGAACGCACAAAAACAAAAATGACATTAGTGGCAAATCACGTCATCAATATTCCCTCGTCCACGTTTATTAACTTCATGCAAGTTTCCCACGGTTTTGATGTGGCAGATAATGAAATAGTTGCGCGAGTTAATACAAGCGATTTAGTTATTACCAGCGACATTCCTTTAGCTGACGAAGCCATAGAAAAAGGCGCGACCTGCCTTAGCCCACGCGGTGAACTTTACACAAAAGCCAATATTAAAGCGCGATTAAATATGCGTGATTTTATGGACACACTACGCGCCACTGGCGTTGACACCGGCGGGCAAGCCCCATTAAGTAAAAGCGATAGAATGGCATTCGCCAACCACCTTGATAAAATACTTACCCAACAAAACAAACCGAAATAAACAGAAATAACATCCACTATTTTTAAAGAGTTTAAAACATGAGTACTGAAGACGAATTACAAACACGCAGCGAATCAAAATGTGAGCTTTGCAGCGCCACTGAAAAGTTAAGTGTTTATGAAATTCCGCCCACATCTGATGGCAGCGCAGAGCAATGCATATTAATTTGCGACACCTGCAAAACACAAATAAATAATCCAGACAAAGTCGATGTAAATCACTGGCGCTGTTTAAATGACAGCATGTGGAGTCAGACCCCTGCGGTGCAAGTTATTGCGTGGCGTATGCTCACCCGATTAAGCGCTGAAGGTTGGCCGCAGGAACTTCTCGACATGCTGTATTTAGAAGACGATGTTTTAAATTGGGCTAAGTCAGGCGATAAAGACGATGAAGAAAGAGTGATTCATAAAGATAGTAACGGCGCTATTTTGGAAGCAGGCGATACCGTTACACTAATAAAAGATTTAAATGTTAAGGGCGCAAATTTCACTGCAAAACGCGGCACAGCAGTTAGAAATATTTCACTGGTTGCCGATAATGCAGAGCACATTGAAGGCAGAGTTGAAGGCCAACGAATTGTTATTTTAACGCAATTTGTAAAAAAATAATTTGGAAAACTCACGATGAAAATTTTATTTATTATTTTATTAAGTCTTATTTTAATCGTGTTAGCCTATTTCGTTTATCTCGGCTTTAAATCACATTCTGGTTCTGCCAATGGTTTAGTTAATAAAAAATTAACCCCTTGCCCGAATAAGCCAAACTGTGTTTGTAGCGAGTTTCCAAATAAAAAACTGCCTAATATTAACGGCATTAAATACACCAAACTAAATTTAAAAAAAATAGAAAAGGCAATTACAATGACTGGTGGTAAGATTACAACAATAAAAGAAAACTACATTGCCGCGACCTATACATCAAGCCTGTTTAGATATGTTGATGATTTTGAAATACGCATTGATGCTGAGGCGAAGCTTATTCATCTTCGTTCAGCATCACGAGTGGGGCACAGCGACATGGGAGTAAATCAGAAACGCATTGAAGCTTTTAAAAAAGCACTGGCTAAACTCTAATGCTTTTCACTGCTACCACGTTATTTTAAAAACGAAAAAAAATTAATTTATGTATTTATTCACTGCTGTCACGTTAACTATTATTGAAGTCATTTATTCGTTTGATACAAAAGCGCTCAAGGCCTTAACTTCAGTTAAACATGAAAATAAAAAATCGACTTCGTCATACCTGCGCAGGCAGGTATCCAGTGTCTGCGGTCTTTCAACGTCACTAGATTATAAAGTGCATCCTTGCACTTTACCCTGCGGGTCATGCAGAGCATGCTTAAATTTGATCCAGTCAAA
>UOFH01000217.1_pt1 | contig 10911 bp, 11 predicted proteins | sample 1988451 | NCBI WGS metagenome assembly UOFH01 (sample SAMEA4712194, study PRJEB27164) | hydrothermal vent metagenome | biome: marine basaltic hydrothermal vent biome; feature: marine hydrothermal vent; material: mineral | place: Pacific Ocean | collected 2011-06-14/2011-07-23 | depth 1689 m | reverse complement strand
TGATCTACGCAACATCAAAAATATGCCAAATAAGTATATGCCAGTGTGGTGGAATTGGTAGACACGCCGGATTCAAAATCCGGTTCTAGCAATAGAGTGCCGGTTCAAGTCCGGCCACTGGTACCATTTTTAAAACATCTTCAAATATCGTTTTAATCTCTCAAATGACCGACAAACAATTTATTACTATAAAAATAGATGCAACTGATTTAGAAAACTTCTGCGAGCAGTTATTAAAGCGCTCCCGCGACATCACCAAAACCCACGATGCACTCATCACATTAGAATCTTTTATTTCAGTTTTTGCTCGCCCCAGCCACGGCACAAAAGAATATCAACTTATTGAAAACACCATCAATAAAATAACTGAATTGAGTCGCCAACAATTATTAAAACAAAACACCGTTGACTTAATTGATGCATTAAAACACTGCAATGCAAAAACACTGGCTGCTATTCACACGCCTTTATCGCGAAATGGCTTTTATCAGATTTTACAAAGTGCCATCGAGAAAATATCCGATGACGATATTCGATTAATTATGCTGTGGTCTGCAAACTGGATTAAAGAAGCTCGCGAGCTGGCACAAAACGCCAGCGATTTTCCCGACGCCATGGATTTCAAAAAAGCCGAAATTCGTTTTGAAGAATTTCAGGCCATAAGTGATATTGATAAAGTATTAAATAATGGTTAATGGCTAAACTACTTTAAACTCAGCCATTTTCATTGCGTATCTATTTTCTACAAAAAACATCACTGCTGTCCCGTTAACTTTTTATAAAATGCTTATACGTACGTTGTATCTGATTAATAATGATTTCAAGTTTTTCTAGACATGAAAGTTGCATATATTACTTCGTCATACCTGCGAAGGCAGGTATCCAGTGTCTGTAGGCTTCTCAGAGTCACTAGATTCCTGCCTTCGCAGGAATGACGACAATTTTTAAGTTAACGGGACAGCAGTGAAAAAACATATAGATACGAATTCATTCGCACGACCCAACATAAAAATCATTCAATCTTTTTTTCACCTACATTAAAATATTTGCATTTATTAAATAAGCATATTCTTTTTATTTTCAATAAAAAAATAATTATCAATTTTAATAACAATTCAATTTGTTGTATCATTCGCACTGACACTCGGGTTTTAACGATGTATTAGCGCAGTGCCAATTACAATTTAAAACAAACTAGAGTGATCAAAATGCCCAGAAAAACAGCAAACAATTTAAACACCCACACACGATTAATCATCGGTGGCATTGGCGGTATCGCACCCATCATCATTAGTCTGTTAGTTGTAGATTTAAGTTCTCTTTTAAACGACCTGCATACAATGGATGCCATTGGCCTTGCAATACGCTGCACCGTGCTTATTTTTATTGGCGGGCTGGTCGGCTATTTACACCAGGACGAAACCGAACCCTTTAAGGTTTTTCAACTTGGCATTGCTGCTCCCGCATTATTAACAACGGCCATTAATGGTTATGGCGTTGTTGGCTCAGGCGCTTCATCTTACAAAGAATTAAAAACGGCCAATAACCAAAGCAACAACTGGTCACTTAATTTAATTTCAAGCGCACATGCTGCAGAGGCAAAGTCAGCACCTAAAATATATGTAAACACCCATGCATTTCAAGAACCTAAAATCAGTAATATTGAACGCTTTTTTCGCGGTTTAATTGGTCGCAGAGTCAGTAACAAAGGCGATGACTGGTTTGTCATTGTCGGCTCACACACCAACTCTAAAAAAGCCAAACGTCAGGTTAACGCATTAAAGAGTAAAAATTATTTAGCTAAAATATATCAACCTGTAAATGGCTCAGCACATTATGCTGTAGCAATTGGTGCAAACTTAGATCGAAAAGAAGCAAAAAAATTGCGTAAAAAAGCCATCCATAAAGGGCTACCAAAAGACTCTTACTTGTGGCGACCAAAGCTTTAAGTTTTTATTATTTTTACAGTGACTACTGAGGAAGAAATAAAGAATACGGATATTTGAATTAATCAATTTAAGCGATAAACTGCTGTAACCCTCACCCTAACCCTCCCCCAAAGGGAGAGGGGATCACGACGCTTTTGCTCCCTCTCCCTCTGGGAGAGGGCTGGGGTGAGGGTTACAATACCCAGAATCAAAAACCTGGAAATGATATTTTTTACGTTAACGGGACAGCAGTGAATCAATGCATTAAAAAATGAGAATATTACAATGAAAAAAATAGCCGCAATATACTTAAGTATTTTACTTGTCAGTTGTTCAGGCAATGGAACATTACAGCCCACTCAACTAATAAAAAAATCGAAAGAAAGAAAAGCCTATTGCTACAATTTTGAAAAAGACGTTGTCTTAAAAAGAGCAAATCACTATTTTGAAAAATGTTTTACCGACAGCGTATTTGGCAGTGATTTTTTAAAAACAGGAAATATTCCCTACGGCAAAAGATTATCTTTATCTAATGGCGATGTTTTTCAATACTCAGTAGAAATAAAATCAAACATACGCGGCTGCACAACCGAAGCAAAAATGTACGGCATAGACGATGACTGGAAGAGCGCTTTTGATCAAACCAATAATGCAATTTTGGGAAAGAAATTTAGTTGCCCGTAATGTAATTGTCATTAACCTAAAAGAAAAGTCACGCGTTAAATCGTGGCTTTTCACTACCCCGTTAAACTGCAATCAACTTCATTCAAATGCATTAGTCGATTTCCATTACTGGCAAGATCATTTATACTGCTCGTAACTTTAATAAAACGATTAAAATATGAAATCAACAACATCTGTGTTTCGCATTATTAGCTTGCACCTCACATTAATACTCAGTTTGTTTACCGTTACAAAAACCGCTCAAGCCGAAGATCTAACCGTTGCTTACTTTTTAGAATGGCCAACTCCAAACCAGTTTGCACAGGTAAAAAAAATCTACGATAAAGAATTAGGCGTAAAGGTTAAATGGGTTTCATTTGATGCGGGCACGGCAATGTCTGCCGCCATGGCATCGGGCGATGTGCAAATTTCATTTTCTCAGGGCATCCCGCCTTTTGTTATTGCAACATCCGCGGGGCAAGATATTCAAATTGTTGATATCGCCGTCTCTTATGCAGAAAACGATAACTGTGTTGTGCGTTCAAATTTAGAAATAGACAAAAACAATGCTAAAGAATTAGAAGGCAAGCAGGTTGGCGTTCCCATTGGTACGGCTGCACATTATGGTTTTTTAAAACAGATGCAACATTTTGGCGTAAAGACATCCACCATGAAAATTGTTGATATGGCACCGGCTGATGGCGCAGCTGCATTTGCAACTGGCAATTTAGATATGGTGTGTGGTTGGGGTGGCGCTTTGCGACGCATGAAAGAACACGGCAATGTTTTAATGAGTGGTGCAGAAAAAGAAAAGCTCGGCATCCAGGTATTTGATGCGACCACCGTATCCACACAATGGGCGCAGGAAAATGCAGAGTTATTAGAAAAGTTTCTTAAAGTCACCGCACAAATGAATACGCAGTTCGCTAATCAAAAATCAGAAAAAATGTTAAGTGTCATTTCAAAAGCGGCAGGCATGAATACAAAAACAACAAAAGACACCATGAAAGGTTTTTCATTTCCAGATATAAATGAACAGTTAAGTCATAAATGGTTAGGCGGCGGCACACAACAGTTTTTAAAAGAAGTGGCCGATTTTTTTGTTGCTCAGGGAATTATTCCTAAAGCGCGTAAAAATTATAACGATGCGGTTGATGCAAGTTATCTTGAAGCGGCGGCTAAATTATAAAATCATCTTGAAAAAGTTAATCCATGAGTCACTCAAGCCCATCCAGTTTACACATAAACAACATTTCAATGACATTCGATTTACCGAATGGCAGCAGTGTTAATGCCTTAAAAAACGTAAGCATTGATTTACGCAAAGGCGAACTGCTTTCTATTTTAGGACCTTCCGGTTGTGGAAAAACCACGCTGCTAAATATCGTTGCCGGTTTTTTATCACCGACGTCTGGAAACGTTACATTAAATAAAAAAACGGTCACCGGCCCCGACGCCAAACGCGGCATGGTATTTCAAAAAGGTGCGTTGTTTGAATGGATGAATGTACGCAGCAATATTGCCTTTGGCCCAAACATGAAAGGCGCCGACGCAAAACAAACCCATCAACAAGTTGATGCGCTATTAGAAACCGTTGGCTTGCACGGCTTCGCAGATAAAGCCGTATACGAACTGTCCGGCGGCATGCAACAACGTGTTGCACTGGCTCGATGTTTGGCCAATGATCCCGATGTGATTTTAATGGATGAACCCTTAGGCGCACTCGATGCATTAACCCGCGAAAAAATGCAAACGCTTATTCTCGACATCTGGAAAGACACCGGCAAAACCATTATTTTAATTACCCACTCTGTAGAAGAAGCGTTGCTATTAGGCGAGCGATTGTTAGTCATGGCACCCCGCCCTGGGCGAATTCACAAAGAATATAAATTAGACTTTGCCGAGCAAGCCATTAAAAACGGTTTACGTGAAGTTAAAAAAACAGACGAATATCAAAATAAACGCGACGATATTCTTTCTATGATTTGGGAAATGGAAGAAGAGATTATGGGTGTGAAAGCAGCAGAATAAAAACAACACATTTCTTAATTAACGAGACAACAGCAATATGGCACTACTTATAATTTATATTTTTGTTTTTATTAGCGCTTATTTTATTTATCGTTTAATCATAAAAAAAACAGTTTCCAAAAAAACATTCAACGAAAGAAAAACCGTTACCTTTGGTGATGAGAGTTCTGTGGTCGCCAATCGTGCTGCATCCATCATTTCAGTCATCACTTTATTTTTAATTTGGGCGGCGTTTACTGGCTCAACACTTTCGCCGCTTCATGTACCTGGGCCATTTATTGGCGACACTTCTTTTAGCTACAGCGCCAGCAATGAAACAAAACAAACGGATGATGCCCGTGTTTATATTCGCGTAAAAAAAATGGATGACGAAGTTGATAAACCTTCGCTTAACGAAAATCAAAAAGGATTTGCAAAAGACGACGCGGCAATTGTTAATGCGTGGCGCAGCAAATTAATTCGCACACAAAAAAATGATATCGGCGGTAAAAATAAAAATTATAAAATTCAAACCATAAACGGCCAGAAAATTTCTGTCGGACAATCCATTCGTGTCGATAACGGAAAAGTATCGCTCACCGCAAAAGGCAGCCTTTCATTCACGCCCGACAAAGGCTGGCAAATGGAAGCCATCTGGTTGCCGCCGCCGGAAGCGGTCATCGAACGGTTTATTGAAATCATAAAAAACGGTTATCAAAATGTTTCGTTATTTGAAAACATTGGTTGGTCATTACTGCGCGTCATTAGTGGTTTTTTATTGGGCTGTCTTGTCGGCATCCCACTGGGTTACGCCATGGGTTTAAACGGCTGGGTGCGCGGCTGGTTTGATCCCATCGTTGAATTTATGCGCCCGGTTCCACCGCTGGCATTAATTCCGCTAATTATAATCTGGTTTGGAATTTGGGAATCGGGGAAAATCAGTTTATTATTTTTAGCTGCCTTGTGGATTATGACACTTGCCGCACGCGCAGGTGTCTCCGGCGTTAACATTTCAAAAATTCACGCCGCTTATTCCTTAGGTGCATCGAAACTTCAAATTTTAATTCACGTCATCATCCCCAATTCATTACCTGAAATTTTTACCGGCGCAAGAGTGGCTATGGGTGTTTGCTGGGGAACCGTTGTTGCTGCCGAATTAGTTGCTGCCGAAAAAGGTGCGGGGAAAATGATTATCGCCGCATCCAAATTTCAACAAACCGATGTGGTTATTATGGGCATAATATTAATTGGCATTATCGGTTTTAGCATTGATATTTTAATGCGCAAAGCAGAAAATTATTTTGTGCCGTGGAAAGGTAAAGCATAGATTTTTTGCTTTAAAAAACTAATCTTTATTCAACTGTGCCACTAAATTTACACTGGTTCTGCGTAAACGCTGACTTAACATTTTTGAAATAATCCATAGTAATTTAAATGCCAGCCGAGAATTTTTATCACGCAGTGCATACATTTTATCTTTTGATAAAAACAACATATCGACATCTGTGGCGGCAACGGCTTGAGCCGATCGTGCTTCACCATCTATTAATGACATTTCCCCAAAACTTTGCGATGAAAAAATAGATGCAATGATATTCACTTTAGAACCGGATTCTTTTTTAACTACATCCACCTTTCCTTTAATAACAATTGCCATCGTATTATCTTCTGAACCCTCTTCAAAAACAACCGTACCTTTTGATGCCGAGTAAGCCTCCATGTGCATGCTAATAGCACAAATCTCATTCCATGAAAAATCTTCTGCCCAGCGCGTTAATTCCAGACTATTCGCCAAATCATCTTTTGAGAACTGCAACCTTTTTAGAGCCACTTGAAACACCTTTTATAAAAATGACTAATAAACTTAATTATACTAGTTAGATTTATATTTTGTATTCGAAAAATATCGACTAGTCTAAATTTTACAAAAAACATTATTTAAAAACATGAAGTGCTATTCTTTTGGTTTCTTAAACGTGATTTTAATGAGTCTATACATCAGCTTTATCGATGTATAGGTTTGATAAAAAAAGTCAAATTCAGTCATTCGAAATATATTGACCTGTGTCATTGTCGGTAATTTCAAAACAGTGTTAAATTCAAGCGCTTTAATTATAAGTTAAGTCACACTATATATATGATACTTTCAGATTATGTAAACACCTTTGGTCAATCAATGAAACTTAAATATGGCGAAAGAATTCATAAAATTTCATTAAATGCAAATTTGACTTGCCCAAATCGTGACGGGACTAAAGGCATAGGTGGTTGTAGCTTTTGCAATATTGCATCATTCAATCCCGACGCAAGAAACCCAGAGTCTATTTCAAAGCAACTTGCAGCTGGACGACAGGTTATTAGAAAACGCACTGGAGCCAAAAAATATCTCGCATATTTCCAAGCATATACAAACACTTATGGTGACATTAAACAATTGAAAAACTTATATGATAAAGCATTATCTGAAAAAGATATAATTGGTTTATCCATTGGTACACGACCCGACTGCGTACCCGTAGATGTTATTAAGTTACTGGTTGAATATCAAAATCAGGGTTATGAAATATGGCTTGAGTTAGGTTTACAATCTGCATTTGATGATACTTTAAATAAAGTTAATCGAGGCCATGGTTTTGCAGAATATATTCGAACGGTACATTTAGCCAATTTTCACAAAATAAATGTTTGCACGCATTTAATTATCGGTTTACCCGGAGAAAATAAAACGCATTTTAAAACCTCATTATCTCGCGTATTAAATGAAGGCGTGGCGGGATTAAAATTGCATCCATTACATATTGTAAAAGGCACACAACTAGCAAAAGAATTTTTACATAAAAAATATAAACCACTAACACAGCACGAGTACATTAACACCGTTGCAGATTTAATTGAGATGACACCAAATGATATTATTTATCATAGAGTCACTGGAACTGCATCTAAAAATATTTTACTTGCACCCGACTGGTGCTCCAAAAAGTGGCAGGTAATAAATGCCATAACTATGGAGTTACATAAACGAAAAAACAAAAACTTTTTAAACAAACCCTCAACCTATAATTTTAATATATACCACTAACCATGAATAATTATAAAAATAAAATGCAACTTGTCTGCCCTGCTGGAAATTTACCTGCATTAAAAATTGCTGTCGATAATGGAGCCGATGCAGTTTACATTGGTTTTAAAGATGATACGAATGCTCGCCATTTTGCAGGACTAAACTTTAATGAATCACGATCACACCAAGGCATTGAATATGCACATCAACGCGGCTGCAAAGTTTATTTAGCCATTAACACTTACCCTCAGGCATCTGGGTGGCAGCGTTGGCAGCAGGCGGTTGACCTTGCTGCAAAATTAAAAATTGATGCTTTAATTGCTGCAGATATAGGGGTACTGGATTATGCTACAAATACATATCCAGATTTACCTTTGCATCTTTCGGTGCAGGGTTCGGCAACAAACTCAGAAGCTATTAAATTTTATTATAAAAACTTTTCTATAAAACGAGTCGTGTTACCGCGTGTTCTTTCACTTAAGCAAGTTGCACAGGTGGCAGAAACTAGCCCCGTTCCTTTGGAAGTTTTTGGCTTTGGCAGTTTATGTGTAATGGTTGAAGGGCGCTGTTTTCTGTCATCTTATGTTACCGGACAATCACCAAATACTTTTGGAGCTTGCTCACCTGCCAGCGCGGTTGAATGGAAAGAAACATCGCAAGGATTACAAACAAGATTAAATAATATTCTGATTGATAAATACAAACCAAATGAACCGGCAGCTTATCCAACATTATGCAAAGGGCGTTTTGAAGTAAACCATAAATCGTATTACGCCATTGAAGAGCCGACCAGTTTAAACACCATTGAATTATTGCCCGAATTAAAAAACATGGGTATAGCAGCAATAAAGATTGAGGGTCGGCAGCGTAGCCCTGCCTATGTAAAACAAGTGACTAAAGTGTGGCGTGCGGCATTGGATTTGTGTAATAAAAATTCTATAAATTATATTCCCGAAACAAACTGGCTAAAAACTTTAGATTCTATTTCAGAAGGCCGCAGTACAACGTTTGGTGCTTATCACCGTTCATGGCAATAAACTCGGCAATCACTCATGACAATAAAAAATAATTCTGATTTAATAAATAAAAAAGCACCTAAATTATCATTAGGGCCAGTGCAATATTATTGGAACAGAGAAACTATTTTTAATTTTTATAAACACATTGAAACCACTCAAGTAGACATTGTTTACTTGGGTGAAACGGTTTGCTCAAAACGCAAACTCATTAAACGTGATGACTGGCTTGAAATAGCGCATAGATTGCAAGCAGCCGGAAAAGAAGTTGTGCTTTGCAGCATGACATTAATTGAAGCAAATTCTGAATTAGCTGCTTTAAAAAGGCTATGTTCAAATTTAGAGTTTATGATTGAAGCCAATGATATTTCTGCGGTTCAATTATTAGAAGGAAAATCATTTGTAACGGGCCCTGCTGTTAATATCTATAATCCACAAACGTTAAACGTGTTAAGCAAACAAGGTTTAAAACGTTGGGTTTTACCCATAGAGTTATCTAAAAAATCATTAACCGATATGCAAACAGAAAAACCTAAAAACATTGAAACGGAAGTTATAGTTTATGGGCGCTTACCCTTAGCTTATTCTGCTCGATGTTTTACGGCTCGATCGCATAACTTATCTAAAGATGATTGTCAGTATCGTTGCCTTGATGACCCTGATGGCCTGTTGTTATCCACACAGGAGAATGAAATTTTTTTGGTATTAAATGGCATACAAACCCAATCGGCAAAAACCAGTAATTTAATATCTGAGATAGATCAGTTACTCACATTGAATGTTGATATCTTAAGAATAAATCCGCCTTCAAAACATATCGGAAAAATAATAGATATATTTTACAAGGTTTTACATGAAAACTATTGTACAAATGATGCCAATGAATCGTTACAAAAATTAATGCCCAATGGAGGCAGTTGTAATGGGTATTGGTATGGCAATAGCGGAATGAATAATTACATTTTAAAAAGAGGTAGCGTTGCATGTTAGCCGCACACGAAACTATAAATAAAAAAAGCCCTTTTAATTTAGATAATGAATCTGCCTATAAAAAATGGCGAGATAAAAAACTACACCATTATCCAGATAAAGCGGAGCAACTTATTATAGAAATTAATGATCCACAGAAATTAACTCGCGCTGAACGTGACGCCATATTGCAATGTTATATTAAAACCAATATTGCCGTATATATTAGTCGTGCGGGCAATAACCCGGATAAAAGAATTCCTTTAAATTTAGCTGAACAATTTTCATTAATCTCATTGGATAAAAACATGGGAGCCGATGATGATGGCATAACTTCTTTACAGGTATCTGATGTTAAAGGTCGTGAACGTTATATACCCTATTCGAATAAAGCTATTCACTGGCACACCGACGGTTATTACAACAAATTAAATAAGCAAATTTATGCGTTAAATTTACATTGTGTGAGACCCGCAAAAAGCGGCGGTGAAAATGCCGTAATGGATCATGAAATTGCTTATATAAAATTACGTGACCAGAACCCGAATTATATTCGGGCATTGATGGCAGATGATGCCATGATTATTCCTGAAAACATACACAATGGTATCTGCATACGACCAGAAAGAAAAGGTCCGGTATTTTCAATTTGGAACAAACAATTTTTACATATGCGCTATACCGCTCGGGCGCATAATGTCATTTGGAAAAATAACGAACTGACTCGACTTGCCATTAAAACTTTAGATAATTTATTACACAGTAATGACCCGGCTATTTTTCGGCTAACATTACAATCTGGCTGGGGATTAATTAGCAATAATGTATTACATGATAGAAGTGGATTTGAAGATGACAAATTATCACCGCGCTTGCTTTATCGATTACGTTACTTTGATGGGCTAGCATCGTATTGAAAATATTTTGTCATTTTCGAATATTTGTCTCGAAGATTCAGCTTCTTTAATACTGAGATAAGAATAAAGAATACGCTTGTTTTAGGGTTACCATTCCATTGAGATAGTACTCTGTAAACCCATAAAATAGTTGAAAAGAAGCTATTTTTGAAATAAATATTCTAGATGAAACAAGATTTTAGATACCGTTATCATTACAACCAGCGAGGCTGTAATCTTTTCTGTGTAACTGTCTATCATTAACGCCAGAAATGGCTAGGATAGGCAACTATGAAAACACAAGACATACAAGCACTAGCCGCGCAAGCGGCCAAAAACATTAAATCAGAACATGATTTAAATGA
>UOFH01000077.1_pt1 | contig 10982 bp, 7 predicted proteins | sample 1988451 | NCBI WGS metagenome assembly UOFH01 (sample SAMEA4712194, study PRJEB27164) | hydrothermal vent metagenome | biome: marine basaltic hydrothermal vent biome; feature: marine hydrothermal vent; material: mineral | place: Pacific Ocean | collected 2011-06-14/2011-07-23 | depth 1689 m | reverse complement strand
CGCAGCCTCTGATAGTAAAACTTTAATAGCGGGAATATTTTCTGGTGTATGCGAGATCTCTTCTACCGCTTGCTGCGCCGTGCGAAACTCAACAAGCAAGGCCTTAACTTCATCCAGCATTTCTATGTTTTTAGGGTCTGTCCAGTTTTTAGAAAAACCATCCATCTGCAACATGGCCTGATCAATTTTATCCCAGCCACTTTGTCGCTCTGCCTTAAATTTTTCGGCTTTCGCGGGATCTTTACCCAAAATCATATAGGCACGCAAACCCGCCAGAGAAAGATGCACACCATCCACCAACTCCATACCGGCCAGTACGGTTGGCATTCGCAAATCGATCAATCGATGCTCATCTGCAGACAAATCTTTCATCATGAAAATATTGTTCACAGAAGTGAATGTTGTTAGCGCCAAGACAATACCAAAACCTAAAAACAATTTACTTTGAATGGTTAGTTTCACTTAAACTTCTCCTTAAAATAATCGGCTAACGCTGCCTTGCGATACATAATCGCTCATCACGTAGTTGATTATTACATGGGTATTTACAGGCGGGGAAAAGGCCAGAATTGAAAATGGATTAAATTTGGATTGATTGGTCTGGATTATTTAACCTAAAAAGACCACAAAATAATCTAGAAACACATAACGCTTAAGACAGGGGGAAGGGTCTTTTTGTTATCCTGTTTTTGAGTATAGTAAACAAAATGCGCTTTACCATTGATTTATTATGGGTATTTTTCCGTACTGTAAGTGCTAATTTATTCGCACGAATTCGTGCAGAGCAGGGGTGTGCGAATAAATTCGCACCTACGCTGGGGATGCAAGCAGCTTACAGCAAACAGGCATTTAATTCATGCCAGGCCAGCAGCATTTCATCTGCAATGTCTTTAACTTTGCGTTGCTCTGTGCGGGCTTTTTTACGGATTAACTCAAACGCGTCCTGGCGATTTATTTTGTATTGTTCCATTAAAATACCCACCACAACATTCACCTGATTTCCCGTTTCCAGTGCGCCTTGCAAACGCTTCTCTGCTTCATTCAAGGTTTTAATATCAACCGCACTTTGCAATGCCGCTTCAATCGTTGGAATTGCCTTTTCAACATCAATGGGTTTTACCATGTATGCCAGCGCACCTTCGGCGATTGCCTGCTTTACCGATTCTTCTTCGCCATAAGCCGATAAAAAAACCACTGGCACGCCCAGTGGTGCTAACAACTTTGCGGTCTCGGCACCCGACAATCCAGGCATTCGCATATCCAGTATCGCAAGGTCAATCGCTTCATCCTGCCAGGCAATATCCACTGCCGCCTGCCCGTTATCCGCCATCACCACCGCATAACCGTTGTCTTTTAAACCTTTACCAAACGTCGATAACACAAGCCCATCATCATCAACCAGTAATATTTTTTTTGTATTTATCATTTCGCTTACGCCCTAAAAACTTAACACCTCACACTAAACCTGAATTAATAATGGCTCCCTAATTATTAATTTAGCAATAACCTCTTCGCCTTTATTCTCTAAGGTTAATTTAGCACCCTTGCCAGGCAACATAGATTTAGCTAATTCAAGACCAATACCCAGTCCTGTTTCAGATTGAAAATCAAACCCCTCAGGCAGTTTTCCCGAGTTCGTTATCGACAAAATAATTTGCTGCGCATTGTGCTCGTGATGCACTTTAACAACGGCATTTTCATTAGCCGATTGACTGTGTTTTATCGCATTCATGATTATTTCATTTACAACCAATGCCAATGCCACCGCTTTGCTGCGCTCAACTTCGCAAGTACCAACTTCTGCGCCGCGCGTTTCAACAATAGATAACGTTGTTAAATTGGCAACACTGTTAATAATGGCGTTAATCATTTGCCCAAAATAGATTTGCCCATTTGGATGCGCTGACTGCAAACCGTAAACAACCGCGATAGAGTCAATTTGCGTAAGTGCTTCATCGATAATTAAATGAACATCATTTTTTTTATTTCTGCGTTGACGCAACAAGCCAGACAAGCCATGCAAATGATTTTTAATACGATGATGCACTTCGCGCACCAAATCATCACGTTGTTTTTCTGCACCTTCAAGTTTCATTTTTTCGTATTCACGAAGCGCGGTTTCTGATTGCTCGCGCTCTATTGCTGCAGCAATGACTACAACGGCAGATTTAAGCGCAGCTATTTCTGAATCAGTCCAGTTTCTTTCCGCCAGACAATCATCAAACCCCATAAACCCCCAGAACTTTCCTTTTATAAATAAAGGCACCACAAGCACAGAAAGTATTTGTTGTGCCGCCTGCATTTTACTTTCATTTTCAGAACACTCTGAGCGTTTTCTAACAACAACTTCTCCTTTCGATAATTCTCTGTACCAGTCCTGCAAGCCACCTTGCAACCAATCAAAATTCTGACAACTCAAGTTATTAATTTGCGGAATAATATCAATAGCACATTTTTCAAAAAGCTGACTGCATAATGGCTTACCTTCAGCACTCAAATGATTTTTAAATAAGTAAACCCGGCTAACACAAGCCGCGCGTTCTAATAACGCCAGCGCAATTTCCACCAACTCCTGCCAACCCCTGGCCATTAAAAAATTTTGCGCGATTTCTGCAACTGAAATCAATATGTTTCTGTGTCGCAAAATCTCATCTTCCATCTGCATTCTTTGCTGGATTCCCTGCTGTATTATAACGCTTAATTCAGCAATGTTTTCTGTGCGCTTATCGAGTGTCGTTTGCACATAATCGTGCATATTTTTTAAAATTAAATTTTCAGCATTTAAACATCGAATTTCTTTTAGCAACTGCTGCCTATCAAGTTCACAATCATCCGTCATTATTTAATGCCCAGTTAAAATATTAGGGACATTTTCACAAAACACTTTTTCGTCATCTCCGAATACATCTATCGGCAATGACGATGTTTTTTAATTGTTAGTGTTTTATGCAAAGGTCTTTATTAATTACCTGATTAAAGTCGATAAATAGCACACATCTTTTTACCGTCAGCAGAAAACGAGCACTCTTCACAAAGGCTTTCCATTATTTTCATTCCATGCCCGTATAAATCATTATCTGTAGCCTGCACTTTTTTCACATACCCTACTCCGCTATCGAAAATTTCAATTTGCAATTTACTTCCCACATCATCAAACAAACAGGTAAAATTAAATTCGATAAATCCGTCTTTTAGCTGCGCCAGTTTTTTTTCACGCTCATCATAATATTCAGAAAACTGTTCTTCATTTATTTTTTTCGAACTATCTAATTCAAGAATACTGTGTTCTAGCGAATTTGAATACATTTCACTTAGCAATAAATTCAAAGAACTCTTATGATTAATCAATCCGGGCATCGCCGCCAGTGAATCAGCTAATTTTACAACCGGATCAGAATTTTGTATTTCATCACAACTTAAATAAATACTTGCCTGCCACGGAATACTGGCTATATTTTTATTTTCAATAAAATCGATTTTTTTATAAGCAGAAAACTTTGAGCAGGTGACTTCAACTAGGCTAACATCATCTGTTTGTGTTCCCGTAGAGACGAACGTTTTTAATTCGTTAATCACATTTTCAAAACGATCGCCCTCACTTTGCGTTAAAACTTTTTTAAGCCGTTTACTACCAAACATTTTATCATCTGTATTTTTTGCTTCCGTCACGCCATCGCTATACAGGTATAACTTATCGCCCTCTTCAATATTATACAGTTCAGCTTCTGGCTCGAACTCATTTTGCTTTAAAATACCCAAAGGCATGTGTTTAGATTGAATAGCCGATTTTAAATCACCAAACCGATTTAATAAATACATTTCCGGCACACCACCCATCCAGACAGACATCATGTCACTTCGCGCATTGATTTCAATAATGGTTGTTGCAAAGAACATTCCAACCGGCATTAATTCATTTAACTGATAATTTAACTCTGCTGCCATATCATTTACCGACATGCCTTTATGCACCATCCTAAAAAAAATCATTGCCACGGGTAGTGTGCCCATAGCTGCCGTTAAACCATGCCCTGTAAAATCGCCCATCAAAACATAGATACCGCCTTTAGGGCATCTTTCGACCAGCAACAAATCACCATTAAATGTTGACATAGATGACATGTGATAACGAATAAACTTTTTATCTAAATAACTTTTCTTTACCGCACTTTCAAAAAAATGTTCGATAAGCTCCTGTTCGTGGCAGAGTTGTTTATTTCTGTCATCTAACTGTTGATTGAGTTTGCGAATACGCAAATGCACTTTTACTTTTGATTCAAGCACCTCAACATTAACCGGCTTAGTAATATAATCATCACCGCCCGAAGCCAATGCGTAACCCAATGAAGATTCTGAACTTAACGCAGTAACAAAAATAATCGGCACATAATTGTCACCGCATAATTTTTTAATGGCAGTAGCCGCCTGAAAACCATCCATTACCGGCATACTGACATCCATCAAAATTAAATCGGGCTGCTCAGCTTTAAACTTTAATATTGCATCTTCACCATTAACGGCTTCAATTGAAGATCCTATTTCTAACAGGCTCAACATCTTCACAATCATTTTTCGATTGGTATCAATATCATCAACAACTAATATTTTCATCATAAAAAAAGAGCCTCAGTTATTAACTTTACTCAATCGTGAAAATTTTATTGAAATGGGTAATATCAAAAACACCCTTTACGTCTTCATTACTGTTTTCAATAAATATTTCAACTCCGAATTTTTCCAAATATCGATTCATATTTAGCAACATACCTAATGCAGAACTATCAATTGCAGTAGTGTTGCGCATGTCGACAATCACTTTTTCAACTTTCATATTTTCAACACTATAGGCGCGACGAAATTCATTCAGCAAATTAAAATCGAACACACCTTTAACACTAATAACTAGCGTCGTATTATCTGTAGACAGTTTACTTTCAACGCTCATCACTACTCCTTGCGCAATTAAAATAATTCAACATCACCTTCCTCCATTGAACTTGATAAAACGGCACGATGCGACGCTAAACCCACTTGTATTTTTTGTTGTAATTTTTCATTAATTTCAACCAGTATGGCCAGCGTATCTTGTTCATTATTTTGTAGCTTAATTGAATTAAGCAGCGCCGAAAAATCGTTTAACTCGGATTCAACATACGCAACCAATTGCACCGCCATATCTTCATATTGCAAAGCGGTAACCGCATTACCCACATCCATTTGTATTTCTTTTACAATGCTCGAAGATGCACTCATACTTTCTGATACAAACCGATTAACCGCGTCTAGTTCTCGCATCATGTCATCAAGGTTTCTCTTAGATTTTATTGCCTGATGCATATCTAAGGAAGCTATTTCACCAACGATAATGTTTGCATCATCTAAGGTTTCACGACTTAATATTACGTGCTTATGAATTTGCTCATTTAAACTTGCTGATTTTTTTGCTAACGCGCGCACCTCATCTGCCACCACCGCAAAACCACGCCCCAGCTCACCTGCTCTTGCCGCTTCTATTGATGCATTAAGTGCTAACAAACCGGTTTGATCTGCCAGATATTTTACTTCATCAAGCAAAGAAAACATCTCTTCCATTTCTTCCAGCATGTCTTGCATTTTATGCGCAGCCGACACGCCTTTGTCACTCACTTTTACTGTTAAGTCAACATAGCCTCGCAGCACACTGCTGGTTTCACTAACAAATTTATCGAATTTCATTTCTTCTGTTTTTATTTCTTCAGAATTAATTTCATTACTCAACTCATTCATTATTTTTACCGTGATATCATTTTGCCTGTTGGAGTTATTCGTTAAATTATTAAAACTTTTTGTTAGCTTTACACTGGCATCCGATATTACCGATTCGACTTGCGCAAGGCTTTCTAACATCGGTTTATTCTTTGCATCTAAAACCTGGCTTAAATTTTCAAAACATAATGCAAGCTCAGATTGAATGAGTTTATGTGTGTTTTTATTTTCTTCGTTATTTAATGCCTTGTTTTTTTTCGTTATCACAACAACAAACAACCACAATACACTTATTAAAACAACAGCAGCCGATAATTTTAAAGCAGATAACTCCACATTCAGTATCATTATCATTACAACCAGAAGAACACACACGCTGCATATAACGTAAGGATTGAAAAACAGTTTTTTTAGCATCTTATAATTCAACAATTTTATTCCGAATATTTCTCTTTAATTTCAAGGACACCAGGGAGCATTTCTATAAATAGAGACACCAGATCCGGGTCAAAATGTTTTGATGATTCCAGCTTTATTAATTCTATTGTTTTCTCTATTGCCCATTCTTCTTTATAGGGGCGCTGCGATGTTAGTGCATCGAAAACATCAGCGATTGCGGTAATGCGCCCAACCAATGGTATTGCATCACCCCGCAAATTATTTGGGTAACCTTCACCATTAAATTTTTCATGATGCGTTAACGCAATATCATGCGCCATTGTCATAAGATCTGAGTCGTCACCAGAAAGAATATCAGCACCTATTTGTGCATGTGTTTGCATAACACGCCATTCATTTTCATCCAGTTTTCCGGGCTTCAACAATATACTATCGGGAATGCCAATTTTGCCTATGTCGTGCATGGGCGAGGCGTGCAACAATAATTCACATTCATAATCAGACATGCCTGCTTTCTTTCCTAATAAAGCGGATATTTTACTCATGCGAATAATATGTAAACCGGTTTCGTTATCTCTGTACTCAGCAGCCCGCCCTAAATGATAAACAACTTGCAAGCGTGTTTCATGTAAATCCTGTGTTCGTTGGCACACTTTCTGTTCTAATATTTCATTTTGATTACGCATATATTTATGCGCCATTTGTACTTCTAATAAATTTCTAACGCGTGATATTAATTCATTAATATCGAATGGCTTAGTAACATAATCACGCGCGCCGCTATCTAATGCACGTTGTCGATAGTCCTGCATATCCTGTGCGGTTAAAACCAATATTGACGGCATATATTTTTTTGGCAACTGCTTTATTTTTTCCATAACATCATAGCCATCCATTACCGGCATATTTAAATCCAGTATTAATAAATCGCTGTGATGCTCAGTTAGTAACGCCATAACCTCTGATGATTTTTGTGTACACACAACATTTTTGAATCCTTTCGAATGTAATATTTTTTCAATTAAACGCACATTTGCTTCCTCGTCATCAACAACAAGAATGCTTGCGGATTTAAAATCAATGTTAATACTCCAATCTAATTCAGACATTATTTTTTGCCACTTACACCAATTTAAATTCTACCCAAAATGTACTGCCTTCTCCTTTTATACTTTCAACGCCCATCGTACCCTGCATAATTTCCACCATTTGTTTACTAATTAACAAACCAATACCTGAGCCTTCTATATTGCTCGACACGCCCAAACGATCGAACGCCACAAATAATTGTGACATTTCTTTTTCAGTGAGCCCTTCTCCGGTATCTGAAATACAAATGCGTAAGGTGTCATCACCTATTTTCCGACTGAGCAACGCAATCATTCCGGCAGGTGAATTATATTTCACCGCATTAGATAACAGGTTCAGTAGCACTTGTTTTAAACGCACTGTATTTGCTCTAACCTGATAACACTCTTCACCAATCAAGTTAATAATTTCAATATTATTTGTTTTGGCCTGTATAGTAACTATAGACAAACACTCATCTAATATTTCTTTTATTTCGACGTCTCCCATCTCGACATCAAACCTGCCCGACTCAATTTTCGCTAAATCCAGAACATCATTTATTAGCACCAGTAAGTGTCGACCCGCAGAAAGTATCTCCTGCACGCTCATGCGTTGGTCTGCATTTAAATCTACCGCATCAAGTTCAAGCATTTGCCCAAAACCCAATATGGCATTTAATGGTGTGCGCAATTCATGACTCATGTGAGATAAAAATTCAGATTTAATTTGACTAGCCTGCTCCGCCTCATCTCGAGCCAAACTTAATTCTTTGGTTCGCTCAAGCACTTTCATTTCTAACTGTTGATGATGTTGCTGTAACTTTGAACTTGCTATTTCACGTTCTAATTCCAGAGAAAACCGAGTAGCAAACACACCAAGAATGGGCGCCACCCAACTATCTAAACGCAAAGGTGACTTGCTCATTACCGAAATTAATCCAATTATTTTTCCATCGGATGCGATTAATGGCGAACCGTAATAAGCTTCTATTCCCATATCCACTAGCATTTGATCTTTTGCATATATCTGTGAAGCATTTTCAGGTATGAGTGTTTTTTTGCGACTAATAATATCTTCACAGGGTGTGTCCATTAACGCATAACTATAATTATCAACAATTTTCCCATTTGCATAACCCGACAATGTTTGAATGCTTTTTCCACCTTCCTGTAACTGCCCAATAAATGCGTACTCACATCGGTACAATTCACTTAACTGTTTCAACACATCATCTATAAAACGTTTAAACTCCAAACCGGTTCCGGCAGATGCCAATGAATGTAAAACTTGATTGACAAATCTGCGCTCCGATACATCTTTTATTATTACCAGTTGCCCCTGACCATAAGCCTTATTTGATGTTAGATTGGTAACCGTTGTCTCACCATGAAATATATTTTTATCACTGCGCTGATAACTAAATTCATAGGCTCCCTGATTCAAATCTAAAAACTGCATACCGTTTTCTTCATCGTTAGATAGCACATACAAACTATCAAACCCCATGCCAATTACGTCTGCTTTCGAATATAAAAAAATATTTAGAAAAGACTCATTCACAAATCTTATATTATTATCGGTATCGATAATTAATACCGCATCAGGAATCGTTTCTAATATTTGTTTAAACCTGTCCTCACTTTCTTTAATTTCCTGCTCTTTTATTTTGTGCTCAGTTATATCCTGCACCGTACCAACCAACTCAACTACTTGGCCCTGCTTATTTTTAACAGCATCACCAATAGCGCGAACCCATCTATTTTTTTCTTTTTCATTAGGTATAAGACGATACTCCATGTCAAAACTATCACCGTTGATCATACTTTTTTCTACCACCTCGATAACGCCTGCTCTGTCTTCTTGATGTAAAACATCAAAAAAACACTCCAACTTTGAAAACTCTTTCGTCAACCCAAATATTCGAAACATCTCATGCGAACCACTCATTACCTTAGTTTCTGCATTCAATTTCCAGTGGCCTACTTTTGATATTTTTTGCGCTGTTTCAAGCAACACCTTATTTTCCAATAATTTTTCTTCTGCTTTTTTTCGGTCACTAATATCTCTCACTATGGCAATAAAAATAGGCGCCTCACCCAGTGACTCAATGTATTGCATAAAGATTTCTACCGGCAAAATTTCTCCGGATTTCATCTGATGAATGGTTTCTAAATTAAGCGTCATGTTTTCATCTTGCATTAACGCTTTAATCAACCCACGGAATTCATGCTCATCATATTCAGGTTTAATATCATAAGGATGCATGTTTTTAATTTCAGAAAAACTATAACCAATCTGATTAATAGCGCCTTCATTTACATAAGTAAACTTCAAACTTTTAGCGTCAAAAATAAATACGCCATCTAATGTTTTGTCGAGAGTACGCTTAAACTTAAGCAAGTCATTATTTTCTTTTATCGCTTGTTCATCGAATTTCTTTGTTTTTTTCAACTCATTATTCAGTCGATATATCCAAATAGAAAAAATACCAACCAACAAGAAAAAAGCGACAATAACAATATCAAAATAATTTTCAATTCCGTTGGTCATTTATTGAGGCCTTGCAACATATTATCTACTGTTTTCAATAAAACACTAACATCAATAGGCTTAGTAACATATTCATCAAAACCCGCCGCCATTCCTTTTTCGATATCTGTTGGCATCGCATTTGCACTTATTGCTATGACTTTAATGTTTTTTGTTTCGTCTTTTTCCTTTAACTTTGTAAGCACTTCAAAACCACTCATGCCAGGTAAATTTATATCCAGCAAAATCAAATCTGGAAGATGCTCAACAGCTAGCTCTAAACCAAGCACGGGGTCTGGCGATGTGCTTAAATTAATTTCGCTTCTTCTTGCCATTAACTGCGTAATCAAGCGCAAATTAGCGGGGTTATCTTCTATATATAAAACGGTATATTTTTCATTTATCATAACGAACTCCTCATCTACTGCTTCCTTAACTGTTAGATTTTTATTTTCAATATCTTTAATATTTTCCACATCAAACTCCACCCAAAAAACACTCCCTTTCCCCTCTTCACTTTCAACGCCTATTGCTCCACTCATAAGCTCAACAATTCTTTTTGTTATAACCAGCCCAATGCCTGAGCCCTCAACTTCTGATTGCTCCGCACCCATTCGTTCAAATGCGGTAAATAATTTTTCAATTTGATTTGCGCTTAATCCATTCCCCGTATCCGCCACACTGATGCGCCATTTATTGGTTTTTGTTATCTCGCAGGTAATAATAATTTTTCCATTTTCATTATTATATTTAACCGCATTGCTCATTAAATTAAGCAACACCTGGCGCATTCTTATCTGGTCTGCTTTAACACCTTTTTTATTTTTAACGAAGGTTTTAAAATCCACTTTTTTGTTGTTCTGTTTTATCTCGATTTTTATACCGCGCTTTTGGGCCAGTGATGAAATAGTTTGTATTGATTCAATTATTACTTCACCAAGATCTATTACTTCAATAGATAAATCTAAACGCCCCGATTCTATTTTTGATAAATCTAAAACTTCATTTATAAGCTCTAATAGATGACGACCCGCTTTAATAATTTCATCCACATTCTCATTTTGTGAGTCGTTAATATTTTCAGATTCCATTTTTAATAATTGACCAAATCCCAATATTGCATTCATGGGTGTACGCAGCTCATGACTCATGCTAGATAAAAATTGTGACTTTGCCTGATTAGCACTTTCCGCTTCATTACATACCTGCATTAATTGCAACTGCGTGGATTTTAATTT
>UOFH01000394.1_pt1 | contig 11014 bp, 9 predicted proteins | sample 1988451 | NCBI WGS metagenome assembly UOFH01 (sample SAMEA4712194, study PRJEB27164) | hydrothermal vent metagenome | biome: marine basaltic hydrothermal vent biome; feature: marine hydrothermal vent; material: mineral | place: Pacific Ocean | collected 2011-06-14/2011-07-23 | depth 1689 m | reverse complement strand
GTCATAGTCCGCCGGATTAAAAAAGAACTGTTCTGCTTCGGGGCTGAAGGCCAGATTGTATTCTACTTCCTGTATTAACCAGGTTGCATTCAGAAAATAGGATGCATTTCCCGTGTGATCAAAATGCAGGTGTGAAAATGCAATATAGTCTATAGATGAAGGGTCTATATCAATTTCGGCCAGTTGTGATTTTAATGTTTTTGACACAGATAAATTAAATGCTCCGCCACCAGCGTCAACGCCGCCAGGAATATCAAGTAGAGAATCTGACAGACCAGTGTCCCAGATGAGCGTGCCTTCCGGGTGCTTAATCAGGTAGCAGGCATCTGAAAAAGTGATGTGTTCTCCCTGAGTCAGTGCAGGGTTAAATATAGAAATATCTCTAACTAAAATCTGACCACAGTCGAATACATAAAGTTTTAAATCTATGGGGTGTGAGCTATTTTCGTGTTCTGCTTCTATAAGCTCTTTTAGCTTGAACTGTTCAGTAGAGGCGCTGATATTGAAAGATGCAAAAGTGAGTAATAGTAAGAAGTATTTGATACTGCTTAGTATGGGAAGGTAATGCTTTTGCTGATTTTTTATATTGTCATGCAATTTCATTGTTTTATCCTATTTTGGCTTTTTGTACGAGATTTGTTGTTCAGAAACGCTATGTTATCATCCCATCTGCGCTTGGTGTACAGGGTAAAACGCAGTGCAACCTTTCATATTTGGGATGATTAGGGCGGAGCTATGTGGAGTTATGATGATCTGGCTATTTTTGTTAATGTTGTTGAACGTGGGAGTTTTATTGCAGCAGCGAATAAAATGAAAATGCCATCAAGTACAGTGAGCCGTCGTTTAAGTCGGCTGGAAGCTGATTTAAATGTAAAATTACTGGAAAGAACGTCACGAAAAATTCATTTAACCGAGAAGGGAAAAATTTTCTATGAGCAATGCGCGTCGCTGATTAAACAAATCAGGGAGAATACCCGGGAGTTAACAGAGTCGATAGATAAAATACACGGTAAGTTAAAAATCACGGTACCGACTTATCTGGGCAATGAGTTGATGGCGGATTTGTTTATAGAATTTGTTAAAGAAAATCCTAGTATAGAACTTGAGATGTTACTCAGTAATGATATAGAAGATATTCTGGACGAAGAAATAGACATAGCAATACGCGTTGGCCCGTTAGTTGATTCGAATCTTATTGCACAAAAATTATGGGAAATGGAATATGTAATATGTGCAAACAATGAATATGTCCGTAAATACGGGATACCAAAAAATCCGGAAGATATAAAATCTCATCATAGTTTAATATTTCGCTCGCAACAAATTCCACTAGTGTTCAGGCATCGTGAAACTGCAGGTGAAAGTAAAATAAATGTACAAAGTCGTTTAATATCTAATGATATAAAATTTACGCTTCATGCGGTATGCAGCGGTGTAGGTATTGCGTGTTTACCTCGTATGTTTGTTAACAAAAAACTTGAAGCAGGTGATTTAACTGAGTTATTGGTTGATTATGAGTTAGTGAATAAAAAAACTGTTTATGCCATTTACCCCAGCAAACGTTACTTGCCTAAAAAAACGCAACTGTTAATAAACTATATTAAAGAAAAGTCACTATTGTTGTGTGCTCAGGCAGATTAAATGCCTTAGCGCCTTGGCGGGGTTCGGTCTTTGATTTATGGTTCGACGAATTCAGGTTGTAGGCGCATCTGCAAATTCTAATCTTAATGATCTGGACAGTGAGAGGACAGGCTGGCATGGCAGAAATCATAAATCAAAGACCAGCCCCTCTGCTGGTGTTAAGCCCATTCTGGTGTTTCTTCTTTTAAGCAATTCCATGCTCGTATTGACTCAGAAGTAGCCGCTTTTGCAAGCTCACTGTCAGCCGTTATTAAAATAGAGCTCGAGCCGTCACAGTGATGGGAATACTTGCCTCTTTTTATGGTTTCAAGTTGGAGTGCATCAGACCAGTCTAGTGAGTGCTTGATGACTAATTTCTTGACAGCTTCAATTCCTGCAGTGCTAAATAAAGTTACTTCATCAATTTCTATTCTGCCTTCAATGGCTTCAAACAACAGATCTTCGGTAGCTTTTAAATACTCTGTTTCATTAATGTGATTGTATTTCCATTTTGATTTAATAACGCTTATAGCTTCAGTTATACATATAGATGTTGGACTAAAATGCACTTCAGAATAAAAAAAATTTCTTATTCTTGTACTGCCAACTTCTTCATAAAATATTTTTACAAGTGCTGATGCATCAAGGTAGCGTTGTTTTATGTAATATTCCAATTTGCACCTCTAATTGTAAGTTGTTATTGCCCCTTTTTCGATGAAGTCTCCTTGGGTATTTGGTGTCCCAAAAAGGCAAATGATGTATGGCGCGCCCTAGAGGATTCGAACCTCTGACTTCCACCTCCGGAGGGTGGCACTCTATCCAGCTGAGCTAAGGGCGCGCAGGCGACGCAGTATATCAGATAATCCCGCTCGACAATAAGCGCACAGGGCGCAATGGCTTATCAGCGAGATAGTTGTGAATCTATCTGCGTTCTGAAATATAATGTGCGCTTTAATTAACACACCTGTCAGGGAACCCCACATGCCCAGCTCAAAAATTATTTACACCCAAACCGATGAAGCCCCCGCGTTAGCCACCTATTCTCTTTTGCCGATTGTGCAGGCGTATGGCCGTGTGGCGGGTGTTGAATTTGAAACGCGGGATATTTCACTGGCGGGGCGCATTCTTGCAAACTTTCCCGATCATTTAAAAGATGAGCAAAAGCGAAGCGATGCGTTGACGGAGCTGGGCGAGCTGGCGAAAACGCCGGATGCGAATATTATTAAACTGCCGAATATCAGTGCGTCTATTCCGCAATTAAATGAAGCGATTAAAGAGTTGCAATCGTTGGGTTACAACGTGCCGAGTTTTCCAGAAGATCCGCAAAGCGAAGCAGAAAAAGAAATTAAATCTCGCTACGCGAAAGTGTTGGGCAGTGCGGTTAACCCCGTGTTGCGTGAAGGGAATTCTGATCGAAGAGTCGCCGCGCCGGTAAAAGAATATGCGCAAAAACATCCGCACTCAATGGGTGAGTGGAGCAGCGATTCTAAATCACATGTGGCCTCAATGTCGACGGGTGATTTTTATGGCAGTGAAAAATCTGTGGTACTCGAAAATGCAGGTGATGTAAAAATTGAATTATTTTTAGACGATGGCAGCAGCAGCGTTTTAAAAGAAAAAACGTCGGTGTTAGTGGGCGAAGTGATTGATGTATCAGTGATGAGTTGCAACGCCTTGCGCGATTTTTTTGCAGAGCAAATTGACGAAGCTAAAGCGCAGGGCATTTTACTTTCATTGCACATGAAAGCGACAATGATGAAAGTGTCTGACCCGATTATTTTTGGCCATGCAGTGAGTGTTTATTTTAAAACGGTATTTGAAAAACATGCCGCAACCTTTGAAAAAATTGGCGTCGATACGCGCAACGGTTTGGGTGATGTGTACTCAAAAATTGCCAGCTTGCCCGAGGCGCAACGCAAAGAAATTGAAGCAGATATTTTAGCGGTCTATAAAACCCGCCCGGAATTGGCGATGGTCAATTCCGACAAAGGCATTACCAATTTACATGTGCCCAGTGATGTAATTATCGACGCATCCATGCCCGCCGCGTTACGTTCATCTGGAAAAATGTGGGGCACCGATAATAAATTACACGACACCAAAGCGATGATTCCCGATCGTTGTTACGCGGGAATTTATCAGGAAGTGTTTACCTTTTGCAAACAACACGGCGCATTTGATGTAACCACAATGGGTAACGTTAGCAACGTGGGGTTGATGGCACAAAAAGCCGAAGAGTACGGCTCGCACGATAAAACGTTTCAAATTGAAAATAACGGCACGGTTAAAGTGAGTGATGCAGCAGGTAATGTTTTATTAGAACATAAAGTTGAAAGCGGTGATATTTGGCGCATGTGCCAAACCAAAGATTTACCGATTCAAGATTGGGTTAAGCTTGCAGTTAAACGCGCAAAAGCCACAGGCCAACCGGCTATTTTCTGGCTCGATAAAAACCGTGCGCACGATGCAAATATTATTGCAAAAGTGGAAACCTATTTAAACGACCACGACACGTCTAATTTAGAAATAAAAATAATGTCGCCAGTGGATGCAATTCGTTACACATTAGAAAGGGTGAAGGCGGGTGAAAATACGATCTCTGTAACCGGCAATGTTTTGCGTGATTATTTAACCGATTTATTTCCGATTTTGGAATTGGGCACCAGCGCAAAAATGTTATCCATTGTGCCGTTATTAGCGGGCGGCGGATTATTTGAAACCGGTGCGGGCGGTTCAGCACCAAAACATGTGCAGCAGGTTTTAGAGCAAAATCATTTACGCTGGGATTCACTCGGTGAGTTTTTAGCGATTGCCGTTTCACTGGAAGAGCTGGCAGAAAAAACAAAAAATAATTCGATAAATGTTTTAGCGCAAGCCTTAAATAAAGCCAACAGTTTGTTTTTAACAAACAACAAATCGCCTTCACGAAAAGTGGGCGAGTTAGATACCCGTGGCAGTCATTTTTATTTAAGTTTGTATTGGGCGCAAGCGTTAGCCGAACAAAACGATGATAAAACATTGCAGGAAAAATTTACTCCCATCGCAAAACAGTTAGCCGAAAACGAAAATAAAATTGTTGAAGAATTAAATGCCGTGCAAGGAAAGCCGGCAGATATCGGCGGCTATTATCTTTCAGATAAAACCAAAGTTTCAAATGTAATGCGCCCGAGTGCGAGTTTGAATTCGGTGATTGATAATATTTAATTTTTTTATAAAATTATTGCTGTTCCGTTAACTTACTACTGATGAAGAAATAAAGGATGCTGATATTTGAAAAGAAAAAGAAAAAGACAACGCGAAAAACGCAAATGACCGCTAAGTACGCAATATAAAGCATTAATGTTTTATAGCGGTTATTTGCGGGTTTTAGCGTGCATTCGCGTTGTTTTTTTCTTTTCAACTATTTTATGGGTTTACAGAGTACTATCTCAATGGAATGGCAACCCTAAAACAAGTGTATTTTTTATTCTTATCTCAGTAGTAACTTAAACAATGCCGTCATTCCCGAATGTTTTTATAATGTAGGTGCAAATTTATTCGCATCGGGTTGAGCAATACTTGGCTTTGTTCGAATAAATTCGAACCTACATTTCCCGTATTTCTCTTAACTTGCGGGCACGGGAAATGGCGATCCTTTTTTATGCGAAATTAAATTTAATAAGAGTAAACTACGTCATAAACCGATCCAACGAACGATAAGAAATCGCTTCACTTAAATGTTGTGAGTTTATGTTTTCAGCATTATCCAAATCGGCAATGGTGCGGCTCATGCGCAAAATACGGTGATAAGCACGCGCAGATAATTTTAATTTTTCCATTGCGTTATCCAGCAATTGGGTTTCTGCCGAATTCAGTTTACAAAACATTTCGGTTTCTCTGCTGCTGAGTTCGGCGTTGCTTTTTTTGCAGCGGTTAAATTGTTTTTCAAAAGCAGAGTTAACGCGCTGTTTAATGATTTCGCTGGATTCCGATTCGGCATGATTTTCAGATAAGGCTTTGCGATCAATCGCTGGCACTTCAATGTGAATATCAATTCGATCGAGCAGTGGCGCGGAAATTCTTGAGCGATGTTTGCGTTGTTGTTCAACGCTGCAACGGCACAATAATTTACCATCGCAGTTATACCCCTGCGGGCACGGATTCATTGCCGCAATCAATTGAAATTGCGCGGGAAATTCGGCCTGCCGTGCGGCTCTTGAAATGGTAATACTGCCGGTTTCTAATGGCTCGCGTAACACATCTAATGTGTGTCGATCGAATTCGGTTAACTCATCTAAAAACAGCACGCCATTGTGTGCCAGTGAAATTTCGCCAGGTTTGGGGTTTGATCCACCACCCACCAATGCCACGCCGGATGCCGTGTGGTGCGGTGATCTAAACGGGCGTTGCCCCCATTCGCTAATATCAAAACCCTGATGACTAATCGAGCGAATAGCCGCGCTATCAATTGATTGCTGCTCGGTTAATGCGGGCAGCAATCCAGGCAGGCGCGAGGCCAACATGGTTTTGCCCGTGCCCGGTGGCCCCACCATTAAAATATTGTGCCGCCCTGCCGCCGCAATTTCCAGCGCGCGTTTGGCACGGTGCTGGCCTTTTACATCGCTCATATTCAACGTGTGTTTAAGCGCAATGGGCGGTTTAATTTTGGGGCGTTGTAAATCATTTTGTTGATGCAGATAACGGCAGATATCCAGTAAATGCGCGGCCTGTAAAACATCGCTATTTTTTATTAGCGCGGCTAGTGCCGCAGAGGCGGTGGGTAGAATTAATGTGCGATTATTTCTTTTTGCGCCAATCGCCACCGGCAGTGCGCCGTTCACTGCGCGCAGCTCACCGCTTAACGCAAGCTCGCCGTGAAACTCTAGCGTGTTCAAATTTTCATCGGGAATCTGGTTTGATGCGGCTAAAATGCCAATGGCGATGGGCAGATCGTAACGCCCGCCATCTTTGGGTAAATCGGCGGGAGCCAGGTTAACCGTAATGCGCTGCATGGGGAAGTCGAACCCCGAGTTAATAATGGCTGCACGCACTCGATCTTTACTTTCGCGCACCGCCGCTTCGGGTAATCCAACAATGGTAAAAGCGGGCAAGCCGCTGGAAATATGCACTTCAACACAAACGTCGAGTGCGGCAACACCGTTGAGCGCCTGCGTGTTAATGGTGGCGTATGACATGGATTCCGTTCCCTATTCATTGGTTTACTTCAAATCATCAAGCTGTTTTTCTAACTCGTTGAGGCGCTCGAGTGTACGCGCAAGTAATGCACTTTGCACATCAAACTCTTCGCGGCTCACTAAATTCATTTGCCGCAAGCTTGATTCGAGAATGGCTTTCATGTTGTTGGTAACATCGGATTTAAGCACGCTTAAATTCTCGGGCAAAATCGATGACAGCTTATCTGCAAGATCATTCAGGTTTTGGTTGTTAATCATAAAGGCGGCCTGGTTAAAATGGAGTGCTCAGTTTAGCGTAAATGCGCGGAGACTGCGTGTGCAAAAGGTGCGCACCAAAAAGAAGCAAATGAAAAGACTGAAGAGTCTTTTTGGTGCGTTAGATCACCAAAACAATAAAAATCAGAATATTAGTGTTTATTGTAAGATATTGATTTTAAGTATATAAATGTAGTTGGCACGGCTTCTGCATTATAAGCCGTCACATTTTATAAATTTTAATCAGGAGCTAAACATGAAAAAGCTAAATATTTTAGCAATTAGTGGTGCTGTAGCGTGTTCATTATTAAGCGCTACTGCAGCGGCAGAAGTAACGGCAAATGTCGGTGCGACTTCTAGTTATTTATGGCGTGGTACCTCACTAAGTAATGACGATGCTGCTGTTTACGGTGGCGTGGATTACGCACATAAATCGGGTGCTTATATCGGCTTGTGGCAGTCAACTGAAAATGTAACTGGTTCAAGTGCAGATGGTTTAGAAACTGATGGTTTTACTGGTTCTGAAACAGACGTGTATTTGGGTTACGGCGGTGAAGTAGGCGATTTCACTTATGATGTTGGTTATATTACTTATAATTATTTACAGTCTGAGGCGGATGTTGATTTTTCTGAAATCTACCTGTCAGGTGGCTGGAAATTTGTTGAGTTATTTTATGCGAACTCAAGTGATGTAAGGATAGGTAATGGAAAAGGCTCTGATTATTACTCAGTAACATTGACATATGATCGCTACTCATTCGTATACGGCGATTACAGTTTTGATGATGGTAGTGCTGATGCTGATTACTCGCATTTTGACTTATCCGCTGCACTAACGGATGAGCTGAGCTTAACTTATTCACAAAATGATATTACCGGTGATGATGATGGGCGTATCGTAGTTTCTTACACATTAGAGTTCGGCGTTAAATAAAAACGTTTTAATTAAGATTGCCTCACGTTGGGGTGGTCGAATCGGAGCATAAATATGAAATTAATTTCTGCAATTATTAAACCCTTCAAGCTGGACGATGTGCGTGAAGCATTATCTGAGATCGGCGTGCAGGGCATTACCGTGACTGAAGTGAAAGGCTTTGGTCGTCAAAAAGGGCACACTGAGCTTTATCGTGGTGCTGAATATGTGGTTGATTTTCTTCCAAAAGTGAAACTGGAAGTCGCAGTCGATGACGGCATTGTTGATCAGGTGATTGAATCTGTTCGCAACGCAGCTAACACGGGCAAAATTGGCGATGGCAAAATATTTGTTTATCCCGTTGAGCAGGTGATTCGTATTCGTACCGGTGAAAGCGGTCCTGAAGCACTTTAATAATTAAGGGGTAAACAAGTGGAAAATCAAATTTTCGAACTTCAATATGCAATGGACACCTTCTATTTTTTGGTGTGCGGCGCATTAGTAATGTGGATGGCGGCTGGCTTCTCAATGTTAGAGGCGGGCTTGGTTCGTTCAAAAAACACAACTGAAATTTTAACGAAAAACGTCGCACTGTTTGCGATTTCCTGCATTATGTATTTAGTGTCGGGTTACGCCATTATGTACGGCGGCGGTTATTTTCTTGCCGGCATAGAAGGTGGCGACACTTTGGTTGCAGATGCATTAGCGGCTTCGGCTGAAAATGGTTTTGGTGGCGATTCGGTTTATGCAGATGCCTCAGACTTTTTCTTTCAGGTTGTCTTCGTAGCAACGGCAATGTCAATTGTTTCGGGCGCGGTAGCTGAGCGTATGAAACTGTGGGCATTCTTAGCGTTTGCTGTGGTAATGACTGGTTTCATCTACCCAATGGAAGGCGCTTGGACATGGAATGGCGACGCAGTATTTGGCCTGTATAACCTGGGCGATTTAGGCTTCTCTGATTTCGCGGGTTCTGGCATTGTTCACATGGCGGGTGCAGCGGCCGCGTTATCGGGCGTTTTATTATTAGGCGCACGTAAAGGCAAATATGGCGCAAACGGTCAGGTTAATCCCATTCCGGGCGCAAACTTACCCATGGCAACCTTAGGAACCTTCATTTTATGGATGGGCTGGTTCGGCTTTAATGGCGGCTCTGTTCTTAAGTTGGGTGATATCGCAAATGCAAACTCGGTAGCAATGGTCTTTTTAAATACCAATGCAGCCGCAGCGGGTGGCGCAATGGCGGCATTAATTGTAGCGCGTGTTATGTTCGGCAAGGCCGATTTAACCATGCTATTAAATGGCGCATTGGCTGGCTTAGTTGCAATCACCGCAGAACCTTCAACCCCCACCGCATTACAGGCAACCATGTTTGGTGCAATCGGTGGCGTGTTAGTTGTGTTTAGCATTGTGTTCTTAGACAAACTTAAAATTGATGATCCCGTTGGTGCAATCTCCGTTCACGGAACCTGTGGATTTTTAGGTTTAATGTTAGTGCCATTAACGAATTCTGATGTTTTATTCTCAGGTCAGTTAATTGGTGCAGCGACTATCTTTATATGGGTGTTTGGTGTGAGCTTTGCTACATGGTTTGCTATCAAAGCCGTGATGGGCATTCGTGTAAGCGAAGAAGATGAATACGAAGGAATGGATCTGGTTGATTGCGGTATGGAAGCCTATCCAGAATTCACAACCAAATAGCGTGGTTAGTAAATACCAGTAGGCAGGACTCCTGCTGAAAGTGGTCAAAGCCGGTGCAATAGCACCGGCTTTTTTTATGGGTTAAAATAAAGTAAATTAAATGGGTAGCGAATTTATGTTAAAGATCATCTTAATCAGTGTGTTTTGTTTTTATACAAATATATCTTTAGCAGAAATTTATAAATGGACAGATGAAAACGGCCAAATACATTACGGCGACAAACCGCTGGTTGATTCAAAAGAAATGGATATCGATATATCAAAGCAAGGGCATATAAAAGTCAATGGTACCAGAGAAGAAAAGCGGCGTAAATTATTAGAAACCTATAACGATGATAAGCAGCGCGAAGATAAAGAAAAAGCCAAGAGAAAAAAACAAAAGAAAAAACAGGAAAGAGGTTGCGTCCTATCTAAAGATCGTATGAAGCGTTTTCAACGTGCGAGATCATTGTATGATTTAGATAAAGATGGCAACAGAGTGACCATGTCGAATGAGCAAAGAGAAAAAAGTATTAATGAGCTAAGAAATAAAATAATAAAGTATTGTAAATAGTATTTATCAACCTATCTTTTTGAGCCGTGCTTTAGCAAATGAGCTGGTGAATAAATCTTCATGTTTATAAATTTTCGATAAACCACTTTTTAATTCGGCGCAAAAATCAGCAGGGTCTTTTTCTAATTTTTTAATGCCCTTTCTATTGACAAAAATTAACATGCCGGTTTGCATGTTAATAAGCGATAATCTTAAACGCCGAGTTGGCGTGGAACCATCAATAAAAATTTCACACCAAACGCCGGGCTTTAAATTATCGGGAAGGATGGTGGGTTGTTTAGCGGGTTCTATCATGGCATTCGTGTTAAGTGAATTAGAAAAAATGGATTGATTTATTTTTTTATTAAAATGAGAAATTAATGATTTAATTGCTTTTTCAACTTTATCCTCTCGAAGATATGTCAGCAACACATTATTGTTGTGTCGAACAATATTCATAAATTCAGATTTCAATTCAGACATTTGTGCATCATTTTTTATGGGCTGTATAGAATCTAAGAGTTCAATGTATAAATTAATTGAGTTAACCCATTGTGGGCTGTTTTCACCGTGTTTTTCTAATACAACAAATAAGGTTTGAGGCCAGAGCTTCAAAACTAATTCCTGGCATGGCGCGGGTATATCATGCCCTTGAATGCAGTGTTTTATTTTTTGATGCAGTGTTAGTTGTAAAGAAGAATGTTTATTGATTGGTGATTTTTTAGAAGCGTTAACAGATTTTATCGAGTTAGCCAGTTTGTCGAGTTGATGATTAATTATTGCAAATTTATTTGCATTGGGTGTTGAGCCTAGCTCGGACAG
>UOFH01000299.1_pt1 | contig 11024 bp, 10 predicted proteins | sample 1988451 | NCBI WGS metagenome assembly UOFH01 (sample SAMEA4712194, study PRJEB27164) | hydrothermal vent metagenome | biome: marine basaltic hydrothermal vent biome; feature: marine hydrothermal vent; material: mineral | place: Pacific Ocean | collected 2011-06-14/2011-07-23 | depth 1689 m | reverse complement strand
ATGGTCTCCTTAGTTTTGGTCGACACCAGCCTACTTTAGTTAGGTTGGTGGAGTCCATACATCGCCTTCGCAGGTATGACGGTGTAATTTTTTAATTTTCATGTCTGAAAAACTTAAAATCATTATCCGTCAGATATTGCATTCATCTAAACATAATGTAGAAAAAAGTTAACGGGACACCAATAAAAAAGCCCCAAACCAAACGATAAAGGGGCTTTTTATAAAAGCACACGAATAACGCAAATTCGTTATTCGGGAAGCAGTGCTGAGCGATACGAAAGTATTGATCCTGGTTGCCCCAGCAGCGCCTCAGATCAAGGCGGGAAATGTGAGCCTGCACTTGCAGGTGACCATTTCCCAACGCGGAGCTGAGGCGCTGATGGGGTAAAGCTGGGTCAATACTTACATCATGCCACCCATTCCGCCCATGCCTCCCATACCGCCCATATCACCACCGGCAGCCGCGGCTTCATCAGCAGGAATATCGGTAATCATACATTCAGTCGTAATCAACAAACCCGCAACCGATGCCGCATTTTGTAATGCTGTGCGAGTCACTTTAGTCGGGTCAAGAATACCCATTTCAATCATATCGCCGTATTCACCGCTGCCGGCGTTATAACCGAAGTTGCCTTTGCCTTCTGCAACCTTGTTTAAAATAACCGACGCTTCATCACCCGCATTGCTTACGATTTGACGCAGCGGCTCTTCCATTGAACGCTTAGCGATTTGAATGCCGACTTCTTGATCGTGGTTATCACCTTTAACGCCTTCGATTGCCGCAATTGCGCGCACGAGTGCCACGCCACCACCGGGAACCACGCCTTCTTCTACTGCGGCGCGCGTGGCGTGCAGTGCGTCGTCAACGCGATCTTTCTTTTCTTTCATTTCTACTTCAGTGGCTGCGCCCACTTTAATTACCGCAACACCACCGGCTAATTTCGCCATGCGTTCCTGTAGTTTTTCAGTGTCGTATTCCGAAGTTGATTCTTCCATTTGCGCTTTGATTTGGGCAACTCGAGCGCCGATATCATCTGCTGTGCCTGCACCGTCAACAATAATAGTGACTTCTTTGGTTACCGTTACTTTCTTTGCAGAACCTAATTCTTCTAATGTGGTTTTTTCTAACGATAAGCCCACTTCTTCGGAAACAACCTGACCGGCCGTTAATACCGCAATGTCTTGCAGCATCGCTTTACGACGATCACCAAAACCGGGGGCTTTAACCGCCGCCACTTTAACGATGCCACGCATACTGTTAATAACCAATGTTGCCAGCGCTTCGCCTTCCACATCTTCGGCGATAATTAATAATGGACGACTGGCTTTTGCAACGCCTTCGAGTATTGTTAATAAATCACGAATGTTGGCGATTTTCTTATCAAATAATAAAATAAATGGGTTATCTAATTCGCAGGTCATGTGCTGCTGATCCGTCACAAAATACGGTGACAGATAACCGCGATCGAACTGCATACCTTCTACAATATCCAGTTCGTTTTCTAATGATGTGCCTTCTTCAACGGTGATAACGCCTTGCGTGCTCACCTTTTCCATGGCTTCTGCAATAATGCCGCCGATGTCTATATCGGAGTTTGCAGAGATAGTGCCCACCTGCGCAATTGACGCATTATCTTCACAGGGCTTGGAAATGGCCTTCAGCTCTTCAACCGCTGCCGTAACCGCTTTATCGATACCGCGCTTTAGATCCATTGGGTTCATGCCCGCAGAAACCGATTTCATACCTTCGCGAACGATTGCTTGCGCTAAAACCGTTGCTGTCGTTGTACCATCACCGGCCACATCAGAGGTTTGCGATGAAACTTCTTTCACCATCTGTGCGCCCATGTTTTCGAATTTGTCTTCTAAATCAATTTCTTTAGCAACCGATACACCGTCTTTAGTTACGGTGGGTGCGCCGTACGATTTATCTAAAACCACATTGCGACCTTTTGGGCCTAACGTAACTTTTACGGCATTGGCTAAAATATTTACACCGTTAACCATGCGGCTACGTGCGTCATCTCCGAAGCGGACTTCTTTTGCAGACATGTTTATATCCTCTGTATTTTAATCTTTGAATTTATTAAAGGGCTTAAATATTATCGTCATTCCCGAATGCATCTATCGGGAATCTAGCAACCTCAAAGTCACTGGCCCCCGATAGAAACATTCGGGGACGACGACATTACCCATAATGTATGTGGTGCGTGTGAGCTTTAGCCTTCAAACACACCTAAAATATCTTCTTCACGCATAATTAGCACTTCATCACCATCAATCTTAATTTCTGTGCCTGCGTATTTACCAAACAGAATCTGGTCGCCCGCTTTAACATCTAACGGACGTACATCACCATTACTGCCTACCTTGCCATTACCCACGGCCAGCACTTCACCACGTGAAGGTTTCTCTGTTGCTGAGTCAGGAATTAAGATACCGCCGGCACTGGTTGTTTCTTCTGCCATACGTTTTACGACCACACGGTCTTGCAATGGGCGAATATTCATTAGATTTTATCCTCGTTAAAATTTTTAGCACTCGCGCTAAGTGAGTGCTAATGATAGCCATGAGCCGTGCAGAGTCAAGCACCACCATTGAGAATAATCGTTATATTAATCTTCGCGGCGATATTCGCCTTCGATGGTGTGCGAGTCTGTAGGGCTCTTATGTTGTTGATGAGCCGTATATGAGGTTTTGATTGTAGAATTCAAGAGCAAAGTGCGAATTATTGCTCGACGTGTAAACGGTAACAAACAGGTGAAGCCAATGACATCGGTGAAAAAACCTGGGGTAATCAACAGCGCACCACCCACTGCAAGAAACAATCCCTCCATCATTTCGATAGCGGGTACCTGCCCCTGAGACATCACCTGATTCGCTCGCATCAATGTGCTAATACCTTGCTGGCGCAACAGATTAACGCCAATAATTGCGGTGCTAACAACCAGCAAAATAGTCCAGCCAGCACCAATCATTCCGCCTACCGTAATTAGCAGGTAAACCTCTATAATAGGTATAATCAAAAACAACGCCGGCCAAAATCTCAACATGATTCTCTCTCTATTTAATTTTATTCTTTATAACTTAAGCCCAACTATTGGCTTTGCAGGGTAACACCACTTGCGCTCTGCACATAAAAACTTTAATGTTCGTTGGCTGTTAAGTCTGTCTTAAGCCACGAAAACAATAATACAATTAATCAACCAACATTAAGAACTTCTACGCATTATAAAGTTCTTAACTTCCACATTTATATACGCAGGTGTTTTCACAATGTATTTTAAAGTATCACGTTTATTCAGCTATGCGCTGCTTTTATTGTCACTATTCATGCAACCCGCCTTTGCTGAAAACCCCTTCAGCTCGCTTAATGAATTAGATGAAGGCATCAGTTTAGATGACGGTAATGACGGCATTCTCACCGTAGATCAGGCTTTCCAACTTAACACTTATTCTGAAAATGGGCGCATTGTTGCACAGTGGCAAATTGCCGAGGGCCATTATTTATATCAGGACAAAGTTAAAATCGTTGCGGTTGAAAATAGCCCATTCACTACTTCAAACTTTATTGTTGATAAAGGTGAAGAGAAATACGATGATATTTTTGAAAAAACACTGAGTATTTTTCACGATCAGGCCGAAGCCTCTTTAGGCGTTAACAACGCGCAAGATGGATTCAAAAATGCCAGTTTCAAAATTCATTATCAAGGCTGCTCGGAAGTTGCCGGCATTTGTTACCCACCCGAAATTAAAACCGTTACCCTCAACATTAGCCCAATCAGCAATGCCGCGGCCAGCACGCTTTTAGCACCCAGTCACAACACACCCAGCACTAACCCCCCTATTTCAGAGCAAGATCAAATAGCTGATTTATTAAAAAATGGCAGCGTGTGGATTAGCCTCATCACTTTATTTGGCATTGGGTTGTTGCTCGCATTTACGCCCTGCGTCTTCCCAATGATTCCTATTCTATCTAGCATTATTATTGGACAGGGAAAAGACATTAGCACCGGCCGCGGATTTTCATTATCGCTGGCTTATGTGCTGGGCATGGCATCTATTAATACCGCCGCTGGTGTTGCCGCTGCATTAACCGGTGAAAGTTTGGCTGTTATGTTACAAACCCCGTGGATACTCGCCAGCTTTGCCGGTGTGTTTGTGATTCTCTCATTAGCGATGTTTGGTTTTTACGAATTACAAATGCCCAGCTTTATTCAAAACAAATTAACCTCTGTCAGCAACAGTCAAAAAAGCGGTTCTATTAGTGGCGCAGTTGTTATGGGTTTATTATCCGCGGTCATTGTTGGCCCCTGTGTTGCGGCTCCTATGTTTGGCGTGCTGTTATTTATTTCACAAACCGGCGACCCGTACTTTGGTGGTTTAGCTTTATTCGCACTGAGCTTGGGCATGGGCGCACCGTTAATTGTGATTGGCACATCCGCCGGTAAATTACTGCCCAGAGCCGGTGCATGGATGGACACCGTAAAAGCCATCTTTGGTATTTCACTGTTGGCCGTGGCAATTTGGATGATTCGCAGCATTGTGTCTGATCAAGTTGTGATGATATTAACCGCCGCACTGCTGATTATTCCCGCCGTTTATATGGGTGCACTCGACTCATTAAAAGCAGAAGCCACAGGCTGGAATCGTTTCTGGAAAGGCTATGGTTTAGTGATGTTTGTTTACGGCGTTATTTTAATCGTCGGTGCAGCCTCTGGTGGCTCAAGCATACTCAGCCCATTAAAAGGCATTGCAATGAGCGGCGGTGGCACACACGCAGCAGCTGAAACCCCTCACCTTAAATTTAAAAAAATAAAAGGCATTGATGGCTTAAACAAAGCGCTGGCCGAAGCCAAAGCACAAAACAAAAGTGTTATGTTAGATTTTTATGCTGACTGGTGTGTCTCCTGCAAAGAAATGGAAACACTCACCTTTACCGACCCCAGCGTGCAAAGTGCTTTAGCCAATACGGTTTTATTACAAGCCGATGTCACCGCAAATGACGAGCAAGATAAAGCACTTTATAAACATTTTAAAATTATTGGCCCACCCGCCATTATTTTTTATGATACACAAGGCACAGAAAAGAAAGCCTATCAAGTGGTTGGGTATATGCCCGCAGAAAAATTTGCGGCACATTTGAAACAGGTGCTTAAGTAGTTGTTATTTTAAAAGGGCGAAACTCGTCTCGCTTTTTTAAAACATACAAAAATAAATATTCAACAAGCGGCGCATTTTTTATCCAGCAAACTCTGAGTTTCAACCTCGTTGGAATAACGAGTCATTCAATCCGTTTCAAAGAAGAAAACAGTTTATGAAGAACATAGCTCTAATTGCACTTGTTATTATTATCGCCGGCGGTGCCGGTTTTGCCGTGCAACGTTATTTACAAAATGACGCCTACAACTTACCTCCCGTAATGCCAAAAAAATCACTTAACACTGACATCATTGGCACAACCCGCCCCGCGTTTGAATTAACTGACCTCGAAGGAAAGTTGCGCAACATTGACGAATGGAACGGCAAAATAATATTAGTTAACTTTTGGGCAACTTGGTGCCCACCCTGCAAAAAAGAAATGCCGGCGTTTATTGAATTACATGAAAAGTATAAAGCTCAAGGTTTTGAAGTTATTGGCATTGCCTTAGACGACGAAGAATCTGTGCAAAATTTTGTCGATACAATTGGCGTTAATTACACGGTAATGGCAGCCGATTTTAAAGGCCTAACGTTATCTCGCGATTACGGCAATCACATTGGTGCGTTACCCTACTCTGTATTTATTGGCCGCGATGGAAAAATTATTGCGAGTAAAGCGGGCGAGGTGACGAAGAAACAGGTTGAAGGTGTAATATTACCTTTACTAAATCCATAAATTTAAAGTCCGCCAACACATTACTTTGTGCAGGGATAAATTTCCGCTGTGAAACAGGTCATATTTGCCAGTATAAATGCGCCTAACTTCAGTGAATATGCATGAAACAGGTTGAATGTTGTAGACATCGTTTAAAATTAGTTGCACAATTCACCCTCAACTAACGCGGAAATACTTGAAAGCTTCATTAATGGCACAAATCCTTGTTCTCAATGGCCCTAATTTAAACCTGCTCGGCACCCGAGAGCCGGAATATTACGGCAGCACTACCCTTGCTGAAATCATTGCCACATTAACCTCTGAAGCAAAACCATTGGGGCACAGCATTGCCCATTTGCAAAGCAATCAGGAATCCGTATTAATCGAGCGCATTCACGCTGCACAATCGGATGGCACTGAATTCATTATTATTAACCCCGCCGCCTTCACGCATACTAGCGTGGCATTACGCGATGCCTTGAGTGGCGTAAAAATTCCTTTCATTGAACTGCACCTGTCAAACGTGCATGCCCGTGAAGAATTTCGCAAAAACTCTTATTTTTCTGATATTGCGCTGGGCGTAATTTCAGGCTTAGGCGCACAGGGCTACCAACTTGCTCTGCTCGCTGCAAATGAACATATTAAAACGCATTAACATAAACTTAATTAAAGAGGGTGTATTACCAAAATGGATATACGCAAAATAAAAAAACTGATTGAGCTACTAGATGAATCGGGTGTGGCTGAAATCGAAATTAAAGAAGGCGAAGAATCCGTTCGTATTTCTCGCCAGCACAATGTCGTTGCGGCACCACCTCAAATGTACGCACCGCCGGCTGCACCCCTCGCACCAGCAGCTCCTGTTGCTGCGCCAGCGGTTGCCGACGAACCCGAGGCTGAACCTGAAATCAGCGGTCATCAATTAACCTCACCGATGGTAGGCACGTTTTATCGCTCAGCTTCACCGGGTGCGTCTGTGTTTACAGACATCGGACAGTCGGTTTCAGAAGGCGACACGCTTTGTATAATTGAAGCCATGAAAATTCTTAACCAAATTGAAGCCGACAAATCTGGCAAAGTTAAAGCCATTCTTGTTGAAAACGGTCAGCCAGTTGAATTTGGTCAGCCTCTCTTTATTATTGAATAGACTCGAATCATGATAGAAAAAGTAGTTATTGCTAACCGGGGCGAAATTGCCCTGCGTATATTACGCGCCTGTCGCGAGATGGGAATTAAAACCGTTGCCATTCATTCAGAGGTCGACCGTGATTTAAAACACGTGCGCCTTGCCGATGAATCTGTGTGCATTGGCCCTGCGCCGTCAGATCAAAGTTACTTAAATATTCCGGCGATTATCAGCGCAGCAGAAGTTACCGATGCCATGGCGATTCATCCCGGCTACGGATTTTTATCTGAAAATGCCGACTTTGCCGAACGCGTTGAAGACAGTGGATTTATTTTTATTGGCCCCACGGCTGATTCCATTCGCACCATGGGCGATAAAGTTGCCGCCATTGATGCCATGCAAAAAGCGGGCGTACCTTGCGTACCCGGTTCCGACGGTCTTATCGACGAAGACGATAAAGAAACCAATATGCGCATTGCCAAAGAAATTGGTTACCCGATTATTATCAAAGCGTCTGGCGGTGGCGGCGGACGTGGCATGCGCGTGGTGCACACCGAAAGCGCATTAATTAGCTCCATCTCGTTAACCAAAGCAGAAGCCGGCGCGGCATTTGGTAACGACAAAGTGTATATGGAAAAATACCTAGAGCATCCGCGCCATGTTGAAATACAGGTGCTATCCGATGGCCAAGGTCACGCCGTGCATTTGGCTGAACGCGATTGCTCAATGCAACGTCGCAACCAAAAAGTAGTTGAAGAAGCTCCCGCACCTGGCATCACCGAAGAGCAGCGCAATAAAATTGGTGCCGTATGTGTTAACGCCTGTTTAGAAATGAATTACCGCGGTGCCGGCACCTTTGAATTTTTATTTGAAGACGGCGAATTTTATTTCATCGAAATGAATACCCGCGTGCAGGTTGAACACCCGGTAACCGAAATGATTACCGGCGTCGACATTGTAAAAGAACAAATTTACATTGCCTCCGGTGAGCCGTTGCGTTTAAAGCAAGAAGACATAAAAATTAATGGCCACGCCATTGAGTGCCGAATAAATGCAGAGCACCATAAAACATTTATGCCATCACCCGGTTTAATTACTCGCTACCATCCACCAGGTGGCCCTGGCGTGCGCGTTGAATCACATATTTATGCGGGTTATAAAGTGCCGCCAAATTATGATTCAATGATTGGCAAATTAATTTGTCACGGCAACACACGCGACGTAGCAATTGCGCGTATGCAAGGTGCGTTATCGGAAATGGTCATCGACGGCATTAACACCAGCACCAAATTGCAAATGAGCATTATGCAAGACGCAAACTTTCAAGCCGGTGGTGCAAACATTCACTATCTTGAAAAGAAACTGGACGCGTCATAATACATCGCCACAGAAACACAGAGATCATAGAGTTTATTAAATTCTTTTTTCTCTGTGAGCCCTGTGCCTATGCGGCAAAATTTTAAATGCCCTGGATTCAACTCACACTGCAAACCAGCAAAACACAAAACGAAAAAGCCGAACAAGCATTATTAGATGCTGGCGCACTTTCTGTGACTTTAAAAGACGCACAAGACAAACCGGTTTTAGAACCCCTGCCAGGTGAAACGCCTTTATGGGATGAAATTATTTTAAGCGGTTTATTCGAAGCCGATATCAACACCGACGTTTTACAATTACAAATAAAAACGCAGCTTGGCGAAAACACCTCACTCAAATTAGAAGCACTCGAAGACAAAGACTGGATTCGCGCATGGATGGATAATTACCAGCCCATGCAATTCGGAAACCGTTTATGGGTGTGCCCAAAACATTTACCGCCACCACAAAAAGAAGCGGTAAATTTAATGCTCGACCCTGGCTTAGCATTTGGCACTGGCACACACCCCACCACCGCATTATGTTTAGAGTGGTTAGATTCTGCCGATGTAAAAAACAAACACATTTTAGATTTTGGTTGCGGCTCGGGCGTACTTGCCATTGCCGCACTTTTGCTCGGCGCACAACATTGCGATGGCACCGACATTGACCCTCAGGCAATAATTGCCAGCAACGATAATGCACAGGAAAATAATGTTGCAGAAAAATTAACGGTTTTTTTACCTACCCAAATGCCCGCTAGTCAATCGGTAGAAATTTATGATATTGTACTGGCTAATATTTTGGCTGGGCCGTTAACCGAACTTGCAGAGCAACTCGCAAACTTATGTAAAAGCGGCGGTGATATTGTGTTATCCGGCATTTTAGAAAGCCAATCTAAAAAAATCATTGATGCCTATTCGCCCTGGTTTACACTTAACCCAATCACCGTAAAAGATGACTGGATTAGAGTCACCGGCAAACGAAAATAATCTTTAAAAAATAAACATTAAAAATACCAAATAAAAAACATGCAAACCGAATGCCCACACTGTAACACCATATTTCGTATTGAAGAATCCGCATTAGAACAAGCCGATGGGCAAGTGCGTTGCGGTCACTGTTTAGCCGTTTTCACTGCTGATAACCCTTACAGCAATATCAGTTACCACCCTGACAATCCGACAACAAGCATCAAAGAAAAAACCCTAAATGATGCAAATGAATTAACAACAATAACTGAAGACAAACACATTGTTGCTGACGTCATTCCACCCGAATTGCGCGCAGAATCACGCAGAGGAAAAATGCGGTTTGGCTTTGCTGAAACCCTAACCTTAACGTTATTTATTTTAATTGGCATCAGCGGATTATTTTTACAATACGCTTACTACAATCGAGATTCATTAGTTAAATCAGCAGAACTTCGCCCCGCATTAAGCATCATGTGTCAGCAATTAAGTTGCACACTACCATCACCAAAAGATTTGAATTCAATTGCACTTACCAGTAAAAATATTTTTTCACATCCCAATGTCGAAAATGCATTAATGGTTTCTGCCAGCATTGTTAATCAGGCCAGCTTCGCACAGGAATACCCTGTAATAGAATTACGTTTTGAAAATGTGCGCGGAGAAACAATTGCCGGAAGACGCTTTAGTCCTTTAGAATATTTAGGCATTCCCGAAACTCAGTTTTCAAAAATGCAGCCCGATGCGCCGGTAAATATTAATTTAGAAATTAAAGACCCAGGTAATGATATGGTTAGTTATGAGTTTACGTTTTTGTGAGAAAACTCCGCTAAACCGTAGAACAGACACTAAACAATAAAATCATACTAAAAAACTTAACCACTTTAATTTTTTCTCTGCGCCTTTGCGCCTCTGCGTCAAAACATTTCATCTTTGACGCAGAGCCACGGAGACGCAGAATTTTCATTGGTCATTCCTGCGCAGGCAGGAATCCAGTGACTGAGGTTGTGCTACTATTTCAAAGTCACTGGGCTCCTGCCTTCGCAGGAGCGACGAGGTTACTTTTTTAAGCTAACGAGATGCCAATGCTAAATTTGGCAATCTTAAAAAATCAAAAATTCTGCGCCCCTATAACGAAACTTTCAAATCAAAAACCAGCAAACTAAATCACCAAACCAAATCATCCGGCACTTCATAATCCGCATACGGATCATTCTCATCTTTTGAATCATCATCCACTTCAAAAATAACAACCCGTTTTTCATTGCGCTGTTTTATTTTTTCTGCAACGTCTTTAGGCACTAATTCATACACGCCTTCAATGCGTGCAATACCCAACCTGCCCTTTATGATTTGTTGTTTCATGTCTTCATTGATATATATTTTTTTAACTTTTTTCTGATGCTCAAAATTATAGGCCACTTCACATTTTTCATCGCGAGCAATTAAATTATCTTTTATCAGCTGATTTATTTCTGCTGAAATGGCTTTGCCCCTTGCCTGATCTTCTTTGCGCTTATTTAAATCACGATCACGTGCAGCCTTTTCTTCTGCGGCTTTTTTGGCTTTTAATTGCGTTTGGTCAACCGATTTTATTTTTTTATTATTGTGCTGCTGTTTTTTCTTTTTGTTTTTTTCCTGCTGTGCTTTTTGCACTTGCTGCTTGTTGACTACACCGGCTTTTAAAAGTTGATCCTGAAAAGGGTTATTCATT
>UOFH01000271.1_pt1 | contig 11195 bp, 6 predicted proteins | sample 1988451 | NCBI WGS metagenome assembly UOFH01 (sample SAMEA4712194, study PRJEB27164) | hydrothermal vent metagenome | biome: marine basaltic hydrothermal vent biome; feature: marine hydrothermal vent; material: mineral | place: Pacific Ocean | collected 2011-06-14/2011-07-23 | depth 1689 m | reverse complement strand
CACCCGTTATACCCACACGATTACCGCGATGGATTTTAAAACTGGCCTGTTCAAATAAAACTTTAGTGCCGCGACGAATAGCGAGATTGGAAAGGGTTAGCATGTTTATTTACTTTTTTGTTATTAGTGTTTATTTTTTTATAACCAAAAAAAGACAACGCAAATGCACGCTAAACCCCGCAAATAAACGCAAAATAAAATTCACTATTTTTTTATTGCGTACTTAGCGGTTATTTGCGTTTTTTGCGTTGTCTTTTTCTTTTCTTGTTTTTTCCGAAAACCTTGTACTTCTGACTTCACAGAAACAACATATTACTGAGACAGAAAAAAGAATACTCTCATAACTGTACGGTTATAGACATAGAGGGATGTGCCGAATAATTTATTCGCACAAAATCACGCTCTATATGAATTCATGCGAATAAATTCGCACCTACCGTTTTTCTTTTTTATCGTTTAAACGCATTAGCCAAAGCATCAGCCATAGCAGAATTACCCACATTACCTGCAGGCTGTTTTTGTGGTCGTGACTTTTGTGTACGTTTTTTTTCACGCGGCATATCTTTAAGCTGGTCACGACTATCATCATCTAAGCGCATGCTTAAAGCGATGCGTTTGCGCTGCACATCCACTTCCATGACTTTTACGTTTACAACATCACCGGCTTTAACCACTTCACGCGGGTCTTTTACAAATGTGTTTGATAGTGCAGAAATGTGCACTAAACCATCTTGATGAACACCGATGTCAATAAACGCACCAAAGTTTGTTACGTTCGTGACCACGCCTTCTAAAATCATGTCGGCAGTTAAATCTTTTAATTCTTCTACGCCGTCTTTAAACTCTGCCGTTTTAAATTCGGGGCGCGGATCACGACCCGGTTTTACCATTTCATTAATCACATCTTTTACCGTTGGCAAACCAAAATGTTCATCAACATAATCATTGGCACTTAATTTTTTAAGAAAGCTCGCATCACCCAAAAGTGCATTAATAGATTTTCCCGATTGATCTATTATTTTTTCAACCAGTGGGTAGGCTTCCGGATGAACCGCCGATGCATCCAGTGGATTATCACCTTTTGCAATGCGTAAAAAACCCGCCGATTGTTCAAATGCTTTTGGCCCCAACCGTGGCACGTTTAATAATTGTTTTCTATTTTTAAACGCGCCGTTTTCATCTCTAAATTGCACGATGTTTTCGGCCATGGTTTGGCTTAAACCTGACACCTGCGTTAACAACGGAACCGATGCCATATTTATATCAACACCCACCGCGTTTACGCAATCTTCTATTACCGTGTCTAATTGTCGTGCTAATTTAATCTGGCTTACATCGTGTTGATATTGCCCTACACCTATTGCTTTTGGTTCTATTTTTACTAATTCGGCTAATGGATCTTGCAGGCGTCGTGCAATAGAAACCGCACCGCGAATGGAAACATCTAAATCGGGAAATTCTTTTGATGCTAATTCAGATGCAGAGTAAACCGATGCACCGGCTTCTGAAACCACGATAGATGTCATTTTTAATTCGGGATATTTTTTAATTAATTCTTTGGCTAGTTTATCGGTTTCACGCGATGCGGTTCCGTTGCCAATGCTAATTAAACTTACATTATGTTTTTTGCATAACGCCGCTAAAATAGCGATGGATTGATCCCATTGTTTTTTTGGCACGTGCGGATATATGGTTGCGTAGTCCACCATTTTTCCGGTTTCATTGACCACTGCCACTTTTACACCCGTGCGCAAACCTGGATCTAAACCTAGTGTGGCTTTTGGCCCTGCGGGTGCGGCTAATAATAAATCATTTAAGTTTGATGCAAATACATTTATGGCTTCTTCTTCAGCAGCATCTTTTAATTTCATTTTTAATTCAACATCAAGATGACTGAATATTTTTATTTTCCACGCCCAACGCACCGTATCTTGCAACCATTTATCTGCGGTTCTTTGTTTATTTTCTAAATTAAAATAATTTGCAATCGTTGCCTCGCAGGGGTGCGTGTCTAGCTCATCTTCATTCGGCACTTTTAAATTCATTTGTAAAATGGATTCATTGCGCCCACGAAATAAAGCTAACGCTCGGTGCGATGGAATTTTATTTACGGCTTCTTCATATTCAAAATAATCGGCAAACTTTTCGCCTTCGGTTTCTTTGCCTGCAATAACACGAGATTCGATAATGCCCTGCGCCCATAAATATTCGCGCAAGCTTTGTAACAGGTCGGCTTCTTCTGCAAACTGTTCCATTAAAATTTGTCGCGCACCGTCGAGTGCCGCTTTTGTATCTGCGATGGATTTATCTGCGTCTATATATTTTTCGGCTTCGGCTTCGGGTGATAAAGTGGGGTCGCTAAACAAGGCTTTTGCTAATGGCTCTAAACCCGCTTCTTTCGCTATTTGTGCTTTTGTGCGACGCTTTTGTTTGTAGGGAAGATATAAATCTTCAAGTCGATTTTTCGTATCGGCCTGCATAATTGCGGATTTTAATTCGGGGGTTAATTTTTCTTGCTCTTCGATGCTTTTTAAAATAGAAATTCTGCGTTCGTCGAGTTCGCGCAAATAGCGTAGTCGCTCTTCTAAATTTCGCAATTGTATGTCGTCTAATCCGCCGGTGGCCTCTTTTCGATAACGGGCAACAAACGGCACGGTTGCGCCTTCATCTAATAATTCAACAGCGGCAACAATCTGTTTTTCATTTACGGATAATTCTTCGGCAATACGTTGTGAGATAGACAGCATGAAACTTTAAAATCCTGAAATTGGCGAATGGGTATTGTACCTAATGCGCAATCATTTCACCGGATTATTTCATCTTTTTTATAATTTTTATGGCTTTATTTTTTTGGTTTGTGTGTGTGCAAACATGTATTTATTTGCACTGGTTTTCGTGCGAATAAATTCGCACCTACATTTCAGTTTAGGCGTTTTTCTAAATGTGATACGACTTTTCCCAAGCCTAAATTTAATTGGTTATCGGCTTGTGCAATTAACGGCAATACTTTTTTCATGGCTGCGCTTAATTGCTGTTTATTTATACTACCATTTTCTTTCGATAATTTTATCAATATGTCTTCAAGATTAATATCTGGCTTTTCTTTTTTCTGAACTTTTCTATTTTTTTGTTTTTTTGCTGGAGCTGAATCGCTAGATTTATAACAAACAATATTTCCACCACCTGCCGTTAGTGATTTTTTTAACGCACTTTCCGCCTGCATTTGTAAGCTTTCGAATTCAATATTTTCAACGTCTATATTAGGCGAGGTTATACCGGTATTAAATTGAATATTAAACACGTCTTTACCCATTTTCAATTTTAAACGCGCAACACGCTGGCAAATTCTGCTGACTAATATTTTCGCCCCTTCTGCATCTGAGCTGGGGAGTAACAATGCAAATCGTGACACACCCAATCGCGCGGCAATATCTTCTGTGCGTTTTCCTTCGTTAATAATTGATGCAACTTTTTTTAAAATTTGTTCTGCAATTTCTTTGCCGTGTTTTACAAACACTTCGGCGAATCGGTCGATATCAAATCGCACTAAACTCATTTGTGTGCTGTGGCGCTTTGCATAAGCCATTGCCTGTTCGCCCTGCTGTTTAAACGTCGCCTCGGTTGATAAGCCGGTTAACTTATCGCGAGCTGCGGCTTTTTCTAATGATCGCACTTCATTGCGATAATTAATATGTGCGATGGCGCGGGATTTTAATGAAACGGAATCGAAGGGTTTGCTAATAAAATCGGTTGCGCCTAATTGGATAACTTCTTCTTTTGTGCCGTCTGATTCTTCTGCGCCGGTGATGATGATAATGGGGACTTTGGCTAATACGGGGTCTTCTGCATTTCTAATTTTTTCCAGCAATTCAAAACCATCCATATTTGGCATACCCAAATCGCTGAACACCACGGATATTTTTTTATTTTTTTGTAATTCACTCCAGGCTTCTTCGCCATCTTCTGCTTCAACTACATCGAACTCTTTCTGTAATATTTTTACCGCTGCGCGACGAATCACGCGTGAATCATCAACCACTAACACCTGATTTTCATTATTTATTTCTGCCACGGAATCGTAAACCCACTCTTATTATTTAATAAAGATGTTATGAGTTTAGCTGTAATAATGCAGGCTTGCTGCGCGAGTTTAAAACGAGTGGGGTTTGACTTTAAAGAAGGCGGGGCTTACAACAAAATAAATCGCCCCACATTTATTGCGGGGCGACATTTCAAGCATTAATTAAATTACGCTTTTGCTGAACGAGAATTACGTTTACGCTCATTCTCAGTTAACATTTTCTTGCGTGTGCGAATATGATTGGGCGTCACTTCTACCAGCTCGTCATCGTCGATAAACTCTAATGCCTGCTCTAACGACATTTGAATGGGCTTAACCAGTGTTAAAGCCTCATCGGTGCCGGATGCACGAACGTTGGTTAGCTGCTTGCCTTTAAGCGGATTAACCACCAAATCGTTATCACGGGCGTGAATACCCACCAGCATGCCTTCGTAAACTTCATCGCCATGCTCAAGGAACATTTTGCCCCGTTCTTGCAGGTTATAGATTGAGAAGGAAAGCGCTTTGCCGGTGCCGTTTGAAATCAGCACGCCTTTGCTGCGCTGGCCTATCACTACGTCTAACTTGGGGCCGTAGCTGTCGAATACGTTATACATCAGGCCATTGCCCTGGGTTGCCGTTAAGAATTCCGTACGGAAACCAATTAAACCACGGGTTGGAATTTTATAATCTAAACGCACGCGGCCTCTACCGTCTGGCACCATGTCTTTTAGCTCGCCCTTGCGAATGCCTAAGGCTTCCATAATAGTGCCCTGAGAATCTTCAGGTACATCCACCGTTAAGGCTTCATAAGGCTCACACATTTTACCGTCGATTTCTTTAATAACCACTTCTGGGCGGCCTACGCATAGCTCGAAACCTTCGCGACGCATTGACTCGATAAGCACAGACAAATGAAGCTCACCTCGACCCGACACTTTAAACTTGTCGCCCGAATCACCTGGCTCCACTTTCAGTGCTACGTTGTGAATTAATTCTTGATCGAGTCGATCTGAGATATTACGTGAAGTTACAAATTTTCCGTCCTGCCCTGCGAATGGACCGTTGTTTACCTGGAATGTCATGCTCAGCGTAGGTTCATCTACCGATAAAGGCTCCATTGCTACCACATTTTCCGGGTCGCAAATAGTGTCTGATATGCCAAGTTTGTCGATTCCGTTAAAGCAGATGATGTCACCGGCCTGCGCCTCCTCGACTTCAACACGCTCTAAACCGTGAAAACCTAAAATTTGCTGCATGCGAATGCCGTTGCGAATTTTGCCTTCGCGGTCGATCAAGCTCAGCGCCTGATTACGTTTGATTGTGCCCTGCTTAATGCGGCCAATACCGATTACACCCACATAAGAGTTGTAATCCAGCGCACTTACCTGCATTTGGAATGGCGCATCAACATCAACCTCGGGTGCGGGTACGTGTTCAATAATCGCTTCCAGCAATGGCGTCATGTCGCCTTCGGTAACCGTATCATCTAAACTTGCGAAGCCGCCTAAGCCTGACGCATAAAGCACGGGAAAGTCTAATTGCTCGTCCGTTGCGCCTAGCGAATCAAATAATTCAAAGGTTTGATCTAATGCCCAATCAACACGTGCGGCGGGTTTGTCGACTTTATTGATAACCACAATAGGCTTAAAGCCCATGTTGAAGGCCTTTTGCGTTACGAAGCGGGTTTGCGGCATGGGGCCTTCCTGCGCGTCGACCAGCAGCAAAACAGAATCGACCATTGAAAGTACGCGCTCAACCTCGCCACCAAAGTCGGCGTGACCCGGTGTATCTACGATGTTAATGCGGTAGTCGTTCCAGGTAATCGCGGTGTTTTTTGCCAGAATGGTAATTCCGCGTTCTTTTTCCTGATCGTTGGAATCCATCACACAGGTATCCATGTCTCCACGGCTGTTATCGATTGTGCCAGACTGTTTTAGTAGTTCGTCAACCAGGGTGGTTTTACCGTGGTCAACGTGGGCAATAATTGCGACGTTACGTAATTTCATGTTTGCTTCAGGCTCCTGGCCAAAATTGGGCGCTCATTAAATTGTGCCCAATTTTTATAAAATCATAATGGGCCAGCGATTCCGGCCAATCAAAAAGGTGGCAAATTATACAGCATATTAGGGATTGGCGATTGGTTTAGTGGGCACTTAATCGAATTTAATTAACATATTCAGCATGAAGTCACGCAATCCATCCATTTATGCAGTTTTTTATCCTGCATCAATAGCCTCTTTTAAGTTTTATGTGAGGATTCTCTAATATATTGATCGTCCATTATCATTTAATTATGAACGGCATAGTGGTTTACGTTTTGCTGTGGTATAAATCGCGCAATTTAATTGAATCTGATCTATAACTTATATCAGACAAAAATGACAAATGAATGGAATCGTGTGATTCTAAAGGCTCAACATGAAAAATAAGACGTATATTATTGGTCGTCGTGGCAATATCCAGTTGTTCGATAAAACCACCAGCTCTCGTCATGCTGAACTCGTTGTATCAAATGAAAAAATGTATTTAACGGATTTAGACTCAACCAATGGCACCTACATAATGGACCAGGGCAAGCGCAAACGCTTTAAAGAGGGCTACATTGATCTCGACCAAACGCTTTCATTTGGCGAGCAAATTTGCACGGTACGAGAACTCATTGCGCGAGCTGAAATAGCGCATTAAACGCGCTGCGCTAAATTCGTATAAAAGCAACCATTTTTGTCTAACTTATTCCGGCTAGTTAACTAGCCTTTACATCTGCGCCCATTTTGGGCGTTTACAGCTACTGTAAAGTTAGGGGAAATAATGGATCGCAAGCCCGAAGACCTCGTAAAAGGCGTGGTTAAACTCATCTCGTTACCCGAAATATACATTCGTGTTTCGCAAATTCTCGAAGACCCCAATCACAACGCAAAACAGCTCGGTGAAATAATTGGCCACGACCCCGCCCTCACCGCACGCATTTTACGCATTGTTAATAGCGCTTATTATTCTTTGGCCGCACAAATAGAATTAGTTAGTCGCGCGGTTTCGGTTGTGGGCGAAGATGATTTACGCAATTTAGTGCTCGCCACATCGGCGGTAGATACTTTTAAACGCATCCCCAATCAACTGGTTGATATTGACCTTTTCTGGCGACACAGCGTACACACGGGTATTGTTTCTCGCCTGTTATCCAAACATTGCAACATATTACACGGCGAGCGATTGTTTGTGGCAGGCATGTTGCACGACATCGGTAAGCTGATTTTATATTTTAAAGAGCCGGAATTATCACAACAGGTTCTGCTTCGTGCCGCTGAATCTGACGGCCAGTTATTTCACGCCGAAAAAGAAATCATCGGTTTCACCCACGGCGATGTGGGTGCCGCATTAATTGACGCATGGAAATTATCCGACACCTTAAAAGAAGTCATCGCCTATCACCACGACCCATTAAAAGCCAAGCGCTTTGCCATGGAAACCGCCATTGTGCATATCGCCAACTGCGTGATAAATGCACTACACCCCGACATTGAAGTCGATGAACACTTGCTGGACGATATCTCTGAATTTGAGCCCAAAACACTGGAAATTACGGGGCTAAATTTAAGTATATTACCCGACATAATGGAACAGGCCTGGGAACAAGCGGGTGAAATACTGGATATTATTTGCCCTCGCGTTTAACTAAAACGGCTATTCACACTTGAATTCAAGGCAGGCAACCACTCATCCCTGAATCATCGAATGTCGTCTGCTTTTTTACACCCCACCCCCCAAACGAGTTAGAGTGTGTGTACAGTTATATAAACCAGCTGAAGCCATTGCTTCTTATTTGTGAATTCAATCACATCCGCTTTTACCAAAAGCAGCTAAATTATTAACTCAGGTGCGATTTTTTATTCCAACGCACATCAAATGTTAAAAGCCTCAGAAGCTTAGCCTTCTATTAGAAGATGCGCACTAAAGCTGAAGTGCTTTATTTTTCAGGGTTAGAAATTTCTCAGTGCCATTATGTTATTCACTTTCCTAAACGGATGAGTACATGAGCGCGATAATACATCAATTTAATCATTCCAATCGTTCCTCTGAGCAGGATATTAACGGAAAATTAAAACCGTTAATTAGCCAGATTGCCAGCTGCCTTAATGAAGAGTTATCTGAATTAATTGGCCGCATGTTTGACGGCGCTGACGATATGTTATTTCAGTTGGCTGAAAACGCCGATTCAAACGAAGATCAAAACGAATACTTTGATACCATGCGCATGCTTCGTGTCGAGCGCAAACAAATTGGCCAAAGCTTTGCTGCCAATTTAAAAACCTATTTACAGCCCGCAAACAAACAAAATAAAGAAACCGAAATTCTTGAAGACGAACTCAGTTTGGTCGATCAAGATGAAATGGAAGAAATGGTTGCGGTCACGGCAATGCATTCTAAAGCCATGAGTTTGTACGGCGAAACGGTGAACCACCTTGAAGCGCGCATTGAATTTTTATCGTTAAAATCTAACCATATTTTTAATAAAGATGCACTAGCACCAAAAAATATTTGCGATTCATTTAAAGATGCACTGATTGAAATTGAATTATCAACAAACAATAAATTAGTTTTATATAAATTATTTGATCAGGAAGTTATTCTTAATCTTGAAACATTATATTTAAAACTAAACCAGATATTTATCGATCAGGGTATTTTGCCACAAATAAAATCGGGCGTTCCTTTAGAACAAAAAACAGCCGCTAGGCCACAAAACAAAATGCAGGCACCCGCTCAAGAACAGGTGCAAACTCAAGCGCCTGAAACCGATGCGGTGTACACCGAGAATCCAACGTACAATACAGGCCAGGCATCAACATTTAGTTACAGCGCCCAAACGCAATTTCAAGCGCAACCTCAGGGGCAAGGACAATATCAAGCCCCAACAATGGGCAATCACACAAATACAAATTCATCCGCTAACACAAACGCGCCACAACAACTGCATCAGGTTGTTAGTCAATTTATAAACGGTGAACTCACTGCATCCGGCCCGGGCATTCCCGCATCGTTCACGACTAAAGGCAATGCACCTTCCGCATCCGGCACACAATATTATGATCGCCGCGATGTTATGCACGCGTTATCAAATTTACAACATAACGTAGCGCAATCGGATGCATCCGTTGAACAAATAGATGCCGCCGATTTTAAACGCGCACTACTCGCCGACATGGGAAGCCGCAACGGCGGCGCCATTACAAAGCAGGTTAATCTGGTTGATGAAAAAACCATCGACTTCATTGAAATGCTATTTGATGCCATCACCGAAGACATTAGCATTTCTGAAGCTGTAACGAACTTACTACTTCGCTTACAAATCCCCGTAATAAAAGTCGCCATGTTAGATAAAAACTTTTTTCCTGATGGCGAGCATCCCTGCAGAACCACACTCAATCTTATTGCGCACTTAGGTCGCGGACTTACCGCTAGAGAAGACGCTTTATTTTTAGACTTGAGTAAAGTTGTAGAATCACTATTAGACGATTTTGATATAAACATTAATAGCTTCGACAATGCACAACAACAATTAGAAAAAATAGAACTTAATGAAATACAAAAAATCGCTGCCAAAGAAAAATCAACACAAAAAATCGTTCTTCAAAAGCATGCACGTGAGGTCGTGTTAACTGAATTACAATATCACGTAATAAACAAAGAACTACCTAAAGTAGCGCAAAAACTTATATTAAAACTTTGGTCAACACTGATGTTTCATCGTTATATTAAGTTTGGAAAAAGCAGCGATAATTGGTGCGATGCAGTCAGCGCCGTAAGCAAACTCATTAAACTTTTACAACCCATAGAATCTTCACACGCTTACAATCAATTAGACACCGAAAAAGATAATGTACTCGGCTCTATTCATAACGATTTGCTCGACACAAAACAAAACCCAGTTGAAATAGAAACCGAAATTAATAATGTATTTTTAAATTTTGAAGATATGTTGAAAAATAGCGATTTTAATTCTGCAAACGCGTCACCCGACAACACTTATTTTGCGAATGTCGAAGACGCTGAAAATATCGACGACGATGGCGATTTCTTAGATTCAATGCCTGAACCTGAGTTAGATTTCGAAGAAGAAATAGTTGATCCACTACTGGAACAAACTGTTATTTCTCGCGAAAAAATAGCCAAATTGCCTACCGAAGTTCGCCCTGGCGTTTGGTTTAAAGTTTTCACTGGCGAAAACACAGCTGCACGCAGAGTTAAGCTTTCTGTCATTATTATGGAAGAAGCCAAACTCATTTTTGTTGATAGAGTCGGCGTGAAAGTTACTGAAAAAGATGCCGAACAATTTACTCACGAACTCAACTCAGAAACATCGCAAATTATTGCCGATCATTCTGCATTCGACCACGCACTAGGCATGGTCATTAGCTCGCTATCTACAACCGTTTAAACTAAAAATTATTAAACCTATAAATGATTATATCATTAGCGGTGATGTTTCATCACCTACTACACACTTAGAATATTATTTTTTGTATCTGCTCATAGTAAAATCACATAAAGTAATTTTATTCTGTGCGCCACAAAAATTTTTTAAGCTTAATAAAGTTTAACATTGGTTACAGATTATGAGCGACAAACAATCTGAGTTCATTGAGCAATTATTTAATACCATAAGCAGTGACCCTGTTATGGCATCTGATCTTAAAATTTCATTACTGAAATTACAGCTGCCCATTCACAAACTTAGTTTAATCGACCCTTATTTTATAAGCAATTCAAAACACCCTGCAAGACGCACACTTTTTATTACGCGACGCCTTTGCGCCTTATCCAAAAACAACGCTACTATAATTAATAAAATACAACTCATTCTGTCCGAGCTAGGCTCAACACCCAATGCAAATAAATTTGCAACAATTAATCATCAACTCGACAAACTGGCTAACTCGATAAAATCTGTTAACGCTTCTAAAAAATCACCAATCAATAAACTTTCTTCTTTACAACTAACACTGCATCAAAAAATAAAACACTGCATTCAAGGGCATGATATCCCCGCGCCATGCCAGGAATTAGTTTTGAAGCTCTGGCCTCAAACCTTATTTGTTGTATTAGAAAAACACGGAGAAAGCAGCCCGCAATG
>UOFH01000393.1_pt1 | contig 11241 bp, 7 predicted proteins | sample 1988451 | NCBI WGS metagenome assembly UOFH01 (sample SAMEA4712194, study PRJEB27164) | hydrothermal vent metagenome | biome: marine basaltic hydrothermal vent biome; feature: marine hydrothermal vent; material: mineral | place: Pacific Ocean | collected 2011-06-14/2011-07-23 | depth 1689 m | reverse complement strand
CTGCCCGATGCAAAAATGGCTCGCCCATCTGTCCAGTCATACACCTGTTGTGCCGTACATTCTGCATGCGATGTGGGATTAGATAAAGCAAAAATAATGGGCTGCGAATTATATTTTGCCATTAATGAAATGGCCGCTTCATTAAACGCGCCGTGAACACCGGTTGCACCAATTAAAATAGTGGGGCGAATACTTTCGATAGCTTCAATAAAATTGGCTGATTTATGTTCTTGTGCATAGGGCAAACTATGCGGGCTAAGATTTTTTCTATCTTTAGTGATTAAACCTTTTCTATCAATAAACCATAAACATTTACGTGCGGCATCTTGCGTTAAACCTGCCTCGCATAATGCGGGCACTAATAAATCGGCCATGCCGGTTGCGGCAGAGCCAGCACCCAAAAACAAAATACGACAATCTTTAAATTTTTGTTTCGATAGTTTAAGCGCCGTATAAATACCCGATAAAACCACCGCCGCAGTGCCCTGAATATCATCATTAAAACAACACACTTTATGCCGATAAATATTTAATAATGCATACGCATTCGGCGTTAAAAAATCTTCAAACTGAATGACGGCTTTGGGAAAAACATCTTGCACGGTTTCAACAAACTCTTGCACTAACTGAAAATATTCCTCGCCTTCAAGGCGCGGCTTTTTTAAACCGAGATACAAAGGGTCATTTATAAGTTGCTGGTTATTGCTGCCCACATCTAACATGACCGGCATACATTGTTCGGGCGCAATACCTGCACCGCCGGTGTACAACGAAAGTTTACCGATGGGAATGCCCATGCCATTTGCGCCCAAATCACCCAAGCCTAAAATTCGTTGGCCGTCGGTGATAACAATCATCCGAACATCTTTATCGGGCCAGTTATTAATAATATTTTTTATGTTTCCTTTGTCGCGTGGCGTAATATAAAAACCACGGGGTTCACGAAAAATATGTGCAAACTTTTGACAAGCTTCGCCCACCGTTGGCGTGTAAATAATTGGCATGAGTTCGTCAATGTGTTCGATTAGCAGACGATAAAATAAGCGCTCATTTCTACCTAATAATGAAAATAAAAAAATATAACGTTCGATGTCTGATTCTTTGCGACGCAGCGTATTGAGTATTTTATTTATCTGCGCTGGCTGATTAGTGATGACGCTGGGCAGCAAACCCGTTAAACCTAAATCCTCTCGCTCAGCCTGTGTAAAGGCCGTGCCTTTGTTTAATTTGGAATTGTGTAAAACGGCAAACCCTTTCACTGCTTTACTGGTTGGAACTGTTTTATTGGCTGGCATTTTTTTCACTTTTTGCGCATTGCAAGGCAAGGTACTTTTCAATGTATGTTAGATGGTATTGTATAAAAAAGTTTCATATAGTTATATAGTTGATTGCCGGTTGTTTGGATAGAAATAATCACTGTAATAAAATTTCATTTATTAGCCTCATGAGGCATGCGAATGAACTCGCACCTACAATGTTCGAGATTCAATTTAATCACAAAAAGGCGCATTAACCCAAGCCGAATTAATGAGCCTTTACGCCCTCCTCTTTTTTAATTACTAACTATTTGTGGGTCTTGAAAATCCAGCTCGACTCTGCGATGCTGCCGGTTATGAATTGCACCCATTAATGGCTGATCGCTTGCATTAGCAGTCACTTTAATTTGCGATTCTAAAGCACCAAAATCCATTAAAATCTTTGCCACTTGTTCTGCACGTTTCTGACTTAGCATTTCATTGTAAACTCTGGCACCTGAACGATCAGTGTGGCCGCTTATATTTAAAATTAAATTCTCATTTTCTTTCAAATACTGTGCATGTTGCCACAACACTTCACCATAAGTCGCATCAATGTTTGCCTCATCAAATGAAAACCCGATAATTAATTTTTGTGGTTTTGGTGTGGGTTCTTTAATTTTAACGTTGTCTACCAACATTATTTCTATCGACGCATCATCAGCCACTTCAGGTGGCTCTACAACATTTATAGATTCTTCTATGGGTGTCACGCTAATTAATTCATCTATTTCAGTTGGCTGCTCATTTAGAATTGAGCTTTCTTGCTCAGTTGAGAAATCCGTTTCTGATGACAGCTTAACGGATTCATTAGCGGCGCATCCGCCTAAAATCAACAATGGCAAGCTCACAGCTAATAACAGCGAATGGTTTATTTTATTTTCAATATTCATGTTTTCTTCCTCATAAATTAAGTTTTAATTATTAACAAACGATATTGTTGTTAACTTGAAAACAATTATGAATGGAAGATATGTTTTACCGCTGACTAAAGAATGATTAATTAATGGCAAATTATGATGAATTATGTATTTTTTTACGCCAGACAGAAGTAACGAGTCGACTAAATTAAATGGCGTAGTACTCCAACCATGAAAATAGTGATGGCAGTAAAATTTAAATTATTGGAAAACACAACTGTATTTCAACACCCTCATCATTTTTCAAATCTAATGCTTGCACTTTCCCTTTGTGAAACATCACAATCATTTTAACAATATACAAACCCAAACCTAAGTGCGGCTCGTTATCGCTTTTGCTTCTTATTGAAACCATCGACTCAAATAAATTTTCTTGCATCGATTCTGGTAATTTTTTTCCTTTATTTATAATGCTTATTTTAATTTCATTATTATATTTATTTATTTTTATAATAATCGGTGTATGCTGCGCATGAAAATCTCGCGCATTAGAAATTAATTTATCTAACATTTGTGCCAACAAATCGGCAACACCCATAATATAGATTTTATTTGATGTGTTTTTTTCAATCACAAAATCAACATCAGGATACGCTGTTTTATATCCGCCAACACAATTCTTAATTAACTCAACAATGTCTACTTGCTGCAAAGTTTCAGATTGCAATGTTTGCTCTAACCGACTGGCCTCACTCATTCTCGAAAGAATACGACTGAGTCGCTCCATCCCATCATTAGCACGCTGAATATAGATTGCTCTTGCCTCATCATTTTCTGCTGTTTGTAAATTTTCCAATGACGATCGCACAACCGTAATAGGTGTGCGCAACTCATGCGATAATTTTCCCGCCATGCTTTCAAGGTATCGATTATATTCACCTAATCGTGATAACATTTCTGAAAAGCTTCTCGACAAGTCACCAATTTCATCTGTTGATTTATTTATTTTTATATTGTTTTGTATGCGCCCTTCGCTAGAAATAGCTAACTCCGCTTCATCACGTAAACGACTAATTCTTATTGATAATCGCGTTGCATAACTTAACAACACAATCACCGTTATTAAAAAAGTCAGCACACTTAAATTAATTAAAATCTCCATTGCTTTGTTTTGTAAAATTAAAATAGCATTACTGGTTTCTTCAATGGCAATAGCCCCCACAGGTCTAGCGCCAATCACAACAGGATAACTTGCCATTAAAATTCGCACCTGTTTATTCGGCGTATCTCGCCAACGCGTTGCAGGCTTGCCCTGCAATGCAGACTGCACCACCTCACCTCGCAAATAAGATGCACTTAATAATTCATCGGTAAAATTATGCGCCGGTTGCTGAAGTAATAAACGATAAAACACGGCAATGATTTTTCTAATGATGCCGCTTTCATTTTCACTTAATTTATTTTCTGATTGACTTTGTTTTCGAATATCACCCGCCACCGCCAGCACGCGATAATTTTGGTCGATAACCCAGGTTCTAGATGCGGGTCGAACAATGCGCTTCAACATGGATTCGACTTTTTCAGAAGGGATAATGATTGAACCTAATTCATCAGACAGATCAGATTCACCCAAAATCGTTTTAATTTCTCTGTTGTTTTTATCATCCACATCGGCAACATAAAACGAAAAACCATCGCCTATTAATGACAGCGGCAAACGAATTTCAACATTATAACCTTCTGCCGTTTCCTGCCATTCGCCTTTTATTCTTAACTCTGACGCATCACTCAGCCACTCACCATCATGCAATTTCACACTAAACGCATTAACCCAGCCAGGAGACTGTGTTGCAATAAAATAGGTTTTTAGTTCGTCTTTTTTATTGCGTATTTTAATAATAACGTGATCGTTTTTATGCAAGCTTAAACTATTTTCTTTTCGATACACCACATTATCATCCGTTACTTTTAACATGACATACAAATATCTTTTATAGCTGGCTAAATAATAATTGTATTGGAATGATGTCGGGTTTGCGGATTGCAAACGCTTAGATTTTTCATCGTAACTCAACCAGTCATCAATATACCCATCAAGTTGAATCGCTCTTTTTAACGGCCTTACATATAAATGCGATGTGTTATTAAATGCGTTTTTTAAGTTATGGTTTTCTTTTGAAATATTTTTTTTAGGATTAAATATTTCTGCCTGCCCCTGCAGCACAGCAGCAACAACCTGCGCTCGGCTCAATAAATTTTCCTGCTGATTTACGCGTAAAAAATCCTCCATATCTTGAATGTATTGCACACCAATCCACGGCACCATAAATAACACGACAGAGATTAATAATAATTTACTGCGTATTGAAACTTTTAATGCTTTAACTTTCAAGCCAGCGGTAACCCATTCCGTAAACGGTTTCAATGCAATTAAAATTGGCATCTACTTTTATAAATTTATTTCGTATTCTTTTTATGTGCGATGTAATGGTGGCATCATCAACAACGATGTGCGCATTTTCCATTAACTGATCTCTGTTTTTTACGTGCCCCGGGTGCTGCGCCAGTGTATGCACAACCCACAATTCGGTTAGCGTTAAATCCACCCGTTGTTGTTGCCAGTCCACAGTGAATCTGTTCATGTCCATTATTAAAAAGCCGCGCGTTAAAATATCATCGGTTGCGGGTTTTGTGGTTAACGCATTGATGCGCCGAAACAGGGCGGCGACGCGCGCACTTAAATTCGGCAAACTAATGTCTTTGGTTAAGTAATCATCAGCGCCTAATCGCAAGCCTGAAATAATATCTAAATCACTATCACGTGCGGTTAAAAAAATAATTGGAACCGTGGCGGATTTATTGCGCAATATTCTACACACCTCAAAGCCGCCTTCCGCATCGTCTTGCAAACCGATATCGAGCAACGCTAAATCGGGCAGTCGAGTATCGAATGCTTTAATGGCATCATCTCGACTTTCATATAAGGAAACTCGATAACCCTGCTGTTTAAAAACATCGGCATAGTTTTCTCTGATTGCCGGCTCATCTTCAACGATTGCAATGTGTTGCGCCATTATTTAACCCTTTTATTTTTTCTTTGCATACATTAACACAAAATTAACCCACTATTTTACCTTGTCATAATTCATCACATTTCATCTTTAGTCCGCCTGAAATGCGCCTGCGAAAAGTCAGGCTCATCGCGTTAACTGTGTATTACGCAACAAACATATCAGGAGAAACTTATGCCACCTATTTATTCATATTTTTTTAAACGCCGCCCCCAACGCGAATTTTTAGTTGACCGCTACAAGCCTAAAAAATCCAGGTTGGTTGTATTTTTACAAGGCTTTGTATTTATTCTTATGCTGCTTGTTTTGGGGATATTTATTTTACTGCTTAGCAATCAGGCTTTTGCAAATACGCCACCTGCCGATTTTCAAAACATGAATATTGATAATGTAAGCGAAGGCAGCTTACTGGTGCGCACGGCAACCCCTAATCAATTTAAACAAATACCGCTGCTCAAAACGGATGTATTAATTGATGTCTCCGGAATGATTGCTCGCAGTCATATTAAACAATATTTTACAAACACCAGCAAAGATTATATTGAAGCGATTTATGTTTTTCCCTTACCCGAAAATGCAGCGGTTGACCATTTGCGAATGCGCATTGGTGAACGAATAATTAAAGGCGTGATTAAAGAAAAATCGGCAGCAAAAAAACTATTTGATAAAGCCAAACGCGAAGGTAAAAAAGCCGCATTGGTCGAACAACAAAGGCCGAATTTATTTACCAATAATGTGGCAAATATTGGACCTGGCGAAACTATTGTTATTGAGATTGAATATCAACAGGTTTTACATTTTGAGCAGGGGCGTTTTAGCCTGAACTTTCCCATGGCCATTACGCCGCGATACATTCCCGGAAAACCGCTTAATGAAAACATTTCAATTAATGGTACGGGCTGGGCTAAAAACACAGACCAGGTTATGGATGCCTCTTTTATTACACCGCCCATTGCACCGCCTTCTGAAAATATAAACCCTGTGTCAATTAAAATAAATTTAAACACCGGCTTTCCATTGAAATCACTCAGCAGCCCCTACCATAAAATAATTAAACACGAAAAAAATAATATCATGCAAATAGAGCTGGCCAGCGGCACGGTAAAATCGGATCGTGATTTTGAGTTGGTCTGGGTGCCGAAAATTAATCACGCACCCAAAGCCGCCTTATTTAGTGAAGAGGTTAACGGTGATTTTTATCATTTATTAATGCTCTCACCACCCGAGTTAAAAAATCACAACGGTCAAGCGTTAGCGCGCGAAGTCACTTATGTTATAGACACTTCCGGCTCTATGTATGGCGCGTCGATAAGCCAGGCCAAACAGGCTTTATTGATGGCGCTCGACAATTTAAAACTGCACGATAAATTTAATATTATTGAATTTAATTCCGTGACTAGTCGCCTTTTTAGTCAGGCTGAATTTGCCAGTTTCGAAATGATCTCGCGAGCAAAAAAATATGTTAAGTCATTACACGCCGACGGCGGCACTCGAATTGCACCGGCTTTAAAATTGGCATTAAACAATGCGCCTGAAAAAAACAGAGTGCATCAAATTATTTTTTTAACCGATGGCAGCATTGGAAATGAAAGCGCTTTATTTGACATTATTCATGATCGTTTAGGCAGTAGCCGATTATTCACTGTGGGCATTGGCTCTGCACCCAATCATTATTTTATGCGCAAGGCGGCACAGTTTGGGCGCGGCAGTTTTACTTACATTGGTGACATTAATGATGTGAATGAAAAAATGTCTGCCTTATTTAAAAAACTTGAAAGCCCGCTAATGACAAACATCAAGCTCAACTTCGATGCTATTTCAGAAGCACAAATATGGCCAAAACGCATTGCCGATTTATACAGCGGTGAACCACTTGTTTTAGCGATTAAATCTAGCGAAGCTTTACATAAAATAAATATCAGCGGCAGTCGCGCACTTTCTCCGTGGTCTGCAACATTAAACTTTAAAGCGCAGCAATCGAGCAAAGGCATTGGCACATTTTGGGCACGACAAAAAATATCGGCGCTAAGCGACAGTTTGCACGAAGGCGCAAATAAAGAACAGGTGCGCACGGATATTATTAAAGTTGCACTTAATCACCACTTAGTGAGCAAGCATACGAGTTTATTGGCCATTGATAAAACGCCTTCTCGACCCGTCAATAGCAAACTCAAAAAAAAGGCCGTGCCAGTTAATTTACCTCGCGGACAAAGTACACCACATTCTTTTGGCCGATTAGCACAAACGGCAAGCTTCGCCGACTTAAATTTAATTATGGGTTTCAGTTTATTCATGTTGTTTTTTGCATTGCATATTTTATTGCGCAGCAAACAATATCAACCAGGCGAAAGTCATGGATAAAAACATTAAACCTTATATTTTAATTTTTTTATTTATTCCGGGTTGCTGGTTTGTTGGCCAGGGTTTATACATTGAAAGCAAATCTATATTGGCGCAACAATTATTAAACGACGCGTGGCAAAAAACCAAAGCCGGAAACACACAAAGCAAACCCTGGCCCTGGGCCGATACCTGGCCCATTGCACGTTTAACCGTGCCGCGTTTGCAAGTCGATTTAATTATTTTAGCGGGCGATAGCGGGCGCACATTGGCGTTTGGCCCAGGGCACAATTTTTCTTCGGTTATGCCCGGAAAAAATGGCAGCAGTTTAATTAGCGCACACCGCGATACGCATTTTAATTTTTTACAATATTTACAACTGGGGGAGCGCATTTTTATTGAAACCGCTGAGGCTGAAAATAAAGTGTTTGAAGTGGTCTCAACGCAAGTGGTCGATATGGATAACGCGCGTTTTACCGATGACACCGCGAATGCCTATATTCACTTTGTTACCTGCTTCCCTTTCGATGCCATTATCCCTGGCGGCGCGCAGCGTTATATTGTGTCGGCCAAAGCGCAAACGGTTTTGTGAAACAGCTAGAAGTTAAGTTGAATATCCGACGAGATACCGGCTTTAAACTTGAATCCGCCTATTGTTACAGGTATCATTCGCCCTCTAAACAGAGCCGACAAAGATTGGCCTACTCCCCATTTATAAGCCTCTCCTTTTGAGGTTTACACGAGCAGTTTTGAATGGCTCGTGATGGAAACTTTCATCAGTGTACTGCTATGCTAAATAATCATTATTTACGATTATTAGGTGCGCTTGTGGAATCCGCTATAAGCCCACCTCATTAATAAATAATCACGAGGTTCGACCATGATTTTTGACGATTTCTCTTCCGCACATTTAACCGTGCTATTCACCGTTTTTGCGATTGCCTTCGTGATGGGCGCGGTGGTTAATAAAACCAATTTTTGCACCATGGGTGCGGTTTCCGATGCGGTGAACATCGGCGATAACAGCCGTATGCGCGCCTGGTTTCTGGCGATAGCCGTGGCAATTACCGGCGTGGTTATATTTGAATTTAGCGGCATCGCCAGCGTCGATTCCACCCTCCCCCCCTATCGCGGCAGCAACTTTGCCTGGCTCGAATATACTTTAGGCGGATTCCTGTTTGGCATCGGCATGACACTGGGCAGCGGCTGCGGTAACAAAGCACTTATTCGCATTGGCGGCGGCAATTTAAAATCGATTATTCTATTTATTATTATTTCTATTTGCGCCTACTTTATGATCAACCCTTTCCCAGGTTCAGACGCCACCATTTACTCAAGCTTATTTTTCCCGTGGACCAACCCAACCACCGTTAGCTTATCAACACAACAAGATTTAGGCAGCGTAATTGGCAACGCGATGGGCGCAGATATTGGCACAACTCGCACCATTATTGGCCTAATTTTAGCAGCAGCCCTTTTGATATTTATTTTTAAATCAGCCGATTTCCGTAAAAGCTTCGACAACAAACTCGGCGGCCTAACCGTAGGCGCAGCAGTTTTAGCCGCCTGGTTTGCCACCTCGGGCATGGTCACCGTCAACGCCGACGATGAATCATTTAGCTGGACAGAATACGCCAGCGCCGAATCATGGGACATGATGGAAGACGACGCCGACGCCCGCCCTCGCGATGCCGCGGTGCAATCGTTTACCTTTATTAACCCCATCGGCCAAACCACTCGTTATGCCGTAAAAGACTTTAATAATAGCTATTTAACCGCCGGTTTAGTTGCGGTGTTGGGTGTGATTTTAGGCTCACTTTTCTGGGCGCTGGCATCGAAATCATTTCGCATTGAATGGTTTGTTAATTTCAAAGATTTCGCCACTCATGTGATTGGCGCAATACTAATGGGCGTTGGTGGCATATTGGCGCTGGGTTGCACAATTGGCCAAGGCATCACTGGCGTATCAACTTTGGCGATGGGTTCAATGCTGGCATTAGTCTCCATTATTTTTGGCAGCGCACTCACCATGAAAATGCAGTACTACAAACTCATGCACGAAGAGGATGCGACGTTTATTAAATCACTGGTTAGCTCATTGGTTGATTTTAAATTGTTGCCGGAGAAGTTTCGTTCGCTCGAAAATTTTTAAACGGCTTCTTTTTATGTGCTGAAGGAAAAGCCACTGACTAACGCAAATGAACGCGAATAGACGCAAATTTAATTAATGGTGTTTATGGTGCAGGCTTTGTTTATGCCTATTGGCATCAAAAATAATCACTGCATAAACCATAACAACACATTATTTTTTTGCGTTTATTTGCGGAATTTAGCGTGCATTGGCGTTGTCTTTTTCATTTAAAAAACAGCTTTTATGTGCTGAAGAAAAAGCAACCGACTAACGCAAATGAACGCGAATACCGCCAATAGACGCAAATTTAATTAATGATGTTTATGGTGCAGGCTTTGTTTATGCCTATTGGCATCAAAAATAATCACTGCATAAACCATAACAACACATTATTTTTTTGCGTTTATTTGCGGAATTTAGCGTGCATTGGCGTTGTCTTTTTCATTTAAAAAACAGCTTTTATGTGCTGAAGAAAAAGCAACCGACTAACGCAAATGAACGCGAATACCGCCAATAGACGCAAATTTAATTAATGATGTTTATGGTGCAGGCTTTGTTTATGCATATTGGCATCAGAAATAATCATGATAGCTGTGCGTCTACGCAGGAATATCTAATAAAGACTCTGTGCCTTTGTGCCCCTGCGTCAAGATTGAAACAGAAAAAATTAGTCCCGTCGTTCCTGCGAAGGCAGGAGCCCAGTGACTTTAAGTGTCCACCGACATTAATTTATAAATCAGTGATACACTCAAACCATGGATATTTTTAATCTGTTTACCTTAGTTGCCGCCACGTTTACCGGCGCGTCAATGGGCAGTTTTTTGCTCGTCACTTTGCTTTATGTTCCGTTGTTAAAAACGCCCGACAACTTAATTAATAATCTAACCATTTACCGACGCCTGTATCGTTTGAATACCGTGCTGTGTTTGCTGGCCGGTGTGTGCGCCGCGTTAATTAAAAATCAAAGCGCCGCCGTTTTGCTCACCATCTTGGCTGCCAGTTACGTGTTTAATCACGCGCATATTTTAAAAGGTATTTTAAAAGCCTGTAATGAACACTACTGCATCGTCAACCCGAGTGTTTATCGCTCGTTAAGTGGTCTGCAAAATGTACTGCATTTTTGCCAGTTTGCGGGTGCGGGATATGTTATTTATCTGCTGGCACTGGCTCCACCGGCCATTAATTAAGCGGCTTATTTACACCTAAAAATAAGCCTTTTCTAATACCCTACCTTTTGTCAGATAATTCATTCAGCTCATTTTCACGCTGTTTTTTTAGTCAGCACTGCAGCCCTTATCTGCGGGCAATGCAGCGACTTATCCACAGTTTATACGTTTTTTTCCAACAGGCTTATCCACAGCAGATAGTTGTTGACCGTAAAATTTCCACAATATATAGTGCATGAATTGATTTAGGCAGGACAGACGGGCTGAGTAGGGTAGAGTTATCCACAGCGTGAGTTAGCAGGGTAGCAAAACACAAGCCGTTTATTAGCCAGCCTTTAATGTATCACTTTTTTTCAATAATAACTGAAGGATCAATAT
>UOFH01000195.1_pt1 | contig 11378 bp, 12 predicted proteins | sample 1988451 | NCBI WGS metagenome assembly UOFH01 (sample SAMEA4712194, study PRJEB27164) | hydrothermal vent metagenome | biome: marine basaltic hydrothermal vent biome; feature: marine hydrothermal vent; material: mineral | place: Pacific Ocean | collected 2011-06-14/2011-07-23 | depth 1689 m | reverse complement strand
TGGGCACTCCTGCGGCATCAAATCTGTGCGCGAATTTAATCGCGATCACGCACGCATTGTGCAAGGTAATGGCCGCTCAAAATCGCTCAGCGAGTTGTATCCACCTAATTAGTGTTAGTATGCTTATTTGTTTGTTTCTGACCCTTAAAAAGCCGTGAATGCGTTGAACTTAATTCAGGCTTTGAGGTCAATGTTCCACAATTAAAATTAACAAGGGCCCCTCATGAACAAGTTAATTAACACGCTAACGGACACCCATACCTTCCTTCTCAATTTAACCAGGCATTTTGACTTTATTGCCCCCCTGTTATTACGCCTCTATTTAGTCCCTGTTTTCTGGATGGCGGGCACAAAAAAACTCGGCAGCATGGAAGACACCATTGCCTGGTTTGGTAATCCCGACTGGGGGTTAGGCTTGCCTCTCCCTGGTTTAATGGCTTATTTAGCCACTTACACCGAAGTTATTGGCGCTATTTTTCTCTTCTTCGGCATCTCGGTTCGTTGGATATCCATTCCTCTAATGTTCACCATGTTCATTGCTGCAGTTAGTGTACATTGGCAAAATGGTTGGTTGGCGATTGCTGAAGGTTCGGGAATTTTTGCAACTGAACGCACCATTGGCGCAATTGAACGCTTAGACAAAGCAAAATCAATATTGCAAGATAATGCAAATTACAGCTGGTTAACTGAAAATGGCAGTCTGGTTATTTTAAATAACGGCATTGAATTTGCGGCTACTTATTTTATTATGTTACTGGCTTTGGTTTACTTAGGTGCAGGTAAACTGAGTGTCGACCACTTACTGCATAAACGCTTTATGAATTAATGTTTTTCAATCAATGGGGCGAGTTATCACACTAGCCCCATTAATTTATTTACCTGAATTTTCCTCAATCAATCAAAAATCGTTTGCCACCAACGACGACGGTTGTTGGCAGGTTGCAGTGCGTCTTGCAAATTAACCGGTTTCATTTTTGACATCACCCAACCAGGCAAAGGTGGGTTATCGCTAAACCCACAACTCACGCCTAAATTATTTGGGTCGAATATTTTTATAAAATCGGGGGTTTGATGATTATCCGCATACACAATGCCACAATATCTTTCTTCGTGTTCTTTGTGCAATAACTGATCTATTTCGGTTATAAAACTCAACACCGTTTCTTTACTGCTCGGCGTATTCGGCGCATCTTCGCCAATCGCATAAACGTACCAACTATCATCTATTTGTGGACGCAAAGTCTCCCAAAAACTTTCTAATTGCTCCCAACGCATTAATGATTCAAAACGGCCTTGTTTAAAGCGTTTTACATAGGGGTCTGAGTATTCTTCATTTTGCGTCATAATAAATCTGCTTAGTTACTTAAGGTTTGATTAATCCAGTTTTGAATATCTTTTATACCTCTGTGCAAAAATGCGGTATCGTTATACACATTCGCAATCATGATAACGCCCTGCATTTTTGCCAGCATATCTTTGGCGATATCTTCACTGCGATTTTCCTGCCCTAATGCAATTAACTGCTCGCTGATCCAGCTTTTTAATAAATCGAAAACCGCCGTTAAACGTGCCTGAGAAATTTCCGTATCCTGCTCTTTTGCCAACTCAGAACTCAATGAACCAATGGGGCAGCCATACTGCAACACCTGTTGCTCGCGCTGCAGTGGAAACTGAGCAAGCCCGTGCAAACGCTGCAAAGGATCGCTCGTTGTTTTTTCACACTCGATCAGCATATTTTTAAATTCGATCAAACGCGCATCAACAACAGCGGCTAAAATATCTTCTTTAGTTTTGAAATAATAATAGAAATTGCCCCGTGGAATACCCGTCTCATCAGAAATATCACTAAATGATGTTTGATTGTAGCCACGTGAATAAAAAAGGCGGTCAGCTGCAATGACGATTCGTTGGCGGTTGACTGATCCTTTGGTTCCCATACTGTTACCTGTAATAAGTCATATTCGAAAATGAATATTAAATTATAGTGGTCTTTCCATTATTATTTAATGCGATTATCTAATACGTCGCATCAAAAATAGACCTCTTTAGAATATAAGACAATCGTATTATTTTTTTAACTTATTTTCAAGTTATACCTGATAAGCGGTTAGATTCTCATATATAATCAATAACTTATTGGACACGAGCAAAACAAGAATATTATGTACGCCCTCGAAATTAACAATTTGCAAAAAACTTATCCAAATGGCACTCACGCACTTAAAGGCGTCGACCTCAAAGTAAAAGAAGGCGATTTTTTTGCCTTACTCGGCTCCAATGGCGCAGGCAAATCCACCACTATTGGCATCGTATCTGGGCTGGTTAATAAGTCATCCGGCAAAGTAAACATTTTTGATTTTGATTACGACACACAACAGGCACAAGCAAAATCATGCATTGGCCTCGTCCCGCAGGAATTTAACTTTAACCAATTCGAACGGGTTATTGAAATTTTAGTTAATCAAGCTGGTTATTACGGCATCCCCCGCGAGCTAGCTTACCACCGTGCTGAAACCTATTTAAAACAACTTGAATTATGGGATAAAAAAAATGTAATGGCACGCGAATTATCTGGCGGCATGAAACGCCGTTTAATGATTGCACGCGCACTTATTCACGAACCTAAATTACTTATTCTCGACGAACCCACCGCCGGCGTCGACATTCAAATTCGTCGTTCAATGTGGGATTTTTTAAGTAAAATAAATAAACAGGGCACCACGATTATTTTAACCACACACTATCTCGAAGAGGCCGAAAGCCTGTGCAAAAACATTGCGATTATTGATCACGGCTGCACCATTGAACACACCAGCATGAAAAGTTTATTAAACCAGTTAAACATCGAAACCTTTATACTTTATTTGCAATCACCTTTAAAAAACACAGCCGTATTACAAAGCAACGAACTATCTCAATTTGAAATAAAGTGCATCGATGAAAACACACTAGAAGTTTGCATTGATGAAAAAATGCAAATTAACAGTTTATTTAAACAACTTAGTGAACACAATATTCAAGTGCTCAGCATGCGAAATAAAACCAATCGACTCGAACAATTATTTATGTGCTTGCTCGAAAAAAACAGTAACAATTCTGAATTAAAAGAAACGCTACAACAAACATCAAACGCGGATAACTTATCATGAGCTGGGCTGAAAAATATAACGCGTTAAAAACCATTGTAATTAGAGAATATTTGCGCTTTATTCGCATCTGGATTCAAACCGTATTGCCTCCAGCCATTACTACTGCACTTTATTTTATTATTTTCGGTAATTTAATTGGCTCACAAATTGGCGACATTGACGGCCACAAATATATGGATTACATTGTGCCCGGTTTAATTTTAATGGCGGTAATCACTAACTCTTACGGCAATGTTGTGTCTTCTTTTTACAGTGCCAAATTTCAAAAAAGTATTGAAGAGTTATTGATTTCGCCCACACCCAATTATTTAATTCTTATAGGTTATGTTTCAGGTGGTGTTGCCCGCGGCATTATTGTCGGCATTGTTGTTACCGTTGTTGCCATGTTTTTTTCAGATTTTCAAATTCACAGTTATGCATTAAGTTTGTTAATTTTTGTTTTAACCGCCACCCTGTTTTCCATTGCCGGTTTAATTAACGCCATTTACGCTAACAGCTTCGATGACATTAGCATTATCCCAACCTTTGTTTTAACGCCACTAACTTATCTGGGCGGCATTTTTTATTCTATCGATATGCTACCCGAATTCTGGCAAACCCTTTCATTGGGCAACCCTATTTTATATATGATTAGCTCATTTCGTTACGGCATGATAGGCACCACCGACACCGATTTAACAACCTCTATTTTAATTATTATTGGCTTCACCGCCGTGTTGTTTTCTTATGCCATGTATTTACTCAACCGAGGCGTGGGTATTCGCCAATAAGCAAAAAACGTAACGACATTAAAATAATTTCTTACCAAAAGTACGCATAGTTCCAGGTAACAATTAACGTATTTAACGTTGGAAAAAGATCCTGACTTTTTTGTAACCCTACAGCCGAATCAGGATGGCTTTCTCCGCGTTGCGTATAATATTCTAAACCGATGCTATGCTCACGACCTTCGGCGTAAGTTTTTCCGTATCGAAAACCAATCGTGTACGCGTCGAATTCAGCTAATCTAAAATCCGCACTGGCATAGTCGGGAGTCCCTTCACTCACTTTCAAACTGTGCTGATAAAAACTTGCCGCCGTTTGTCCGTAAAATCTGAAATGCGGTTGTAAATAAATTCGGTTGGCAAATTCATAACGATATTTGAAATCAAATGTGTTTGAATTTATGTCCCACTCATCCCAATAATACCGATACGAAAAATCAAACACATTGCCCTGTAAATTTACTTTATATGCAAAATATACATTTTGTATTTCACGCTGGTCGGGACGACCCTCATAAACGAAACCCAAGGTTGAACCTAAACGTGCCTGATTTTGATTATCGATCACGCTAAGTATTTTATAAGGGTCGGTTAAATAACCCGTTGCATTTGCCCAGGCATATTTAAATTGCATCAGTGAATTTTTATTTAGTATTTGATTAAATCCAATATGCACACCCGACTGACGCCGTGTAACACTGCCAACGCCCTTGGGTTGCAATGTACCTGGCGGCTGCATAAAAGCGAACTCTATTGGAATACCGCCGACTGGATGAACTCGATTATATTCAAAATCAAATCCACCAACTAACGTGCTTGTGTGCTGATAAAAATCCTGTGAAAATTCTGCACCACCACCCAGAGAAAAATAATCAAATTCCATAGAAAGATGTGAATTATAATTTATATTTAAATTTTCATTTAGCGCCGAGGTATAACCCAAACTAAACGCCATGCGCGTATCCATGTGCGTTCCGTCCGCCGGCAATTCATTTGCACCAACCGTATAACTGCCAATACCCGACGATTGGGTAAAAGTTTGCGGCACATCACTTGCCGTTGCACCGTTGGGTGTTGCACCGGTTATCACATCAAAATCTAATTGCAATGAAATGGCATCGCCACCACTTAATTCTCGAGCACCATTCACCATAAATTCTATGCCGGTATTTCTATCCTGCTCAATATAATTCATCGCGCCTAAATCAATAAACCAGGGCTTTGTTTCCGCACTAACCGATGAACCCAACAAACAATAACAAGCTGACGACAGTGTAGTTTTAATTGCTAACTTAGACATTAATTACACCCACAGCCGCCCCCACTAAATCCACTGCCACCACTGGATCCTTCTTTGCTGTAATAAAAGTGCGTTTGCATTGTCTGATTCACTTTATGTGAACCAAATTGCATTTCTTTTTTAGAAAAAACGTCACGCTCCCATGGCTCTACATTAACCGTGCTGCATGAGATAAGAGTCAACATCATTAGAAGTCCGCTTGCCACAACCAGTATTTTTTTATAGATAATTTTATTCATTATTTTAATTTAGATTGATTTTATCCAATAATTAGATTTATATTTTTTCCCATGATAATACGTTATTTCCTCACCTGATACCGACACCATTCACCACACTTTAAGCAGATTTCGATTTTAAACTCTTTTCTTGTCAGTATGCTCATAAATATATCCTTAATTTAAAATCTACTTTATAATACACCTGTCAATTTTAACATTAAAGTATCGCTATGAAACAAATACTTATTCCCATTTCACCCGGTGAACTGCTAGATAAAATCACGATTTTAGAAATCAAATCTGAACGCATTGAATCCGCCGAAAAAAAAGCCAATGTTAATAGAGAACTAACCATGCTAAGTGAAGTTTGGGCTGCAGCGGTTACAGAAGATGACGATATAAAATCGATGCGCGTAGAAATGAAAACCATTAACGAAGCATTATGGGTAATTGAAGATGATATTCGCGACGAAGAACGTGATAAACGATTTGAGTCTCGCTTCATTGAACTAGCACGTAGCGTGTACGTTACTAATGATCAGCGAGCTGATGTAAAAAAACGTATTAATTTATATTTAAAATCAGATATTGTTGAAGAAAAATCGTATCAGGATTACACCTGAAAAATAACTTACGCCGCCATCACTTGATTGCGAATACAAATAACAAATTATGTTATTTTATTATTAACGTTTATAAGATAAAAAATATAAAATGAATATTCTTGCCTGCACATCGAGTGACTGTTCATTTAACAGCCTGCGACCGGAACATGAAATTTATGTTAGCCTCGCAAAGGCAGGCCATAACGTCACGGTTATTACGCACAAGAACGCGCCTTATAAAAAAATATTTTCAAAAAACAATATAACCGTTATTGAAAAACCTATTACAAAAAAAATAAGTTTTAGTTCAATTCGTTTAATACGCAACACAATAAAACAAAACTCAATTGATATTGTGTATGCAACAAATTCTAAATCCATTCCCAACGCAGCATTTGCCTGCATCGGCTTGCCTGCAAAATTAGTTGCCTATCGCGGCACCGCCAGCGGTTTATACTGGCATGACCCAGGCAATTACTTAGGCACACTGCATCCACGTGTCAATGGAATTGTGTGTGTTTCAGAATATGTTTATAACTATGTTGCTTCAAAAAAAGTTCTTAAAAACAAAAAAAAAGTTTGCATTTACAAAGGTCATAAACTCAGTTGGTATAAAAACAAACCTGCTGATTTAAATGAATTTAATATTAAACCCGATGATTTTACAGCCATTTGTGTGACCAACGCACGCCCCCACAAAGGCATACACATTGCCCTTGAAGCAACAAACAAACTCGCCGATATTAAAGATTTTCATTTATTATTGGTCGGCAACGGCATGGAAAAAGAACCCTATAAAAGTTTAATCCATAACAGCAAAATGAAAAACAGAATACACCTTGCAGGTTATCGCAATGATGCGCCCGAGCTAATAGCTGCTAGTCGCATCCTTATTCAACCTTCAATTGCAGGAGAAGGTTTGCCTAGAGTCGTTCTTGAATCTTTAGCTTATGGCACACCGGTTGTTGCATCAGCCAACCCTGGCAGCATGGAAATTATTGATGACGGTTATAATGGCTGCATTGTGCCCGTAGGTGATTCTAATGCGATTGCTGATGCCGTACACAAACTAAATAATGAACCTGAACTATTAAATTTACTTTCAAAAAACAGTCATCATGTTTTAGAAGGGAAAATGTCTCACGAAAAAACAGTTGAAAAATATATTACCTATTTTGAATCATTACTTGAAAATTAATTTATATTTTTCATTATTTTATCTAACTGCTCGCACACGTCACTGACTTCAATCAATTCCATTACGCCAGGCATTTCAATTTTAGTTGGCCAATATAACTCATCTGCCGACTTATTCAAAAAAAATTCCGCTGCCAATTCAAATTTATCCACGCAAAAATCAAGCGAATCATAAGGCCCGCTACGCTTACTCCATGTACACGCATATAATCCAATAACCGGTACCCCTATAGCGTTTGCAATATGCGCGGGGCCTGAGTCAGGAGAGACAACAACGCTTGCTTTGCTCAACAAACCGAGCAGTTGTTCTAGTGTATCTTTACCCACTAAATTTAATGGTTGGCCTTTCATGTTTGATATGATTTCTTGCGCCATATTAATTTCAATTTCTGCTGGTCCGCCGCTTAATACAACTTGCATGTCGTATTTTGAAATCGCATAATCGGCAAGCGCCGCATAACGATCAGCTAACCAGTTACGTAACTCATGACTCGAACATGCTGAAATAATTAATATGGGTTTATCATTACCTAAATATTTATCCGAAAAAACTTTAGCTTTTTCCGTTACTGGCATATCCCATACCGGCTCATCTGCTTGCAACCCTAACGCCCTTGCAAACGACAAATATGCCTGCACCTGATGCTGCTGTTTTTCTTCTGCAATGCTTTTATTTACAAAAAACTGATGAAAGTCTCGAGAGCGAGCTTTATCCCAGCCTAGCTTTATATCGGCTTTAATTCCTAAACTGGCGATGTTTGCACGCGCTGCAACTTGCATTTGCAACAACACATTAAAGCGCTCGCCTTTTAATGTTTTCCATAATTTTCTATATTCTTTAAATCCATTTTTTTTATCAAACACAATAAAACGTATGCCTTTAATGATATGTAAAAGTTTATATTCAAACTTCCCACATATCCAGGTTATTTCTGCTCCTGGTAATTGTTTTTGTATTTCTCTAATAACAGGAATCACATGCGTCACATCACCAATTGCAGACAGGCGTAATATGCATATTTTTTTATTTTCTTTAGTAAGCGTCATGAATTTTATTTTAGATAAGATTTAATCTTTAGGTATGTTTTTGAACTTGAGAAAGTTATATTTATTAAACGTGTATTGCATTTGTATTACCGATATTAAAAACCCATGATAACCATCAACAAATCCTAAACGAATAACATAATGCCTAAAAAATGCAAATAGACTGCGCACTATTATTTCAATAAAATTTGTTTTACGTCCTTTTTTATATTGACTATCTGCCCAGTCTTTAGCATAACCATTGCGTTTATTTATGTATTCTTCTAGCGACTCAAACGTGTAGTGAAACAGTTTTCCTTTTAAATCAATTTTTTTTGCCGCCTTACATTCAACGGTTTCATGCACGTATTTATCATTATAATTATAATGTTTTTTATTAAATAACCGCACAATTTTATCTGGATGCCAACCACTATGATATATAAATTTATTACAAAAATTAGTGAGCCGATTAAGTCTAAAAACTGTTTTTTCATTTAAATCTGAGGTCGACATACATTTAATAATTTCATCTTTAAGCTCAGGGCTCACCACTTCATCCGAGTCAAGTGCCAATACCCAATCATTACTTGCTTTATTTACCGCCAGTTTTTTTTGCAACCCAAACCCAGGCCAATCGGTATTAACATAAATTTTATCGGTATACTTTGCAACGATATCCAGCGTTTTATCTGTGCTTCCTGAATCGACAACAACTATTTCATCTGCCCATAAAACCGATTCAAGGCAGCGTTTAATTCTACTTTCTTCGTTTTTACAAATTATGGCAACCGATAATTTTAACTTCATATTTTTTCCAGACCAAGGAACCTTAAATAAACTAATGAAATACTACAAACAGGTAAATGCGAATAAATTCACACCTACATTAAATTTTATTAAATTGCGAGATATACCATTACACTATACAACCCACATTAAAATCGTATTATACTCATGCCATGAAAAAATATCTTCTTTTTGCAGAACAGCTCTATAGCTATCCTATCCTACGGCCAATACAACAAGCCATTGCTCAACGAGGTGACGAAGCGGCCTGGTACATACATAAAATACCGAATTATTTAACCGATAATGACGCACCTATTTTAAAGACCGTTGAGCAGGTTCAAAGCTTTAATGCCGACGCTGTTTTTGTTCCCACAAACTGGGTGCCTGATTTTTTTCCTGGCGTAAAAGTTGAAATTTTTCATGGTTTTAATGTTGGCAAACGCGCCAATAGCAGTCAGGATCATTTTCGTATTAGAGGTCATTTTGATCTGTACTGCACGCAGGGACCCGATACAACGCAGCCATTCCAAAAACTTGCCCAACAACACAATTACTTTCGCGTTGCCGAAACCGGCTGGTCAAAACTCGACCCTATGTTTAATTGCGAAAACCCAAATCAATTGCGCAACACATTAAAAACCAATAAACCCATTATCTTTTATGCTTCCACATTTAGCCCGAAACTGACTTCGGCTCCTGTGTTGTTAAATCATATAAAGCAATTAGCCTCATCTGAAAAATGGCATTGGCTGGTAACATTACATCCAAAATCCGACCCTGAATTAATTAAACAATATAGAAATATTCAAAGCGACAACCTCACATTTATTGAACCAGGCGAAGAAATAATTCCTATGCTTTATGCTGCAGATGCAATGCTTTGTGACACCTCTTCAATTTTTATTGAGTATTTACTATTAAGCAAGCCCGTTGTTACATTTAACACCTCTGTGCCTGGGCCACATATTATTAATGTAAATAAAATAGAAGACATAGAACCTGCACTCGAAAAAGCGTTACAACGCCCTGAAAAATTAATAAATGAAATTGAAAAATATGCACAAAAAATACACCCTATAAGAGATGGCCATGCATCCGAACGCATACTTGAAGCCACTGAGTTTTTTTTAAATTCTGACAAGTCAGATTTGAAATCGAAACCATTTAATTTAGGGAGAAAGCTTCAAATGCGAAAAAAGTTTAAATATTACAAATTATAATTTAAGCATTAAATTAGTACACACAATAATATTTTATTAATAATCATTTTCAACATATACAGTGGTATCTTTATTTAATTGATATTCTTCATATATATTTTCTATTTCATCTTTTACTGGGCTATCTTTAAGATCCAGCTTAAATGATATTATTTTCATCGTATCTCCAAAAATCAGACTACAGCTATCCAATGCTGATGAGATAAATGAAGCCATTATTTTGGGTCTTGGTCCAATCATAGATAGCTGGTACTCCAAAGGGTAATCAAACTTCACAATTTTAACACCCAGTTTTTTAGATACTTCTTTAAGATTTATTTCACTTTCACGCCTATGTGAGACATAAATAATATCGTGATTTTTAAAGTATTTAACAACTCGTTTTAAGTGAGTTAAATATTTATCTTGACTCAGAATTCGAGTTTCACTAATGGGCGAGCCTATAAAATAAATTTCATTGGTAGATTTATTTTCAGAAACATTTGATCTTAAATAATGAAAATCATTTTTTACTACGCTATCTTTCTTGCTTACACCAATATTATAAATTGTAAAAAACTCTAATTCATCATACTCACTGGTATTTATTTTTTGAATTTTTTCTTTTAAAAGCAACTTTATTTTATTTTTAAATGTTAGTTCATAACTTATATTATCGGGAGCCTTTCTCTCTTTTGCTAATAAATAAGTTGCATTACCATCGTCTAAACAAACCACTTTATTGCAAGACATTATATTAGTGAAATGCTTCATGTAAATATATTGCGCGTGGCCTATAAATATATAATTGGCTTCACCTATTTTTTTTCTTATTCTATTTAATCGCATAGCATAAAAAAATGAACGCTTAAATAAGGAGCAATTCCAAAACTTCAAGCCCTCTGTTTGTAATGGGTCAGAAAAAAACAAAGGCACTGTATTCAAATCAACTATAAGCCCCCATTCTTTTACATCATTGGATAAGTTATTAAGCTGTATTTGACTTTTACGATCAGCCATTAAAATAAGAATACAATCTTCTTTATTTAATTGATAGTGGTGTCTTGCCTCAATAGCATTTAATAATTGCAATGGCGTTTTAACTAAAAAAAAACTTTTCATTAT
>UOFH01000223.1_pt1 | contig 11382 bp, 10 predicted proteins | sample 1988451 | NCBI WGS metagenome assembly UOFH01 (sample SAMEA4712194, study PRJEB27164) | hydrothermal vent metagenome | biome: marine basaltic hydrothermal vent biome; feature: marine hydrothermal vent; material: mineral | place: Pacific Ocean | collected 2011-06-14/2011-07-23 | depth 1689 m | reverse complement strand
GATTAAATCAAGCGCAATTAAAGCCGATGCTCGCAGATGCCCTAACGCAACATTATTATTTGAAAAAATCTTTACCATTAAATCGGTAATGCGATAAACCCGATGCATATCTTTTAATCTTTTTGCGTGATACTCGGCTAATAATAAAGCGTGCCCGGGGTCTTTTTCTGGGTCTTTATTTTCTACAATAATTTCAGCTAACTCGGCGACATCCCGCAACGCTAAATTATAACCCTGCCCCGAAACGGGATGCAGTGCGTGTGCGGCATTGCCGATTATTACCACGCGTCCTTTGGTTAATTGTTCGGTTTCTGTATAGGCTAACGGATACGAAAAACGCTCGCCGGTTTTTTCGATATTGCCTGCGCGAAAGCCGAAACGATTTTGCAATTCCTTTATAAATTCACTGTCGGATAATTTCATAATGCGCGATGTGTCTTGTTGTTCGCATGTCCACACAACCGCGTAACGATTTTCTGTCATCGGTAAAAATGCCAGTGGACCGCTATCGGTAAATCGTTCGTATGCCATGCCTTTGTGTTTTTGATCGGTTTGAATATTGGCGATAATGGCAGACTGATTATAATCCTCTCGCTTTACCGCTAAGCCCACTAACTGTCGGGTGAGTGATTGCACGCCATCCGCCGCAATTAATAGTTTAGTTTGTAATTTTTTTTCGCCCTGCGCAGTTTTTATTTTTATTGAAACCTGCTCGGCGCTTTGCGTTAATGATTCTATTGTTGCGGGGCAAAACCAGTCGACGTGTTTTAATGACGACACTTCATTCATTAAAATTTTTCCCATTACACGATTTTCAACAACGTAGCCGAGCGCTTCTACTTTTTCTTCTGTGTGTGAAATTCGCGTTGCGCCGAGATGGCCTTTATCGGAAACATGAATGTTTTTTATCGCTTCAATTTCAGGTTCTAATTTTTTCCATAACCCCATGGCTTCCCAAATTCTTCGTGAGCCATAAGAAAGCGCAATGGAGCGATCATCAAAACTGGGTTGTGAACTTGAATTAAATTCATGCGCTTCGACTACGGCAATTTTTTTATTTGCGTAATTTTTTCCTGTGTCGTTTTTCAGGGCTGCAACTAAACTGGCACCAACCATGCCGCCGCCGATTATTATTATGTCGTAGTTTTTTTTCATGTATATTAAGTCAAAAGCATTTTACCGAAAATAAACGCAAATGGACGCAAATGTTTTTTGATTTAATCGCCTGCGGCGTACAAATCAAAAATAAAGTGTTTGTTTTATTTGCGTCCATTTGCGTTTATTTGCGGTAAATCTTTTTATCCCCCCGCCATAATCACTTCAATTTCATGCGTCGTTTTTGGCAGGTCATCGGTCAACACGTCACAGCCATCTTTAGTTACCACCACATCATCTTCAATGCGCACGCCAATATTCCACCAGCGTTTTGCGCCACGGCTGCCATGGGGAATGTATAAACCGGGTTCGATGGTTAGCACCATGCCAGGTTCTAATAATCGCCATTGGTCATCCACTTTATAATCGCCGACATCGTGCACATCCATGCCCAACCAGTGTCCCGTTCTGTGCATATAATATTTCTTATAGGCTTCGTCTTTTATGAGCTTGCTCAAGGTTCCCTTTAATAAACCTAATTCAATCATGCCTTTGGTTAACACTTTTACGGCGGCTTCGTGCGGGTCGTTCCAGTGGTTGCCCGGTTTTACTTTTTTGATGCCGGCTAAATTCGCCTGCACCACTAAATCAAAAATTTCTTTTTGTGCTGCGCTGTATTTTCCATTTACCGGAAAAGCGCGGGTGATGTCAGCATCGTATCCGTCAAATTCGCAGCCTGCATCAATCAGCACTAACTCGCCATCGTTAAGCGGCATATTGTTTTCGGTGTAGTGCAAAATGCAGCTGTTTGCACCGCCGCCGACAATGCTGGGGTAGGCCCAGGTTGCGCCGTTTTTTTGAAACTCGTACATAATGATTGCGTCGAGTTCGTATTCGTTTACGCCAGGCTGGCAAATTCGCATGGCCTGTTTATGCGCTTCCACCGAAATTTTTGCAGCCTTTTTCATTAAGCGTAATTCATCGCGATTTTTAAACAGGCGCATGTCGTGCAACAAATAATCTAACGAGACAAATTCATACGGCACATGCCCGCCAGAACGAGATTGTTTGCGCAGCGAGTTCACCCAGTCCATTACGCGTTTGTCGAATTGTGGGTCTAAGCCCATGGTGTGGTACACGCGCTCACAATGTTCCATTAAGCCGGGTAAAATATCGTCGATGTCGTCGATGGGGAAGGCATCGTCTGCAGCGTAATTTTGCATTGCGCCTTCGGGGCCGGCGCGACGGCCGTGCCAGATTTCCTGCTCTTCGTCTTTATCGCGGCAAAATAAAACGTATTCGCCATTTTTTCGCCCGGGCACTAATACGATGACGGCCTCGGGTTCGGGGAATCCGCTCAGGAAAAAAAAGTCACTATCCTGTCGATAGGGGTAATCGACATCGCGGTTTCTGCAACGCACTGGGGCGGCGGGTAATATGGCGATGCCGTCTTCGCCAATCATGCGCAGCAATTGTTTTCTGTGTCGTGCGTGAATTTTGGGATTCATTGTTATCTCTTTTTATTTTTATTCTTAATTCTGGGGGAGGATTCAATTATGTAATTTTACTGCAATGTTTGCGGCGGTGCGTGCGAGGGCTGTAATTCTTCGTTAATTAATAACACGCCCATGCGAACATACTCAAAAACTTGCATATACGCATCTTCGTCCGTATCACTGTCATCACCCAAATCATGGCCAGCTCGGGCAATTTCTACCATATCTCGAATCAGCTCGGCGGTGTCGTCGGGCAGCACGCGGTCTTTTTTCAAACCGCCTGCGGCCAGCCCAAAAGTAAAACCCTGGCACCAGGTTGCTAGCGCTTCGGTGCGCTGTGCCAGCGATGCATCGTCACTGGGCAGCAGTAATTGAAACTCTGCATCCGAGTCGTTTAGCTGAGTTTGCGTGTCATTATATAAGCCCACTAATAATTGGCTGGCCTCTTTCACCCGCATATCATTGACGTCGAAGGCTTCAAATATTTGCTCCAGCCACGCGCTCAGCTCGATTTTTCCCGCCGCGCATAACATGCCGCACAACGCGCCGTGTGATTCCGATGCAATTAAATCTGCATCGGCCTTGGCTAAAGCATCGGTTAAGCTGTTATAATCAGGTCTGGAGATCATGTATTTTCCTGTCGATATTTTGTCAGTTGCGCGTTATCAGCGATCATTCAAACCTTGATTTAGCGCATAACCATTTGACAACTTATTGAAACATAATGTAAAAAACGTTTTGTTACGCGCTTTTTGCATTGAATATTGAGACTTTTGCACGAAACACGAATAATTGAAAACCTCGTCATTCCCGAATACTTTTATCGCAGATGACAAAAAGTGTTTCGTGCAAAGCGCTCATTATGTAACATAATATCATTTTAACATGGCGCAGTCAGAGCATGAATATTTGACCTAAGCCTAATGACTAACTATGATTTACAACTATGAACACTGAAAATCAAAATAATATCGACGCATTAGAAAGTAAAGTAGATGAGTTACTGGCGCTATCTAAAAAGCTATCAACCGAGAATGGCGAACTAAAGCAGCAGTTACAAAACATTCGTAACGACCGCGCTCAGCTGTTCGAGCAAAAAGAGCTGGTTCGCTCACAAGTTGAAAGCATGATAACACGCCTTAAAACCATCGAAACCGCTTAGCTTTTTAATTTTCGCAATACACATTTAAGCTGGGTATTTTTTAAGCTTTCATTTTTTGTGGGTCTTTTAATGAATAACGACAATAGCCTTGATATTAGAATAATGGACAAAGACTACCGTGTAGCCTGCCCTGCAGACCAACACGCATCATTAAAACATTCGGCGAGTTTTTTAAACGACCGCTTAAATGAAATAAAAAGAAAGGGTTCTATTATTGGCACGGAGCGCATTGCGATTATGGCTGCGCTTAATTTAGCGCATGAGTTGCTGGGTAGCCAAGTGTCAGTTGATACCCTTGATGAAGTTGATGAGCGAATGATCAACTTACAGAAAAAAATAGATATTGCACTTCATGACATTGAAGTAGCATAATGAATAAAGACTTTTGTACGAAGCACTTTTCGTCATCTGCGGATACCCTGCTTAACGTATTGGTCACAGGCAGTGACGCCAGTAATGTAGGTGCGAATTAATTCGCACCGGGTTGAACGAGAGCCAGCTTTGTTCGAATAAATTCGAACCTACACTCTTAACTTACTGGCATTGAAAATAATGGTGTTTTCTAACGATTCGTATTTCGTGCAAAGCGTCTAAAAAAATTCTGTTGCTGTTTGTTTACTAACAAATAGCAACAACCCCGTTTGGGTGCAGCTGCGGTGTTTGTAAGCTTACTTATAAAACCCTTGAGCCTTACTCATCGACCCTGGGAATGTGTCTGTCGGTGCTGTGTGCATTACCGCTTTATGTGGGAAGCCTTATACACCGTCGCTAGTTCCCACCTGAACTTCTGGTTCAAGGTTCGTGAGTGCTGCTACGGCATTTGTGGCTGCACCCTCCTAACTCCAGCCTCGCAATGCGAGGCTTTTTTATTATGAGCCAAACCCGTAACCAACGACAACACTTACGCAAAACATTACGCCAGCAGCGCAGATCTCTTGATGTCGATGCACAAAAAAATCACGCCTTAAATTTATACAATCAACTCAGTAATAGCCGCCTGTTTAAACGCAGCAAACGTATTGCCGCTTATTTGCCAGCAGATGGCGAGATTGACCCGCGCTTTTTAATAGAAGCGGCATGGCATGCTCATAAAAAAGTTTACCTTCCAGTACTGGCACCACTGGCAAATCGCCTGTACTTTGTGCCCTATTTTGCCGGCAGTGAAATGAAATTAAATCGGTATAAAATTTTAGAACCTGATGTGCATCCAAAACATTGGCTCAAACCACAACAGCTCGATTTGATTTTGATGCCATTAGTGGGCTTTGATAAAATGGGAAATCGCCTCGGCATGGGCGGTGGATTTTATGATCGCTCATTAAATTTTAAACGTTTCAGAAAAAATATTTGTAAGCCGGTTTTAATTGGCCTCGCACACCAGTTACAATGCGTTGATGAATTACCCCATCAACCACACGACGTGCCCATGCAAATGATTGCCACCGAACAACAATTACACATCTGCAAATGAAAATTTTTTTCTTACAATTAATATTAATGATTACCGCTGCGTTGCCACTTAAAGCTATTCACTGGCTGGGACATTTAGTGGGGAAATTAACCTGGCTAACGAACAGCCGCATTCGACGTATTGCCGAAAAAAACATTCAACTTTGTTTTCCCGAACTCAATGCACAACAACAAACTGAACTGGTTAAAAAAATTCTTAATGAAACTGGAAAAGTTATTTTGGAAGCGGGAAAAGTTTGGCAATTAAAACCAGAAAAAATGTTAGCCCTGGTAACAGAATCTGAAAATGAGCATTTAATTAAACAGGCACAGGACGCGGGACGAGGCGTGATTATTGCCGCACCACATTATGGCTCATGGGAGATGGTCGGTTTATATTGCGCAAAACAACACACAATGACATCTATGTACGCACCACAAGGCGATGCACAAATTGATGCCATCATGCGCCAGGCTCGACAACGCACTGGCGCAAAATTAATTCCAACTGATATCACTGGCATTCGCGCTATGAGCAAAGCATTAAAGCAACACGAGCTGGTTGGCATATTACCCGACCAGTCACCCAATGATAATGGCCTGTTTATTCCTTTTTTTAATCAGCCTTGCTACACAATGACTTTATTGCCAAAGCTCGCTAAAAAAAATAATGCTGTGGTTTTATTTACCTACGCTAAACGCTTAGAAAATAGCCGTGGTTTTAAAATGGTTTTTCGTGCAGCCGGTGCAGACATTGCAAAACTGGAACCCGAACAAGCTGCAATACAAATGAATTTAGATGTGGAAAAATTAATTCGCGAAACCCCGCATCAATACCAGTGGACTTATAAACGATTTAAAAAACAACCAGAGGGGAGCGCATCGGTTTATTAATTTATTCCGGTTGAAAGATAGTCACTATGCGCTACAAGTATTTTCATTTATTTCCGAACAATTCCCAATGATCTTAAAGTAACCTATACTAGAGTGCACAAATAAAACATTAACACCCACCTTAAATATAATTTTTTACTGCACATCACAATGTAAGATGGCATCGAAGTAAAAGTGATGAATATGAACGTCTTTAATAAAACCTCCATTAAAAGCAAAACCTATTTACTGGTATTTTTAAGTGTGCTTGTGGCGCTGGTTTTATCGCTGGTGTCAAACAACGGGCTCAACACCATTCGTTCCGAGCTAAACAAATTAATCTTTTCAACAGAAATAGAGCGTTACACAAATAAGCTGATAATGGAGGAGCAAAAATATCGCCTAAACGCCAATGGCTCGGTTAATAATTTCACTGTCGCCAATCAGGCATACGAAAATGCGATTCATTATGTCGATAAAATATATCAAATACTGCACGAAATAGATGACTCGCAAGGCAAGGTTTTTTCCCAGCAGAACACAAAGCAGTTAATTGGTGATTATAAACAACTGTATACACAAGGTGTATCGCTGCTCACTGAATTAAACAAGCAGGCCAACATACTGGAATCCAAAGGCGAATACATTACGCTAAAAATACAGGAATATGTGGAATCGAAAAGACTGGAAATAAAACAGGAGCTTTCCGAAAAAACAATAGAGAAAATAAATAATGGCTCTAACATCTGGCAATACACTTATGTCACTCGACTGCATGAAAAAAAATATCGACTAAACCCTGATCCGGTCATATTTAATTCCTTCAAAAAAGATTACCAGTTTATGACTAGCGAGTGGAATCGCCTTAAAGCAATGTCTGACCAGCCTTTTGAATTTGATCAACTGGATAAATTTAATGGTGCATCTCAGGCTTATAAAAAAGCCATGTTTCAATGGTTTGATTTAAACCAGCAACTGGTTAAAGAGATTTTGCCACAAATGAAAGCACTCGGAAATAATATTATTACTAATGCAATTCAATCAGCCAACCTCTCCGTTAAGCGCATGTCTGACAAACGCAACAGCATTGCAATTACCTCTATTATTATTAGTGTTTTTATTATTATTTTGGGAATTATTTTTGGTGCTAAAATTGCCCGCTCAATATCTTCGCCTTTAGAAACCTTAGAAAAACAGGCACTAGCAATTAGCGAAGGCAAATACGAATCAACAATAAAAATTTCTACCAAAGATGAAATTGGAAAATTGGCTGAAGCGTTTAATCTTATGTCATCGGCTATTTCACAGGAAATGGCACGACGAAAACATGCTGAAGATGTTCAGCGTCGTTCTCACAAAATGGATGCCATTGGTCAACTCACTGGCGGCATAGCGCACGATTTTAATAATCTGTTAGGCATTATTTTAGGCAACATTGAACTGTTAGAGGCGCACTCAAAGCCTGACGAAAAGTCACTTGCGCGTATAAAAACCATCGAAAAAGCCAGCTTGCGCGCCGCCACATTAACTCGACAATTACTCACGTTTTCTCGTCAGGAACCAAAACAATTATCGGTGGTTAATGTTAACCAAATAATTAATGAGATGACTGAAATAATTGCGCGCTCATTAACACCGAGCATAAATATTCAATACCATCTTGCCGATGATTTGTGGGTAACTGAAATTGATAAAGGTGACTTTGAAGACGCGCTGGTTAACCTGTGTCTGAATGCTCGCGACAGTATGTCTGGCCAGGGCAGCCTCACCATTCAAACACACAATATAAATTTAGATGAAGAATATTGCTCGCATATTGCGGGTTTAAATCCTGGCGATTACATCGACTTATCAATCGCAGACACTGGCGAGGGCATAGCCGATAGTGTAAAGGATCGAATTTTTGAACCATTTTACACCACTAAAGATCAAGGCAAGGGCACCGGTTTAGGGCTGGCGATGGTTTACGCTTTTGTTAAGCGCTCTCATGGTTACATAAAATGTGATTCGGATGTAGGTGTTGGCACGACCTTTCATATTTATTTACCCAAAAAAATCGCTTGAAAATTTTATGCTAAAATTTTTTTGTATTGATAATAAAACCAATATAGTGATGTAAACTAAAGTGGTTTTATAAAAAACATTTACCACAGAGGACACGGGGTACGCAGAGACTTTATTTGTTTTTCGCCTGTGCCGCGCATATCCTTGCATGCATCTACGGTAGAAACCTTTTATAAAAAATTGATAATCGTTAGCACGGTTGTATTGTTAGTAGCCATACTGCAATTTTAAATAGCTTTAACTCGCCGGCCCTAAAAACATTTTATATGCTTCGTTTTCACTTTCATCCCACCATCTATACCCCAACTCATCTAAAAAAGTTTTAACTTCTTTTCGCTCATTAACTTGCACCTGCAAACCAACCAACACACGACCAAATGCCGCGCCGTGATTTCGATAGTGAAATAAACTAATATTCCAACGCTTGCCAATGTGCGCAAGAAAATCTAACAAGGCACCGGGGCGCTCGGGAAATTGAAAACGATAAAGCACTTCGTTTTCAATTTTATTTGCGTGTCCACCCACCATGTGTCGCACATGTAATTTTGCCATTTCATTATCGCTCATACTCAGCACCGGATAATTTTTATCTTCTAATTTTTTAACTAACAAATCTAATTCGGCCAAACCTTCTGCCAACTGAATGCCGGCAAACACATGCGCGGTTTCGTTATCTGAATAACGGTAATTAAATTCGGTGATGCCTTTTTTTCCAATCAATCGACAAAAGCGTAAAAAACTGCCTGGCTCTTCGGGGATGGTGACACCAATTAAACCTTCTCGATATTCGCCTAATTCGGCGCGTTCAGAGACATGTCGCAAACGATCAAAATTCATATTTGCGCCACTGTTTACGGCAATTAATGTTTGCCCAGAAACCTTTTTTTCTTCGACATATTTTTTAATGCCGGCAACGGCAAGTGCTCCGGCCGGTTCCATAATTGAGCGCGTGTCGTCAAAGATATCTTTTATGGCGGCGCAAATTTCATCGGTGCTCACCGTAATCACTTCGTCAACCACCTGTTTGGCTACACGCCAGGTTTCACGGCCAATTTGTTTTACCGCAACACCGTCAGCAAACAAACCAACCTGATTTAACACCACGCGACGATTTTTTTCGAATGCTGCCGCAAGGCACGCTGCATCGGCTGGCTCAACACCAATCACTTTAACCTGTGGGCGCAAATATTTTATAAACGCCGCCATGCCCGCAATTAAACCGCCGCCGCCCACGGGTATAAATATCGCATCAATATCATCTGTGTACTGGCGTAAAATTTCGACCGCCACCGTGCCTTGCCCTGCGATCACATCTGGGTCGTCGTAGGGATGAATATACTCCAGCCCCTCTTCTTCAACCCGTTGCTGCGCGTATTCCGCGGCTTCATCGTAAGTATCGCCCACCAACACCGCTTTAGCACCATAGGAGCGCACAGAGTCAACTTTTATTTTGGGTGTGGTTTTGGGCATCACTATTGTGGCTTTCACCCCAAGCTGGCTCGCCGCAAGCGCTAAGCCCTGAGCATGATTTCCCGCTGACGCGGCAATCACGCCTTTAAGGTTGGGCTTGCGTAGTTTTAACTGATATAACTTGTTATACGCCCCGCGCAATTTAAACGAGAAAACCGGTTGCAAGTCTTCGCGTTTTAACAAAATCTGATTATCCAGTCGCGCACTTAAGCGCTTGGCGTAATCTAATGGTGATTCAATGGCCACGTCATAAACGCGGGCGCTGAGAATTTTTTCAATGTATTTTTGAGTCATGGGGCCTAACGGGTTAGAATTATGATTCTGGTTAATGGCAAAGAATACTATGACGCGGTAAAAATTGAAATGGCTCAAAAAGAAATGAGCCAAAATAGAGACTAATGAAACGGTGCAAATGAATATATAAATTATAGAAATTGTTTTTATTTGCTTGCTTAATTGAAGCCCTTTACACGAAACACTTTTTGTCATCTCCGAATGCGTCTATCGCATATCCAGTGACCTTAAATACGCTAAAGTCACTAGGTTCCCAATAGAAGCATCTGGGAATGACGATATTTTTTAATTATCTGGGTTTCGTTCAATGGTCTCAATTAGCCTGATTTAAACAGCACCAAAATAGATAGCAACAAACAGGAAACAAAAAGATGACTCAAGATGAAATGAAACGCAAAGCGGCAGAAGCCGCTATGAAATACGTAGTGGAAGATGAAATTATTGGTGTGGGCACAGGCTCAACCGTTAATCACTTTATTGATTGCCTGGCAGAAGTGAAAGGCAAAATCAAAGGTGCCGTATCCAGCTCAGAAGCCTCAACCAAATTAATGGAAGACCGTGGCATAACCGTTTTCGATTTAAACAGTGTCGACTACATTCCGGTTTATGTTGATGGCGCAGATGAATCCAACCACGGTCTCTCGTTAATTAAAGGCGGCGGCGGTGCGCTGACTCGTGAAAAAATTATTGCTGGTGCCAGCAAAAAATTCATCTGCATTGCTGATGAAAGCAAACTGGTTGATGTGATGGGCAAGTTTCCACTACCGGTTGAAGTGATTCCTATGGCACGCAGTTACATTGCGCGCAAATTAGTTGCACTGGGCGGTCGTCCCGTTTGGCGCGAAAACTTTATCACCGACAACGGCAATGTGATTTTAGATGTACACGACATGGATATTATGGAACCTATGAAAATGGAAGATGAAATAAACAGTTGGGCGGGTGTGGTAACTTGCGGACTGTTTGCGCGCAAAGGTGCCGATGTATTAATTTTAGGCACACCCGATGGTGCGAAAACGGTGATGCCGAAATAAAATTTAAGCCAGCTATTCCTCCGTTAGGATTTTAAAAGTGTGAAAAAAAATATTACAATAATTATCTTTATTTTTATAACCGTAATTATTATTTTTTCGCTTAAAAAAACAGGGAATGGCTGGCTTACACCAGAACAATATTCGAGGGCTCTGTATACTCGTGAAGAGACAGGGTTTGATTTTATCACTTGCACCAAAGTCAAACTGTCAAATAAAGAATTCACTCTAGCATTAAAAAAACTTAAGCTACAAAAAATCAGCCAATCTCCTGTTATTGATTCAAGCCGCGGAAATTGTCAGCCCAAATGGTGGGATATAAATTTTCCTAGTGAAGCTATGTATTTTTCATTATCGCCTAATGGTAGCCGACGACAACTTGCGAGTTTTAAGAACGGTTACATGTACTATATATCCGAGCTTCGTTAGCTTCACAATATAATGTTTA
>UOFH01000109.1_pt1 | contig 11547 bp, 7 predicted proteins | sample 1988451 | NCBI WGS metagenome assembly UOFH01 (sample SAMEA4712194, study PRJEB27164) | hydrothermal vent metagenome | biome: marine basaltic hydrothermal vent biome; feature: marine hydrothermal vent; material: mineral | place: Pacific Ocean | collected 2011-06-14/2011-07-23 | depth 1689 m | reverse complement strand
TGAGTTCTTAGGACTTAATGCGGTACCATTAGTACAGTTCATGCCTGGTAAGCGTATCCATCCAAGTTTCCCTCCAATGCCACAGCCTGCAACAACAGACGGTGGAGAAGGTGGATTACCTGATGGATTCGGTATCGGTAATGGCGGTGGACCTTTCGGTAGTCAGACTGGTTTACCTTCATACTTCATGCCTGAGAAGACTTATAGCCCAATGTGGCATATCGGTTTTGCTCACTGGTTGAAGCCTGCGGATCGTGTACTGACCGGTTTCAGAGACCTGAAAGCAGCGCGTGCGGCTGGCGAACTTGAAATTCTTGAGTTCCCTGGTCCACCTCGTGTAGCACAAGGTGATAACACCGGTGTTCGTGTGGATGACTATGATTTCGCTAATCCGCTTTCACCGCATATCGTGAACTGCCCAACGCCGATTACGATCGACCGGGTTATTCATAATGCGCGTAATGCTGGAAGAACCGATTTTGGTTTCCCTCGCAAAGCAAAAGGTAACTTTAAAGGTGATTTATAAAAAGCAGTAATTTTATAATTACCAGGAAGTAATTAGGTCCGCGGTAAGCCATTACGCGCTTACTGCGGATCTTTTTTTTTGCGATCACTTCCAGTATATGTATGATATATAATCGTTAGAAACTGTAGGTAACACTATGTACAAGAAAAATTGGGTAGCGGCCATCGCTTTATTTATCATGTGTAATATCTCCACCATTAGTGTGGCGTCGCCGTGGGGTGCAAGCTATTTCCCCAATGTGACACTCACCACTCATGAGGGAAAAGAGGTTCGTTTCTTTGATGATTTAATCAAAGATAAAATCGTGGCCATTAATTTTATTTACACCAGTTGTCCGGACACTTGTCCGTTAGAAACAGCACAATTGGTCAGAGTACAAAATATACTGGGAGACCGAGTGGGTAAAGACGTGTTCTTTTATTCCATATCTATCGACCCAAAGACAGATACCCCCGAGGTACTTAAAGAATACAGAGAAAGGTTCGGTGCCAAGTGGACTTTTCTAACCGGCAAAAAAGAAGACATTATTTTGCTGCGTAAAAAATTGGGATTATATATCTCAGAAATTCAGGACGGCTCAAACAATCATAATGTAAACATGATTATCGGCAACCAGAAAACCGGCCGATGGATGAAACGCTCACCGTTTGAAAACGTCCACCTTCTTGCCGACCAACTCGGAAACTGGTTGAGTGGTTGGAAGAAAAAGCAGGTACGTACTGCAGACTATGCAGAAGCCCCCGAGTTGCGCAATATTCCACGTGGCGAACAAATATACCGTACACGTTGCTCAATCTGCCACACTTTAACGGGTAATGAGCTTGCCGGTGCGTTAGGCCCAGATTTACTCGGCGTAACTCAACGGCGCGAAGAAAGATGGCTTTACGACTGGTTAAAAGCCCCCGATCAAATGCTCAAAAAGAAAGACCCGATCGCCATGGAAATGTATGAGCGTTACAACAAACTGGCCATGCCGAATATGCGCCTTAACCAGAAAGAAGCGCAGCAGTTGCTTGACTATATCGACGATGAAACACAAAGATTGACCGGTGTTAAAAAAGCCGTAAAAGTCGCGCCGGTTATTAATTTAGCCAACCCGGATGATGTGGTCGCGATTAGGAGTTCTTGGGTTCGAGAGGCGCACGAAAAGGCCACAGTGAATGCCGGCTACATGATTCTGGTGAATCTCAGCGATAAAGATGTCACACTGGATGAAATTGAAAGCGATCTATATAAAACCATTGAAGTGCATCAAATGGTTCCCGTGGATGGCATGATGGAAATGCAAGAAGTAAAAAACTTGAGGATCCCAGCGCATGGGCAAATCAATTTTGTGCCAGGGGGTAAGCACTTAATGTTAATGGGACCAAAAGAACACTTGAAAACCGGAGAGAAAGTCGGCATGACCCTGAAGTTTAAATCAGGTAAGAAACAAAGCGTATCGGTTAAGGTGGCGGCAAAGTAAAGTTTCTTCCATTACATTGGGAGCTACTTTTCTTGAGTCGGAAATTATCGAGCCACTGGCAATGACTGTAGTGGCTCGCAATAACACAAGTCGTAGAATATTTTGTAACACGTTTTATTAAAAGTAATAAATCAAGGGTAATAGAAATGAAGTTTAAAAAAATAAAATTTTCTCTTTTTACTTTAATTGCACTGTTCATGTTCGGTGCGCTAAGCAATGCGCAAGCAGGAAAAAACCCTGAAGTTGAATTTAAAACAAGCATGGGTACGTTTAGGATGGAACTTTATCCAGACAAAGCTCCGCTTAGCGTCGAGAATTTTTTAAAGTACGTAGATGATGGTTTTTATGACAACACTATTTTTCACCGAGTGGTAAAAGATTTTGTGGTGCAGGGCGGTGGTTATGAGCCGGGTTTAAAGAAAAAAGAAACACGCAAAGCCATAAAAAGTGAATCATCCAATCGCCTCAAAAATTTAAGAGGCACGGTTGCTATGGCGCGCAGAAATCATCCAGACACGGCGACATCTCAGTTTTTCATTAACTTAACTCATAATAAAGAGCTGGATTATAAAAATAAATACATGCCTCGTTATGCTGTGTTTGGCAAAATCAGTAAAGGCATGGACGTGATTGATAAAATATCTGTTGTGGAAACCGCGCAGGTAGAGAAAAGAGCTAATGTGCCTGTAGAAGATGTTATGTTGATATCCGCCAAGCGCGTTGCCAGCAAAACGAAAACGGTTGTAAAAAAAGAAAAGGCGAAAACAAAATCAGCGTCAGCATCTTATGTTGAACCTTATGTTGAAGGCGAACACTATATTGTGCTGGATAAGCCGGTACCTACACGCAATAGTAGTAAAGTTGAAGTGATAGAAATGTTCTCCTACGGTTGCCCGCACTGTTACGAATTTGAACCTTCAGTAAAAGGCTGGGCTAAAGAACAAAGTGCTGATGTCGATTTCTGGTTCTTCCCAGCGGTATGGAACAAGCCAATGGCTTTGTATGCACGTGCGTTTTATGCGGCTCATGAGCTTAACGTATTCGAAAAAATTCACATGCCATTGTTTAAAGCCATTGTTATTGAAAATAAGAGCATACGTGACGAAGCCGATCTGGCAGATTTCTTTAATAAATTTGGCGTTGAAAAAGCAAAGTTTAAAGTGGTCTTTAATTCGGCAAAAGTCATAGAGCAGGCTGATGAAGCAAAACTTCGAGTGAAAAACTACAAACCTTCAGGTGTGCCTGAGATTGTGGTCAATGGTAAATATCGTATTGATCGCATGCATGCCGGTGGCATGAAAGAGATGCTTGAGGTGACAGAATTTTTAGTTAATAAAGAGCGCCGTCAGTTAAAAAAATAATACACGCGGTCAAACAATAAAAATTTATTTCGCATCATTAACACGGGTATTCAGCGATAGAAATTGACGATGAGTACCAACAATGAGCATGTCTTGAAAATATAACAACTGAAGCTAACTTAAATTAGCTTCAGTTGTTTCTTTATACTTTTAATAATTTCTTTTCTCGTCAAAAATTGCAACACTGCTTTTATCGGTAGGAAAAATTGCGTCATAAAATCGGCCATCAAAAATAATTTTTTTTCTGCATAAATATGCGTAAACACTTCATCGTCTAAATTAAGCAAACAACAGAAAAACAATTTAATTTTTCATACGTCGTCGAGTCGTACATTAATACCTTTGATTTACCCAAGACATAAAAATGATATGTGCGAAAAAATAAGCACAATTTCAATATATAAATCTCGTTATTGTATCTTATAAAACAAGGTTGGCTCGCTGATTTTTCTATTATAAACTGAGCAAGAAATAATTATAGATTCTTACGTTTTAAATTCATCGTTTCTAATTTGTATTGTTATTAAAATAAAAAACAGGATTAAATAATGCACAAAAAAATTATTACAAGCCTTTTTTCTTTATCTATTGCGTTATCGTCAAATGGGTTACTAGCAAAAGATATTATCGAAATAAAAGCCGGAAGTTTTCAAATGGGGTGTTCTGCAAAGGATACCGATTGTGGAAATGATGAAGGCCCAGCCGGTGGTATAAAAGTGAATGTGCCCACTTTTTATATTGATAAATTGGAAGTGTCGGTAAGCGATTATAAAAAATGTATTAAAAACGGAAACTGCACTCAACCCAATAATTATAGCGATAATAAATATTGTAATTTAGGTGCGCCCAATCGGGGAGAACATCCGGTTAATTGTATCGATTGGGATCAGGCGTTAGCTTATTGTAAATCTAAAAATGGCCGTTTGCCTTATGAAGCCGAATGGGAAAAAGCCGCTCGTGCAGGTTCAGCTTCACGATTTCCCTGGGGACAAGAAGTGAGCTGTAAGCAAGCCATTTTAGATGACGGTATTACGTTTGGTTCAGTGCCAAACGAGCCAGATGGTTGCGGTGAAGATCGCACCTGGAAACGTGCAAGTCGTGCACCTAATGCATGGGGTTTATTTGATATGCACGGTAACGCAGGGGAGTGGACGGCCAATTGGTATGAAAAAGATGCGCTTAAATCTCTGTACGCAAAAGGCAATTTGAATGGCCCTAAACAAAGTAAAAGGCGTGTGGTTAGAGGCGGTTCGTGGGATGAAAATAAATCTAATTTACGCAGTTCATATCGTAATGTAAAACCGCCAGTGAGTGGCAACACTATTTATGGTTCAATTGGTTTTCGTTGTGCTTATGATCAAAAATAAAAATCATTTTTAATCTCACATCAATGCCGGTAAGTTAAGAAAAATATTAATAATGTAGGTTCGAAAAAATTGTTTTGTGCCATTTTTAATGCCCGCCCCGAGGGGTGAGGCATAGAGATGTGCCGAATAATTAATTCGAACAAAACCGAGTATTGCTCATCAGCCAGATGCGAATAAATTCGCACTTACATTGCTTAACTTAATCTGGCATTGAATTTATTGAAGAAACATATAATAAAAATCAGTTTTGTGATAAATATCACATTTCAAAGTTACATACATCCTGTTGTAATTGAGTGACAATCTATTCTCAAATATGTATTTACCTTAACCATACTAATGGGGATAAATAATGAATTTTAAACGCACAACACTTTCCAGTGTACTTGTATTAAGTTTTATGTCAGCCGCTCAAGCGGGTTTAATTACACCTTCTCTAACCGCTAATGTCGCTATAGGAGATAATCCCTCAACCATATTTGATTTTTCAGAGTTTGGTGAATCAATTAGCAATGGAAAGGGCACGACTACTTTTGTAGGAAGCTCAAGTAACCTCGCTTATGATTTTAGCTGGGATATATCAGCAAACGCAGATCCTTTTATTACCGGCAATCTCACTTTTACCAATACGACATCTGCAGTTCAGGTATTTAACATCGATTTACTTTTACCCACGGTTAGCACAGCCGGACCGGTTCAAGAAACAGGTGAAATCGGTTTAACATTAACCGATACAGGCCAGAGTGGTTCTGCGGATTTAACACTTATTCAATGGTACGGTTTAATTGATCCGATTCCTGGGCCGTCTATTTTAGATATGTCTTTATTGACTGGCTCTGTTAACTGTGGTGGTGTAGGTGGTGTAGGTAGTGTAGGTTGTATAGCGGCTTTATCTCCTGTATCAGGCACGCAATTACATGGTGATGCCGATCATAACACCAACCCAATTACTTCAATTGGAACGCGTATTAGTTTCACTCTCTCTGCGTTTGATACGGTTAGCATAAACACCAAATGGGATGTAGTACCTGTAGCTCCTGTACCTGTGCCAGCAGCTGTTTGGTTGTTTGTATCTGGATTTGCAGGCCTTATGGGTGCGGCAAAAATTAGAAGAAATAAAGCGGGTTAAACTGCTTAGTATTACTATTTTTCTCCATCTTTGATTGTCCTCCAAAGAGTTACCGGAATACTTTGTATTCCGGTTTTTTTTGTCTTTTTTTAAGTCTTAAATATTGTAAACCGATAAGAGAACTTTTGACTTGGTTCGTATAACAAAAGAGTGTAGTTACTACTGAGATAAGAATAAAGAATACGCTTGTTTTAGGGTTGCCATTGCATTGAGATAGTACTCTGTAAACCCATAAAATAGTTGAAAAGAAAAAGACAACGCTAAAAACGCAAATGAGCGCTAAGTACGCAATATCACTAGTGTCCGGTTTAAATATTAATTAAAGGTTTAAGTTGTTGATGTTAATTAGCCAATGTCATTTGAACGTGGATGTAGACTCAAAAAATGAAAAACCTTTAAGTCGTCATTCCGGTATGCTTTTGAGCCGGATCAATTCGTTTGGAACGAATTTAAACAGGCTATGCCTGGCCCGAAGGGTGAACCACACGGACGTGGTTCATAATCCAGTGACTGTTGTTCGCTCAAAGTCGCTGGATCCCAGCCCAATGTATATTAACAGGGGCACGCTGGGATGACATGTTTGTTTATGCTTTATTGGTAGCCTGATTATTTTTGATGGCTTTATATTTTAACCGGACAGTAGTGACGCAATATAAAGCCTCAATGTTTTATAGCGGTTATTTGCGGGTTTTAGCGTGCATTCGCGTTGTCTTTTTCTTTTCCAATATCCGTCTCCTTTATTTCTTTCTCAGTAGTAAGTCACGTTAAGTGAGGGGTTTACACGAAGCTGCATCTATCGTAAACATTACATTATGATCCACATCCATGTGGGTCAGGCATAGCCTGTTTAAATTCGTTCCAAACGAATTTATCCCGAGGCATAATTATAAGCATGGGCATTCGGGAATGACGGTGTTTTTTAATCATTTTTGTTTCGTTCAAAGGTCTCATAAAGAAATTCCAAACATAAAAAAACCGCATGTACATTGCTATACATGCGGTTTTTTTGTTCTCTTATCTGCTTTTAAGCAGAGGTGAGTAGTGAGAAATGATTAACGACCCATCATTCCACCACGGCGACCACCACCACCACCACCTTCGGTGACTGTAATGGTGCCTGAGCTACCCTGATGTCCATCCGCATCAACAGCAATAACTGTTGTAGTGGTTTGGAATCGACCCGCTGTAAATAAACCATTTGCATTAATTGTGCCTGCATTCGGGTTACTTAAAGACCAAGTGTAAGGGGTAGGGCCGCCATTTGCAGTGAACTGAAGGCTAGCAAAACGCGCAACTGTTGCCGTGTCTGGCGTTACGGTAATGATGTGATTATCACTAACCGTAATTGTTGCAGATTCACCAATAAAGCCATCAGCATCGGTTGCGGTAACAATAACACTGCCTACCGCCACGCCAGTTAATACACCGTTTGCGTCAATTGTTGCAATCGTAGTATCGCTAACAGTCCAGCTATAGGGTGCTGCACCGCCTACGGCATTAAAGGTTTGAGTTGCACCAATAATCACCGTTGCCGTTTGTGGGTTAACCACCACTTCACGTACCGTAATGGTACCGGTAGAGATAGATACGCCCGTTGAATCGGTTACTGTAACAATTGTGTTACCTGCACCCACGCCAGTTAATAAGCCCGCTGCATCAATTGTTGCAACCGTTAAATTACCTGTACTCCAAGTGTAAGGCGCAATGCCTCCGCTTACTGTAAATTGCTGTGTATCACCTACGCCTAATAGAGCAGTGTCAGGTGAAATTGCAATATCGGAAACCGTAATGTTACCCGTAGAATCACTAAAGCCATTCGCATCGGTTGCAGTAACTTGAGTGGTGCCTAATGAAACGGCAGTTAATAAACCGGTATTTGCATTAATACTGGCAACCGCTGTGTCAGATACAGACCAGCTATAAGGCGCTGTTCCACCCGCTGCAGTAAACTGCTGCGTGTCGGCAACTAATAATGTTGCCGAATCTGGGCTAGCAATAACCGTGGTTACTGTAAGCTGTGCTGTGCCGGTAACGCCACCTGCATCAGTTGCAGTCACTATTACTGAGCCAGCTGCTAATCCTGTTACTACGCCTGTTGGGCTAATGCCTGCAATGGCTGTGTTTGAAACACTCCATGTATAAGGTGCATTTGCGCCACTAGCAATAAATTGCAGCGATGTGCCCGCTGCAATAGTCGCTGCACTAGGGGATACCACTACACGTACTAAACCGTTTACAGAGTTAAATACATTCAATCTAGCGCCGGTAACGGTGATGCCAGCCAGTGCGGCAATGGCATCGGCGTTATCTAAAATAACCGCTTTCAGCGTTACCAAATCTAAGCTTGGGTCTTCTGCAAGAATTAAAGCTGCACTACCGGCTACATGTGGAGATGCCATTGAAGTACCGCTAAAAGTTGAATAAGTGTTACCTGGGGTTGTGCTTAAAATGCTCACACCTGGTGCGCCTAAATCTACAGTTACGCGACCAAAGTTTGAGAAGGTAGCGAGTAAGTCATCATCATCTGTTGCGGCTACTGAAACGATATTATTCAAGTTGTAACTTGCAGGATAACTTGGCGTTACATCTGTATTAACACCATCATTACCGGCTGCCGCAACAAAAAGTTGTCCCGCTGTTTGCGCTGCTGAAATCGCATCAAATAATGCCTGACTAAATCCGCCACCACCCCAACTATTGTTAGTAATGCGAGCACCCATTAACACGGCATAATTGATTGCACTAATCGCATCAGCCGTTGAACCTGCACCACGTGCATCTAAAAATTTCAGCGGCATGATTTGTGCTGACCAGTTAACACCTGCAACACCAATACCGTTGTTACCCACCGCGGCAATAGTTCCAGAAACGTGTGTGCCGTGATCGTTATCATCGAACGGATCGTTGTCGTTGTTAACAAAATCCCAACCACGAACGTCATCGATAAAACCGTTGTTATCGTCATCGATTCCGTTGTTCGCAATTTCGCCAGTGTTAACCCAAACGTTACCCACGATATCGGGGTGGTTGTAATCTAAACCGGTATCAATAACACCAACAACTACACGTGTGCCGGTTTGAATATCCCATGCTTCGGGCGCATCAATATCGGCATCAACTGTGCCGCCAGTTTGGCCTGTGTTATTTAATCCGTAGAGGTCTGGAAAAAGAGGATCGTTTGGAATGGCCGCAGCCGTTACAATATAATTTGGCTCGGCATAAAGAACCGCGCTGTTATTTTGTAATTGCGTAAGCGCATTACTCATGCTCATGCCAGACTGCACAGAAACCTGTGATAAGCCTTGTACTAAGCTAAATTGCTTAGTTTCAGAGCAGCCCGCGCTACTTAAAACTTGCTGTTGCGTTGCGCTGTTTACGCCCGATTTAAATCGAACAAGAATGTCTGTTGCCTGTTGCGTGCTGCTACTCGTTTGCCCAACAACAGCGTGAGCTGTAAAGGATAACGAAGATAGAACAATGAACAAACTGCTAATAAACATTGCTATAAAAGACAATGAATGTTTTTTGTTTTGCATTTTTCTCTCCAACATTTTATAGGTACGAGAAACGCCTCGTAAACGTATTACTTAATTAATATATACCACTTTTTTAAATACATGAAATCACGCATCGTTTACGTCCCTGAATGCAAATAAAGGTGAGTTTATATTTATAAAATTGAGAACTTGTTTTGTGCTCAATTTCTACTTTGCACTCTATTTTATTTTTAAAAAAATAAAATAGAACTACGGCAAATTTTTTAAAAATACTTTATTTATAGCAAAAACTTTAAAAAAAATTAAAGTGTGCTGGGTTTAAAACCAACTTTACTAAATAACCAGGTTGCAGGACAAAAGCCGACAATACCCGCAACTAATAACATAGTGGCGGGAACGTAAGCTAACCAGTGAATGTTCCAGCTAGATAACCAAAAACTAACCCATAACATAAGTGATGCTGAAATCATTGTTACTCTAAGCGCAGACATAATAAACTCCTGTTTTTGTATTCGGCTTTTTGAGCCATTAAGTTTGAATAAATTTTTTATACGATATTATATAGATTTAAGATATTATTTTTTACAATTTAAGTATGTAATTTTTGTTCGTGACTTTTGATACACTATTTTATTTTTTATTTTATTATTCTATTTTTTTTTAAATAACTTTAGTGCATACTTTTTCACAGATAAAATGTATTAAATGCATGTTTTTATTATGAGTATGGACTTTAATATTTAACACGATATTGAAGATTTTGATAAATATCAATATTACAAGAAAGTAACATCGGGTTTCTTTTCTGTATAAAATTTCATCACAATTTATTTTATGTGCCTGTAAATGGCGTATAGGTCACACATCCCCCCAAATGAATGATCAACGGTGATATTTGTCACATACATTCGGTACAGACCTAGGGGAATATACTGTGCAAATATGTAATTACCCTAGTCTAAGTTTTGATATTGATTTTAGTTGCAGCACTTTAGAATTGCAGCATCTCAATATGAAAACACAGGCTCAGAAATTTGAGCAGCCTTGATCTAATGTACGAAAAATGGATAGTTGTAGAGTTGTCAGGAGTATCAAAGGTCATGTCCTCTGAAATTTAGGAACGGTGGTTTGCACATGTTTATGGGTGAAAAACTGAAGTTAATATTAAAAATGAGGAGAAGACATAGTGAGAAAAATTACATTACTCGCAGCAATTTTATTGTCCGTTAGTGCCTCCGTTAGCATCGCCGGAATGGGCGGTGGTGGCGGCGGCACTCCACCAGGCGGCGGTGGTGGTGGCGGCACTCCACCAGCTGGTGGCGGTGGTGGTGGCGGCGGCGGCGGCGGCGGTGGCGGTGGCGGTTTCGACGTCCCCACTGGCGCTGGCCCCAGCCCACTGTTTGGCGCACAGCCATTTACCCAGCAAATGCTTCGTTTTGAAGAGTTTGGTACAAAAACGTTACCAGCAACTTCACAGCCAGGCAGTCCATTTCCACGTCCAGCATCATCTTTTGAAAGCCCTGATGGCGCAGCACTGGATGCATTCATTAAGCAGACTATTTATCCGGTACCTAGCCGTTTAGCGAATGAAGTTGATGAAAACCCATGGAGACTGGATATTGAAGCCTTTCTAGGCCGTATTCTAGATACGCCTCCTGCGGACGGCCGTCCACCAGGCGAAGGTTGGGCTCACCAGCGTTGGGATGAATTTGGTCCCACAGTTTACTTCAAAACAGTTCAGGCTGGTGCGCGCACAAACTTAGGTCTGCGTGATGATTACCAGATGCACGACTACAGTGTAGGTGAGTTCGCTCCTGGCGGCCTTTATCACAACACGGCCGGTGCGCCGGGTTTTGAAGGCACAACAGCGGGTTTAGATATTCGTATTCACCCATTAATGCCGATTCAAGATCCCGAAGCATTATGGACATTCGATGGCACTTTGCCGCCTAAACTGCTGAATGCAAAATACGGCGAATCATTGGTGCAACGTCACTATAATGCATTACCCATTGACCCGGCGGCTAACTATGGATTTGGTTTGCATACCATCTCTACGCATGAGCATAACGGCCATAACCCAGCAGAAAGTGACGGTTACACCGGCGCGTTCTACTTCCCGGGTCAGTACTACGACTATCGTTGGCCGATGATTTTAGCCGGTTACGATACGGTGAATACCAATGCTACAGATCCTCGTGC
>UOFH01000075.1_pt1 | contig 11569 bp, 10 predicted proteins | sample 1988451 | NCBI WGS metagenome assembly UOFH01 (sample SAMEA4712194, study PRJEB27164) | hydrothermal vent metagenome | biome: marine basaltic hydrothermal vent biome; feature: marine hydrothermal vent; material: mineral | place: Pacific Ocean | collected 2011-06-14/2011-07-23 | depth 1689 m | reverse complement strand
CACTTGCGCATCGAGTGATGAACCAATTTTTCCATCAACACGAATTTGTTCAAGCTGTTTACTTACATGGGTTCGGGTTTCCTGAATCGTTGTCCAGAATTCAAAATTCATTGTGTCGTTAGTTTTTAAATCAAATAAATTTTCATACCAGGTTTCTAGTAAAACTGAATCGCTATGTTTGCCAGGAATTTGTTGCCAAATCTCTTCTGCTGTAAAACTTAAAATAGGTGCCATCCAACGAGTCATGGCTTCAATAATATGAAAAATGGCGGTTTGCGCAGAACGTCTTGCAGTGCAATTTTCATGCGTTGTGTATTGGCGATCTTTAATCACATCAAGATAAAAACTGCCCATATCTTCAGAACAAAAATTATGTAATTTTTGATAAATAATATGGAAGTTATATTCTTTATAAGCTTCCGTTATTTCGTTTTGCACGTGAAGTGTTTGTGCAACCGCCCACTTATCTAGTGCCAACATATCTTTTTCGTCCAGAATGTCGGTTGCAGGATTAAAGCCATTTAAATTTGCCAGTAAAAAACGCGAGGTATTTCGAATGCGACGATAAGAATCGGCGGTACGTTTTAATATTTCATCAGACACAGAAATTTCCGCGCTGTAATCGGTTGACGAAACCCATAAACGTAAAATATCTGCACCCAAGGAATTAAATATTTTTTGTGGTTGAATTACATTGCCTAAAGATTTAGACATTTTTTTACCGTCGGCATCAACCGTAAAGCCGTGCGTTAAAACGGTTTTATACGGTGCACTGTTTCTAATTGCAACCGAGGTTAATAATGATGATTGAAACCAGCCGCGATGTTGATCGGAACCTTCAAGATATAAATCGGCAGGCACGGCTAACTCTTCGCGTTGTTCCAAAACACTGGCGTGAGTTACGCCCGAATCAAACCACACATCGAGTGTGTCGGTGGCTTTATCGTAGTTAGCTGCATCGTCACCTAAAATGTCTTCGGCACTTTTTGAAAACCAAGCATCAATACCTTCTTTTTCAATTTCATTTGCAACGCTCGAAATAAGTTCCTGCGTGTTCGGATGCAACTCGCCCGTTTCTTTGTGCACAAATAACGTAATGGGAACACCCCATGTGCGTTGTCGAGAAATGCACCAGTCGGGACGATTTTCAACCATGCCTTCAATGCGCGCTTTACCCCAGTCGGGCATCCACTGCGTTTCGTTAATGGCTTGCATTGCCTGATCGCGTAAATCATTTTGTTTCATGCTGATAAACCATTGCGGTGTGGCGCGAAAAATAATTGGGGATTTATGTCGCCAACAATGTGGATAACTGTGTTTTATTTTTTTAAATTTTAACAACACATTATTTTCTTTTAGTGTTTCGATAATCGCATCGTTGGCTTTGTTAACATGTTGCCCTGCAAATAATTCGGTGTCGGGTAAAAATACACCGTTGCTGCCAACCGGGTTATAAACGTCAATACCGTATTTTGTGCCGACAATGTAATCGTCCTGCCCGTGACCAGGTGCAGTGTGCACTGCGCCCGTGCCCGCTTCTGTTGTGACGTGATCGCCTAAAATAATTGGCACCTGTCTTTTATAAAACGGATGTTGCAATAATTGATTTTCTAACGCGCTACCTTTGCAACGACCAATCACCGTAAATTTTTCGGCTTCGTAACGTTCGAGTGCGCTTTCGTGTAATGCCTCGGCTAATAATAAATTAATATTGCCGACGGGGGTTTCGGCTTTTACCAAAACATATTCAAGTTCGGGGTGAAGTGACACCGCCATGTTTGCCGGTAATGTCCACGGCGTGGTTGTCCAAATAACGGTTGCCACCGGTGATTTGTTTTTTTCTGCATCGCATGCTTTGAAAAACGCATCGCCATCAATGGCTTTAAAAACCACATCAATTGCAGACGACGTTTTATCTTCGTATTCCACTTCGGCTTCGGCTAAAGCTGAGCCACAATCTAAACACCAGTGAACCGGTTTGCTGCCTTTGTGCAAATGCCCTTTATCAATTATTTTTCCGAGCGTGCGCACAATGTTAGCTTCGAATTTATAATCCATGGTGAGATACGGATTTTCCCAATCACCTAAAACACCCAGCCGAATAAAATCATCGCGCTGACCATTAACTTGCGTTTGTGCATACGCGCGACATTTGTCACGAAAGGTTTTTGCATCGACTTTTTTCCCAGGCTTGCCGACTTTCTTTTCAACATTTAATTCAATCGGTAAACCGTGACAATCCCAGCCCGGAATATACGGCGCATCAAAACCGTCGAGTGTGCGACTTTTAATAATGATATCTTTTAAAATTTTATTCACCGCGTGACCAATGTGAATATTGCCATTGGCATAAGGAGGGCCGTCGTGCAAAATAAATTTAGGGCGACCTTTGCTGGCGTTGCGAATTTTTTGATAAAGATTTTCTTCCTGCCACTGCTTTATCATTTTAGGTTCGCGCTGCGCTAAATTTCCGCGCATGGGAAAATCGGTGGCGGGTAAATTTAATGTATTTTTATAATCTTTCGTTTCTTCGGTCACGGTTTTTTTATCTCGAATAAGTTCGGGGTTTTAGGCAGAGATCAGGCAAAAAAATCTTTTGCTTGTTGACTGTCTTTAATAATTTGTTGTTTTAAATCATCGAATGAATCAAAACGTTTTTCGTCGCGAATTTTTTTCTTAAATTCAATGCATACTTTCTCGCCGTAAATGTCTTTATTGAAATCAAACAAATGCACTTCAAGTTGTAAATCCTGCCCATTTACGGTGGGGCGTTTTCCAATGTTGGCAACGCCGTTGGCAGATAAATTGTTCTCGCCAGATAAGTGCACCGCATAAACGCCGTGCACGGCACTGGCATGTCGATGCAATTTTATATTGGCGGTTGGAAAACCAATGGTACGTCCGCGTTTGTCGCCGTGCGCAATGTGGCCGCAAATTTGATACGGGCGGCCAAGCATTTTTTCGGCCTGCGCCAATTCGTTTTGCATTAGTGCTTGGCGAATGCGCGTGCTGCTGATGCGTTCATTTTGATGACAGTAGCTAGCGGAGTTATGCACTTCAAAACCGTGTTGTTCACCGGCCTGTTTTAACAATTCGAAATCGCCACAACGTTTATTGCCAAAACGAAAGTCATCGCCAATTAATAAATACTTTACATTTAATTTTTCCAGTAAAATGTTTTTTATAAAATCTTGCGCCGATAATTGCGCAAGTTGATGATTGAATTTGGCGCACAAAAAATAATCGATATTAGCAGTTTGCAGTGCAACCCATTTTTCTCTAATGCGTTGCAAGCGCACGGGGGCACTGGGCAAATGAAAATATTCCATGGGCAGAGGTTCAAAACTCATCATACAGGTGCGCAGGTTTTTTTCATCCGCGGCTTTTTTAAGGTTTTTTAAAATCGCCAAATGGCCTAAATGCACGCCATCAAAATTACCAATGGTTAAGGCGCAGCCACGCTGTTTTTCGCTTAAATTGTGTAGGCCTCGAATTAACTGCATGGAAATAAATTATCTGAATTAAAAAAGGATGAAATTATACCTGAAAATGCGCCGCATGTGGGGTTGCTAAATTGATGCGTTAGTTGTGTTTTACGTGTTTGGGTCTAAAGCCGAAAATCAATAAAGCCGCCGCGTAAATCAATGCCGCAATGGTAACGAAGCCCAGCAGATACGGCACGCGCTCAATTAAAGGCCAGGCTAGCCAGTGTTCGATAGACGGTGTGAGATAAATCAGAAAGGCGGCCATTAGCGCGTTAGCCATGAGCGCCTGAAAAAGTAATCGCCCCCAACCTTGCAGATGTGTGTAAATGCCCTGACGTTTCAGCCCGCGATACAGCATAAATGCGTTGAGGAATGCCGAGCCAGAGGTGGCCAGCGCCAGCCCAGTGTGCGGCCCTTCGAAAGACATCATCACCATAGGAATCACAAATAGCAGATTTAAAAACATATTCACAATCATCGCACGAACACCGATGCGCATGGGGGTTTGGGTGTCTTGCCTTGCGTAAAAACCAGGCGCTAACACTTTAATATAAATAAACGCCGGCAAGCCTAGTGAGTAGGCCATTAAGCTTAGCGAGGCCATTTGTGTGTCGTGCAGCGAGAATTTGCCGTAGCCAAATAGGGTGGCGAGCAGCGGGCTGGCGAGCAGTAGCAAGCCGAGTGATGCGGGCAGGGCAACGAGGGTTACCAGCTTTAAGGCCCAATCGAGTGTTTGATTAAATTGTTCGGCAGATTGATTGGCGTGATGTTTTGACAGATTGGGTAAAATCACCGTGGCCAGCGCAATGCCAAATACGCCCAGTGGAAACTCGACTAAACGATCGGAATAATACAGCCACGACACGCTGCCGGTAATTAAAAAGGAGGCGATAATGGTATCCAGCAATAAATTGATTTGCGCAACTGATGAGCCAATGATGGCGGGCAACATGAGCTTCTGGATTTTTTTAACGCCTTCGTGGGCGCGTTTAAATTGCGGTTTGGGCAGGAGCTTTAGTTTGGCTAAAAAGGGCGTTTGAAACAGCAGCTGTAAAAAACCGGCCAATGCGACGCCCCAGGCCAGCGCCATAACCGGTTGCGCAAAATAGTCTGCGCCCCAAACGGCGGCAGAAATTAAAGACAGGTTAAGCAGCACCGGTGTGAATGCGGGTACGGCAAATTTGTTGTAACTGTTTAAAATGCCGCCGGCGAATGCGGTGAGTGCGATGAAAAAAATGTAGGGGAAGGTAATGGCGAGCATATCGCTGGTGAGTTGGAAGCGCGCCTCATCAACAAAACCTGGCGCAAATAGATACACCAGCAACGGCGCAGCCAACGAGCCAACAATACTCAATATCAATAAAAACCCACCCAGCGAACCGGCAACGTGATTAATTAAATCTTTCAGTTCGGCGAAGCTGCGTTTTTCTTTGTATTCGGAAAACACCGGCACAAAGGCCTGCGAAAACGCGCCCTCGGCAAACAGGCGGCGCATAAAGTTAGGTATTTTAAAAGCCACAAAAAACGCATCGGTGCCGCCATCTACCCCAAAAAAGGTAGCGAAGACAATATCGCGAGTGAGGCCTAAAATGCGCGAGATGAAGGTCATCGCCGCAACCACGGCAGTGGATTTAAATAGCATGGCTAACTTTATAAGGGGTTATGGTGTTGCCGGTCAGTTTAATGCTCTTCCATGTGAATAACAATTTGCTCGTAAACATAGGCGTTAATGATGAGCTTTTGCTCGTCGTTCAAATCTAAAAATTGCACACCGTATTTGTTAAGCATGTCTTCGCTGTCGCCACGGTCTTCGGGGGTGGAGACGTTGCGAATAACGGCTTTAATGCGTAAATACTTTTTGATTTCGGCAATTTGCAGTTCAATCGAAATGCTCAATTCATCATCCAGCGTGCCCAGCTCTTTTTGGGTTTGCAGCAATGCGCCGGTCGCGCTGGTGTTTAACATGGAAATAGACAGTGATTGATCGGGGTTTTGCGCGGTGGCAACCGATACCACAATCTCAGTGCCCACACGCCGTGAGCCGCGCACGGTGATGCATTCAATATCTTTAGGGTGGCTTAAATGCACGTGTGGGTAGGGAATGTTGTAGTACTTGAGAACAGACGACTCAAAGCCGTAAACATCGTTGCCCTGCAACATGCGCACCACAAAAGATTGGTGCTCTTTAAGAAAAGGGAACTTGCCGTTAAGGCTAGGCGCGCTAATAATAATACTTTTATTGGCGCTGTAGCCAATGACTTTAGCCGACAGCCTTTCGCGCCCATCTAATGGTATAAATTGTAACTGAATGGAGTCGCCCAATTTAACTTTGAAATCTTTTTTATCTTCCATACCTAAGTATATTTAGCAGTAAGAACCGCATATTACACTTATTTTCGACACATTTAGAAGACTTTACTCTGTAAAAGCGAGTTTAGGTCGATTGCCGCTTGACAAAAGCCCGCTAAACTGGAAAAATCTGCGCCCCGTTAGGATATTCCTCGAGAAGCATCGAATAGAATATTCTCGAACAATATTACGATTTATAGGAAAGAATACATTGGCTAATTCACCACAAGCAAAAAAACGTGCCCGTCAGGCAAACAAGCGCCGCGCCCGCAATGTTGGCATGGGTTCTATGTACCGCACTTTCGTGAAGCGAGTGGTATATGCAATCGAAGCGGGTGATAAAGCCGCTGCAGAAACCGCATACAAAGCCGCTGTGCCGGTTATCGACAAAATGTGTAGTAAAGGCCTAGTGCATGCAAACAAGGCAGCACGTCATAAAAGCCGCATGAATTCACGCATTCGCGCCATGGCGTAAGTGGTTGCTGAAAAGCGCATAAATTAAAACGGTCAACGTGTTGATGGTTTGAGAGAAGCCCCAGCCTTTCAGGTTTGGGGCTTTTTTTGTTTGGATGATTTGTTTTGTGGGTTTGGATAGCGGATTAAGATGCCATTTTATTTAAGGCATGAAATTGTGCTTTAACATAATTTTTTCGTTGCAGTGCAGTGCGGGTTTTATTTCCCACAATACCGTCAGGGTAAAGCCGTAATTTTTTTTGAACGCTGATAACTGCGCTGCGGGTATTAACGCCAAACATGCCGTCAGGTGAAATACGTTTTTCTCCGTGGTTGAGCAATACATACTGTAGTGAGCGAACTTCATCACCATGGTGGCTAAATTTTAATGTTTTTTTACTTTCAAAAAAATCACCGCCGGCCACGTGCAAAAGTTTAGCGCGGGTTTTAGCGCCCACAATGCCGTCATCGACGAGTTGGTTGCGCCGTTGAAAGTTTTTTACTGCCAGTTCGGTTGATTGTCCGAATAAACCATCTTGAACGGTAAAGTATCCAATGTTATTAAGTAGGGCCTGTAATGCTTTTACGTCATTTCCGCGGTCAGTTATTTCAAGTTGTGAACTGTGTTTAGTGGGTTTTTTCTGATGAGCTTTGGTGGCTTTTGATGTGACTGAAATTTTGGAGAGCAGGCCCTTTTTATCTAAACTGAGGACAGTTTTGTAATCGAAAACAGGGCAGCTTTTATTACTTACTTCTTTGTGTCCGCGAAAGCGAATATTTATCGAGCTATATTCGCTATCTATAGCGGTGCATAAGTTTTTTACCGAATCAAATTGAGGCTGAGTAAACTTCTCTATTTTTAAACCGTGCAGGCAGATAGCGATGCTATTTGTATTGTGACCTTTTTGAGCCGCCGGAATTTTTTCTAAATCTCGTCCTTGTTGAATGTCGCCATTTTTATTAATAAAGAAATGGTAGCCTACACCACTGAAACCCCGTTTTTTATGCCACTCTTCCATAACGGAAACATCATCGTGATTTGAATTATCTGATGCAGAGCAGTGTAAAAAAACTGTTTTTACCGATCTTTTAGGGGCGATAAAAGTGATGTTGTCAGCATATTTCCATAACGGTGTAGTAGTTGGCATAAGGCCCTCCTTGATTTATTGATCTTTGCTACAGCTTAGATGTTATAGTATGCAAGCAATTCTTACAAATTTTCATTTGTCATATTTTGTTACATAAAGGAAGCGAATGTAGCTATGAATTATTTAAATATAGCATTAAAGTTTTTTGTGCTTTTACTGATTTCATATAATTTAAATGCGAGCAATTATCGTGTTGTTGATGTACACAGTAACGACTCGCTAAATGTTCGCAGTAATGCGGCTTATAAGTCAGATGTTGTGGGTGCACTAAAATATGATGCTGAAAATATAATTTTAACGGGGGAAAAAATTCAAAAAGGCAAGTCTCTCTGGGTTGAAATTAAATATAAAGATATAACGGGTTGGGTGAATAGTCGATATTTGTCAGAGCAAGTTGTTCCGACTAAATCAGGTACTAATGTTTTTATTAAAAATCTTAATTGTAATGGCAGTGAACCTGATTGGGTTTTAAAATTTGACGTGCATAAAAATATAATTGAATTCGAATCCTTATCATTTTCAAAGCAAATGTTTTTATCTCAATCTGTTAAAGCATCTAAAAACAATACGAATAAGTGGTTTGTTACGGCAAAGGCAATTAAAGGAAAAGAAAAATTAAATATTTCAATTATTGAAACCAATCAGTGTAGTGATGATATGTCTGATTTTGTTTATCGTTATAGTATGATAATTAATACGATTGATAACGGGGTTTATAGTGGTTGTTGTAATAGAAAAGCAAATCAATAAATACGAAGGTGTATTCGATTTATTAAACGCCGCACAGTTCGAACGCTTATCCAGAAACCGCTTTAATAAAAGTCTAGAATTTAATTTAAATTATTGTTTTTATAGAGAACTTGGCATGGCTGTATTAATAAACACATCTTAATAAGCCCATCTTAGTAAGCCAGGTGTTTACCACTCAACACAAAACCAGATTATCCCGATGAATCAATTCCGCCTCATCAATATACCCCAACAACATTTCAATTTCGCCAGAGCTTTTACCGCAAATTTTTGCCGCTTCAAGCGCGTTGTAATTAATTAATCCGTGAGCAATTTTTTCGCCTTTGTGATTTAAGCAAGCCACCATTTCGCCGCGAATAAAATTACCCGTGACGGAAGTGACGCCCACCGCCAATAAACTCTTGCCGGATTTCAGCAGCATATTACTTGCGCCTTCATCCAGTGTTAATTGTCCACTGACCTTTAAATGCCCCGCCAGCCATTGTTTGCGTGCTGCCATGGGTTCGGCATCGGGTAACAGTAGTGTGCCGCTTTCGTGTGCATTGGCTATTGCCAGCAGTGCATTGTCGTTGCGGCCGCTGGTAATTAAGGTTGCCGTGCCGGAGCGTGCGGCGCGTTGGGCGGCGCTGAGTTTGGTGCTCATGCCGCCCTGGCCTAAGCTACCACCACTGCTGCTGGCCATTTTATGCAGTTTGGCATCGTTGGCCTGGCCGGTGGAAATAAATTCTGCATCGGGATTTTTACGTGGGTCTTCGCTAAACAGCCCCTGTTGATCGGTGAGAATAATTAGCGCACTCGCTTCAACTAAATTGGCGACTAATGCGGCGAGGGTGTCGTTATCGCCAAAGCGAATTTCATCGGTGGCGACGGTGTCGTTTTCATTGATGATGGGGATTACGCCTAAATCGAGCAACGAGCGCAACGTGCTGCGGGCATTTAAATAGCGTTTGCGATCCGATAAATCATCGTGAGTTAATAAAACCTGTGCGCTTAAAATGCCGTGCTGGTTAAAGCAGGATTCATAGCTTTGCACCAATCCCATTTGCCCCACGGCGGCGGCGGCTTGTAGCTCGTGCAGTGCATTGGGACGGCTCTCCCAGTTAAGCCTGACCATGCCCTCGGCAACCGCGCCGGAGGACACCAGCAACACCTCTTTGCCCTGTTTGCGTAACTGGGCGATTTGTTCCGTCCAGCGTTTAATGGCGGCGACATCCAGCCCGCGGCCATCGTCTGTGACCAGCGAGCTACCAATTTTAATCACCCAGCGTTTCGAGCTGGCGAGTTGTTGACGTGTTTTCATAGGGTGCGATTATAAAAGTATTGGCAATAAATAGGTTATTAAATTAGCTGTTGCGAGTTGTGCGGGCGTATTTTAAATTTAAGTAATTACCCAGCAACATCAAAGATGCACCCGCCAACAACGACCATTCCGGTTGCTCATTGTATAACAATAAACCGACCAACATAATGAGGGGCAGGCGTAAAAAATCCAGCGGAATCACCAGCATCGCATCGGCCAAAGAAAGCGCTTTGGCCATGCAGTAATGTGCGAGCAGTGCGCAGGCGGCAACCGTCACCAGCCAGAGCCACATAATGCCGTTGGGCATCACCCAGTTTGTAATCGATAAAATAAAGGCCATGGGCAATTGAATCAGCGACATATAAAAAATAATCGCCACAGGTGAATCGAATTGCGCAATAGATTTGGTGAGCGTGTGCGATAAAGCATAACTGGCGGCACCGGCAAGCACCGCAAGTGCGGCGGGGTGAATGGCGTGAGTCGATGGCTGCAAAATAACCATAACGCCAATAATGCCGAATACCAGTGCCGCAATGCGTGCGCGGGATATTTTTTCTTTTAACATCACGGCGGCAATGATGACAGCCCAGATAGGTGTAGTGAATTCCAGGGCAAACACATCGGCAAGCGGAATAAACGCAATGCCGGTAACCCAGCCGTATTGACCCAGAAAATGCGCCACATTGCGCAACGCGTGTTTTTTAAAATGCCGTGTTTTAAGTTGTTTCGTGCCGGTTTTGTAAACGATAAATGCGATGATGATTAAGCCAAACAAACTGCGAAAAAATAGAATTTCAGCCGTGCCTAAACTTTTTGTTAACTCACGAACGGCAACGGCCAGAACTGAAAAAGAGATTAACGTGATTAGCATCCAGTAAGCGGCGGCGGTGATGGGGGAGTTTGTGTTTGGCATGGTGTAGTGTTTATTATTTGAGACCTTTGCACAAGTACAGGTAATTTTAAAAAAATTAAACATCGTTAGTCCGGTATGTTTTTGAGTCGGATAAATTCGTTTGCAATGAATTCAAACAGGCTGTGCCTGACTCGAAGGTGAACCACACGGACGTGGTTTATAATCCAGTGACTTTCGGTTAATAAAGTCACTGGATCCATTTAGAGGTATGTTGGGATGAAGAAGTTGGTTCGTTTTTAAATCCGTTTGTATTTTTAAAAGAGGTATTTGTACTCAACAATTTTCGTCATCTCCGGCACAAGCATTCGGGAATGACGGCGTTATTTAAGTTAACCGGACAGTAATGATAAAATATATCTCTAAAAATTGACATGTCATATATGGTATATATACTATTTATAGTATGTGGTCAATATACGAACATCGGCGGGTTGCAAAGCAACTATCATCTGCACCACAAGATGTAATCAAGAAATATGAGAAGTGGAAAGATATTGTGTATTTGTCGGGGCCGCAGGGGCTTCGTCAGCTCAAAGGTTTGCGCGATGAGGCGTTAAGTGGTGAGTGGAAAGGTTGTCGATCCTCTCGTTTAAATTTACAGTACAGAGTAATTTATAAAGTAGAAAACGAACAGGTGCTTATTCAAGTTGTAAAAGTCACGGCGCATGACTACAGGAGAAAGTAAGATGAAAAATTATAGAAAAGCCAAAAAACAAACGGAAGTTTCTGTGGGTGAATCAGTAAAAATACTGCGCGAATTTCAAGAGCTTAGTCAAAATGGTTTGGCGGAATTAACCGGCATTCCCCAATCCACTATTTCTGCCATTGAAAATGATAGAGTTCAACTCGGCGTAGAAAGAGCAAAAATATTTGCCAGAGCGCTTAAGTGTCATCCCGCTGTTTTAGTTTTTCCGGGTTGGGATGTTACGCATGAGTCAGCGGCTTAAATCTAATATAGTGAAATAGTGTCAATGCAGAATTATTTATTATCGTTGCTGTCCGGTTAACTTAAAAAATATCATTTCCAGGTGCTTATTCTGGGTATTGTAACCCTCTCCCTAACCCTCTCCCTAACCCTCTCCCTAACCCTCTCCCAGAGGGAGAGGGGATCACGACGTTGCCCCCTCTCCCTCTGGGAGAGGGCTGGGGTGAGGGCTGCAACAGTACGGCG
>UOFH01000348.1_pt1 | contig 11611 bp, 8 predicted proteins | sample 1988451 | NCBI WGS metagenome assembly UOFH01 (sample SAMEA4712194, study PRJEB27164) | hydrothermal vent metagenome | biome: marine basaltic hydrothermal vent biome; feature: marine hydrothermal vent; material: mineral | place: Pacific Ocean | collected 2011-06-14/2011-07-23 | depth 1689 m | reverse complement strand
GACGATTTAATTGCACGCCTGCGCCACTCAACCCCGGGCGTCGGTTTAATTAGCCCGCCACCGCATCACGATATTTATTCGATTGAAGATTTAGCACAGCTGATTCACGATTTAAAAAATGCCAATCGTGCAGCGCGCATCTCAGTTAAGTTAGTGGCCGAAAATGGCGTGGGCACAATTGCATCGGGCGTAACCAAAGCACACGCCGATCACATTGTGATTGCCGGTCACGATGGCGGCACGGGTGCATCGCCCATTACCTCTATAAAACACGCCGGTTTGCCGTGGGAATTAGGCGTTGCCGAAACCCATCAAACCTTGGTAATGAACGACTTGCGTTCCCGCGTTATCATTCAAACCGACGGGCAAATGAAAACCGGCCGCGATGTTGCAATCGCCGCACTACTCGGCGCAGAAGAATACGGTTTTGCCACCGCGCCATTAATTACCATGGGCTGCATAATGATGCGCAAGTGTCATTTAAATACCTGCCCCGTTGGCATCGCCACACAAGATAAAGAGCTGCGTAAAAAATTCACCGGCAAACCCGAACACGTTGTGAATTATTTATTTATGGTTGCCGAAGATTTAAGAAAAATAATGGCGCAACTCGGCTTCCGCACCATTAATGAAATGATTGGTCGTGTGGATTGTTTAGCGCAAAACACAAACTCCGAACACTGGAAACAAAGCGGCATAGATTTACAAATGCTGTTAACGCCAGCCGAAAAGCCACACGAAAATGTAGAGGTTCATCAAACCATAAAACAAGATCACGGTTTGGATGAAGCTCTGGATAATCAGCTAATTGAATTATCAAAAGCCGCATTAGAGAACGCCGCAAAAGTGAATATCGAGCTACCGATTATTAACACCAACCGCGTAGTCGGCACGATGCTGTCAAATGAAGTGGCTAAAAAATACGGCAAAGATTTATTAGCCGATGACACCATTAACATTAAACTCACCGGCTCTGCCGGGCAATCTCTCGGCGCATTTCTCGCCAAAGGCATTACCCTTGCCGTTGAAGGCGATGCAAACGATTACGTTGGCAAAGGTCTAAGTGGTGGTCGCGTAATTGTTGCCCCTGCTAAAAATGCTACTTTCGTTGCAGAAGAAAATGTCATCGTCGGTAACGTTTGTTTATACGGTGCGACTTCCGGCGAAGCTTATTTTCGTGGCATTGCGGCGGAGCGTTTCTGTGTAAGAAACTCCGGCGCCGTAGCCGTGGTTGAAGGCATTGGCGACCACGGTTGCGAATACATGACCGGCGGACGCATTGCCGTACTCGGCACGATTGGCCGCAACTTTGCAGCGGGCATGAGCGGCGGCGTGGCTTATATTTGGGATCACGCAGGCGACCTGGCAACCAAATGTAATATGGGCATGGTGGAATTAGAAAACGTTGCTGCTGATGAAGATATTAGCGAACTGAAAACCATGATTGAGAACCATCTTAAATACACCGGCTCTGCGGTTGCAGAACGTTTATTAAAAGACTGGGACGGCGCGTTAAGTCAGTTTGTAAAAGTGATGCCGACCGATTACAAACGTGTGCTTGAAGAACAAAAGAAAAAAGCGAATGCGGCTTAGTTGTTAGAGTCAAAAGATTTTGCCGCAAATAAACGCGAATGGACGCAAATGCTTTTTTGTTTTAAACGCGTAAGCATTAAAACAAAAACACTTCCGCTTTTATTGGCGTGTTTTGCGTTCATTTGCGGTAAATTTTTTTAAAAGATGATAGAACACAAATGCGGCTTTGTTAAAGTCAAAAGCTTTTACCGCAAATAAACGCGAATGGACGCAAATGCTTTTTTGTTTTAAACGCGTAAGCATTAAAACAAAAACACTTCCGCTTTTATTGGCGTGTTTTGCGTTCATTTGCGGTAAAATTTTTTAAAAGATGATAGAAAATAAATGCGGCTTTGTTAAAGTCAAAGGCTTTTGCCGCAAATAAACGCGAATGGACGCAAATGCTTTTTTGTTTTAAACGCGCAAGCGTTAAAACAAAAACACTTCCGCTTTTATTGGCGTGTTTTGCGTTCATTTGCGGTAAATTTTTTTTAAAAGGTTAAAGAAAAAACAATGGGCAAAGTAACAGGCTTCAAAGAATTCGATCGCAAGACAGCACCTTACCGTGATGTCACTGAGCGCCTAAAAGATTTTGGTGAAATTTATACCGAACATGACACCGAGCACTTAATCACACAAGGCGCACGTTGCATGGATTGCGGTATTCCTTTTTGCCAGTCTAACGATGGCTGCCCGGTTGATAATTTAATTCCCGAATGGAATGATCTGGTTTATAACAATCGCTGGGAAGATGCCAGTGCGCGTTTACACAGCACCAATAATTTTCCCGAATTTACCGGCCGCGTTTGCCCCGCACCTTGCGAAGGCGCTTGTGTTTTAGGGGTTAACAGTCCCGCCGTTACCATTAAAAATATTGAGTGCGCCATTGTTGATCGGGCGTTTGAAGAAGGCTGGATCAGCGCACAAAAACCGGCGACACGCAGCGGTAAAAAAGTCGCCGTCGTTGGCTCTGGCCCTGCGGGATTAGCCGCCGCACAAGAATTAAATCGCATGGGTCATTCGGTTACGGTTTATGAACGTGCGGATCGCATTGGCGGATTATTAATGTACGGCATTCCCAATATGAAACTCGACAAAGGCGTTATTGATCGTCGCGTACAATTAATGAAAGACGAAGGCGTTGAATTTAAAACCAATGCGGACGTGGGCAACAATGTCGACATTAAAGAATTAAAACAAACCACTGATGCTATTTTATTTGCAACCGGCGCAACCACGCCGCGTGATTTACCGGTTGACGGTCGCGACTTAAATGGCGTTCATTTCGCAATGGATTTTTTAACTGCCAATACAAAAAGTTTATTAGATTCAAATTTAAAAGACGGCAATTATATTTCTGCAAAAGATAAACACGTTGTGGTAATTGGTGGCGGCGACACCGGCACCGATTGCATCGGCACCTCGCTGCGCCACGGCTGTAAATCGGTGGTTAATTTTGAGCTAATGCCAACCCCTCCCGACGCGCGCGCAGAAAATAATCCGTGGCCCGCATGGCCACATATTTATCGTGTCGATTACGGCCACGAAGAAGCCGCAAAAGTGCAAGGCGAAGACCCGCGTACTTACTGTGTACTAAGCAAAGGTTTCAGCGGCGAAGACGGTACAATTAGCAGCGTTAAAACCATAAATGTTGAATGGCAAAGTGACGAAGAAACGGGGCAATGGAAAATGCAGGAAGTGATTGGCTCTGAAAAAAGTTGGCCAGCCGATTTAATTTTGCTGGCAATGGGTTTCACTGGCCCCGAACATTATGTGAGTGATGCATTAGAAATTGCATACGATGAGCGCTCAAACTATCAGGCCGATTATGGAAAATATGCCACCAATGTTAAAGGCGTTTATGCAGCGGGTGATTGTCGCCGTGGGCAGTCTTTAGTGGTTTGGGGAATTAATGAAGGCAGACAAGCAGCTGCTGAAATAAATGATTTTTTAAAGTAGGTGCGAATTTATTCGCACGTCAACTAGCATAGGCTCGAATAAATTCGAACCTACAAAAGGCATCTCTAACTGAGATGCCTTTTTATTTTTCAATTGATTTTTTATCTAAAACGTTTTAACTTTTAACTCCGCTTTTGTTGCCGTAACAAAACCATAAGACGCATAAATGTTTTGCGCTTTATCCGTTGCGAGATAAGCTAAAAACGCAACCGCATTATTCGGATTTTTACTCTTGCTCATCACCCCTATAGCATAAGCGACTTTATCCTGTTTATTCAATGGCGCTTTAATCGCAACACCTTCAACTTTACGACCTTCTGCTTTTGCATGTGCCACTTCCGTTGTCCAAACTATGCCCACATCCGCTTGGTTATTTTCTATACGATAAGGCGTTTCACGATGATGGCGCTCAGTGAACCAGGTTTTTTGCGGAACTGCCCAGCACTTTTTACACTTTTTCCCAGCCGTTACTTTTTCGTGAATACCTAAGTCTTTCAGCATTTCACTGCCATAAAATTTAAAGATACCTTCGGTTAATGGGTTAGGGTGAGATTGCACAAGATCATCACGGCCTAAATCTGCTGCACCTTTTATATTTTTAGGATTACCTTTTGCCACCATTAATTCAAGTTTATTGTGCGTGTAAATAATATGTTTATCGAGCAAGCCTTTTTTATTTAATTTTTTCAAATGATTTATTTTTACACTGGCATATAAATCCGGTGTCATTGAAGTTTTTTCACCATTTATTTCGCCTTGCTTTAACAACTGTTTTTTCAAAATTTGTCCGGGGGGAATCGTTTCAACGTAAACCGTTTTTATATTTTTATTTTTCGATTGAAAATCTTTTATTAACTCTTCCATTACCATAAATTGATTGCCGGCAAGATACATAACCAAATCAGATGTATACGAATCTTTTATCTTGCCGTAACCAATGTCGCCATTAACATGAAAGGTACGGTAATCATGGCCGTGCCCTGCGTCTTTCTTTGCGTTAACCATTGATGTCGCTGCAACCAACACTAAAGCAGATAACATAGCCACTAAAATTCTTTTACTCATCTTTGCCTCCCGTATTTATTTATAATTTTATAACTCTCTAGAATAAAGACGTTTATGGCGCAGTTTTATTCCATTTATTTTTAAATCATAAAAAATAACCCAAACAAATACATTGATAATTTTTATATTTTTAGATACTTTAACTTATTACTTTTCTATTCGCTCTTTTCACTCATCCATCGGAGACACCTATGTTCAAACAAGTATTACTTGCTTTCTCGACTTTTATTTTAATATCAATTCAAATAACCAGTTACGCAGCAGCGCCGGCTGGCATGATAAGCAAAGCCAGCAAATACAGCGTAACCGAAACCATAAACAAACTGGAAGCCGTGCTAAAAAAGAAGGGCATTACTGTCGTCACTCGCTGGAGTCACAGCGACAAAGCCAAAAACGTTGGCATCGACTTAAGACCCACCGAATTAATTTTATTTGGCAACCCGAAACTCGGCAGCCATTTATTTACATCGCATCAAACAGCAGGCATTGATTTACCGCTAAAGGCATTAGCGTGGCAGGATGAAAATGGAAAGGTTTGGTTAAGCTACAATGACCCTGCTTATATTGCTCAGCGACATCATATTGCAGATCGTAAAAAAATTATTGCTAAAATGACGAATGCGTTAAATAAATTAACGAATGTTGCGACGGGGCATTAAAAAACAAACGGCATTTATAAAAATATAAATGCCGTTTTTGTATATTAAATTTTAATATACGACCAGCCCTGATGAATTCTTTTTACAACCTGATCTATAGCCGTTTCATCTTTGCTCACCGCGCTAATAAACTCAGGCTCAATACCCTGCTCTTGCAATCGTTCAATTGCATTACTACACGCAACAAATTTTATGTTTGGATATTTTTTTTGTAAGTTTTTAACCCGCTGCACATAGGGCGATGCATCTTTGCGAAACAAATCTAGGCCACCTGCGTTAGCAATAATTTCTAGCTGAATATTTTGATCATTGCTTTGATAGCTGCTCATTAGTGCTTCTGCCTGATCTAAGATTTGCTTAAATTTATTTTTATCACGCACACTAATATGCAAAATATATTTACCTGGTTGCTCGGCAATGACTCGCATTCCAGGGTTTTGCGCATCAACCATCACATCGGCTTGTTGGTGCACAACACCTGCACTAAACCAACCCATTGCAAATGTTAACAATAAAAACATTGCCGATGCTGCAACCCGATAATTGCCCGCGTTATATTGAGGCTTTGCAGGAGGCTCGACACTTTCATACGCATTTTTTAATTGTGCTTTTAATGCATATAAACTTTCCAGCGTTTTCTGTAACTCAGCGTCGCCTTCTAGCATGTTTTCAAATTCTATTTTTTCATTGCCAAGTAACTCGCCATCTACATAAGCATTAATTATTTCATCTGAAAATTTCATTTTATTTCACCACTCGTAATTTTTTTTGAGCGAATTTTTCCTGAGACGCATAAGCTCTTTGAGACACACTGTCCTGCTGCATACGTTTTTTATTAATGATTTTACTCAATGCACTTCTTGCTCTATTTAATCGACTCATTACTGTGCCAATAGGAACCTGTAAAATATCCGCCACTTCGCTGTAACCCAGCCCATCTAAATCAACCAGGCTAACAACCTGACGCTGTGCATTGGGTAAACCGGCCATTGCGCTGCGCACCATTAAATCAATTTGACTCACTAACATTTCATGCTCAGGTGAGCTGGAATTTGCAATTATAATTTTGTCGATATCTTCACTCGGGCGACTTTTTCGCAAATAGCCCAACCACACATTATTTAAGATGGTGTAAATCCAACCATCAAATGCCGCATCGTCTTTTAATTGCTCTATTTTTTGCAACGCTAGCATCTGTGCTTCCTGCACTAAATCATCTGCCAACATGGCATCGTGAGACCAGGCATACGCCATGCGATACAACTTTGCTCGGCTACATTCAATGCGCTTTACCAGTGCCACCTTACGGCAGGCCAATTTAAATATATTCACAAACCACTCTCATATCATTTTTTACAACTATATATAGAGATGCAGTGTATATGATTTTTATTCCCAATATTTACTCATAATGGAATAAACACTAGCAATATTATAAACCCCTTAAATACTAATTTAAAATGATTATAAATTTATATGGAATATTTTTACCTCGACTGCCATCTCTCTTTTTAACTCACTGAAATAAAACCTGTGGAGGTCATAACGTAAATGAAATACTTAACATTGATTTTAACGCTACTGCTAAGCCTGACATCGCTGTCTGCATTGGCCGATAGCGAAAACAAACCGTTTGCTGAAAAGCGCGTGGTATTGCAAATAAGTGATCCCAACCCGTTCAAACAAACCTTAGTTCTGAATGTGGCAAGCAACCTCATTAAGCATTACGGGCAAGACAAAATTGATATTGAAATTGTGGCGTTTGGCCCAGGCTTGCGCTTATTAATGGCGGGCAATAGCAATCAGGATCGCATTGCTGGCTTGAACAGTAGCGGCGTTACATTTGCTGCATGCAAAAATACCATTGCTGGATTCACCAAAAAATTAGGCCACACGCCTGAGCTGGTATCACAGGCCACACCGGTCAGTGCCGGTGTAGTGCGTATTTTAGATTTAACCAGTCAGGGTTACACCCTGGTTAAACCTTAAAGGGGATCGAGGATTAAAATGATGAACATAAAAAAAATAAGCTTATTGCTGGGGCTGTCGTTAATCACCACGCAAACTTATGCCGCTAACTGGCTGGCACTTCAGGGCACCGAAAAATCAGGCTCATCTGCACGCGCTAAAGTTTGGGGATTCGTTCAACCAGAATACCAAAGCACCGATGGCGGCACATTGAAAGCGGGGCCGTTTAAAGGCCAGATTATGTCGCCGAATGTGATTAGACCCAATAACACATCCACCGAAACCTTTAATATTCGCCGCGCCCGTATCGGTATTCGCGGAACCGGCTTCCCCCTTGATGACAAAGTTAACTACTTTTTACTCGCTGAATTTGGTAACAATGGCATCACCAAACTGGGGGATACTGCCGTCGCATTAACCGATGCCAGCATCACATTAAATCATATTCCTGGCGCACGTATTCGAGTGGGGCAATTTAAAACGCCAACCGCAGAGGAAGGCTTGCAGGCAATTCACGTGTTTAACTACGTTAACTTCACCAATATTACCAACCAGATGATGCTTGAGCGTTTTACTGATGGCGATGGTTCTGAAGTGAATGGGCAACCTGAATTTTTACCCAATGGAGATCCCAACCCCAAGTATAAAACCGGTGGCACTTTCAATGGCATTAATGGTTCTGTCGGCGCGTTTCGTGATCAGGGCATTCAGGTTTTTAACACGTTTAAATTTAATAATTGGGAACACAGCTATGCGGTTATGTATGGTAACGGCAATGGCATAAACCGTAACGATAACAATGACAATAAAGACACCTATTTTTACTGGTCATCAGAATGGGTGTTTGGCGGCAAGGGCGCACGTCGTCAAGGCCTGAAAATGTTTGCATGGCAACAGGATGGCAAGCGCACGTTAACCACTTCGGATGCCAATGGCAAAGGCAGTTATGACCGCACACGTAACGGTTTAGGTTTTACACTGCTTAAGGGTAATATTCGTGCAGCCGCTGAATACATGACGGCAGATGGCATGATATTTAATGGCTCCGATGCAGGCGCTATTCCGGGTGCAACGAATAACGCGGGTGATGCAAGATCTGACATTAATGTGTTAACTGAAGATAAGTCTGACGGTTATTATGTTGATTTTGGTTACAAAGTCATTCCCAGTCTTGAGCTGGATATTCGTTATGACGTGTTAAATCGCGGCACAAATACATCAGCCGGTGAACGTAAATTCGACACGGTGACTCTGGGCGCACAATATTTCTTTAACAAGAAAAGTCGCTTAACGGTTAACTATGAAATACGCAATCAGGAAGCGCCTAGTTTTGCCTCTTCTGCGCCACCCAACCAAATTGCTGACAGTTTAGATGATTTATTATCACTACAACTTTTAGTGATTTTTTAAGTCGCAATAAAACTGGAAACGTTTACCCCCCCCCCTGTTTGGGGGGGGGCTCTTAGAAAAATCTTAAATTGAGCTTGCTATATACATTTTGTTTAAACTTCACTAGTTAATTCTTAACAACAACACATTTTTTATATATTAAATAAGCGTATGTGTATTTAAGCACATATTAAATTTCAAAATAACCTCTATAATAACTTAATGGAATTGTTCATTGCTTTGAATTTAAAATAATCAAAGCTAGTTCATCAAGATGTTTTAGAGGTTTCACACATGCGATATCTATTTTTACAACTAACTGGCTGCCTGTTCTTTTTACACACCAGTACACTTTACGCAGAAGAAAACATTCTTAATTGGGTCGGCTGCGGCATTAGTAAAAAATCTTATATGACCCAACTCGCAAAAGCCTACAGCGACAGCAAAGGCATCAAAATTAATTTACAAGGCGGCGGCGCAACCAAAGGCATTCGCAATGTAGCGAGTTCAGATGCCGATTTTGGCGGCTCATGCCGATATTATTTACCCGGTAACAAACTCGAAAAAAAGGTTGGCTTCGAACCCGTTGCCTGGGATGCATTAGCCATTATCACTCATCGAGACAACCCGGTTAGCAACCTGTCACTGAAACAAATCAAACAAATTTATTCCGGTAATATTACTAACTGGAGTGAAGTTGGCGGCAATAAAGCCCGCATCAAACTGTTTACCCGCAAAGGTAAAATTTCAGGCGTTGGCTACACCATTCGCTCTTTAATCTTTACCGATGTTAATAAAGACTTTCCCAATTCTACAAAATTAAAATCTAGCGGCCCCATTGAAAAAGCCGTTGAATCCGACATTAATGCCATCGCCATCACCGGCGTGAGCAGTGCGCGTTTGAGAAAGGTGAAAATTTTAAGCTTAAATAACAAACAGCCAAACTATGATTCCATCAAAAAAGGCGACTACGTTTTGTATCGCCCACTGTATATTACCTACAACCCAAGCAGTAAAAACCTGAGCATGATTAAAGACTTTATTCGTTTTGCGCACAGCCGAAAAGGCCGCCGCATTATGATTGAAAATGGTGTTGTACCTTATATTGATGCATTAAAATTAGTGATGATACAGTCTCGACAAATGCTCGAATCACAATCTAACAGCCAGACTAATATAACCGACTGATCGCTTTTCTATTGAATATTCTATGTACGCTCTGCCGCTCTATGGCAAAATAGCCTCATGGCTGGTCGTATTCCCCAACAATTTATTGATGATTTAATTAATCGCGCCGATATTGTCGATGTGGTTGATTCGCGCGTTGCATTAAAAAAACGTGGCAAAGAACATATCGCCTGCTGCCCATTTCATAATGAAAAAAGCCCGTCGTTTACGGTGAGCCAAAACAAACAGTTTTATCACTGCTTTGGCTGCGGCGCACACGGCACTGCGTTGGGTTTTATTATGGAATACGAGCGTTTGGATTTTGTTGACGCCATTGAAGTACTGGCCGCCGAATATCACATTGACGTGCCTCGCGAACAGGGCAATTTCACGCCGCAACAAGACGACAAAAAACCGCTTTACGAAGTGCTGGAAAAAGCCGCCACTAAATTTGCCAACGATTTAAAAAGTACGCCGCGCGCGGTTGATTATTTAAAACAACGCGGTTTAAGTGGTGACATCGCAAAAACCTTTCAAATGGGTTACGCGCCAGAAAGTTGGGATTATATTTCGGGTTCATTAGGCAACACCAATGAGGGCAAAGCGGCCTGCATAAAATCCGGTTTAAGCATTAGCCCCGAAGATAATCCACAAAAGTTTTACGATCGGTTTCGCGATCGCATTATGTTCCCGATTCGCGATCGGCGCGGCCGCACCATTGGATTTGGCGGGCGCATTTTAGACAAGGGCGAACCCAAATATTTAAACTCACCCGAAACCCCCGTATTTCACAAGGGCGAAGAACTTTACGGTTTATACGAGGCACGCCAATCGGTAAAAGATTTAAACCGTATTATTATTGTTGAAGGTTATATGGATGTGGTCGCGCTCGCCCAACACGGCATTCAATATGCGGTGGCAACCTTGGGCACCGCAACATCCGGCACACAAATATCAAAACTGTTTCGCATTGTGCCCGAACTTATTTTTTGTTACGACGGTGACGCCGCCGGGAAAAAAGCCGCGTGGCGTGCATTAGAAAATTCATTAAATGTGTTACGCGATGGCGTGCAAGCGCGATTTTTATTTTTACCCGATGGCGAAGACCCAGACACATTAGTGCGCAAAGAAGGCCAGCAAACTTTTGAACAACGTTTAAATAACGCCACCCCTTTAGCCGATTTCATGTTGCAACATTTATCAACTGATTTAGATTTAAATTCCGCCGACGGTTGCGGGCGACTCTCTGAAAAAGCCAAACCTTTAATTAATAAAATTACCGATGGCGTGTTTAAAGATTTATTAATTAACCAACTATCAAAAATGATTGGTTTATCCAGCCGCAATTTACAACAACATATTCCAGATGCAGATGCACAGCAAGCCTATTCGCAAAACAATCATAATCGCCAACCCGCATCAGCAAAACATCAAATAAACACCACGCCGATTCGCATGGCAATTGCGCTATTGTTACAATTTCCCGCGCTCGCAAAAGCCTGTGAAATTCCCGAAACTTTACGCACGGCCGACATGCCTGGTTTAAGTTTATTAATTAAAATTCACGACACCATTTTACAAACCAATGCGAGCTCACCCTCTATATTATTAGAGCGTTGGCGCGACAGCGAAGATGCACCGGTAATAAATAAATTAATGCAACTGGATATTCCTGAAGCAAAAAATGAAACTCATGCAGCATCGTTAAATGATGCGTTTAAAAATTTATTAAACAAGCACCGTGATTTGCGCTTGCAGGAATTGCTCAATAAAAGTCACAACACGGAATTAAGTGCCGAAGAAAAAACAGAATTAAGCCAACTATATCTATC
>UOFH01000248.1_pt1 | contig 11645 bp, 12 predicted proteins | sample 1988451 | NCBI WGS metagenome assembly UOFH01 (sample SAMEA4712194, study PRJEB27164) | hydrothermal vent metagenome | biome: marine basaltic hydrothermal vent biome; feature: marine hydrothermal vent; material: mineral | place: Pacific Ocean | collected 2011-06-14/2011-07-23 | depth 1689 m | reverse complement strand
GAACAAATTATTGCACTAAAGCCCAATGCCGATTTTGATAAAATCTGGGGGCAGGCATTTTTAAAACCCGATGTGTTTCTTAAAATACTGAATTCTGCCATGCCTTAATTTTGAATTGTTATTACCGATAATGTAGGTGCGAGTTCATTTGCACAAATAATCAGCTGAGCAATATGCGAATAAAGTCGCCCTGCATAAAAAACTGTTGTTTAGATGATAATGATATCTGTTTGGGTTGTCGTCGGTCACTGAAAGAAATTAAACAGTGGCAGGCGTCAACCAATAAAGAGAAATTAGCTATTCTAAAAAGAGTAGAAGCAAGAAAAAAGACATCAAAGTATTAGTAAATTATTTGAAGTAAGATAATGGTTAAATCAGTCAATAATAAATTATTAGATTCACTGAACACAATTCAAACACCAGAGGGTGTGGATATTAATTTCAGTGTTGCTGGAATTTGGCCGCGAAGTATTGCCTGGATTATTGATTTATGTATTCGAGGTGTCGTGTATGTTTTACTAGCGGTTTTAACAAGTAAATTGGGTAATGTTGGTTCGGGATTAATGTTAATTGGTTTCTTTTTAATCGAATGGTTTTATCCCGTATTATTTGAAGTGTTAAATAATGGCATGACACCAGGCAAAAAATTATTAGGTATTCAAGTGTTAAATAGTGATGGCACACCAATAGGTTGGTCGCCGTCAATGTTGAGGAATATTTTAAGAACGGTAGATTTTTTACCGTTTTTTTATGGCTTGGGTTTTACATCGATGTTAATGAATGATCGCTTTCAGCGCCTTGGCGATTTAGCCGCTGATACGGTAGTGGTATATTTTAATGAAAAAAAAATTAGCAGAGATATCCCCCAAGTCAACGCAATTAAGCCAGCAGTTAATTTAAATTTGAAAGAGCAACAGGCTATTATTCGTTACGCAGAGCGCACCAATCAACTTTCAAATGAACGAATGCAAGAGTTGGCAGAAATACTAGATCTGTTGGATGTGCCTGAAAATAAAATGTCTAAAGAAAAACTATTAGGCATTGCAAATGGAATTATTGGTCGAAAATGAATCAGGCGAAATTTGAAAAAAAGTATATTGGCTTTTGGTGCGAATATGAAGAGAAGCTGGGGTTAAGTTTTTCTTCGATGTCGCAGAGTGAGCCGGAAAAAAAATCGGAAAAGAATCAATCAAAAAAAATCAATCCTGATTTAGGTGAGGATTTTCCAGAAAATTATCGGCTATTATGCCATCATTTATCATTAGCTCGGTCACGTCATTATAGCCCGTTATTAGTTGAGCGTTTAGAAAGAATTGTGGTTAAAGCACATCAAATTTTTTACAAACGAAAAACCCATCTGCTTGCATCAGTTGTTATTTATTTTACATCCGGTTTTGCGCAATCAATAAGAGAAGAATGGCGTTTGGTTTTGTTATCAAGCGTATTGTTTTTTGGAACTTTTTTTGCAATGTTAATTACCCTGCAATATTTTCCCGATATGGTGTACACCGTTATCTCTGGCGAGCAACTTGCAGAAATGGAATCAATGTATGATCCAACGCAGGATAAAATAGGTCGTGGACGAGAATCCGATACCGACTTTGAAATGTTCGGGTTTTATATTTTTAATAACACAGGTATAGGGTTAAAAACATTTGCCAGTGGTTTGTTGTTTGGTATTGGTTCGGTAATTACCTTGCTCTTTAATGGGCTAACAATAGGCGGCGTGGCAGGCTATTTAACGCACATCGGTTACAGCTCAACATTTTGGCCTTTTGTTTCAGGGCACAGCGCAATGGAATTAACGGCAATTGTTTTATCTGGTGCAGCAGGATTTAAGCTGGGTTTTTCTTTAATTAGCCCGCGGCGAAAAAGTCGATTGCGATCATTGCGTGATAGTGCGCAAGACGCGATTTATATTATGTATGGCGTGGCAGTGATGTTTGTTATTGCCGCGTTTATAGAAGCTTACTGGTCTTCAATGTCAGATGTGCCCGCCAGTGTTAAATACAGTGTTGGCGTTATTAACTGGGTTTTATTATTAACCTATTTTATTTTTGCAGGGCGTAAACGTGCAGTTAGATAATATTATAATTGCACTTCGCCAACGCACGCCATGGGAGGCAATGGATTTAGGTGTAATGGTTATGCGTAAGTTGTGGCCAGTAATTTTTCTGCCTTGGGTTATTTTAATTTCCACCGTTTTGGCTTTTGTTATATTTTCAGCGATACAAGGTTACGGTTATTTTTCAGCATTATTTTTGTGGATCATTAAACCGGTGTATGAAAGTATGATTTTATTTATTTTAAGCCGAGGCGTTTTTGGTGAATATTTATCAACGGCAGAGGTTTTTTCAAATAAAAAACAATGGTTAAAAACTGGGTTATTAACTACCCTGTTTTTTTGGCGTTTATCGCCGTCACGATCATTTAATATGCCGGTGCATTTGTTAGAAGGTTTAACTGGAGATAAACGAAAAAAACGATTAGATTTATTGCACCGAGTACCAGGTGCACATTCTGCAGGTCTTACCATAATTGGCGTGCATTTTGAATATGTAATAGGTATGACGCTTTATTTTTTGATTTTTTTTATTGCGCCAGAAACGACGGTTGATTCATTAGAGTTAATAATAGAAGATTCATCTGAACAAATGCTGTGGGTTATTTTGGGTAATATTATTTATGCGATTACACTTTTTATACTAGAACCTTTTTATGTTGCATCTGGGTTTATGTTGTATTTAAATCGCCGTACACAGTTAGAAGCTTGGGATGTCGAATTGGATTTCAAGAAATTAGCAAATAAACTTGAAGTACAAAAAAAATTATCTGGTAATAAAATTACTACTCAGCATAACTTTAAAAATGAGCATGACAATGTCGAGTAAATATTGTTTTTTTAGTTTTTTATTATTCATTAATTTTTTTACAAATAATGTGATAGCGAACGATCAAAAAAAAGAAGTTGTTGTTGATGCACGTCCCGAAGTGGTTGAAGCTCGCGGAGATATAGAAAATTCTAAATTAATAATTACTGAGATAATAGAAAAAGAGCCTTTTGTGAATGTTACAGAAGAAAAATTATGGCGTTTTAAAGAAGAAGATCAAGCCGAAGTTGACGTAGAAGGCTTTGAATTATTGAATGCAATCATGGCTTTTATGGCTATGATTATTGAGGCATCATTATGGTTGTTAATGGTTTTAATTATTTATTTATTATACCGGCATCGCGAGTATTGGTTAAATTTAATTCAAGGTAAAGCACCAAGGAAATCCACGCCTGATTTACCGAATACATTATTTGGCCTGGATATCACTCCAGAGAATTTACCTGATGATATTGAATTTACAGCAAAGGCACTTTGGAGGGATAAATATTATAGAGAAGCTGTTAGCCTTTTATATAGAGGGTCTTTGGCGAGCTTATTTAAACTTTATGACTTTGATTTGCCTGTGGGTTCAACAGAGCACGACTGTATTCGACAGCTCGAATTGAATTTTAAAAAACAGAATGATACGGCAGAAAAAAGAATTAACAAGTTTAAACAGTTAACGTCTGTTTGGGTTGATATTGCTTATGGACATAAGCACCCAGATGATGTTGTTTTTGATGATCTGTGTGAAAATTGGAATCAATATTTTTCAACCGATTTGGCAGTTATTTCAAAATGATTGTTAATCAACAAAAAAAATCTAATTTATTAATGTATATTATTTTGGGTCTAGCATTTGTTATGGTTGCGGTTTGGCTTTATATGAATATAGAAAGTTATACTACAACAGAAGACAGAGGGTATCAGGGCGAGGCTCGAATTAACGCATTCTTGGCAGCAGAATTTTTTCTGCGAAAAATGGGGCAATCAACCAAAAAAATAAAGTTATTTTCTGAAGATCAGGCGCAACTAAAATATAACGATACTTTGTTTGTTCCCGAGATACGTGTTGCGTTTGATCGTCTTAGATCAAAAAAAATAATGCAGTGGGTTAAGCAAGGCGGGCATTTAATTGTTACCGGCAATGCTAGATTTAAAAACGAGAAAAATGCGCGAGATTTTATATTAGATGAAGTTGGGCTTTATGTTGAGCGATATGTGTTAAGTGAAGATGAAAGCTTGCCCGATGAACCTGTCGATATTGCTATTGAAGATGAAGATTATTTTTGGCAAGCTAATTTTTATGATTATTGGTTGATTTCTAAAACAGAAAATTTTAATGCATACATTCTATGGACAATAGAAGATGAAGGTCGCACGCATGGAATGCAAATTGAAGTCGGCAAAGGTCGGTTAACATTGTTATCCGATATTGATGTGTTTAGAAATGATAATATTGCTCGTTACGATCATGCAGCGTTTTTGTTTTCTTTAACAAATGATCAATTGAAATATGACAAATCAGGCGTTTTTTATTATTCTCTTTTTGAAGATCAAATTTCGATATTTCACTGGTTATGGAAACATGCTCAACCCTTTATGCTTTCTTTAATGGTTTTGGGGATTGTTATTTTATGGATGTCAGTGCCTCGTTTTGGCCCTTTAATAAATATAAATCAGCCGATTAGACGACAATTTTTAAATCATTTAAAAGCCTCTGGAAATTATTATTGGCGTCAGGGATATTATTCTTATTTATTAATGAGCGTTAGAAAACAGTTGAGCCATGCGGTTAAAGTAAAATATCCAGAGTGGTCAAATTTGAATAAGCAAGAACAGGTTAAGCACTTTTCAGAAATAAGTCAGTTTGAAGTGGCGATAATAGAAAATGCGCTTTTTGATAATGAAGTTAATCAGGTTAATGATTTTATAAATAAAATAAAAATTTTAGAAGAGTTGAGGAAAAGTATATGAGTCATGAAGATGATCAGGGCGAAATCCCAAAAGATTTTGAATCAATGAAAAACACAAAGCCGTCGGATTCGGAACTTATTCAAAAATTAAAACAGCAAATAAATAATGTGTTTGTTGGTCAGGCAGATGTTGTAGACCAGGTGTTGATCGCGTTGCTTGCGGCAGGGCATATTTTAGTTGAAGGCGTGCCTGGGCTGGGCAAAACATTATTGGTGCGTGTTTTAGCTAAATCTATAAATGGTGAATACGCGCGCATTCAGTTTACACCGGATTTAATGCCAAGCGATATCACAGGGCATATTATGTTTGATAATGAAGAAAATAAATTTCGTATTCGTCGTGGCCCCGTATTTACTAATTTATTATTGGCGGATGAAATAAATCGTGCGCCGGCGAAAACGCAATCTGCTTTATTAGAAGTGATGCAAGAGCATCAAGTGACACTCGAAGGAAAATCGTTGCCTGTGCCCGAACCCTATTTAGTGATGGCAACGCAAAACCCAATTGAACAGGAAGGTACTTACCCTTTGCCCGAAGCTCAATTAGATCGGTTTATTATAAAAATAAAAATTGATTATCCCGATGCAGCCGAAGAAAATAAAATGGTAAAAGCGGTAACGAATAAACAGGTGGGAGATCAATTTAATATTGAAACAATGAATAAAAAATTTAATGCAGAAGATATTATTCGCTTGCAAAAATGTGCATCGAACATTTCTGTTGATGACGCAGTTGCAAATTATGCAGTAGAAATTGTGAGAAAAACCCGCGATTATTCGGGCATATCAAATGGCGCTGGGCCACGCGGTGGCATTGCAATTGTGAGATGTGCCCGAGCACGAGCATTAATGCAGGGGCGTGATTTTGTTACTCCCGATGATGTAAAACAAGTGGCGTTACCCGTGTTGCGGCATCGTATTATTTTGTCGCCTGAAATGGAATTAGAAGGCATGGACGCAGATAGAATTATTTTAGCCTTACTTGATCATGTTTCGGCACCAAGACAATAGTTTTATAAACATATTAAAAATCAATGAATATATTTAAATTTAAACCCAATACTCGTTTAATGCAATTAATGATAGTTGTTGTTGTGCTGGGTTTATTAGCAAGTATTTTTGCAGAATTAAAATTAGTTTGGATATTGTCAGCTGGCGCTTTATTTATTATTTCTTTATTTGATTTATGGAAAGTATACACAACTCCCGCACCGCTTATAAAAAGAATAATCCCTGGCTCGCTTGCGGTTGGCGTAAAACAAAAAGTTAAATTATCAATAAAAAATATTTCGAATAAAAATATTAGCTGTGATATTTACGATCACTTCCCAGAGAAAGCTGAAGTAAATGGTATGCCCAGACGTTTACTCTTAGATAAGAATGAATCCGCGGAGTTAACTTATTTTTTAAAACCATTGCTAAGAGGAAAGCTTGAATATTTTTATACGGAATGTCTAATTCTTTCGCCTTTCTCGCTTTGGCATTATGCGCATAAAGTGTCTGTTAAAGATGAATGCCGCGTTTACCCAAACTATGCACCAGTTATTGAGTATGCAATGTTAGCAACCGAAAATCATTTAAGTATGATGGGGATTTTAAAGCATCGTCGTCGAGGTCAGGGAATGGATTTTCATCAGCTTCGAGAATTTAGAGAAGGCGATAGCATTAAACAAATTGACTGGAAAGCCTCTTCACGAATGCGCAAAATGATTGCCCGCGAATATCAGGATGAGCGCGATCAACAAATAATTGTTATGATGGATTGTGGTCACCGAATGCTTGCACAAGACGGTGACTTATCGCATTTCGATTACAGTTTAAATGCCTTGTTGTTATTGTCTTATGTTGCGCTAAGGCAGGGTGACTCTATTGGCGTTTCTACCTTTAGCCAAGAAGATTCGCGTTGGATTAAACCCGTTAAAGGTGTGGCCAATATTAATATTTTATTAAACGGGATTTATGATTTACAACCAGGTGCGGCTGCACCTGATTATTCGAGCGCAGCACGTGATTTAATTATTCGCCAAAGAAAACGCTCGTTAGTGTTAGTGCTAACTAATTTGCGCGATGATGATTGTGATGATTTAAATGTTGCAGTGCATTTTCTTAAAAAATATCACAAAGTCGTGGTTGCCAGTTTGCAAGAACAGGCCGTTGTGGATAGCTTAAAAAAGCCGATTGTAAATTTGCAGGACGCACTCACCGTCGCCGCAACACATTCTTATCAATCTAAGCGAGACCTTTTGGTACAACAGTTACGAAATAGTGGGGTGACTACATTAGATGTGCTGCCCGAAAATTTAGCGCTTTCACTTACAAATACGTATTTAGATTTAAAAACATCAGGCCAGATATGATTTTGTTGGCAGTGTATTTTCCTTATGAATGAAAAAATAAAAACAGAACAAATAAGTTGGTCGAAAATATTTAAAACAGCGAAGCTTTATAAGCGCAGTTTGTTTCAAGCTAATATAATAGCTATTTTTGCCGCCGTGCTGAGTGCGCCTGTGCCAATGTTAATGCCGTTGTTGGTCGATGAGGTTTTGTTAAATAAACCCGGGGTTTTAATTTCGGGCATGAATGCTATTTTTCCTGAAAGCTGGTGGCAGCCCGCATTTTATATTTTAGTGATTATGGCGGTTACTATTTTTCTACGATTATCATCAATGATGTTAGCTGTTTGGCAAACATTTAAATTTACGCAAATTGCAAAAGAAATAACCTATCAAATTCGTTTGAAATTATTATCAAAATTACAATTCGTTTCAATGAGTGAATATGAAACATTGGGCAGTGGAACCGTTGCTTCGCATTTGGTAACCGATGTTGAAGCGGTTGATAATTTCATTGGCAGTGCTTTAAGCAAATTTATTGTTGCTGTGCTGTCAATAACCGGTGTCGCCGTAATTTTATTGTGGATACATTGGCAGTTGGCTTTATTTATTTTGATTATGAATCCTGTGGTTATTTATTTTACAACTGTTTTAGGGCGTCGTGTTAAAAACTTAAAAAGTCGAGAAAATTCAGCATTTGAATTATTTCAACAATCCTTAAGTGAAACGCTTGATGCTATTCATCAAATACGTGCCGCGAATAGAGAGCAGCATTATTTAAAGCGTGTTATGAATAAAGCGAGAAATATTAAATCGCATTCGGCTTCTTTTAGTTGGAAAAGTGATGCGGCCAATAGAATTTCATTTTTTATATTTTTAATGGGCTTCGAAGTGTTTCGCGCGGTTAGCATGTTAATGGTCATTTTTTCTGACTTATCTATCGGGCAAATGTTTGCTGTGTATGCATACCTTTGGTTTATGATGGGACCAGTGCAAGAAATTTTGAGTATACAATATAGTTATTATTCTGCCAATGCAGCCATTACTCGTTTAAATAATTTATTAAAATTAGATGTTGAACCGCAATATGCACACAATCAAAATCCATTTTTAAATAAACATACGATTGGTTTAAAAGTTGATAATTTAAGTTTTAGTTACACACAAGGCGAACCTATTTTAAATGGTTTATCGTTAAAAATTAAAGCCGGTGAAAAAGTGGCGATTGTCGGAGCTAGTGGTGGCGGTAAGTCGACATTAGTGCAAATGTTATTGGGCATGTACTCACCCTCTGTGGGGCAGTTATTTTTTGGCGGTGTTAATGTTAAAGACATTGGTTTAGATGTGGTGCGTGAAAATGTGGCAACGGTTTTGCAGCACCCCGCGTTATTTAATGATAGTGTGCGAAATAATATTAGTTTAGGTAAAGAATACAGTGATGATGATTTATGGAATGCACTACAGGTCGCACAATTAAAATCAACCATTGAAGAATTGCCAGAACAATTAAATACGATTGTTGGGCGAAATGGTGTGCGGTTATCGGGAGGGCAACGACAACGACTTGCCGTTGCCCGTTTAGTTTTATCACAACCAAAAATTGTTATTTTAGATGAAGCGACCTCAGCGTTAGATACTGAAACCGAATCTAAATTACATTTAGCGATGCGTGAATTTTTAAAAGATCGCACAACATTAATTATTGCACATCGGTTAAGTGCGGTTAAACAGGCCGATCGCGTTTATGTTTTTGAAGACGGGCAGGTTATCGATGAAGGTGTGCACGAAGAAATGGTGCAGCGCGATGGCGTTTATAAAAAACTTTATGGCGCACACTCTGAATAATGGTTTTACGAAGCGGGGAATGTAGATGATAAAAATAGGTCATGGTTATGATGTGCATGCATTTGAATCGGGGCAGCATGTTATTTTGGGTGGAGTGAAAATTCCATATCACAAACAATTTAAAGCGCACTCCGATGGTGATGTGTTAATTCATGCTGTGTGTGATGCATTGTTGGGCGCTTTGGCTTTGGGTGATATTGGTCATCATTTTCCGGATACGGATAACACATATAAAGATGCCAATAGTCGAGATTTACTGAAACAGGTTTATAAATTACTAATAAAGAATGATTTTCAGTTAATGAATATTGATGTAACTGTGATTGCTCAAGCGCCAAAATTATCACCGCACATCGAGGCAATGCGTAGCAATTTAGCGGAAGATTTAGCGGCTGAAAAGGAACAAATAAATGTCAAAGCAACCACCACAGAAAAATTAGGGTTTATAGGCAAAGAGGAAGGGATAGCGGTGCATTGCGTGTGTTTAATAGAAAAAACAGAGCAAAGGTAGGGGATTTCTATTTTATTTGATTTATTTCTAGTTTAAAGAAGGGTAATTAAACTTAAAATCTTATATACTTAAGTTGAGAGTTGTAAATGAATTTTTAATAAAATATCAATATGCTGATTTATATTCACGGGTTTAACAGTTCACAAGAATCATATAAAGCAAGTTTGCTTAAATCATTTGCGGAAAAAATAAATATGCCAGATGTGCTGGAAGTGCCAGTGCTCTCTTTCGATCCTGCCGTCGCAATGGATCAATTAATAAATGTCGTTAAAACCTATCAACATCATAATGGAGTGCGCCCGCTGTGTTTTATTGGCAGTTCATTGGGTGGATATTATGCAACCTGGTTGGCTGAAAAATTTGAAAGCCGAGTGGTGTTGGTTAATCCCGCAGTTAAGCCCTATGAATTATTTGAGGGTTATTTGGGTTATAACCGAAATATTTATACTGGAGAGGAATATTTTTTAACGATGGAACATGTTGAACAGTTAAAAAAATATAAAGTAAAAGAAATTACTAAACCCGATCGATATTTATTATTATTACAAACAGGGGACGAAGTGCTGGATTACAACCAAGCATTAGAAAAATACGCCGCAGTACCTTCAATTGTTGAAGAAGGCGGGGGGCATGAGTTTATTGAATTTGAGCGTCATTTAGAAACCGTGTTAGCTTTTTGCGGTATTAATTGTTTAAAAACCTATTCCTGAACGCGCCTGCACATTACTGTATAATAGTGGCTTGTGTTATGCAGTATCAATAAAAATTACTAAAGTATTCAGAGGAAAATAAATGTCGCTCGGACCGGTTATGCTTGACCTTGTCGGTACAACTATCACCCCAGAAGAACGTGAAATGTTACTCCACCCGCAAACCGGTGGCGTAATTTTATTTACGCGTAATTATGAATCGGCAGAACAAATTTCACAATTAATTCAACAAATACACGCCTTACGCACCCCCCATTTATTAGTTGCGGTCGATCACGAAGGTGGGCGAGTGCAACGTTTTCGCGATGGCTTTACGCACATTCCCGCGGCCGCTATTTACGGGCAAACTTATGCAAAAGATAAAAAACAGGCGAAACAATTATCTCGCGAATGCGGTTGGTTAATGGCGGCCGAATGCAGAAGCGTAGGCGTTGATATGAGCTTTGCACCGGTGCTAGATATTGGCGCGGGTTTAAGTGGTGTTATTGGTGATCGCGCTTATCATTCTAACCCCGAAATTATTTCTACGTTAGCGCATGAATTTATGTCGGGAATGAATGAGGCGGGAATGGCGGCAACGGGAAAACATTTTCCGGGGCACGGTTCGGTAAAAGAAGATTCGCATATTGCACACCCTGTTGATAAACGCCCGCTCAATGATATTATGATGGAAGATGTGTTGGCGTTCGAGCGCATGATTCATTTTGGTCTTGCGGCAATTATGCCGGCACATGTTGTGTATCCTGCGGTTGATGATAAACCTGCAGGTTATTCAGAAATTTGGTTGCAACAAATTTTACGTCAACGTTTAAATTTTCAGGGCGTTATTTTTAGTGATGATTTAAGCATGGAAGCCGCGGGTGTTGTCGGCGATTTTTTAGCGCGGGCAAAACAGGCATTAAGCGCGGGTTGTGACATGGTGTTGGTTTGTAATCATTCGGCTGAGGCGCAGCAAGTTTTAACGTCGTTAGAAGATTATTCAAATCCCGCATCGCAAATGCGTTTAATTAGAATGCATGGCCGAGGCGAAATTAATCGTGAAGCATTACTGGCTTCTAAAAAATGGAAAACAGTTGTTAATAAAATTAAAGATTTAGAAAACGAACCCAATTTAGAATTAGATGTTTAATATTTATCAATTATTAGAAAACAAAAAATAGAATTAAAATTATGGAATTTTTACAAGACTTACTCAGCCAGTTTAAACTGGATAAAGAATCAATCTGGATTACACAGGTTTTTATTATTGTATTTGGTTCGTTAATTGGCAGCTTTTTTTCGAGACGAGCGTTAATGCGATTGCAAAATAAATTATTTAAAACGCAGAATCCTTGGGATGATTTAATTATTGGTTCAGCAATAAAACCCGTTAGTTATTTAATCTGGTTTTTAGGTGT
>UOFH01000360.1_pt1 | contig 11700 bp, 9 predicted proteins | sample 1988451 | NCBI WGS metagenome assembly UOFH01 (sample SAMEA4712194, study PRJEB27164) | hydrothermal vent metagenome | biome: marine basaltic hydrothermal vent biome; feature: marine hydrothermal vent; material: mineral | place: Pacific Ocean | collected 2011-06-14/2011-07-23 | depth 1689 m | reverse complement strand
AGCAGGTCCAGATTTCCTGCGCATCATCGCCGGCCAGTTCACAATCGACTTCATTGGCCATTTCAATCACACTGACCTGGCGGCGAACCTGGCGCTGACTGGCTGGCACATATTCAAATTCCACATCGGCATCAAATTCTTCAAATTCCCATACATAGCGATTATCATCGCGATAAGGGATATCAATGCGCTCAAGTATACGCAGGCTGGGCACTTCTTTACGTTTAGCGAATACGTTATAAACGTCTAACCCCAGGTGCCAACAAAATTGATTGTTGTCCTGGTTTTCTTCAATTTCAGCATGAAACTTTTGAGCAATGGCCGTTAACTCGACATCATCTAACGTCTCTTTTGCATCTAATAGCATGACCGCAAAACGTTCGAGTATCAGCATGCTCGGGTGCTCGACTTTATCACCGCCTTTTTCTTCACGCGTGACATCCATGATTGAACGCCAGAGTTTTCTTAAACCCGGAAATTCTTTTATGGCCTTGTATTCAATGCGTGCATCTTCAACCTGGCCGATAAAAAACATTTGTGCAGGACTTAAGCCTTCGGCTGAAATCGGTTCGCTGGAATACATCATGTGTGAGGCCATGTGGGCCGCTGTTGCACGATAAAGCTCAAGACCGGACACATTGCCACAGTCATCGAGTGCATCGGGTAAATGCAGAATACGGTATTCGATAAACGGGCGAAAATCTGCAAAATCCGCACCGGTTGGCCGAAGAAAAAAATCACGACCCCAAAGCGCACGTAAATAGAAATTCAATTTACGTTGGGTTTTTATAAACAGAATACCCCGACGTTCTTTTTGCAACATGGCCCGGCTGTCTGCCGATTCAAGATTAAAATATGAAGTCAGATTATTAAAGTCACGACGATACGCCTGCGAACCAAAATTCGCCCAACGCCGTAAACCACTTAACGTTAATTTAGATAATAATTCATCAATGTGATTTAACATCGGGCGCACACCACGTGATGCGGTAGATGCCAGTTGATGTATTAACGTCAGATAACCTCGAAAGAGCTCCGCATCACCCAGATTTCGGGCAGCAGTGGGCATACTGGCAAACAGTAAAGTAACCACTTCTGCAGATGTCATGGAAGATAGTTTCATGGCAGCGCTCAGGCAATCACTAATAACATCTTCGCCACATTCTTTAGCCACTAAGGGCATTTCCTGGAGGTAAGAAATAACCACGCTGGCACCACGGCCCAGGTTACATAAACTTTTAGCACCGTCCATATATTCCTGCAAGCCTGTGGGTGACATTACCCTTGATGCTTCCTGAAATGTACTTTCTAAAACATCACGAATTTCGGGCGCGGCTTCGTTAAGAAATTCTTCGTAATCTTCGAGCTTAATCGACATATTTTATTTCTATCGTTATTTAGAGCAAAGCGCGATCAGGCGATTATTCTTTCGGGCCTGATCACTAAAAAGTCTTTCGTGTGATTTAACCAAAAAAGGTTTCAACCGCAGCATTCAACGTGTCACGCATGTCTGGATCATCCGTTAAAGGCGTCACCATAGTCATACTGCAAGCCGATAATGGTGCAACGCCTTTTGCAATTAACTGACCTGAATAAACCAGTAAACGCGTTGAAATGCCTTCATCCAGGCCATGACCTTTAAGATTACGTGCCCGGTGAGCAATGTGCACTAATTTTTCTGCCGTATCGCGATCAACACCGGATTCTTTAGCAACGATATTAATTTCAGTTGCTTCTTCAGGGTAATCAAAATCCATACCACCAAAGCGTTGCTTGGTTGACTGTTTAAGATCTTTCATTAAGCTCTGATAACCTGGGTTATAAGATATAACTAATTGAAAATCAGGGTGAGCCTGGATAAGCTCGCCTTTTTTATCCAACGGTAAACTACGACGGTGATCGGTTAAAGGATGAATAACCACCGTGGTATCCTGACGTGCTTCAACAATTTCATCAAGATAGCAAATAGCACCCATACGCGCCGCAGTAGTTAGCGGACCGTCCTGCCATTTTGTACCGTCTTTATCGAGCAAGAAGCGCCCCACTAAATCTGATGCTGTCATATCTTCATTACAGGCAACGGTAATTAGAGGACGCCCCAGTTTCCATGCCATGTGTTCAATAAAACGTGACTTGCCACAACCGGTTGGGCCTTTAATCATCATTGGCATACGCACTTCATATGCTGATTCGTATAAAGTTATTTCATCACCTACGGGCTCGTAATAAGGCTCGTCTTTAATTTTATATTGCTCTGCATCTACAGTATTTTCAGTAACGGACATTGTCGCTCTCTCTTAATTTTTACTGGCTTAAGTTTACTGGGTTAAGTTTACTGGGTTAAGTTTACTGGGTTATTGTCTTAATTAATTGTCGAAAAATCTTTATGTATAAGGTAATTAAATATTACCTTATACATAAAAATTCTATTTCTCTTATTAACGCTTCTATTTAAATTTCGTCGCCGGTTTCTGCTTCACCCGACCAACCCATGGCTTTCGCTTCAGCAATGGCTTTATCATGAATACGTTGATGTTTTTCACGTAATTCAGGTGGTAAGTGACTCACCAGACAACCGTATTTATCCCATTCTTTATTTACTTTATCCAGTAGCGAATCAATGCCGGCAAAATTCCAACCTTCGCAAGTTTCAGTTTCTTCAATGACGCCGAAGACCCATGCATCACGAATAACTTTAGCAATAGCGGTCATACCTCCATCTATTTCATTATCATAGCCAACATATGTTGCGGGTCGCTTACTCATAGCTCTACTCTTTGTTCTATTAAGTTGTTTCAGGCTTTATATTCAAACCGATATAAAGTAAAAAAGCCTCTGACCGAAATACCAGGCAGAGGCTTTTAGTCTTGCTTTATGATTTTACCTAAGCGCGCTTAAACAGCAATGCCACGGTAGATAACCATAGAAGTACCAGCAGACTGAGCGAAGTTATCAAAACCTAACAGACGAACGTGGTTGTCTGGGTGTGCTTTATGACAAGCTTCAAGCTCTGCAATAATCGCATCAACGTCAGTTTCACCGAACATTGGAAGCTTCCACATGTACCAGTAGTTGCTCATTGAATGAGCAGGCTCTGTGTGTTCAATGCCTGGGTTCCAGCCTTTGTCTACAATGTACTGAATTTGTGCACGCATAGACTCTTTTGACAAAGTTGGCAGGTAAGAAAAAGTTTCGAATTTACGGCTTATAGCAGCATCGCCTAAGCTTGATTCATAATCTTGTACATCACTCATGTGATTTACTCCAAAAAATAATTAGTTGTTTGTATTTAAAGTATTAGATAGTGCGTTCTGGCAAGGCGCGAAAAGGTGGGTGCCCCTGTCATTTAAAACAGGGAATACATGATCCTTTTCAGCAACCCCGCCAGGGCCCGCGCCAGGTGACACTTTAATTTAAAATAAGCAAGTATTTCGTTGTGAGACAAAGCAGTCACTGATTTTCATTTGCGAAGCGTATGTTAATACGCAAGCAAATGAAAATCTGAGACTAACGCCGTATCATGACGAAAGACGCCGCTTATTTATGGGCTACGTCGATCTTGTCAACAGTATCAAATTCAAACTTGATCTCTTTCCAGGTTTCCATTGCAATCTTAAGCTCTGGGCTATGCTTAGCCGCATTGATCAGAATGTCTTTACCTTCTTTCTCAAGCTCAACACCCATGTTACGTGCTTCAACACATGCTTCAACCGCAACACGGTTAGCAGCAGCGCCTGCAGCGTTACCCCAGGGGTGACCTAATGTGCCGCCACCAAACTGTAAGCAAGAGTCATCACCAAAGATGTTAACTAATGCAGGCATGTGCCAAACGTGAATACCACCAGATGCAACTGGCATAACACCAGGCATAGAGCCCCAATCCTGGTCGAAGAAAATACCGCGTGAACGATCTTCTTTGATGTAAGACTCACGCATCAGGTCAATCCAACCTAATGTAGCGTCACGGTCGCCTTCAAGCTTACCAACAACCGTACCTGAGTGAAGGTGGTCACCACCAGACAGACGTAAGATTTTAGTTAGTACGCGGAAGTGAATACCGTGATGCGGGTTACGGTCTAATACAGCGTGCATTGCACGGTGAATGTGTAACAACATACCGTTATCCTGACACCATTGTGCAAGACCCGTGTTAGCTGTTAAGCCGCCTGTCAGGTAATCGTGCATGATGATCGGCGTACCGATTTCTTTAGCGTATTCAGCACGCTTCATCATTTCGTCAAACGTAGGAGCCGTAACGTTTAAGTAGTGACCTTTACGTTCACCTGTTTCAGCCTCTGCTTTAACAATCGCTTCTTGTACGAAGTCAAAACGAGCTCTCCAACGCATAAATGGCTGTGAGTTAACGTTTTCGTCATCTTTTGTGAAATCCAGACCGCCGCGTAAACCTTCGTAACACGCACGACCATAGTTCTTAGCTGAAAGACCAAGCTTAGGTTTGATAGTACAACCCAATAATGGACGACCATATTTATTTAAGATGTCACGTTCTTGCGTGATACCCTGTGGTGGACCATTACATGTCATAACATATGCAATTGGGAAACGAATATCTTCTAAACGTAATGCACGTAATGCTTTAAAGCCGAATACGTTACCTACTAAAGAAGTCAGGATGTTTACAACTGAACCTTCTTCGAATAAATCGATTGGGTATGCAACGAAAGCATAAAAACAGGTGTCATCACCTGGAACGTCTTCGATTGCATAGCAACGACCTTTGTAGTAATCAAGGTCAGTTAAAAGGTCAGTCCAAACTGTAGTCCAGGTACCTGTTGAAGATTCTGCGGCAACAGCAGCTGCAACTTCTTCACGGGGTACACCATCCTGAGGTGTGATTTTGAAACACGCTAAGATATCTGTTTCTTTAACAGAGTAATCTGGTGTCCAATACGTTTCGCGGTATTCTTTAACACCAGCGTTATAAGTCTTTGCCATGTTGTGTTTCCTCAACAGTTACTATAGATAAACTCTGATATACGAATCTACATTCATATTCAAAATATAAGTATGTTTTACCTGCCACACCCTAATCAGGGTGCAGCAATTTAGGTAGATGGAATATAAACCTTATTTAGTATATATAAAAATTAGTTTTTGTTATAAAATGTATTTACTTAAGTTTATAGCTAGAATTTATAGTTAAAATCATGCACTTTACATTCCAACAATTAAAACTGTTCGAAGCGGTCTCTCGCCTGGGTAGTTATACGCGCGCGGCTGAAGAGCTATTTCTCACGCAACCTGCTGTTTCTATTCAGATTAAACGTCTGCAAGCACAGGTAGGCCTGGCGCTGTTTGATCAGGTTGGACGAAAAAGTTTCCCTACAGCGGCTGGAAAAGCGGTGTATGAAGCCAGCGTGGATATCCTCGACAGGGTCGATAAATTAAAAAAAACCATTGAAGAGCTTGAAGGCACGGTTAAAGGCAGCCTGCAAATGTCCGTGGTATCCACCGCAAAGTACTTTCTTCCCCGCTTATTAGGCACATTTTTACAGGAATACCCTGAAGTTGAGCCAAAACTAAAATTTACCAATAGAGCACGGGTTATTGAGCGCCTGATGAACAATGAAGATGACTTTGTCATTATGGGACAAACGCTTGATGATGACAATCTGGAGACCTATCCTTTCTTAAATAACATTCTTGGAATCGTCGCCCCTGCCGGTCACCCACTGGAGAAGGCTAAAAGCATCAGCATAGAAGAGTTATCCAGACAGCGGTTTTTAATTCGTGAGTCAGGTTCTGGTACACGTAATGTGTTCGATCAGTTAATGGAAGAGCATGGGTTTAAAATTGAGCCTTATATGGAGCTGGGCAGTAGCGAAGCGCTTAAACAGGCGGTAATAGCGGGCCTGGGTATAGCCGTTCTATCATTACACAGCGTGCAGCTGGAGCGCGACGTTAATAAACTAACTGTACTCGATGTAGAAGGCTTTCCGATAAAACGACGCTGGTATGCCGTGCATTTAAAGGGCAAGAAGCTGTCTCTGGTCGCGCAGACCTTTCTCGATTACATCCTGGCGGAAAGTCACAATGTACTGGGCATTGAGTATGACTGATAACAACTGCAGATAGATCGAGGCACCCCTTATAGTCACTCAGGCGCGAAGCCCGGAAACAACATGTTTAAGCTCCTCGGCAACATTACGTAATTCATCCGAGGTGGCCGCCGTATGTGTGGCACTTTCTGCAGCCGATTCTGCGCCCTGAGAAATACTCACGATATTACGATTAATTTCCTCAGCCACCGCATTTTGCTCTTCAGATGAGCTGGCAATCAGGGTGTTCATATCATTAATATTGGTAACGGAGCGGGTAATGCTGCTCAGCACCTCCCCGGCTTTAGCCGCTGTATCGCGTGTGACATCGGCCTGGGAGCGACTCTGATTCATCGCCTCCACCGCCTGTTGCGCACCACCCTGCACTTTTTCAATCATCGTCTGAATCTCTTCAGTGGAGATTTGTGTGCGTTGTGCCAGTACCCGTACTTCATCGGCCACCACAGCAAAGCCTCGGCCCTGCTCTCCGGCGCGTGCCGCCTCTATCGCCGCATTGAGTGCGAGCAGGTTGGTCTGCTCAGCAATACTGCGAATAACGTCCAGTACAGAGCCTATTTCAATCGAATCATTTTCCAGTATATGAATAACATCGGCGGCGGTTTCTACCTGCTGCACCAGTTTTGAAATCGCGTTAATGGCATCATTAACAACCGCCTGCCCGGTGTTAACTTCTGTGTTCGCCTGGTTTGCAGAATCGGCGGCAAGCTGCGCATTTTGTGCCACTTCATGCACCGTTGCCGTCATCTGGTTCATCGCCGTTGCCACCTGATCGGTCTCGCTACGCTGGCCAATCATGAGCTGGTTTAGCTGATCGGTATTATGTGCCATTTCCTCCGATGTGGTAGAGAGCTTAAACACCGACTGATTGATCCCTTCAATAATACCGCCAATATCACTGCGTAACTTTGTTGCACTATACGCCACCTGACCTATTTCATCGCTGGAGCCTATGTGAATTTCATGGCTAAAATCGCCCTCAGCCATGAAGGCCAGATCACGGGCTACGGATTTAGCCGGGGCCACAATAATACGCTGTACCATTAATAGAAAGACAAAAGTGGATATAACAACGCCAATAACAACCATAGCAATTGTCTGCTTTAGAGCGCTACCCGCATGCGCCTCTTCCCGCGCAAGCTTTTGCTTAATTGTCTCGTTCAGTATCTGCGCCGCAGCCTGCAATAACTCAACAGAGGCTTTATCGATTCCTCTAACCTCCATATCCGCCACTTTATGGTTAAAGCCTGAACTGACAAATTTTTCCAGACCCACCGTATATTGCCCGGACAGCTGCGCATGCGCCTGTTTAAACTCCTCCAGTTTGTTATTTAGCCTGGTGTCCGGCATTGTTTGCATAAGCACATCAACACCCTGTTGAACCGACTTATGCTGGTGATTAAATTTTTCCCAGTATTTTTCACGCTGCGCGCCATCATGCCCTCGAATAAGCACATTTTTCCAACTCTGTATCTGCGACTTAAAACCGGATGTCAGGCCAAAAAGCTCTGTTTCAAGCGTGATCGTATCATCCAGTATAGACGACATTTTCTGCTCAACCGACCAGAGTGTATACATACCATAACTGGCAGCACCCACAATTAATGCCGCGCCAAAACCCGTTATCATCAATAACTTATTTCGAATACTCGAACCAAAATATTGTTTTATCATATTACAGCCTCATGGCATTTTTCAGTATTTATAGGACACAAACAATTAATAGAGAAAACCTATAGCTTTTTATAGTAAAAATATCACCATCTGACACAACCGCTTCACAGATTTTTACAATTAACTGCATTTCGATTAATTTTTTCTATCAATCAGCCTGTAATCGGCTAAAATTCTCGCATGACGCTGACTGAACTTAAATATATTGTGGCTGTTGCCCAGTACAGGCACTTTGGTCGCGCGGCCAAAGCCTGCTTTGTTAGCCAGCCTACGCTGAGCCTGGGTGTAAAGAAGCTGGAACAGGAGCTTAAGCTGAATATATTTGAGCGAGAAGCGCGCAACGCGCTACACATTACGCAACAGGGGGGTGTAATTATTGAACAGGCACAAAAAATTCTCGACCAGGCCGCTCATCTGAAATGTCTCGCACAAGCGCAGCAGGGTGCGCTGGCCACCCCATTACGCCTGGGCGCGATTTACACCATCGCCCCTTATTTACTACCTGCATTAATACCCAGGCTGCACCAGCGCGCGCCTCAGATGCCCTTGCGCCTGGAGGAAAACTTTACCGCTGTGCTTTTGCAACAGCTCAAACAGGGCGCGCTTGATGTTATTGTAATTGCATTGCCTTTTGATGAACCTGGCATTCTCACCTGTGGGGTTTACGAAGAGCCTTTTGAGGCCGTTATCCCCTTTGAGCATCACTGGAAAGATCGCTCAGCCATTGCGGTTAATGAGCTTGCCAAGGAAAACCTGATTTTGCTCGGCCCTGGCCATTGTTTTAGAGAGCAGATACTAAACGCCTGCCCAGACTGTAGCGCCTCTGGGCATCTGCAGGAGAGCCTGGCCGGAGGGTCGCTGGAAACCATTCGCCAGATGGTGGCCAGTGGCAGCGGCATTACGGTACTACCCTGCAGCTCAAACCCGCCATGCGCTGCCAGCCCGCTCATTAAAATGATCCCCTTTACGCCACCTGCGCCTTCTCGCACGGTTGCACTGGCATGGCGCAAAGGTTTTACCCGCCCAGAGGTCATTGAAGTGCTGCGCGAAGAAATCCTACAATGCTCACTTAATGGAGTCACCCTGTTATGAAATATTCAGGACAAAGACCTGACATGCTGCAGATGATACAACAGCTCATTGCCACCCCCTCTGTCAGCTGTGTTGATCCATCCATTGACCAGAGTAATATGCCTGTTATTAACCTGCTGGCAAACTGGTTAAATGAACTTGATTTTGACGTCGAAATTCTCCCTGTTGCCGAAGGTAAAGCTAATTTAATTGCCACACGGGGCAGCGGCCCTGCAGGACTGGTTTTAGCCGGGCACACCGATACTGTCCCCTATGATGAAAGTCGCTGGCAACACAACCCGTTTAAACTGAGCGAGGATAATGGCAAATTTTATGGCCTTGGCACATCCGATATGAAAGCATTTCTGGCACTGGCCATAGAAGCCGCCCTCAGCTTTAAGGCCCACGAGTATAAGCAGCCCTTAATTATTCTGGCCACCGCCGATGAAGAAACCACCATGGCGGGAGCCAGGGCACTGGTTGATGCTGGTAAACCTGCCGCACGTTACGCGATTATTGGTGAGCCCACGGGCCTGCAACCCATTCGTATGCATAAAGGTATTATGATGGAGTCCATCCGCATAACCGGTCTGGCAGGACACTCCAGTAACCCCGCATATGGACACAATGCGCTGGAAGCCATGCACCGGGTTATTGGCGAGCTACTGCGCTGGCGAGACGAGTTACAGCAACAATACCACAATGGCCTGTTCGAGGTGCCCGTACCCACCATGAACCTTGGGCATATTCACGGCGGCGATAACCCAAACCGAATTTGCGGGGCCTGTGAGCTACACATTGATATCCGCCCGCTGCCGGGCATGGCACTGGAGGATTTACGCTATCAGCTCAACAGCCGATTACAGGCCGTCATGCCAGCGCATGGCTTTGAGCTGCAAACACGCCCGCTGTTTTCGGGTATCGACGCAATGCAAACCCCCGCCGAATCGGCATTAGTACAGGCGGCAGAAAAACTCACTGGCAAAAGTGCTGGCAGTGTTGCCTTTGGCACCGAAGCACCGTATCTTAGGGACCTGGGCATAGATACCATTGTGCTTGGCCCTGGCAATATAGCCCAGGCACACCAGCCCGATGAATATCTGGACATCGAGCGCATTGAACCCACGGTTGAGTTACTGAAAAAATTTATCCATCAGTTTTGTATCGAGGGTTGCATCGCTTCTGCTAAGCATCCTTCATGATAAGCGCCACCTCTGATCAACATTAAGGCAAAAACAGGCAATGAGTTCAAAGCAACAACAGTATGTCGACTGGTTTCGCGGCTCCTCCCCCTATATCCATAGCCATCGGGGCCGTACATTTGTCATCTATCTTTCCGGGGAAAGTATTACCCACGCAGGTTTTGCCCATCTCATTCACGATATTGCCCTGCTCAACAGTCTGGGGGTCAAGCTGGTACTGGTACACGGTGCGCGCCCACAGATAGAACAGCACCTGAAACGACTAAAGCTCAAATCCAGCTTTCATAATGGCTGGCGTATTAGCAGCGCAGACATTCTCCCGGGTATTGAACAGGCGGTGGGCCAGGTACGGGTTAACATTGAAACCCAGCTCTCCATGGGCTTAATTAATACCCCCATGTCGGGGGCTGCACTGGGTGTTATTTCAGGCAATTTTGTGACCGCTCGCCCCTATGGCGTAAGAGACGGCATAGATTTTGGTTTTACCGGTGATATACGCAAAATTAACACCCAGGCCATACAGCAACAACTGGCATTGAACAATATCGTACTGCTCTCGCCCATTGCCTGCTCACCCACAGGTGAGGCCTTTAACTGCCGCGCAGAGGATATCGCCACCGCCACCGCCAGTGCGCTGTCTGCCGACAAACTTATTTTAATGATGCCCAGCAGTGGTGTTAGCGCCGAGATTACCCCCGATATTACAGTGGAGGATATTAGACCAGGGAGCACAAAAAAGCGCAGCTCCTCTCTGGCGCACCAGCTCAATGTGCTCCAGGCAGAACATTTATTGCAGAAAAATATCAACGATGAACTCACACAGCTGCACCTGAACAGTGCCATTAATGCCTGTAAGCAGGGCGTGCGCCGCGCACATTTAATTAGCCATGAAACCGATGGCGCATTACTGCTGGAACTCTACACCCACGATGGCAGTGGCACCATGATTACCACCGACACCTACGACGGACTACGCCAGGCCAATATCAACGATATCGGCGGCATACTCGAACTCATTGAGCCGCTGGAACAGCAACAGATACTGGCACATCGCTCCCGTGAACAGCTTGAACTGGAAATTGATCGGTTCAGTATCATTGAGCGCGACGGTATGATTATTGCCTGTGCTGCACTCTATCCCTATGCCCAGCCCCATGATAATCATTGCGCGGAACTTGCCTGTGTTGCGGTGCACAGCCACTACCAGAAACAGGGGCGTGCCGGGGACCTGCTGCAACACATACAGCTTCAGTGCCAGCAAAAAGACATTCATCAGCTTTTTATCCTGACCACCCATACAGCACACTGGTTTATCGAAAAAGGGTTTATTGAGGGCACACTGAAACAAATTCCTGTGCAACGCCAGGATATGTATAACGCTCAGAGGAATTCTAAAATTTACATTAAAAATCTGTAAGGGACGAAAATTAAATAACGTTACAATGACTATTGAAATAGATAGAAAGGAAAGAATGCCCACTATTGAGAAGTCGCCGTAAATACATCCCTGTAGGCTCGGCACCCGCATCCCTGCGGTTGACGCTTCTCAATAGCGGGCATCCTTCCCCGTGGGCCTGTTAGCCCGTTTATACTGCCAGCATTTATACGGCCCGCATTTTTCGGGAAATTTTATGCTGAATCGTGCGAGTAGTTACAATAAATATTCTGCGCTACTT
>UOFH01000341.1_pt1 | contig 11763 bp, 7 predicted proteins | sample 1988451 | NCBI WGS metagenome assembly UOFH01 (sample SAMEA4712194, study PRJEB27164) | hydrothermal vent metagenome | biome: marine basaltic hydrothermal vent biome; feature: marine hydrothermal vent; material: mineral | place: Pacific Ocean | collected 2011-06-14/2011-07-23 | depth 1689 m | reverse complement strand
TTCGTATTCGCCTAATGCATATAAATTTTCAACCGCCTGCGTTAACACTTTATTGGCTTCTGCATGTTGGGGGAATTTATTTGCAAAACGAATCGCACTATCTATGGACTGCCGATGCCATTGTGTTTTTTCAAACCCTGTTAACTCAGCTTCTCTTTTTGCGTACATTAATAATGCAGCGTAGCCTGCTGCTGCAGATTTTTTATGATTTTTATAATCATATGCGGTACTTTCATATTGCGACACTGCTGCTGCATATTGTTTATCTTCATTTAATATTTCAGCAAATAAATAACTCATCTCCCACGCCTTTGGGTCTTTAGGAAAAGAGTTTAACCAAACACGATACCAACGTTGTGCTTCTCTATAATTAAGCCGTGATTTCGTTTTTTGCGCTAAGGTATGATAATGACTCGCCAGTTGATTTAAATTTGTTTTCAGCGCCATCAATGGTTTATTGGTTTCACGTTTTTCATACAAGCCCCAATATTTATTTTCAATATTATAACGTTGCACATAATCTTTTTTTGCCGCGATTAATAAATCGGAAAAACCGCCTTCATCATAAATTTTTATCACCTTTAATAAAAAATTCGGTGATTGCGGATGCAATTCATCTGAAGAAACAAATAAGCGATAAGTTTTCACCGCATCAGAAAATTGTTTTTTCTGTTTATAAAACTCAGCTAAAGACGCATATATTTGATATTCGTAAATACGTTTTTGTTTGTTTGCGAAATATTCACCCACACTTATTGGTCCCGCCTGATAAGTGAAACACAAGTTAATGGCACGCATTGCATCCCCCACAAAATCACGCTCTGATGATTTCATTTTAGATAACATTAAGTCGCCATCTGTCGCATGTAAATCAAGTAGATGCATAAATGAATTTAACGCCAACTCATAACGACTTTGTTTAAACTGAGACCAGCCCTGTTTATAAACCGCCTGCTCATAATAAATAGATTTATCATCGAATTTTCTAAACGCAACAACTTCTCGGTAGGCTTTTTCTGCTGCTTCAAACTGGCGTTTACTAAATAAAATTTCACCTCTGCGAAATTGCGCTTCATCGTAATATTGTGTTTTGGGATATTGCACAACCAATCGATTAAGCCCACTTAACGCCGCTTCTTTTTCACCGCTTTCTTCGTATTCACGAGACAGCTGATAAATTAATCGATCATGTTTTTGCAATGGATACGCATCTATTAATGATTCAAATAACGAAACAACTGACGCTAAAGGAATACTCTGCGCGTTATTAAACTCAATTTGTAATGCAGCCATTTTACGCATACCATCACCGCGCATTGCTTCGTTTGGCACGGTATCAAACAAACGAACAAATCGCCTGTATTCAACGACAGATGCATCCTTTTTTATTAGCACATCATCGCCATCATCTTCTATTATTGATGATTGTTTTCCCAAGCTACCAATACTGCCGTCCCGTACGTTTTCATTACAGGATAAAAGTGACAATAAAAAAAGACTTAATATTAATTTATTTAATTTCATAATTCTCAAGGATTCAAGCGGTCATAACTTTGCGCAAGCGCCAGTCTTGACTGCACTAAATAAACATCTAATTTATCTTTTCTTAACGCCAACAAAGATAATGATCGAGTTTTCATTTGTTGTGCAATCAACTGCATATTGCTATTCGCTTCGCGCTGCATTTGATTACTGCGCTTTAATAAATCAGCCGTTAATATTTGAATAAATTTTATTTGATCACGGTTTGTATTTGATGTTTCGCTGTTATCACTTCCTGCCCGCTTTAACAACTGCGTTTGAATATCCGATATTATATTTATTTTTTCACTCGCATTATTTTTTAAAAACTTAGCTTCACGAAAATTTAATAAGAAATTAAAAAGCACACCATCTTCAATTAGCTGCTTTATATAACGTAAACTTTTAGTAGCACTCGCATTATCTATCGACTCAAGCCATGCTTCATCTGATGTCACTTTTAATTTAAATAGTTCATTTTTCAATTGATTACTATTTAATGCTGAAATACTGGATATCAATTCAGCCTGCTCTTTTTCATAAGCTTTAACGGACTTTTGATAAAAGCGCACCGACTTTTTTAGCAAACCCATTTTCTCAAATGCATAGGGCACAGTGAGCATCGACTCTTGCACTGGAATATCGCGCATATCTTTTTTCTGCAATTCCATCCACGGAACTATTGCCTGATTATATTGCTTTAATCTGGCACTTGCCCAACCCGCACCCAGTAATGCCAAGTTAGAATATGCACCATTAAGACTGACTTTCTCCAAATAAGTGCGGGCTTTTTCAGCTTCATTTTGATTAAGAAATAGATAACCCAATGACTGGTTAGCTTTATCGACCAATGATTTTGCTTCTGCATCTTTAAAATGTTTTTTACCGATTTTTTTAATTAAGTCGATTCCTGATTCAGCATCACCACTGTGAATTAATGCCACGCCTAAATTAAGTCGCGCATAAATGTCCCAGTTATCCGGCGCCATCCACCAGTTTTTTCGCAAATACTGTGCGGCTTTTTTATACTCTCCCTGCGACATTAAAATCAAACTGTGCAGATGTTGCATTTCAGCTCTAACATTTTTACTAATAGGTTCACGGATTGTTGAAAGAAAAGCCAGTGCTTCTTTATTTTTTCCCAGGTGATAATAGCTTTTACCCAAATAAAAACGTGCTTCATTGCGCAGCTTTGCAGCGGTTTTATTATTATTGATAATGTTTTTAAAAATTTCACCGGCTTCTACATGCAAGCCTTTTTCTAAATATAACTGCCCTTTAAATAATTGCGTATCAATTGCGTAAGCACCCAGAGCTTTTAACTTTTGCGCTTTCATTACCTGACTTAAAATATCTTTATTGGGTTGTGAATTTTTTAAATATTTTAAATGTCGATATAAAACCGGCGCGATATTTTCTGTTGCACTGGTTTTTTTAATAAACAGTTTAGGTTGTAATCGTGATTCTTTTGATTTGTTTTTTTGAATAAAAATTTCAATTGATTGAGAAGAGGCTGTTTTACTAAACTCAAACTCACCTCCCCCCTGATAATTTTTATTACTGCGATAATACGCAATGAGTTTGTGCTCACCTTCTGTTAACGTGCCTTTATAAATTAATTGCGCGCCGCCTTTTTTTAATGCTTTATGTTCATTCGTTGTATAACGATGGACGAGTAGCGACTTGCCATCGAGTTTTAAAGTGAGGGTTTCGAGTGCAAATTTTGCATCGGCTTTTTGCGAAACATAAATGCTGAACGGTTGTTTTATTTTATCTTCTAGCAAGAGCAAATCACGGTCTAATAATAAAGACTGTTGCTTTAAAGACTGAAGTTCAAGATTAATACTTTGCTCTGCACTCACTACAGATATAAAAGCCATTAACAACAAACAGTTTAAAAATTGAAAAAACCGCATTTTAATACGTGACCATCCTGATAAGTGGGTCGTGATCTGCCCCGATGAGTGGCTCATGACCGGCAAGAAATAATAGTGTAAGCATTGGTAATTATATAGATTTGTGATAATTAGTTGAGACTCAGTTCACGACATTAAATTTCACTTTATATTAACTAGCGACGCTTATTTAAAACGCGGCTCATTATCATTTGATTATCAGCTTATAGCTTATATCAAAATGGTGTGCGCTGCTAAAATTAACTGTGATTAGCCCCTTTTAAATGCACACATAACCCGCCTAATTTAGTTGAATCTAATAACGTAATTTGCAGATGATGCAATTCTGCCACCCGTTCTACAATAGACAGGCCAATGCCGGTACCCGAGTGCATGTTGCTATCTACTTTTCTAAAGCGCTGTAATACATCTTCGCGTTGCTCGACTGGAATGCCTGGACCGCTGTCGTGAAAATAAATATCGAGTTGCCCAGCCTGCTGCTTAAGCTCAAGCATGACTTCACCCCCTTTGGGTGTGTAAGTAACCGCATTGCTGATCAGGTTTCGCAGCATCGCTTCCAACGGATACACATAGCCTTGAAGGCACACTTTTTCATCCCCTATCAAACTGATTGTTTGTTCTTTGGCACGTGCGATGGGATATATTTCCGCAATAACATTTACGCTCAGTTCGTGCAGGTTAACCGGCTTTGCTTTCTGCATGGCTCGAATGGCCTGCGGGTCGAGCCGCGCCAAGCCAAGTAGTTGATCGACCAAATGGCTAGCTCTATCAACACCTTGTCTGATGGATATTAATGCATTTTTTTTATCTTCCGTGTTATCGCTGGATTCATACAACTGCAAATGCACTTTCAATGCGGCGAGTGGTGTGCGCAGTTCGTGCGCGGCGTCAGACGTAAAGCGCCGTTCTTTATCAAAAGACAAGCGTAACGATTTAAATAGATGATTTAATTCATCAACCAAGGGCTGTATTTCTAACGGAATGTGTTCAAACTTTAACGCATGCAAATTTTCACTTTCACGCCCTGCAATGTCATGCGCTATTTGTTCCAGCGGCGCTAACCCACGGCTCACAAAAAACCACACCAGCGACCCCATAACGGGAAACAATAAAATAAACGGCCAGGTCATTTGCAAAGTAATCTTATTAACTAGGTCTTCACGCACGTCTTCGCGCTCGGCCGTGATCACTTGAAAATTATGATTGGAGTTCCACAGCGAATAGGTTCGCCAGTTTTGTTGATTGAATATTTTATTTGCGTACCCCCGCTGCATATCACTCATTGGCTGCAACGGTGCATTTGCAGAGCGTAGCAACATATTTCCATAAGAGTCCCACACTTGATAAGCGAGTTTTAATTCATAAAAGTGCCCCTGTTGATAAATTTCCTGTTCGATACGTTGTTTGTGTAGCGTACTAAACTGGTTTTCCTTCACGCTATGTGAAAACTCTTTTATGTGACCAAGATTAACCTCTGCCAATGCCAAACCCAACATGAGTTTTGCCGAACGTGATAATTGCGCATCAAACAATTCTTCAACTTCGTGCACGCTGGCATGATAACCACCCCAGATTGTTGTGCCCCCCGTAATAACGAGCGTTAACAAAATTGAAATCAGCAAATAATGTCGAAGAGAATATTTCATATTTATGGTTAAACTTTTATCTATTTAGGGTTTTGCACGAAACACGAATAGTTAAAAACACCGTCATTCACAATACCCGTAAATTAAGTAATGCAGGTGCGAATTTATTCGCACCTGGTTGAACAATAACAGGCTTTATTCGAACCTACATCACCAGCATTTTTCTTACACTTACTGGCATCGCCGCCATTCCCGAGTGCTTCTATCACAGATGACGAAAAGTATTTCGTGTAAAGCTCTTTATTTATATTTATTACAGTGCTGTCTATATCGTTTAAAAACATAGCATCATTAATGTCACACTTGCAGCGCTTTATAGTTGGCTGCTCACAAACGAGACTTGCGCACGCAAAAATAAACACATTTTAATGTAACTAATGCTACTCAGTTCACAAATTTCATTGCACCCCGTGTACCCCAAGTTACTGTTTATTTGCTTAGAGCATAATAAGGTACGCAATCCTAATATTAACAATAACAATTAAAGGACAACAAAATGTTAAATAGAATAATGCCCTCCCTTAAAGCGTTAACCTTTGCTGCAATTTTATTACCCGTTTCAGCACAATCTGCCATTATTGCGTTAAACGGCACCTTGAGCGCGGCTAACCAAAATGGTTCTGACCCTTCATTAGTCACTGACCCCAATGGCGCTGTACCGACTAACGCATCAGGCAACATTATTATGCTGCTTGACGATGAAAACATGACACTGGATATCAGGTTACGCGTAAGAGGTATCCAACTTAATGAGTTACTTGATTTTGGTCCAAACCAGTCACCTATTCATTTACATAATGCCAATCCCAATGCAGACGGCACGGCTAACCCTGGCAACTTTGGCCCCATTGCAATTGACCCAACGTTTGAAGCTAGCTCAACGGATTTTCGTGGTACACCCGCAGGCTTTAACTTTGACCGCACCGACGTTTCTATATTGTTAACTGACCAAGGTGGCGTAGCACTGGGTATGCACCCTGGCGATGATCAAATTGTAAACGCGTTACTGTCTGGCAATATGTTTGTTGCCGTTCATACAAGCTTGCCCGATGCATTTCCTTTTGTTGAAATTCGCGGCAACTTTGGCCCTGCAGGACCCGCACCTGTACCCGTACCGGCTGCCCTGCCTTTACTTGGCTCAGGCTTAGTGGCATTGCTTGCCGTTGCACGTAGACGCGCACGCGGTTAATCTGCTAATCAATCTAATGACCTTGCCTGTTTGTTTTTATAAACAATGCAAGTAAGGTCATTAATTTTGATAAAACTATAATAGTCTTTAACTATTACATTTATCAACCGTATAACCCACTCCTCGAATAGTACGAATTAACTCGCTGCCTAATTTTTTTCTTAAATGATGAATATGCACTTCTACTGCATTACTGGCCATGTCATCGTCAATACTATACAAACCTTCTTCCAGTCGCATACGTGACAAAACACGCCCCGAATTTTCAAACAACTCTAGCAACACATCGTATTCACGGCGCGATAAATCAACGACTTTTCCATCTTTAGTCACCGTATGCGCTGCCGGATCTAGTTGAATATTGTGATGATTAATAACGGGGTTCGCGCGTCCACTACCCCGTCGAATGAGAGCACGAATGCGTGCATAGACTTCATCTAAATCAAAGGGCTTGGTTAAATAATCATCGGCGCCGGCATCGAGTCCGGCAATGCGATCTTCAACACCGTCTAACGCAGTTAAGATTAATACGGGTAATAAACTTCCCTGACTGCGCATTTTTTGCAGTAATGCCAAACCCGTAATATCTGGCAACCCCAGATCGAGCACCATTAAATCATAGGCCTCATGCTTTAAAGACTGCAACGCGGGCTTGCCCTGTTGAAACCAGTCCACAATGTAATTTTGCTGTTTTAGTCCAGCAACAATACCTTGCCCCAGCAGCACATCATCTTCAATTAATATAATTCTCATTCAATAACCTGCATTTACAAAAGCGACTTAGGCCTCAAATTAATGAACACCCACTGCTTAATGAACACCCACTGCAATTTCACAACCTTAAATCTTTTTTAAGCTTTTCTTAAGGTTCATTAAATATAGTCACAATATAGTATTTAGCCTTTTAGGTAACGTCGGTGAAAACAGCAGCATTCTCTATTTTATTTTTTATCTTACTAGCACTTAGCAAAACCGCCAGTTCCGACTACCCGATTGCGCCCGAGTTCAAATTACCGACGCAAGATACGCCGATTCGGTTATCGAGTCTGCGGGGCAAATTAGTCTATGTTGATTTTTGGGCGTCTTGGTGCCGCCCCTGCAAAAAATCATTCCCGTGGATGATCGGCATGAAAGAAAAATTCAAAGACATGCCATTTGAAATTGTCGCCATTAACTTAGACACCGACAAAAATTTAGCTGAACAATTTATAAAATCTCAGGCCATCAACTTCCCGGTGGCTTTTGACCCAGAAGCAAAAGTTGCCGAAATGTATGGCGTAGAAGGCATGCCCAGCAGTTATCTGGTTGACCCTCAGGGTCGCCTGCGAATTCGTTATACCGGATTTTGGAATAAAAGTAAAAATGAAAAAGAAGCGGCAATAAAAGATTTATTGCAGAAGATGAAAACCAATCAAACAACACTGTTTTAATTGAGGAGTGATTTAATGTTTCGAATATTATTAATAGGCAGCGTGCTGATGTTAAGCGCCTGCACCACGGTTCAGCCCTGGGAAAAAGACCTGCTGGCAAAGCCCTCAATGGCGCTCGTAGCAGATGATCTGGAAATTTATCTGGACGAGCACATTTACTTCAGTAAAGAGGGCTCATCTGGCGGACAAGGCGTAGGCGGAGGCGGATGCGGATGCAACTAAATAACATAAAGTGCTTAAATACGGGCACTCAAAATAACAGTAAGCTCTCTATTAAGAGCAAATTAACCGTAGCCAGCTGTGCGTTATTACAAGCTGCCGCACCGGTTGCAGAAGCGGAAACAGGTGACTGGGAATTAGACACGGCATTTTTGTATTACTCTGAAGCCGATGGCCGAGTGAGTATATTTGAGCCCGTTGCTACAATACAAAAAGAAATTTCTGAAGACGAGTTTGTTAAATTTAAAGTAGTATACGATGTGCTCACTGGCTCAACACCCTATGGCGCACTGCCCACCAAATCGGCACAAACCATAACCAATCCCTCGGGCAACTCTAACATCACTACGCCTGCTGGCGAAGTTCCATTAAACGACTCATTTAGAGATACTCGCGTTGCACTCAGTGCCGATTGGACCTTACCCATTGACCGCTTAAAGCGCGTGACATTTGGTGGTAATTTTTCAAATGAATTTGATTTCACATCATTCACCGGCAGCGCCACCTACGCGCAGGACACCAGTGATCGAAATCGCACCTATACCGTTGGCCTTGGTTTCACCTCTGATACTTGGGATCCGGTCGGTGGCAAAAACCCCGAGCTAGAATTTATGATTGACGGTAATTTTGATCAGGGCGCAAAAGGCGGCACCGATACAAAATCCACAACGGATATTATGCTCGGCTTAACACAAGTCATTAATCGCTCAACCATTATGCAATTTAATTTAGGCATAAGTGATTCAAGCGGTTATTTAACTGATCCGTATCGCTTTATTTCGGTGGTTGATGCAAACGGTGCTCCGACAACGGCACTGGATGCAGATGTGCCTGCAAATGCGTTTCCGTATCGTTACGAAAAACGCCCTGACGCACGTACCAAAAATACCTTTTTCTGGCGCACAGTGCACCACTTAACTGAAGATGTTATTAATGTATCCTATCGTTATTACACCGATGACTGGGGAATCGATTCACATACCCTCGACTTCAGATACCGTTACGAACTCGGCGGCAACCATTACCTGCAACCGCATTTTCGTTACTACACGCAAACTAACGCTGACTTTTTCGTAAACTATTTAGTGGCCGGCGATGCGCTGCCTGATTTTGCCAGCTCTGATTATCGTTTGAGTGAGTTTGTTGGCACAACCATCGGTTTGAAATACGGCATGGTAATGAGCAACAACAGTGAATTTACGGTTCGCGCAGAACTAATGAATCAGTCCTATAACGTAAAAGATGAAGTATTGCCTGAGCAACAGGGCTTAGATATTTCACCCGATTTGAATGCGGTTATTTTTCAAGTTGGATATAATTTTTACTGGTAGCAAACCAGTATAAATTAATCAAAAAAGCCGAAGCATTGTTATGATGCTTCGGCTTTTTTTGTACCAACGTTTTATAATTTTCCTATTTCCTGCAGTTCAAATAGCTTTAATTTTCTATACAAGGTTCGCTCACTAATTTTCAACACTTTTGCCACATTTGCTCGATGGCCTTTATATTTATTTAACAGTGCCTGAATATGTGCTCGCTCATTATCTTTACGACTGCATTTTATATTGCTTGCACCTCTAGCCGTTAACGCTGCTGAATACAAAGGCTCAATACTGTGCTCTTTTAACTTTAAGCTTTCAACCGTAATAAACCCATCTATGCACGACAAAACTGCCTGTTGCAAAATATTTTTTAACTCGCGAATATTTCCAGGAAAATGATATTGCTGTAAAGCATCAATCGCTTTGCCTGATAAGCGACATTTAATTTTTTTATTATCTTCCATTTTTGAAACCATTGCATTTGCCAAAGCAGTAATATCTTCTTTTCGATCTCTCAACGATGGCATGCGATGCACAATACCGGCGATACGGTAATAAAGATCTGCACGAAAACAACCCTCTTCGATTTTTTCTTGCAGATCATATTGTGATGCACAAATAATTCGCACATCGGTTTGCAAAACATGTCGCCCACCCACTCGACGAAACACGCCGGTTTCTAACGCATTCAGCAAACGCCCTTGTAGCGACAGTGGCATATCGCCAATTTCATCTAAAAACAAAACGCCGCCATCGGCGGCCTCCATTAATCCGTGGCGTCTTCCTACGCAACCGGCAAATGCACCACGCTCGTGACCAAACAATTCACTCTCAAACACTTTTTCACTGACCGCACTGCAATCCATTGTAATAAATGCGCGACCGTTACGTTTTGAAGATTGATGAATGAAACGTGCGGCTAAACTTTTACCCGAGCCGCTTTCACCTCGCAATAATAAAGGCATATCGTTTTCAGCGGCTATTTTTAAACCTTCGATACATTTTTGAAAAACCGAAGAACGGCCGATTAACCGCTGATCTTGGCAACTTAATTCATCTTGTTTTGCCAACGGATAAATAGCCTCACCTAAAAAAAGTTCACCCTCTGCATTGCGTAACGGTGAACCTTTTATTCTCACGTGCTCTTCATTTCCTTTACCATCGTAGTGAATATGCAACACATGAAAAGACTCGCCCGTTTGAAACACTTCACGGTGCGGGCAATCTTCACCATTTTGCCAACACGGCGTGTCGGAGTGATGCGAAACCTTGTGACATTTACACCCCACTATTTCATTTTGAGAAATTCCATAAGCAGATGAGTACGCCTTATTTGCCGCAACTACGTTGTAGTTAGAATCAATTACGACAAACGCATGATCTTGCGCATCAATTATTGACTGTAATTCTATTCGTGTTTTATTAAGAGACGTTTTACGAGGGGAAAGGTTATTCATATATACAACCTGCTCAGTGTTCGTTGTCATGTTCATTGCAGTAACGAAATACAATTGAAAGCTTACACTATGCCGTCACATCTAATTTTATTCATTTTCATTAAAATTAATGATGAGAAATTCGACAAATAATATCATATAAATACTAAACCTATGCATTAAAAATAAACAGATTATTGATTAAATTGCATCCCAATCTGTCAGATTATTTTACACGATAGATTAAAAAGTATTTTTACTTATTCTATTTAATTTAATATCCACTCCATCAAAAAAATAACAGCTTAACTCATTGTTTTAATTTGATTAAATTTAGCGTAAAAAAAAGCCAATAGCCACACACACAAAACCACTTTAATCACTCAATTGAATCACAACAAAAACAACTGCACGCACGCCAACTTATGACATTTTTCTCATGACATTTTGTCAGGTTGATGCGATTTCTGTTAAACCACCTGACACATTTTTTTCAGGCTCGACATAAACCATAAAAAAACATAACTCAAATACAATAAAACGAATCAATTCATAACCTTACAAAATTGGTACGTTGCATGCATTCCGTCTATTGGTTTAAGGTTTTAAATATATTCATTTGGAGCACGCAAATAAATGATGCAAATTAATTATTCTAATTTACGCATCCCTTTAATAATCTCAATTATTAGCATTAGCGGAATTGCCACGGCTTTATTATTAAACACACCCGAGCCATCATCGAACAAAGATTTTTTAATCGAACCCAAAGCAAGAATAAAAACCATTGAACAAACCAATGCTGACTCAACCTTAAAAACAGAAACAACTCACTTAGCCTTAACATTACGCGGGGTATTATCCACCAACGCCAAAGACCCAACGCAAGGTTACGCACAAATAGAAAGTGAAGACAAAGAAGATATTTTTGCCGTTAATGACAATGTTTTTGGATTGGCTATATTAAAAGAGATTTATCACAACCGCGTTATCGTTCTTCACCAAAAAAAACGGTTCACTTTATTACTCTCCAATGACTTTAAAAAAACTGCACACTACTTAGATGAGCAATTAATTCAACAAA
>UOFH01000351.1_pt1 | contig 11995 bp, 14 predicted proteins | sample 1988451 | NCBI WGS metagenome assembly UOFH01 (sample SAMEA4712194, study PRJEB27164) | hydrothermal vent metagenome | biome: marine basaltic hydrothermal vent biome; feature: marine hydrothermal vent; material: mineral | place: Pacific Ocean | collected 2011-06-14/2011-07-23 | depth 1689 m | reverse complement strand
AGCGAGCATAATGGGCTTGTGATAGCCGCGAATTTCTTCGCCCTGCTTTCCATCAACCATAATGCCAGGCGTTTTTTCTTCGAAGGTTCTGAAGTAGCCATTAATATTCGGGCGACCAAATTCATTGTTAAATGCCGCTGCACCTAAAGGTCCTTCCAGCATAATATCTAATGCGGAAACAATTCTGTCGGGCTTACCATTGTCGGTTTCCCACGGTTGTGAAAAACCCGGAATTTGTAAATTAGAAACTGAAAATCCGCACAAACCCGCTTTCGGTTTTGAGCCACGACCGGTTGCACCTTCATCGCGAATTTCACCGCCGGAGCCAGTCGCCGCCCCCGGAAACGGTGAAATCGCCGTGGGGTGATTATGGGTTTCTACTTTCATTAAAATCGGCATACTTTCGTGATGCCAGTTGTATTCACCCTTCGGCCCATCGGCAAAAAAGCGCGCGGCGGCGTTACCTTCAATCACCGATGAATTATCGTGATACGCACTTAAAACATTTTCGGGGGATTTGTTGGTGGTGTTGCGAATCATCCCGAACAGAGAGATATCCTGCTTTTCGCCATCGATCACCCAATCGGCATTAAAAATTTTATGACGACAATGCTCGGAGTTGGCCTGCGCGAACATCATTAATTCTGCTTCGCCGGGATTGCGTTTAATCGAGGTAAAATAATCCACCAGATAATCCATTTCATCGGCGGACAATGCCAGCCCTAATTCACTATTGGCACTAACCAATGCATCACGGCCGCTGCCGAGAATATCTACATGCGAGCCTTCAGTTGGCTCGGCTTTATCAAACAACGCGGCTGCGGAATCAAAATCTGCCAACACCATTTCGATCATGCGATCGTGAATTAGCGATTGCACAAATTTCACATCCGCATCACTTAATGTAGAACTCGCTTCAATATAATAGGCAATGCCGCGCTCTAAACGCTTTACATTATTCAGGCCGCAATGCTCGGCAATATCCGTGGCTTTTGAAGCCCAGGGGGAAATGGTGCCGAAGCGGGGGATGGCTAAAAACAACTGCCCTTTCGGCTCAGATGCGGTAAACGCAGGGCCATAAGTTAAAAGCTTATTTAAAATTGTTTGCTGATCTTCGCTTAAATCACCCTGAATATCCGCGAAATGCACATACTCTGCTTGTAAATTAGTAATAACGGGAACAGCTGATTTAAGTTGGGAAAGCAGCTTCTCAATACGAAAAGCGGATAACGCGGGGGAACCACGGAAATAATGCAATTTTATAGCCTCGATAACAATGTGAAAGCAGAATCAATTTAAGGCGTGAATTTTAAAGCAATATCGGTATTTATGCATGTTAAAACTGAGATTTCGGTAATGGCATTTAGATGAATTCGAGAGCCGATACTTTTGATTTTTATATCGACGACTTTCACGCAAAACACCAAGCAACATCGTCGCTCCCGCGTATTTGTATCGGCAGCCTAGCGACTTTAAACAACTTAAAGACACTGGATTCCAGCCTTCGCTCACTAGTGTCCGGAATGTTTTTTAGAAAACGCCTTAAGTTGTTAATTTTTAGCCGTAAAACGTTTTTAGTTAAAAGGTATAACTTAAAAAATAGAAACAACAGAAAAATCTGTCATCTCCGAATGCGCATGCTTATGGTATTGGTCGAAGATCCAGCGATACTAGGTGTTACAAAGTCACTGGATTATGACCCACATCCATGTGGGTCACCCTTCGGGTCAGGCATAGCCTGTTTAAATTCGTTCCAAACGAATTTATCCCGACACAAGCGTTCGGGAATGACGGAATTTTTATTCCGGGCAGTAGTGAGCCTTCGCTGGAATGACAATACTGATTTTATCTCTTACAACACCGGCTGCAATATAAAACCAAAACCTATGCTCACACCCATTAAGATGAAGACGAAGGCGTCACCAAAAATTTCTGCAATTTTTTGCGCACAAAAACCACCGCCGTTTCTAAAATTTTCTTCGAATCATCAGTCACGCTCTGCAGCGCATTCACCCGCTGCAAATAATCGTTTGTCACCTCCAATGACGCTTCCACAATCGCGCGCCCTCGCGGTTTACTGATGCTGTATTTTTTCAGCAGGCGCAATAGGGCTTCATCAAAATCCACCATATCTTCATCGTTGGTGGCAAATTCACCGTAGTTTCCAAACGGCATGGGCGATAGCATATCGTGAATTTTATATGCCCTCATTGGCGTGGGATCGTATACCGGCGAGAAAAATCGTTCGCCTTGCAGCTCAATGATCGACATATTTTCTAAGTGCAAATCGCCGTTGCCGGTTAAAAAGCTGAGTATTAATCGCTTAAATACATACTCTTTCGCCTTTACCGGATCATGCACAAACGGCACGGTGATTTTATCAATCGCATCCGCAATACGATCGTATGACGAACTGTGATTATTGGTGATGGTTTTATCCCCACTGGCCATTACCGACAGTACGGTTTCCATAAACACCGGTTTGTTAAATTCATTGCGATCGAAGCGTTCGATGGCGATGGCTTTGATGCCATTGATGCTGGTTTTCCAGTAGCGCGGCACTTCAAAGCCGGCCTCTTTGTGGATGTCCAACGCCAATGCTTCTAGATCGATAATGCCGGGATATTGATTGGTTTGTTCAAATTTTAAAATCACATCGGTACGATCATTGGTGGTTTTTTTAGTGGGCAGCGCAATGCGGCAATCCCAACCCGTGCTGGGAATCGACAGCAATAATTTAGGCACGGCACCGCCCACGCTGGGGGTGGGACCAATGGCGTTGATAATCATGTCCGCATCGTTATCCATCCACGACAGAAACTCTTTTAATGAAAAGCCAAACGATTCATCCATTTTATAGAACGGTGCGGGTTCACTATCTTCATACCATTTTTTTGCGGTTTCATCGTCTTTAAAAACATCGTTGTGACCGATGCCACCGTGACCAGCCACCATTAAAATTTCCCAGTCGGTTTCAAAGCCAATTGCGGGCGCAACATCAATTTTAGCCAGATAAGCCAATATGAGTTTGCGCTGAAAGTTCTGCTCGTTGTCTGGTGGGATAAGCGATTTTAATTCGGGAAATACCGGAAAATATTCGGTGCGCTTCCACACCAATGGGTTGCGGCCAATTAGCTCGGGGTTGTGCAACACTCCCATGCCAGGCAAGTTGGTTTCAAGATAGGCCGGATCATAATTAAAACGGCATTCTTCATCGGTCACATTTAAACGCCCCATTTTCATGGGCGCGTCGCCAATGCTAGTCCAGATAACAGCTTCTCTATCCATTATTAAAAGACCTCTCGGTTAATGATTGAGTTAAGATCTTCATCTTCTGCCACAAACGTTAATTTCAATCCCACCGCATGGCCTAAGCGAATTAACGTAGACAGGCGCGGATCGGAATTCATAATTCGCCCGAACTTATTTTTTTGCATCCCCGAGCGCAACGCAATTTCACCTTTATTCAAGCCCTGCTCTTTACCCGCAGCAACAATACTCTCAATTAATGCGTTAATTTCATCGCTCATTGTATAGTCCGTATTCGTTATATTTTGATTAAATATAGCACAAAATACCTTAATTGGTATATATTAATATACCTTATTCGGAATATATTTTAAAAATACAATGAAATATACCGAAAAAGGAATATTAATAGAATACACGCATTGCTGGTTATTTGTCCATCATTACTAATGGGAATCACGGCACCACTGTCAATCTATTGCGGCAAATCAAATGCACTAAATACACAGGTAGCTACCCAAAAATAGTGTAAACCTGTTACAATTATTACAGGCTTAACCAGCTGAATTTAGGGGAGAACAAAATCGTTTTTGCCTCCCCTTTAAATACCTGCATATATCCCAATATACAGGTATACCCAAGGATGGAATTGGGGGCGACATTGGTTTCGACGTGGGTAACAAAACTTTATGGTGCATGTCGAGGATAGCACTTACCTCGTAAATACAGTTGCTAAATTATAGTTGCTAACGATAACAACTACGCAATCGCTGCCTAAACACCAGTAGATTGCCTTCCGGCCAGTGCTTGCTAGTAGGCGTTGGATTTCGGGAGTCATCTTATACTAGATCGTGATCTGGTCGGCCTGAGGCCAGAACATTAAACTCTAAACAGACTCGTTGCTTAAAATCCTGAATTGCCGGAGTTTAAGTGATTAAATTAAAAGGCTAAAACTAAGCATGTAGAGCCTAAAGCGGAGTACTTGCGGACGGGAGTTCGATCCTCCCCGCCTCCACCAATAAGTAATTTAAAGCCACCCTAGGGTGGCTTTTTTTACGATTAAAAACAAACACTTAACCTTTAACGCCTACCTACAAGCAACTAACTCATCCTACTATATCCCACTTTTTTAGTAGTACTGATTGTAGTACCATGGCAGTACAACAATTAGCGGTACTACTAAAATGGCTAGAACAACTAAACCACTCACTAATACAGAAGTGAAACAAGCTAAGCCAAAAGAGAAAATTTATGCCTTATCCGATGGCGATGGACTTCAACTTCGTATCAAGCCAAATGGTGCTAAATTATGGTTATTTGATTACCGCAGACCCTACACAAAAAAGCGCACCTGTCTCAGCTTTGGCTCATTTCCTGAGCTATCACTAGCTGAGGCAAGAGGTAAGCGAAAAGCCGCCAGAGAATTACTGACACAGAATATAGACCCCAAAGAGCACCGAGAAGAAACCAACCGCTTAATTGAAACAGCTCATAGCAACACCCTTGAGCATATTGCCGCTAAATGGCTGGAAGTAAAAAAGGCCACTGTTTCAACAGATCATGCCGCCGATACATGGCGCTCACTAGAGCTGCATATATTCCCCAGCCTTGGAAAAGTGCCCATTCATAAAATCACCACCGTTAAAACTATCGACATCATTAGCCCCATCGCCTCTAAAGGCAATCTAGAAACCGTTAAACGATTATGCCAACGCCTGAATGAAATTATGGTCTATGCGGTAAACACCGGCCTAGTCGCCAACAACCCATTAGCCGGTATTGGCAAAGCCTTTCAAGCACCCGCAAAACAACACTTGCCCACACTTAAGCCTGAGCAGTTACCCATATTATTAAAAACACTAGCCTTTTCCAGTATCAAAATCATCACCCGCTGCGTAATTGAATGGCAACTGCACACAATGGTCAGACCAAGTGAAGCCGCCGGTGCTAAATGGGATGAAATAGACTTTGAAAATAACGTGTGGGATATTCCGGCAGAACGTATGAAAAGCAAAAAGCCACATGTAGTGCCGCTATCGAATCAAGCCTTAGACTTACTTGAAGTAATAAAGCCCATCAGCTCACGCAGCGAATATATCTTTCCATCAAATAGCGATTTGAAAAAACACACAAACGCCAGCACCGCTAATATGGCACTCAAACGCATGGGGTTTGAAAATAAGCTGGTTGCACACGGTCTGCGCTCAATCGCCAGCACCACCCTCAATGAAGAAGGTTTTGACCCCGATGTTATCGAGGCCGCCTTAGCCCACACCGGTAAAAATGAAGTAAGAAATGCATATAATCGAGCCATTTATTTAGAACGCCGTAAACCGATGATGCAATGGTGGAGCGATCATATTGAAAAAGCAGCCACCGGCAATATGAGTCTGTCAGGGCAAAAAGGCTTAAAAGTAGTAAACCAGTAATCACGGTTTCAACCTTCTTTTAAAGTTTTCATTTTTTGAAAAAGCGCCTCTGCCATCCTCTCTACATTCGATTCCTCACTTTCTGGTGATGATTTTAACTGCTTAATAATTTCGGCCTGTCTTTGCGGCTGCACCTCACCATAACTATAAAAAGTAGTCAGCACCCCTTCATGCCCTAGATTCTGACTCAATGCTTTATAGTCTTCAGGTGTACTGCATAATGTTTGCCCATAACTAACCAGCGTATTACGAAAACTGTGCGGATTAAAATACTGCAAATCAGCACTTAAAAATGCCTCTTTGAATATCTTGCGTATGGAGATACATTCGACCAATGCTCTTTTTTAAAACCAGAAGGTTCAAACTTTTTAGAATTTCCCCGTATCACATTCGTTTTAGGAAACAACGGCTCATCATTACCATAAAGTAAATCATCTTTAAGATATTTCACCCAATCCTCAAACATTTTCAAAATATCATCACCCACCGGAAAGAAAACAGTGGTAAAGGTTTTACTGAATTTGGTGTTTACGTCCTTTGCGTCCTGAAACACACTACCCGCTATCAAATCAACATGCTTAAGTTTCAATGAAGCAATCGCACTATCACGCATTCCAGTGATCAGCGTAAATGCAATTAAAGCGCGGTTACGATTTTCAATATCGGTAACTACCGGCATATTTTCAATAGTGTGTTTTATTTGCTCAATAGTGGGCACTGGTTTTGCACGACTGGCCGTAGCAACTCGAGTGTCTTTTTCAGACAGATTAAAGTACTCCATTTCTGAATAATTCAATCGTGACTTGTAACCGGCTTGCATTGCCAACCACTGAAAAAATGCCTTTAAATTTCTGAGTGTTGAGTTTTGAGTGGCTTTACTCAGCAGCTTACCTGTTTGCTTATTTTCCTGCTTGGCCAAGTGCTTTTTAAAACCTACAGCCTGATTAAAATTAAAAGCTTTAAAGTTCTTAAAATTAGTGTACTTTTCAAACCGACTTAATGACATTGCCACCGCATCCAAACTAGACTCATCCTGCCGCTTTGCCTCTTTCAAAAAGATCAAATATTTTCGTTTAGCCCGTACATTTTCTGCATTGTGTTTAATCATGTTTTTACCTCTTCACCTCAAGTCACTGTTTAAGAGAAGCTAAGCCCCCTTATTTATATGCTTTTGTGCCATCGGTAAAATAATGTTTAATTTTCTCAAAACCAGCCAAGCTGATGTATTTATTAATAATGCATTCACAGCAAGAACATAAGCCTATTAACCTCCCTGTCCCTTCGGTTATCGGTTCATAATCCACCATATTTTCAGCCGGTTTCTGTGGTGACTTACAACGCAAACAATACATTTCATACGGCTTACATTTACGCTTATTTTTCTTGTTTCTAACCTGAATAAACTCACGCAATTCAGCCCCTATAATCAGCATCGGCTTTTGATTATCACAAACCGGCAAGCCAACCTTTAGCCAAGCACGCACCGTATTTTTATGAACCGAAAATAAACAGGCTATTTCTTCTACCGTATAACTTCGGTGAATTTTTGCCTTATTAGGGTTAAGGCGCTTAGACATTATTTTACTTTCCGGCTTGCTTCAATTCTATTCTCAAGCCAACTATTAATTTCATCTTCCAACCAGCCCACAGCTCTATCGCCCAAAGATATGGGTAGTGGAAATTGTTTTTTAGACATCATTAAATAAATGGTGCTTCTGGATATACCGGTGCGATTAATAACGGCGGGAAGCCTTAGAATTATGTGTGTCATGTTGAAACCTCTTAAACGTATTTAGGAATTGAGGCTTAAATATAATTGGGCAATTTTAGAGATAAAAGATATGAAGTTTGCCCAGTTAAAAACCAGAAAATATTAAATATCAAAAGTTTAATTTTTTGGTAGGTTATTCACGAGAAGGCAGTTTATTGATAAAGCGAATATAAAACCACTTAGAATCAATAACTTATTTGGGCAAATTTATTTTTCTCAACTTTCTAAGATTTAATTTTTCTACGAATGTATTCAGGTGTTTTATTTTTTCCAACTGGCAATCTAGAAATATGACGGCATATCCAGCTTATGTTTTGTTTTGGATGCTGAGTTTTTAACGCATCATAAACATCTTGCCAATCTTGATACATGAGTTGAGTCGCTGATTTTTGAGCTTCCCGATCACTAACATCTGGAATATATTTCTTTGCTGTATTAACAGGGGCTAAGTTTAATAATTCCTCAATACGCAAACGATCAATAACCAGCACACCATTTTCAATAAATAACAGCTCATTCAACGGTGTTTTATATCCATTTATTTCCAGTTCTAACGGCTGATTAAATAAAGAAACCCAACGCCGCCCACCTTTGCTTTTTAACATACCTAAACAAATAGAACTTTGTTCAGGCTTATGTTCAATCCGGCCATCAAAACTCAATAATCCAGCAACTACACCCGCCAACTGTTTAAAGCCGGTTTTCCAGAGAGCGTTCAAAATTCTGTGTCAATGCCTTTTGATTTTTTGATGCTACATACTTAAGAGAATTGCATATTTGGTGAATAATGCACAGCTGTATTTCTGTTTTAGGAAACACGGATTCGATTGCTTCAGGGAAACCTGAAAGACCATCAATACACGCGATAAAAATATCCTCGACACCTCTGTTCTGTAACTCAGTGAGTACGCTTAACCAACTCGTGGGGTGTAGAGATTGAAATTTCCATGCGTTGATTTAATGGTCTTTGACGTCTTAGCATTTTTACGATTAGGTTGTTCGCTATGCTCAAGGTGCTGCTCTAGTTCAGCACTGAGTGCGGCTTCTGTTAATTGTTTTATTAACGGGGTGAGAATGCCGTCTTTACCACCAAGATCTTTTCCAGATTGTAAATCTTTTAGGGCTTGTTCGAAGTCAAAAGGTTGAGTCATTGTGTCTCTCCAATTAGATGGTTCTAATTTTAATGGATTGACACAGATTTATGAACACCCCCAGAGCAAAAAACTGCTCTTGCTTCAAACCATTTACTTAGTGAAATACATCAGGTCTTTATCCATGGAATAAGTCCATGGAAGCCCCGCATTTTTCCAACCGTCCTTTAAACGTTTGCCTTTGTTTTTACCTTTTTTAACTTTGCCGCCTTCGTAACCATCAACTACAGTATAAACCTTCGTGTAACCATTTTTAGCCAGTACATCAACTGCTTTTGCACTACGGTCACCTGAGCGACACATTAAAATAACCGTATCCGTTTTTTTCAGGCCTTTCTCTTTTAAACGGGCATCAACATCGGCCACAAAGTTATCGTTATGTTTGCGTACATATCGGCTTTTTTTGTCATCCCAGGCGGAGCTGTCCATCGTATCAGTAGGGACGTTTGCATCCATTACGCTAACAACACCCAGGTAGTTTAATTCTGATGGGGTGCGTACATCTAAAAACAAGGCATTATCCATGTTTTTCATCATATAGTCATAGGCTTGAGTTGACGTCATGTACAAACCTAAAGTAGTCTGTTTTTTTTTGCTTAGTTTTGACCAGTCTTCAGCAGTCGCAGAGTTTGAAAATGCAATCAACAATATAAATGACAAAAGTATTTTAAAAAACATATTAAAGTTTCTGTTGTTTATCATGTTTGTATTCATTATGTTCTCCAGTGTTTGTTAAAATTTAGTATTCATTAAATTAAATTGAAGTCGTCTTGTGGTATTTTTTTACATAAGATTATTTCTTTATCAAACCAGCTTTCTGACTGAGGCTGATACCAACTTCGCTGATTTGTATCATAAGGCGGTATGAAAATATCCAGCATACGGGCTGTTTTACTAATTGATCTTAGTGCATGTATGTTTCCATTTTCTGGGGTGAGTACAGCCATATCATTGGTACGTAATATCCTGTGAGACACGCGCTTTAGTTCACATATGTTTTCAGGTGATTTGTTTTTAGTAATTGCTTGGTCAAATTGCCAAGTTTCAACCTCGCCACTAATTATACGAATCATGCCTGTAGCACCAGGGTGGTCATGTAATTGTACTATTTGATTGTCATCTATATTAAGGACACCTCCATTAATGTTTTTATCTTTTATCAAACGTTGCCAAAGCCAGAAATGGTTTCCAGATTCATAAGCATTTTGTAGGGCATGTTTAAATGACCCTGAGTTAATGTCCAGCCTTTTTAATATCTGAAAACCACGTTTAACTAGTTGGGCTTGGCTTATATTATGTTTGCTATTTACATTAGCCAGATCGTGCATATTTAATTTAAAATCTTGCCAGCTGATTTTACTTATATCCGCGTTATTTGCTAACGCACTCATTGGCAAGAGTGCATTAGCGGCGGCTGCAAGTAAAAAATCTCTACGCTTCATTTTATGAAATACTATCCGTCGCAGTTCCTGCTGAATAAGTGTCATTAACTTTTTTGTCTTTATTGTTACTCATATCGTCTATATCACCTGGTAAACGATCAAAATACTTAATCGTTAAATCATCATTCGCTGTTGTCATTAAGTCTTTAAAACTAAAACCAGTAAGTCGCATTCCTCGTTTAATGCTCCAGTACAGTAGATATGCAACTAACAGGCCATATGCTAATCCGGCGATAGCCTGGATTATGGGGTCATGACCAAACAAGTCGGGTACATGCTTAATTCGACTAATGGTTGTATCACGTGCAAGATCTTCCCAGAAATCTTGATACAACGTGTATGGCAGGTAACCTAATAGAAAACCAGGGAACGCTGCAATCGCTGTCATGTAACCCATACCAAGACGCATATAAGTGCGAATTTCACAACCTATCATCGCGACCGAGCCAAAGCCCTGACAAGCTGCACCCAGTAATAATACCCAGGTTGGGTTCATCCCGAGTGGCAGCTTAATATCAAAAAATTGCCAGCCAATCATAATGGCAACCCACAAGAGTAGTATTTCTATAAATATAGCGGTGAAGGGGGACATGGAACGAAACATAAAACGTGTAGAACCAGGAATTCTCCAAACTTTTTCAAAGAAGTTTTCCTTGTGTTCTACGCCCATGGAAATTTCCGGTGTCATAAAAGCGCATTCAGTTCCGAAACCGGTTTTCGCCATGCCAACACCTGCGACTATACCGATCAATAAAAACCACAGCATCATGCCCCAGCCAATAACGCTGATCGCATAATTCCAGCCAAACAAACCATCTTCGGTGCCATAAATAAATGAGCTGACAATAGCATTGCCAAAAAATGCAAACATGAAAATGAGTATTGAAATACGTAACCAGTCGCGTTTCGGGTTGTAGTTTTTACTGGCTTCACAAGCCAGACCATCAAGTGCCATTTTGCCACCGTTTTTGGCGCCATACTCAGATGTTGACCTGTTTTCCTGTCCCTTAAAAACATGACCTATACCCATTTTAGTCATTAGATAAAATGTAAAAAATCCCGCGGGAAGAATGGCTACAAGATAAAGTAAGGATGCGGTGGACATAGAAGACAGTCCGCCAAGAAAGTGATGGGTAGTACAGCCATGAGCCAGGCGTGTACCAAAGCTAAAAACAAAACCGCCCACAAATGCTAGCATTAGTTCTTTTACGGGGTATTTAACCCAACCACGAGATTCACCTTCAGCTCGAGTCACCAGCCAGGCGCCAATGACGACACCAATAATGATCCAGTGAACATTTGGATCATAAGCACGAGACCACCAATCGGTGCCAGGTGCAACGGTTTGCTCAAAGGCGGCGGTCATTTCTACCAGCCCAGTGGTTAAACCAATCGGTTTATGCAAAACAATGTAATTCATTATTTCTGCAATACCAACAAAAATCCCACTGACCCAGAATGGCCATTGTTTGCGTAAACTTAACATTTTGCTACTCCAACTTTCTTTTTAAACAGATAGCTTAACAACCACCTTCTTCAGAAATTCGAACCACGATTTTTTCAAATTTACGCCATGCATCTTTATTTTCGACATCTTTTTTTATTGCATTGCGATAGGCTTCAACTGCTAATGATAATTTTCTTTTTTTAGTTAATTTGTCGCCCTTACTCATACAGTCATCAACCGTACTGCAACTTACCTTAAATTCTGCCGCCTGAACCAGTGGTGCATATAGTGGGGCAGCAATTACCGCAGCAAGTGTTAGTGTTATAAGTTTTTTTGAAATCATTGCTTCTTACCTCAAGTTAATAAAACCTTTTCAGGTGTGTTTTAAGTTTAATAATAAAAGTCCATTTACCTGTTAAATAATATTTAAGTTATGTTTCTATAAATATAAATATTTATGTTGCATTAATTTTGTTTAACCCAACTCACAATATCAGTAGCACTCA
>UOFH01000034.1_pt1 | contig 12136 bp, 3 predicted proteins | sample 1988451 | NCBI WGS metagenome assembly UOFH01 (sample SAMEA4712194, study PRJEB27164) | hydrothermal vent metagenome | biome: marine basaltic hydrothermal vent biome; feature: marine hydrothermal vent; material: mineral | place: Pacific Ocean | collected 2011-06-14/2011-07-23 | depth 1689 m | reverse complement strand
ACAATGCCGTGCCCACGCAGGGCGCCATTACCGGTGTGCGTGAAATTTACGGGCCAAGTAATCTTGCGCTATCCACACCAGCGCTGGATACGCCATCGCCTAGCCCGCTGGAAAAAGCCAATCAAAACCCAATTACGGATTTAACGCGTTCTATCGGCGTGCCGTTTAATTATGTGATTAGTGTGCCAGAAACTCCGCAGGCTACCGCGCTTTATGATGTGCGAATTTTGGATGTACTGGATGATCTATCACCTAATGTCGATTTGATTTTTGTGGATGTTCAAAAGGTGTCAGTTGGCGGTACATGGCTGCCGGTAAATACGGGGCCAAGTGCAACCAACTTGGTTATTGCAGATGCAGCCACCGGCACCGGCATTGATATTCCCGCCGGTGAGCAAGCCGTTATTAATTTAAGTGTTGTGTTACGTAACAGCTCAAACAACGTCGCCGGTGATGTGTTTACCAACAGTGCAGATTACACCTTTAACTCAGCCGATAATGATAACGGTTCACAAATACCTGGTGGTACAGATTCGGACGCGGCATTAACCGTTGTTGAACCCACTACAATGACGCTGCAAAAAACCGGCACCGGCGGCACGGGCGCACCGACAAACCGTGTGGTGATGCAATTTGGTGTGCCAGAAACCTTTACGTTAAATATGCAAAATACCGGCACCGGCCCTGCATTTGATGTAACGATTACCGATTTATTATCCAACCCCATCACTGGCGGCGGCATGTGCGATAACGCGCCAACGGTTGTGTCTGCCCAAGTATTTGCGGCGGATGGGGTAACGCCGGTGAGTATTCCATTAATCGAAAATACCCATTTCACAACCGCTTATGCTGGGCCACCGAATTGTACATTTACCATTACTACCACAGCGCCCGAAGCGGAAGTGCCGTCACTGAATCGTTTAATTATCACTTACGATGCTTTGCTCGATGTCGACAATGTGAACAACGCGGTAATCGAAAATGTTGCCGGTGTCACTCGCTGGTTTAGTGCGGATACACCTGCCGGTATCGTCACCGGTGAAATTCGAGAATACACCGCAGAAATTACCGTTGCAGCCCCAGGCACGCCAGGCACGCTCGATGATGAAGATGTGGCACAAATTCAAATTGCTGCGCCACAGCTGGTTATCGAAAAACGCGCCTTTAATCCAGTGAGCGGCGCACAGGCCTTTACCGCTGAGCCAGATGAAGATGTGCGTTACGAAATCACCATCACCAATATTGGGCCAGTGGCGGCAAATAACTTTAGCCTCACCGATGAGCCAGATAGATTAAACAATGGCGGCGCGGGTTATTTCGTGTCGGGTTCAATGGCCAACATTAATGTGTCGTTGGCAGCAGATACCACAAATACCAATATAAATGCAGGTGCCAATGCCGCAGGTATTTTGGATGTGCGTAATTTAAATCTGAGCAATCTGGCTACAGGTAATAACGTCGTGACCATTAATTTTGAAATGACGTTGCAGGGCGTTATCGATAGTGGCACTTTTGTAGAAAATCAGGCGTTAACGGCATTGGCCGGTTTTAATACCTTGTTATCAGATGACCCAGATTTAAGCGGCGCGAATAATCCCACGCGAATTATTATTGGCTCAATCCCCATCTTCAATTTGCTAAAAACCTCGCAGGATATTACCGGCGATGTGAATGTACTCGATGCGGGGGATATTTTGCGCTACACCATCACCGCACAAAACATCGGTGCAGAAAATTCAATCAACACGTTATTGCGTGATTTAGTGCCGGCGAATACCAGCTACGTTGCAAACTCCACTACCTTAAATGGAATATCGGTCGCCGATGCAGCGAATGGCGTATCACCATTAAGAGACGGTATTTTAATTAATGCACCCGGTGGCGCAGCGGGCACGATGCAGGCAAACAGCACCTCAACCAATAATGTTGCAACCATTACCTTTGATGTATTGCTCGATGCCAATGTGGTGAACAGCACGGTGATTTCCAATCAGGCATTTGTCGGCGGCGACGGCGTGGGCAGTGGGCCTTACTCCGAACAGCCTTCCGATGATCCCGACACCGATATTCTCGGCGACCCCACACGAGACGTGGTGGGTAATGTGGCAATTATTGACGCACAAAAAACCGTTGAACTGATTATTGATAATGGCACGGCTGATCAGGTCGACCCGGGCGATACCCTGCGTTACACCATTACCATCAACAATGCCGGCACCATTGCCGCAACCGATGTTGAGTTACAGGATAACGTGCCCGCTAACACCACTTATGTTGCAAACTCCACTACCTTAAATGGTTTGGCTGTTGCCGATATCGCGCTAAATTCGCCGCTAATTCCGGGCATAGCGGTGAGCGGTGCAGACTTAACGCCACCTCTGCCTGCCGCCAATGCAGGCACCATTAATCCGCAACGTGCCGCAACCATTACGTTTGATGTCACAATAAATGCAGGCACAGCCGATGGCACCATTATCCGTAATCAGGGCAGGGTGAGCAGCGCTGAATTCCCCGATGAATTAACCGATGAAGATGGCAATGATATTAACGGCGATCAACCCACTGACATTGTAGTTGGCAGCGCGCAGCAATTAAGCATTAGCAAAGATGTGTTTGTGGTGGGCGGCGGCACAGCGCAACCGGGCGCAACATTGTCTTATGTAATTCAAGTTGAAAATACGGGCCCCAGCGCCATTAATTTGGCCGCGGCGAGTGCTGAAGTTTTAAAACTGTTTGACGATGTTGATCAGGCTAATTTAATTACCTACGTTACCGGCTCAGCCCGATTAAACGGCGCAATAAATGCCAATGTGGTTTACAACGCACCGCGTTTAATTATCGAATACGATGTGAGTCAGCAGGCCATCAGCCCCAACTTTATGTTTGAGCCAGGCGATAAATTTACGCTGCGTTATTTAGCGCGAATTGATGCGGCAGCAACACCAGGTACTAATATTGTTAACACGGTTGCAGTGGATTGGGGCGTGCAGGATTTCTTGCCGGTCAATAACACAACGCCCATAAATTGTACCGGTGGCGCAATGAATGTGGATGCCTGCGCCACGGTTTCACTTGCCGTGGGCGGCGCGCCAGGCGTGGCAACCTTAAGCGGAAATGTTTGGCATGATGCCAACTTAAATGAACTTGAAGAAAATGATGAGCGTGTGCTGGCGGGCTGGGAAGTTGAAATTTACTTTGGCGGCGGCACGATTAACCCTGGCGATTATTTAGATTCGGTATTCACCGATGCAAACGGTGTTTACACGGTGCAGGGTTTAGTGCCCAACGAGGGCGACACGCTACGTTATGCATTGCGCTTCCGTCCACCCGCGGCGTCAACCGATAGCGCATCAATGGGCACCGTTGTCTCGCCCTTCTTCAGTGGCAATGGCGCGCAAACCTTAACCAACTTTGAAGTGCCGCAAAGCTCTTTAACACCGGCGATTAATTTACCGCTTCAACCCAATGGGGTGATTTACGATTCGGTTTTAAGAGTGCCGGTGGCGGGTGCAATCTTGCAACTGGTTAACACCTCAGGCGTCATTGTGCCAGCCAGTTGTTTTGTGGATGCAACGCAACAAAACCAACGCACCGTGGCCAATGGTTACTATAAATTTGAATTAAACTTCAGTCAGGCCGAATGTGTTTCTGGCGCGGATTACACGGTGAATGTGTTCCCGCCCTCAGGTTATTTTGATGATGACAGTAACCCGAACACCTCTATTATTTCAGCGATTATTCCGCCGCTAATCGCAATCACCGATGCAGCATTTGATGCACAAACCTGTGCCAATGATCCATTCCCAACGGCTGAATGTGAAATACAGCCGGTAACATCACCGCCGGACGGTTATCGCCCAGAGCTTGCGCCCCCCATTAGTTTTGCGCCGCGCACGCCGTTAACGAATTATTATCAGAAATTCACGTTCAGCAGCGGTGCAACCAATCAAATATTTAATAACCACATTGCGGTTGACCCCGAATTAGAAAATGCGATTTCCATTTCTAAAATCTCCGCGTTGGTGAATGTCACCCGCGGTCAATTAGTGCCTTACACCATTACCTTAGGCAACACATTGGCGGCACCGATTTACGATTTAGATTTAACTGATTTATTTCCACCCGGTTTTAAATACATCGCCGGTTCGGGACGCATGCAAATAGATAACGAACCGTGGGTGAAAATTGAACCGGTTTCCAGTCAGGGTTTAGCCGCCATACCCAACACGTCGATCACCGAAAATATCGATTTCAATGAAGTGGTGGGCGTTAATAATTTAGCTGAATTTGTTGATATTGCCCGCGTGCTCAGTTGGAATAATATCGGCATATTACGCCCGAATTCCACCATCAGGTTTAAATTATTATTAGTGGTGGGCTCCGGTGTGGGCGAAGGCGAATACATTAATCGCGCCATTGCCACCAATAATCAAACCACCGGTGCGGCATCGGGTGTGGCTTCGGCAACCGTGCGCGTTGTGCCCGACCCCACATTCGATTGCTCCGATGTTATCGGCAAAGTGTTCGACGATAAAAACTTAAACGCCTATCAAGATGAAGGCGAAGAAGGTTTGGGCGATGTTCGCGTGTTAACCGCGCGTGGCTTAGAAATCACCACCGACGACTACGGGCGCTTCCACATTACCTGTGCCGTTGTCCCCAACCCCGATCGTGGCTCTAACTTTATTATTAAATTAGATGAACGCAGTTTGCCCAGCGGCTATCGTCTCACCACAGAAAACCCACGGGTGGTGCGCGCCACCCGCGGTAAAATGGTTAAGTTTAATTTTGGTGCAGCCATACATCGCGTGGTTCGTTTAGATATGGCCGATGCGGTATTTGAACCCGACACATCGGAAATGCGTCCGCAGTGGTTGCCGCGAATTGATTTACTGATTACCGAACTGGCCAAAGATCCGTCGTTATTACGTCTGTCTTATTTGGCCGATAACGAATCAGAATCCTTAGTGAATGAACGTATTCAAGCGGTTGAAGATATTATTCAAGAACGCTGGGAAGAACTCGATTGTTGTTATCAATTAGCCATAGAAACCGAAGTGTTCTGGCGCAAAGGCGGACCGGTAAATAAGGGAGTGTTTGATGACTAAGCTCCTTTTAAACTGCAAACATAAAACACCGTTAAGAAATATGGCGAAATTAATTGCGCCATTATTTTTTAGTTCGCTCACGTTTATCAGCAACGTAAAAGCCGAAACCAGTTGGCAAGATTATATTGAATTTAATCAAAGCACCGAAGGTCAAGTTGAATTTCAACCCGTCACTTTAGAGTCGCACGACGTGGGCGAAAATACCGAACAATATTTAGCACCCGATGCGGTATTTAATTTATGGATTCAAGATGAAACTTTTTTCAGGCCGAGTGAGAAAGATCGAATTGAAATAAAAAAAGTATTAGAAAAAAATGCAGAAACTTTTAAGTTAGATAATGCCGTTAAACCCATTCCGTTTAGACCCGGGCAGGAAATCATCCCAGAAAAATATGTTAACGAATTAAAACAGTTATTAGACAAAATGAAAAATCGCGCCAATGTGCGCGTGCATTTTGTTGGGCACACCGATAACGATGCATTGGGTATCGCATCAAAAGCAAAGTATGGCGACAATATTGGATTGTCACGCGCACGCGCCGAAGCCACTGCCGAGTTTTTTCAACGCGCACTCGACTTGCCTGCGGAATCGATTTCTTATGATGGCGTGGGTTCATCGCAACCGATTGCGAGCAATAATAGCGCCGCGGGAAAATCTAAAAATCGCCGTGTTGAAGTGCAGGTTTGGTACGACGAAATTACCGAATATGTAATTGAAAAAGAAGTGGTAGTACCGGCGCCGAAATTAAATCGCATAAAAGTTTGTCGTAAAGAAACGGTGTGTAAATTACGTTATAAAGAAGGCAATGCAAAACGTGCGCGCTTGCGTAATTTAATTTCACCGTTGAGATTAAGTGAAGGGCAGGCGGAAATACCCGCAGAATTTATTCGTGAAATAAAAGAAGTGTTGCACAATTTGCGCGGCAAAAAAAATGTGTTGGTGCGTTTTGTTGGGCACACAGATAACTTGCCATTAAGTGATAGAGAGCAGCGAATTTACGGAAAACATGCTGCCTTATCTAAAGCGCGCGCGCGCCGAGTTGCGCTGGGCATTGCCGATGCATTGGGTTTGCCCAATAGCGCAGTGGGCAGTGACGGCAAAGGTGAAACCCGCCCCGTTGCATCAAACGATACCGAAAAAGGGCGCTCATTAAATCGTCGTGTTGAAGTTGAATTTTGGCACGATGATCCGTTTCAGGATTTCACCGAAGAGGCGCAGGCGTGTCCTGAAAAAGCCGTATCAGAAACCATTACACTAAATTACGATCCACCCACCGGCCCAATAAAAGCGATTCGTTTGCAGCAGGGGCAACCGATTATTTCACCCATTTATATGAAACGTTTGCAAACGTTGATGGGAGATATTTCTGAACGCTCAAATGTGCGTTTAAGTTTTACGGGTTATACCGACAACAAACGTTTGTCGCGACGCACTGCAATGGTTTACGGTGATGATATCGGATTATCAACTGCACGCGCGCAGCGAGCGATGGAGTTAATTAAAAAAGAATTAAATTTAAGCGACAGGCAGGTGGTGGTTGAAGGCCGAGGTTTTGTGCATTCAAAAGATGTCGCCAACACCGGCTTTACACAATTTGATAGCTCGCGAGTCGAAGTGCAAATTGTTTACGACGAACTTGCCGTGCTCGAAGAAGATGAAGGGCTAGACATAACCCGCATTACTCGCGAAGCCACCGCACATACACCCTACGCATTAAATTTAATGCGCATCTCGGTTGACGGCGAACCGATTCACGATCCGTATAAAAACATTGCCGATTTACAACGCTGCACCGACGTTGCACTTGAAGACGCAAACATTCAGTTTAAATTTGATAATTTAAAATTAGAACCGCGATTAAATATTACCGCGTGGCCAAACAGTGTACGTTATGCCGATGTCGCAGAAACCGAAGCGCAGGAAAATAAAGTGTATTTTAAAATGTACACGAACTATAGCGATTATATTGTGAAGTCTGAAATACGCATTTTTGAAGACGAACAATCCACGCGAGATAGCGCACTGGTTGTTGTGCCCATTGATGAAAAAGGTAATGCGCAATGGTTAGCCAGTTATGAAAATTTTGTTGGCCCCACTAAAAAATTAAAATATGTGTTGCGCGTTTACGACAGTAAAAATAATTTTGATGAAACCGAAGCTTTGCCGTTGTGGTTAATTAATAATTTAAAAGCCGGAACCGTTGATGAAACCGTCGACATCGAAAAAGAATTATTAGTGGGTTACGGTGAAACGCATTTACATCGTCAAAGCATTCCATTGCGCGGTGGCACAATCACGGTTAACGGTGACAAAATCCCCAAAGATCACACGGTTTGGTTAGCCGGCAGACCATTACCGGTAAATGAAAAAGGCGAGTTCGTTAACGATGAAATTTTTCGCCCCGGTTTGCACACAGTAGAAGTGGCGGTGCTCGATAAAGAAGGCAATGGCGAATTGTTTTTACGCGAAATGGAATTTAAGAAAAACGACTGGTTTTATATCGGCATCGCAGATATTACATTTGCGAAAGACGATACCCGAGGCCCTGCAAATATTGTGACGCAAGACGCCACGCATTATCAAAACGAATTAAATACCGATGGTCGATTAGCTTTTTATACCGATGGAAAGTTTGATTCAGGCTGGCAGTTAACCGCAAGTGCCGATACACGTGAAGGGCCGATCAATGAAATCTTTAGTAACTTTATGGAAAAAACACCGGACGCATTATTTAGACGATTAGACCCAGATTATTTTTATCCCACCTTTGGTGACGACAGCACGGTGGTTGAAAACGCACCCACCTCGGGTAAGTTTTTTGTAAAAACACAACGTCAATCAGATTACGCTTTATGGGGTAATTTTATTGCCGAATATGTGGACACGGATTTAGCTCATATTGATCGAGGTTTGTACGGTGCGAAAGGTCATTTCGAAAGTAACGCGACAACTTCCTTTGGTGAAAAATCCGTTGTAATTGATGGTTTCGCAGCAGAGCCTGGAACCATTAGTGGCCGAGATGAATTTAGAGGCACGGGTGGTTCGTTATATTTCTTAGGTCGTTTAGATGTGCTTGCCGGCTCTGATCGTTTACGCATTGAAGTGCGCGATAAAGATTCTGGAATCGTCATGGGCGTTAAACAATTAATACCCGCATTAGATTACGATATTGATTATATTCAAGGCCGTGTTTTATTAAACAAACCGTTGTCGTCGATTGCAAAAGATAATTTAATTGTTGATAACGGATCACTTAGTGGCAACCCGGTTTATTTAGTCGCGCGTTACGAATACACGCCAGGCTTTCAAAACTTAAACGATATTGCGATAGGCGGGCGTGCACATTACTGGTTAAATGACAGTGTAAAAATTGGTGCAACCGCAAGCTCGCAAGAAGAAGAAAATAGTCAAAGTAAGCTAACCGCGATAGATGTGACGATTCGTAAAAATGCCGGAACCTGGGTAAAAATAGAAGCCGCACAAACGCAGGGCGCAGGCAGTGGTTCATTAAATTCAAATGACGGTGGTTTTAATTTTAATCCGTTATCGCCCAGCTTAAATGAAAACAATAAAGCCGGTGCTTATCGTGTTGATTCAAATGTTAGATTAACCGATGTGATAGATGGCGCGAGAGGCAACGCGACACTTTATTTACAAAATCGTGAAGCGGGTTATTCTGCGCCAGGGCAATTAACCACAAATGATATTCAACAATTTGGTGGCACATTAAATATGCCGGTCACCGAAAAAATTGGTGTTAATGTAAAAGCCGATGTGCGTGATCAAACACAATCATTAAAAACGCAAAATATAGATGTGAATGCGAATTACCGAGTTAATGAAAACTGGACATTAAGCAGTGGCATTCGACTCGACACGCGCGAAGATAATTCAAGCAGTGTAGTGGCTACGCAAAAGCAGGGTGATCGAACCGATATTGCCGTTGATGCGACTTATAACTCGTTAGAAAACTGGACAACGTTCGGTTATGCGCAAGGCACAGCAAACACCACGGGAAATCGTCGGGCAAATAATCGTGTGGGTGTCGGTGCAAGCCTGCGCTTAACTGATCGATTTAATATCGATGGTGAAATTTCTGGCGGCGACACCGGAACCGGCGCGCGTATTGGCACTGATTATTTAGTGAGTGATCGCTCGAATATTTATTTAAGTTACGCGTTAGATAATGAGCGCACCGACAATGGCGTGCGCGCACGAAAAGGTAATATGGCGCTGGGCTTTCGCACACGTTACAGTGACACAACCAGTATTTATGGCGAAGAACGTTACTCGCACGGTGATGTTCCCACGGGTTTAACACATGCTTTCGGGGTGGATGTTGCGCCGAATGATAGCTGGAATTTTGGTGCAAATGTTGAAGCAGGCACATTAGAAGATCAACGAACTGCAGCACAAACCGAGCGTTTAGCTTTAGGTTTTATTGTGGGTTATGAGCACAAAGCAGTGAAATATACTGGCTCAGTTGAATACAGAAACGATACATTACAAAGCACAGATTTAAGTGAAACAGAACGCCAGGTTTGGTTGTTTAAAAATGCATTCCGTTATCAGTTAGATTTGGATTGGCGTTTTATTGGCAAGTTAAATTACTCGGACAGCCAAAGCTCGGCAGGCGATATTTATGACGGTGAATTTAGAGAATATATCATTGGTTACGGCTATCGCCCAATACGCAATGATCGTTGGAATACATTATTTAAATACACTTATTTCTTTAATGTGCCATCTTCAAGTCAACAAACTGGAAACGGCACGCCAATAGATTTTTTACAGAAAACAAATATTTTATCAGTTGATACCATTTATGATTTCAATCGTCGTTGGAGTTTTGGTGTAAAGTACGCTTATCGTTTAGGGCAGGTTGCACAGGATCGCACCAACCCCGAATTTTTTGATAGTCGCGCCAGCCTTTACGTGATAAGAGCCGACTGGCATTTTGTACACCGTTGGGATGCGCTAATAGAATTTCGCGTGTTAGATTTACCCGATGCACAAGATACACGCTCAGGTTCGTTGCTGGGTTTATATCGCCATGTTGGGAAAAATATTAAAATTGGTGTAGGCTATAACTTCACTGATTTTTCAGATGATTTAACCGATCTTGATTTTAACAGCCAGGGCGTTTTCGTTAACTTAATTGCTAAAATATAATCATTTTGTAGTTGTTTAAAAGTGTGAATAAAAAAATGAAAATACGAAATTCAATCATACAAACGGCATTAATATTAGCGTTGTTTGTTTCAACAAAAACACATGCCGAAAGTTTTTTTAATAATACCATTATGGGCATAGCTATTATTAATCAAAGTGTCGATATAGAAGTAAGCGGTGTTGGGCAGTCTGTAACAACGTCAGAAAGCGGCACGGGTTTGGGTGTTTATTTAGATAAATATTATAAAGGTAAATACCGTTTTAATGGCACGCTAAGTTATATTCCTTATGATAGATTTGATATCGCACAATTGATGGTTTCGGCTGATTATTTAATGCCGTTTAATGAGCAAATTAGTTTTTTTGCAGGGCTTGCCGCAGGCAGTGCATTACAAAAATATTCGGATGCAGGTGTCGGTGATTCGGCGCTGGGTTTGGTTTATGGTGCGCAATTAGGTGGCATTATCTATATCAATAAAAACATTATGTTAGAGTCCGGCTATCGTTTTCGCCCAGCTAATATAGAAACACAAATCGAAGTTACATCACAAACATCAACAATAAACGATATGAGTGAATTGTATTTTAGTATTCTGTTAATGTTTTAAAATTATTAGCTGAACGCTTAAAAATCTGTTGATAACGTATGAGTTGTTTATTAAAGGTTAGGGTGTTTATATTAATTTCAATCCTGTTTTATTATATTGCGCTTATTCGCGTTTTCTTTTTTCTTTAATAAATCTTCAATGGCCTTAGAAACCGCAACAAAACCAAACGTAGCGGTAACCTGTGTTGCAGAGCCAAAGCCCAAAGCGCAATCCAGATGTACACCTTTAATACCTGGCTTTGCAAAACCTACACTGCCATCGTCTTTTTGGTATTGTTGTTGCTGCGTTGAATAAACACATTTAATTCCAAAAGAACGTTTTGGGTTTTTAGTGTAATTATATTGGTGGCGTAATTGCGAACGCACTTTAGCCGCCAATGGATCATTCCAGGTTTTAGCCAAATCGCTTACGTTTATTTTTGTCGGATCGGTTAAACCACCTGCACCGCCCGTGGTAATAATTTTTATTTTATTGCGTTTGCAATAATAAATAATGGCGCATTTAAATTTAATACTATCAATTGCGTCAATAACGTAATCATAATTATGTTGTAAATATTTTTCGCAATTGGTTTCGGTAATAAAGTCATCAATAATATTAACTTTACAATCAGGATTAATTTGTTGAATACGCTCTGCCATTACCTCGACTTTTGATTGTTCAGTGGTATCACTTAAAGCATGAATTTGGCGATTGATATTACTGCTGGCAATATCGTCGTGATCAATCAGTGTGATTTCGCCAATGCCGGTTCGCGCCAGCGCTTCTGCTGCCCATGAGCCAACACCGCCAATGCCGATTACACAAAAGTGTGAATGGCGAAGTAGCTCATAAGCTTGTTGTCCGTAGAGACGAGCAATGCCGCCAAATCGATTTTCGTAGTCACTCATGATAAATATTTATTATTAAGCAGATTTTCAGTATAAAGCTTTTCGGGCTTTTTTTCTTAAAACAGTTGTAGATGTGAATGCATTCGCAAAAAAAACGCTCTAAACCATTTTTTCGCACCTACAATTTTAAAGGGTATTCGTTTAAACAAACTTGTTAATATACAATATCATTGTCGTTCCGTTAACTTTATAATCTAGTGACTTTGAAAGGCAGATAGACACTGGATACCTGCCTTCGCAGGTATGGCTATGACGAAAGTGTTTCGTGCAAAGCTCTCAACGAATAAAAAGATATTAATACAATGACGAATAATTACATTTTTGATGCAACGCCAGAAAACTTTAATGAGCTGGTTA
>UOFH01000166.1_pt1 | contig 12191 bp, 12 predicted proteins | sample 1988451 | NCBI WGS metagenome assembly UOFH01 (sample SAMEA4712194, study PRJEB27164) | hydrothermal vent metagenome | biome: marine basaltic hydrothermal vent biome; feature: marine hydrothermal vent; material: mineral | place: Pacific Ocean | collected 2011-06-14/2011-07-23 | depth 1689 m | reverse complement strand
GCGCACGCATTGGCAGAACTTAAACACCCTGTTTAGCTACCCACCGGATATTCGAAAAGCGATATACACAACCAATGCCATCGAATCGTTGAACAGTGTTGTGCGAAAAGCGACGAAGAAAAGAAAACTGTTTCCCAGCGATAACTCGGCAAAAAAGGTGGTGTATTTAGCGATTCAACAAGCCTCCAAAAAATGGAGTATGCCCATTAGAAATTGGAAAGCGGCACTGAATCGGTTTATGATTGCGTTTGAAGAACGATTAACTGACTACATTTAAAAATGGCAGTTACACAGAATTATTTACACCGTCGAAACGGGACTTTAGTCCCGCCTATGACGGGGCTAAAGCCCATCTCCAAAATACGTTAGGTGATAAAATAGCTTAACTTACTGACACCAATGCTATGATTATCAAGCGCATTTGAGTAACTTACCTTTGCCTTGCTCTGACCCTATAGCCCCGAGCCTATATCAGTGACCTAAGGTCTGCAAGGTCGCTGGATTCTCGATACAAACATTACTGCATGCCATTATTTTTACCGTATTTCGTATCCAAATCTGATCGATAGAATGCCGACATCTGCTCAATCATTGATGATGGCGCTGATGGATTATGATCTACAAAAATGGTATGTCCCTCAGTACCATTTTCTGCAATATATTTTAGTGTTTCTGTGTACATAAAGAACAATAAATAATTTGGATTAACACCGGCAGTTTGTAAACTTTTAACCGCTATGTTTATTCCCTTTGAAACTTCAACTCTAAAATCAGAAAGACCCTGGCCACGTAACTTCCATGCTGTACGCTCAGCTTCAGCTTCAATTCGAACAAACTCACCATTGGCCTCTGCTTCTTTAGTTTTTCTAATCAATAAGGCCTGACCTTCATGCTCTGCCGCTTCACGCTCATTAATTGCAGCTACAACACGTGCCATTGATGTTGTAACTACATGATCAAATTGTAGGTTATGGTAACGTAAATCCTCTAGACCGTAACCCCACTCATTAATTTTTTCATCGATTCTTGCTTTAATTATTACTACGACTTCCTGCGACAAACCTATCATATCGGCCTGTTTTTTTGTTGCCACATATGAACGTGTTTCATCTTCAAGTAAACGCCGTAAAGAAATTTCAAATTCCTTTTCACTAGCAAAAGTATAAACCGCACGTTTGATGGTATCGACATCTTTACTTAGCACGGAATATAGCACCGTACAATCCAGGTGTACATTTGCCTGATCCAGAGTTATAGCCTGAAATTTCAATTCAATGGCACGATTTTGCAAAGACAACACATGTACATTTTTCCATAACGCCACAAAGTTAAGCCCTGGCTGTATTATTCCACAATACCTTCCAAATGAAGTCAGTACTCCAACATTAGACTCTGGAATACTAGAAACTGTTAATAATAAAAGAATTAAACTAATACCAATTATAAATACTAAAAAATACTCCATTTTCATCTCCTGAAAATATAAATTAATATAACAAATAAAGATTAATAAAATAATATGAAGCAGACGAGTTAAAACATAAATTTTATCTGTTTTATTACATCAACACATGGCTGCATATATGCTCACTATATTGCTCTCAACAGATGCTATATAACAATACAAGCGTGCTAACATGTCTGTTTTTCGTGCTAAGTTGTTTGTTTGATACTTATTAATTTCTGTTAAGATTAATAACACTCAGGACGTTAGAAAAAATCATAGAAAGTAAAAGGAGTACTTTATGAGACAGATAAAATGATTGTTAACTGGTTTGATTATGTCACGCTCCTATTACAAGGTAGCAGTGTAGTGATAACTGCCGGAGTTCTTCTCTTTGGCATACCCGTATTACGTGAACAATTGCTCTCTCATAAAACATTTCATCCCAAACAGCTGATAATCATTTTTTTATTTGGTCTATTAGCTATTTATGGAACACATGCTGGTAAAGTTATATCAATAGGTGGCAACCTAGAGCCTGTAGTCTGGTCACTTACATTGCAACCCGATCAAGCAGTGATTAATTTTCGCGATATGATTGTAGTCACTGCCGGACTAATTTCAGGCCCCTGGGTCGGCCTTATTGTTGGCTCTATTGCAGGGCTTGAACGATATTCTCTAGGTGGTTTTACAGCGTTGCCCTGTGCAATTATGAGCATTATCAGCGGCTTACTAGCTGGCCTATTCCGGCGATACTCTGCAAATATGATTCCACCATATAAAGCCGCTATGATTGGTGCGACTGCTATTTTTTTTCAAATGCTTCTTATTTTACTTTTAGCAAACCCCATTTCTGATGCGATTTCACTGGTTAAGCATACGGGAGTACCTATGTTAATCACCACCGCAATTGGCTGCTACGCTTTTCAGCAGGTCATGCATGGTCTGAATAAAATACGCCTACAACTGGAAACAAGGGAAACAAAAATACGAGCTCAGCGAGCTGAAATTCGGGCATTAAATGCAAAAATTGAACCTCATTTTATAATGAACACTTTAAACTCAATTAAAACTTTAATTCGCGTTGATCAGGATAAGGCTCGGCATTATGTTTGTTTGCTTGGCGATTTTTTGCATGAAACTAGAGACTATGCAACTCAGGATACTATTACTATTGAAACCGAACTAAAGCACGTTCAAAAATATATCGATTTTCAATTACTTCGATTTCCTACAACAATAAATTATCATGTACATGTCAACCCAACTAGTTTAGTTGAGTTTAATCTGCCACCACGTTCAATTTTAACATTAATAGAAAATTCCTTAATGCATGGATTTAAGGAAAAAAAACAAATTAAAGAAATTAACATACATATTTATTTAAAAAATAAAAAACTTGTTATTTCAGTTGAAGATAATGGAATAGGTATTACAAATAAAAAAATAAAAGATCTGGGCAACAAACCCACAAAATCAAACCATGAGCATGGTGGTCTTGGGTTGTATGATTTGAAAAATACACTACGAAAACATTATGGAAGTGAAAGCAACTTGAGTTTAAGTTGCTTAACTGACACTAAAAAAACGATTGTGAAACTTATCATACCTGTACATATCAACGCATAGGCAACTTAGAAATGATAGTCACACTCATTGCAGATGATGAACCTTTATGCCTAAACGAAGTAAGGTACTTATTATCTAAACACAAAGATGTAGACGTTGCATTCGAATCGGACAACCTTCAAGGTACCTTACAACTTATAAAAGAGAATGCAATAGATCTGGTTTTTCTTGATATAGAAATGGATCATGAAAGAGCAGGGATAACAATTGCACAGGCGATATCCCACCTTAACAACCCGCCTCAAATAATATTTATTACTGCCCACTCACAACACGCGCTTAAGGCTTTTGAATTTCAAGCTTTACATTATTTACTAAAACCTATATCTGATAACAAGCTTGATGAAGCACTAGATCGCGCTCGTGATATTTTATCCCGCCATAAAATAAATGAAAAAAATAAGAGCAATATGCATGAAGAAAAAATAGTTATAAAGTACAGATCAAAAGACAATTATGGGCAAGTTACTCGGCCTACAATATATCTGAATACTAATGATATTCTCTACATACATAAAGATAAGCTTAGTAATACCGCTAAGGTGTACACAGTGGATGGAGGTGTTTACGAAGGTGTGCGAAAAACATTACAGATTTTTGAAGCACAATTTAAACATAATAATTTTTTCCGTATTCATACAAGCTATCTTGTGAATTTAGAGTATGTGCTGAAAAATAAACCCGGAAATTCTGGTTACGAAAAAAAAACAATAACACTTAAATACTCTGCAGTTGAATTGCCTGTAAGTAAATTAAAATTAACAGCCTTAAAATCAGCTCTTAAATATCAATACTAAAAACCATCGCATACATAGCAACTAGGTCGGGCCAAGTTAAAGTAAGAAATAGATGCATTGCTCTTTCAATAAGATTACAATTAGTTCTTAATAGTATTCATTTCATATGCAAAAAATATTTTAAAAAACGGTAACGTTAAAGCGGTTATTTGACTTTAGTGATGAGGATTCTAAATAATAAAGCCATCTATTTAAAAAGTACTCTTCAAATTCAATCTACCACTTAAACTTGTTCTGGCAACCTTGTTAAATCTCCCAACACTCGCGGTGGTTTTACTGAAATGATGTGACATTGCCAATGCCCCTGTGTCCCCCTGTGTGAGGATTATGAGCAATTTGGACTGTTTCAGACTCATTTCATGTTGGAAACACGCCTCGCGTTCAGACTCAGTTCATATTGGACAAGGCTAAAACTGGACGCGAGACAAATAAAATGGCAGGCTCATAAAAACGTTAGAGGATTATTTATGGACACAGGTACAATTGTTTTTTTAGTGATTATCGTGGCGCTGGTATTTTATATCGTCGCAATTTATAACCAGCTCGTGGCGCTGCGCAATCGCTATAAAAATGCGTTTGCACAAATCGAAGTGCAGCTTAAACGGCGCTATGATTTAATTCCCAATTTAATTGAAGTCGCCAAAGGTTATCTCAAACACGAACGGGAAACCTTAGAGGCGGTTATTGCTGCGCGAAACAGTGCGGCGGGTAATTTAAAATCGGCGGCGGCTGATCCATCTAATCCGCAGGCGATTCGTGATTTGATTAGCTCTGAAGGCGCATTAAACGGTGCCATGGGGCAACTGAATATTGTGATGGAGGCGTACCCCGATTTAAAAGCCAATACCAATATGATGCAACTCAATGAAGAGTTATCGAGCACTGAAAATAAAGTGGCCTTCGCGCGTCAGGCGTTTAACGATCAGGTTATGGCATATAACACTTACAAGCAGTCTTTCCCGCAAGTGGCGCTGGCCGCCAGTTTTGGTCATGCGCAAGATGCCAGTTTGCTGGAGTTTGAAGACAGCGAGCAAATTCAGGCTGCGCCAAAAGTTTCATTTTAGGGTTTTGTCTTAATGGATTTTTTTCAATCTCAAGATCACGCGCGTAAACAAACGGGTCGGCTAGTGGTGCTTTTTTTATTGGCCGTCGCCAGTTTGGTGGTGTTAACCAATTTATTGTTTATGTTTGTTTTCGGTTTTGCCGAAGCACAAACGGGCGGTGCAGATGGCATTGCGCTGCAACTCGATTGGCAAATGTTTTTTGCGATTGGTGCGGTGGTCTTGTCGGTGGTGGTGCTGGCCAGCCTTTATAAAATGAGTGCGTTAAGTCGTGGTGGCGAGGCGGTGGCCGAAATGCTCGGTGGTGCGCGCATTAGCGCCGACGGAAATGATTTAGACGAACAGAAAATTCTCAATGTAGTGGAAGAAATGGCCATTGCTTCGGGCACGCCTGTGCCGCCGGTTTTTCTAATCGATGAACAGGGCATTAACGCTTTTGCTGCAGGCTACAGCCCCGCAGATGCCGTTATTGGTGTTACCCGCGGCTGCATCCAACAGCTTAATCGCAACGAATTGCAGGGCGTGATTGCGCACGAATTCAGCCATATTTTAAATGGCGACATGCGTTTGAATATTCGTTTAATCGGTGTGCTTCACGGCATTTTAATTATTGGCTTAATCGGCTATTTCATATTGCGCCCAGCGGGCTACGGGTATCACAGCCATCGCTCAAGAGGAAAAAACCAGGGCGGCATCATGGCATTGGCAATTGGTATGATTGTTATTGGTTATGCGGGCACGTTTTTTGGTAACTGGATTAAAGCTGCTGTGAGTCGTCAGCGTGAATATTTGGCCGATGCCTCGGCGGTGCAATTTACGCGTAATAATATGGGGATTGCTAATGCCTTAAAACGCATCGGTTTAAATGCGGCGGGTTCGAATATCGAAAACCCGGCGGGGGCAGAAATTAGCCATGCCTTTTTTGCGCAGGGCATCAGCGGTTTCTTTTCATCAATGTTTGCAACTCATCCACCGTTGGATAAACGAATCAAAAAACTGGACTCCAGTTGGGATGGAAACTATAACCTGGCAGAGTCTGAAAGAAAATTTTCCGAAAAAAATGTTGATGCATCTTCGCAAAAAGATACGTCGAGCAAAGCGCAGTCCACTGAAAAATTTACCAGCAGTGTTGCCGCCGGTATTTTATTAAATCGGGTAGGGCAGCCAGATGCAAACTCACTGAAGCAAGCGCAGTCGTTGTTGCAAAATATTCCTGCCAAGTTGCGCAGTGAAATCACACAAGCCTACGGCGCACGTGCGGTGATTTATTTATTGTTATTAAATAAAGAGGCAGATATTCGTCAGGCGCAGTTAGATTATTTACAAACCGAATCTGACGATGGTGTGAGTGAGGCGTTAGTGAAATTAACGCAGGCGGTAAAACAGATTAACAATGAACATCGCCTGCCATTAATAGATATGGCGATGCCCGCTTTGCGCCAACTCTCTTTGCCACAATATGAGCGTTTTAAAAAGAATATTTCTCACTTAATTGAAATCGATAAAAAAGTCAGTTTGTTTGAGTGGTCGTTACAAAAAATAATCACCCATAATTTGCAGGCCGTATTTAACAAAGCTACGCCGCAACGCGCAAAATACAATTCACTGCAGCCATTAGCTAATGAATGCAGTTTATTACTGTCGATGTTGATTTATGTTGGCAAAGAAAAAAGTTTTGATAAAAACAAAGTCATGGAAGAAGCCAAACAGGCATTAAAAAATGTTGATGTAAAATTATTGCCGGTAACAGAAATTGGTTTACCCGCGTTAAATAAAGCCTTAGACAAACTCAATTTAGTCAAACCACTAGTTAAACCCGCTTTATTAAAAGCTTGTGTGATTTGTATTACGGGTGATCAATACTTTTCTGCTACCGAGGCTGAATTGTTTCGCGCTATTGCCAGTGTGTTAGATTGTCCTATGCCGCCAGTTCGAGTGTAATAAAATGACTTTAAAGTAGGTGCGAATTCATTCGCACGAATAATCATAAAAATTAATACGTGCTTATCTTTGATTTAAAATAATTCACACACCTTCGATTAAATTAATATTCTTATTTAATTCGTGCTGTAAAAAATCTTTAAAAATTCTAACTCGCGCCGTTGTGCGTAAATCAACATGTGAAAGAATCCATAAACCCCAGCCAGGCTCAATATATTTTGCAGGTATGCGAATGAGCTTTGGGTCAGAGTCACATAAAGCGCAGGGCATTTGTGCGATGCCAAGGCCTTGCTTCGTCATTTGATGCATTATGCCAAGTTCAGTGGTTCTGTAAATACGTGGAGTCGATGGAAAGCTTTTTTCAATCCACGAAGGTCTTGTGTGGCTATCACCTATCCATGTAATGCAAGGTGCAGAAAAGTTATTATTTATTATTTTTTTAAATAATTTTTTATTTGCATAAATTGCAAATGCCAAAGTGGCAATCCGTTTACCAACTAAATTTTCAGGAGGCTTATCCGTTGCGCGTAATGCAATATCTGCATCCCGCGTACTTAAATTTAATTCGTTGCGGGTTGCTAAAATTTCTAAATCTACTTCAGGATATTTTTTTATAAATAATTCAATAGCTGGCATCACTAATTGTTGAGTGCAAATATCACCGACGGTTAAGCGTAATCTGCCATTTAGCTCCTGACTTTCTGCCAATGCAAATCTTTCAATTGTATTCGCTTCTTCCTTCATCTGTTCGGCGGTTGCTATTAAGCGTTCACCCACCGCAGTAATTAACCAGCCGTTCACTGAGCGATCGAATAGCTTATTGCCTAACTGTTCTTCCAGTGCATTGATACGACGTGAAACGGTCGTTTGATTAACGCCGAGTTGCTGTGATGCTTTGAGTACGGATCCCGCATGAACTACGTGCAAAAAATGTCGAATATTGTCCCAATCTAAAGGTTGCATATTTGCACTCCATAAAAGCAATAATGAGTATGTACATGCAAATATACAACTATTAATCTATTAATCAAGTGATATAGGTAATGGAGGTAAATGATGCCGTTACATTCAAATTTAAATGCAGCTTATGAGCATAATGTGACAGAGGCTAAACAATGCGTGGGTTTTGCCAGGAATTGGTTAGAGACAAATAAAGGTGTGACGTTTTCTCAAGTTAATTATGCTTTTGAAATATGGGAATCAATTTACAGTTATAAGCGATTAATAGATGGCGTTATGCTTAAAGTTGATAACAGAATAAACGGCAGCCGATATTTTCCCGAGTTGGGTGATTTGATTATTTATCAAAAAAAATTCTTTGGCACAGGTCATGTTGCGGTTGTTAAAAGCATTAATAAAAGTACAAATTTAATTGGCGTAGTAGAACAAAATTATAAAGAACAGCATCAATCGGCAAAGCAACAACGGAAAATTAAATTTTTAATGAAAGGCGAGAGGTGCTGCTTGCAGGAGCCGCATATTCTTGGCTGGAAACATTGTAAATAAAACAGGAGAAAAATATGAATACTTTATCAAGCGAAATGTACTGGTTAACATTAAATGTTTTATTAGTCGCGATTATGGTGACACCTTATGCCATTTATCGTTTAAATAAACTCGGTGGAATTATAAAAGTATTTGAGAAGCCGTTGCCAGGAGACACGCCTTTTGATGAGGCGTGGGCGCATCGTGCATATCGTGCGCACATGAATGCATTTGAAGGTATTGCTTTATTTGCACCATTAGCAATTGCGGTGCAGGTAAGTGGTGTGGGAAATGATGTGACGGCGATGGCATGTGCGATATACTTCTGGGCGAGAGTGGTTTATGCGCCCTTATACTATTTTGATATTCCATATTTAAAAACCACTGCATGGATGATCGGTTTAATTGCGACCTTTACGCTTGGTTTTCAATTGTTACAAAATTAAAAATATTCTGTGACTTATAAATAATAATTGTACCTTTTAGAACGTGATTTTATTTTTTAGGTCGCTAGTAAAAACTATACACTTTAGTGCAAGGCTTTAGCTTTGTCTTTTGACTCTGTTTCAAATAGCCACATAAGATAAAAAAACGTCGTCATTCCCGCATGCTTGTGCGGGAATCCAGCGACTTTGCAGCACTTAAGGCCGTTGGGTTTCGGCTCAAAATCGTACGGAGATGGCAGGCGTTTTTGATTTGTACTGACTATGGACTTTCAGTCCATAGGCGTTGAGTCATTGTTGGTAATATGTGTTTTAAATATATTTAATTTTTCAATAATATGCTGTGATATTTCACTGTTATTTATTATTCCATTTTCATCAAGTTCGGTTCCGAGCAATGCAACCGTTATTGATGCGTTTTCAATTATGACTCCTGACATAGTTGAAATGACTTCTCTCAATGCTGTTTGTGCATGTGACGCCCGTGGTGATGTGTTAGCTAAAGCCACGGGTATGTAGGGGAACTCGTCACCACTGACTAACCAGTCAAGTGCGTTTTTTAATACGCCTGAAATGCCATGCGCATATTCAGGGCTGGAAATTAAAAGACCATTTGATTTTTTTAATGCTTTTTTTAAATTTGTTACAGCGCTTATGTTTTCATTTTCTCTGTCGGGATTAAATAATGGAATAGAATTCATGTCATCAAAAACCAATACTTCAATGTCATTTGGCGCGAGTTTAGCAACCGCGTTAATTAATGCGGTATTGTATGATTTTTCTCTAAGGCTCCCCGATACAGCTAAAATTCGAATGTTATTCATTTTTTTCAGGCCATCTAATGTTATATGTAATAAATTGTTAACCGATCGTTTTTATCTTAAGTTTGTAGTATAAAAAAGCTTATATTAATAATTTTAAGTATATAGGCAGATGATTACTATGTTAATATTTAAAACGCATCCTCATATATTTCAGTAACCTATTAAGCGATCAGGATAAATCGTATGGAAATGGAAAAAGAAGTTGATTTGGCCGTAAGAAAAGCCATAGCAGAAGAAGTGTCTCAATATCGAGAACATTTACAGTCGCAGTTTAAACATGTTTTGTATTTAATTGGTTTGATCATAACGGTAGGCGCAAGTTTAGGTGTTTATTTTTTCGGTAAAAGTTTTACTGAGTCTAAAGAAAAATTAGTCGAGGTGATTGATCAAAAAGTGGTTGAATACAGAATTAATGAAGACCTTAAAAAAAGAGTCAATGTTTATATGGAAACCGCAGTAGAAAGAACCGTCGATTCAGATTCTACATCTCTAAAAATAGATGGTTTGATTAATAAAAAAGCGACAGCATATATAGAAAAATCAGCAGAAAGAATTGATGAGAGACTTAAATCCACGGTGAGCGCAGAACTAGAAAAAATTGAAGGCTTAGATGTTGATGCGCTTCTCATTAAAACAGCGATGCCGGCCGGTGCGGTTATGGCATTTGCAAAATCGGAATGCCCTGTAGGTTGGGATATATTTAAAGATGCACGCGGAAGAACGATTATCGGAGCTGGAAAAGGTGATAATATTTTAGTGAAAGCCCTGTTTGAAACAGGTGGCGAAGAGAAGCATACATTAATGATAAATGAAATGCCTAAGCATCAGCATGAAACAGTGGTCGGGGCTAAAAGGCAGTTTGCTAAGTGGGGGTTGGGTACAAGAATGAAAACGATATTGGTTGAAGATTATGGTTTTTATCCAAACGGAAAAACATCTTATGCCGGTGAAAGTGAGGCGCATAATAATCTGCCTCCTTATATTGCATTGCGATATTGTGTAAAAAAATAGTTTGGTTTTAAAGTGAAAGAATCTCGGTGAGTTGTTAATCCTAAATTTTAATCAATAATAAACGCAGGGAGAAATCTATGTTATCAGAAAAAGAACTTGAAACATTAAGAAATAAATTAGCTGAATATGAAGGTGAAATACCGCATATGTATCTGGATTCTAAAGGGCTGGTAACGGTTGGTGTTGGAAATTTAATTACCAGTGTACAAGCGGCGCAAGCATTATCTTTTATAAATAAGGCAGGTGAACCGGCAACGGCAGATGAAATAAAAGCCGATTATGATTCTGTAAAGCAACAACAAGGAAACCGTATTGCATCTTTTTATAAACCGTTTACTAAATTAGTAATGACACAGGAAGGCATGGATGAATTAACCAATAAACATATCGATACATTTTATAAAGAGATTAAAAAGATATTCTCTGAATTTGATGATTTCCCATCAGCAGCGAAATTGGCGTTGTTGGATTTAATTTTTAATTTAGGCATGACAAATCTAAAAAATAAATGGCCGAATTTAAATAAAGCCGTAAACGCAAAAAACTGGACTGATGCCGCATTAGCGTCAAAGAGAAGAGCGCCTGTTTCAGATGCAAGAAATAAGTATGTAAAGGATTTGTTTGAGAAGGCTGCGTCGTTGGCTTAATCTGTCTTGCAGTTTGTAATATTTAAAAAGGGGCAGGGTATTAAAATATTTATTATATTGTTGTCAATTTTTTTCAGTAATATTGCGAATGGAAGCAAAACTGTTTACCCTGTAAAAATATATAAAGGTTTATATTTGGGCGGGTTGTTGAGCGAACCTGAAAATATCACATCTATAAATAGCGCTTTATCGGCCTTAAATAAAAATTGGTATGCAGGGATAACCGTTAGCGGTAAAGGTTTAGCAGCAGATAAAACCATTAATAATTGCCGTGAATATTTTGACGCATCGAAACAGGGTTTGAAGCCAGTTAAAGAATTTGAGCGTTCGGCATATTACGAGTTTGCCATTATGTGTGTGGCGGCGAAGAGTATTACTTCAGCAGTGCCTGCCTCAATCTCATTTTTACGTGATTTTGTTTTAAATAAAGAATCCTTAAAAAAATTACCTAAAGCATTTTCATTTAAAACTTCTGAAGCTGAATATAAAAAAATACTTGATAATAAAGAATTAATCAGTTGGCACGATGTTGGTTTCATCTCAGAAGTTAAAGATATAAAACCAGACTCAGCAGTTTTTAAAAGTGAAGGCGCACAACAAAAAATAAGCTTTATCGCAAAAGCGGATTTTAATCGTGATGGAATTGAAGATTTATTAATTTCTTCTAAAGACTCGGTGATTGGTGGAAGCTATTTATCAATTCGAATGTTTTTGATTACCAGGTTAGGGTTGGGAGAAGAATTTATTTTATTAAAAGCGTATTGATTGTTGTTGTAAAGAAAGATGAAAAGGGTATGGTTTGTTTAATAAAAAAATAATGCAGCTGCGAATTTATTCGTATAGATTTTATTGAGTAGATTATATGCGAATAAATTCTCAGCTGCATATTTAAACAGAGGTATTTATTTA
>UOFH01000306.1_pt1 | contig 12234 bp, 11 predicted proteins | sample 1988451 | NCBI WGS metagenome assembly UOFH01 (sample SAMEA4712194, study PRJEB27164) | hydrothermal vent metagenome | biome: marine basaltic hydrothermal vent biome; feature: marine hydrothermal vent; material: mineral | place: Pacific Ocean | collected 2011-06-14/2011-07-23 | depth 1689 m | reverse complement strand
CCTTCAATACGGGTTGGTCGGTGTTGGAATGATGGCCTTTGCCGTGAACAATGCGCACCAGTTTAAATGACTGTTGTTGTGCGTGATCTAAAAACGCCAGCAGCATTTTTCGTGCGTCGTCGCGTTTATAGCCGTGTAAATCTAATTGGTCTTCGGTGTTCACCTTGCCGTTGCGAATTTGTTTGAGATAGGATTTTTGAATGCCTGGACGCATAAATTCTAGAAAGTCGTCGCACTCAGGTATAAACTCGTCACTCAGTGTATCGGCAATATTTTTTTCCGTTTCGTCGGCGCGCTTTTGTATGTGAGCAGGCTGTTGCTGCAAATTGGCTTTGTTAGATGTTAGCGTGTTGACGCCTTGCATGGCTTGCTTAAAAAGTGAGTCGTCGTCATTCATGGTGGGTTCTGTGAATCTCTTTGTTTTTTATACTATTAATATAATACCGTTTGAGTGAATTTTTGTGCAAATTTTATTAAGTAATGATGATGGCTATTTAGCACCGGGGTTGAGTGTTATGGCGGCGTGTTTGTCTAAATTGGGTGAGTTGGACGTGGTTGCGCCAGATCGAAATCGCAGTGCGGCGAGTAATTCGCTCACCCTGTCGCGGCCATTAAATGTTCAGCAGGCAGATAACGGCTTTTATAAAGTGGATGGCACGCCCACTGATTGTGTGCATTTGGCGATTACCGGCATTTTAAAATCTGAGCCAGATATTGTCATCTCAGGTCCCAACGATGGCCCTAATATGGGCGATGACGTGTTGTATTCGGGCACAGTGGCTGCAGCAACCGAGGGGCGTTTTTTAGGTTTGCCGGCGATTGCGGTGTCGATGGCGAGCTTTGATCCGCAGCATTTTGAAACCGCGTGCTGGGCAATTGAAAAACTGATTGTTAAATTGCAGCAACAGCCGCTCACCGAAGATACTATCTTAAATGTGAATGTGCCGGATTTGCCGATCGAAAAAATTAACGGTTTTCAAAGCACACGTTTGGGAAATCGGCACAAATCTTCCGGCGTAATTAAACAAATTAATCCGCGCGGCGAACCGGTATTTTGGGTCGGCCCCCCTGGAGAAGAGCAGGATGCCGGTGAGGGCACCGACTTTTACGCCGTAAAACAGGGTTTTATTTCAGTTACCCCTTTGCAGATCGATTTAACACGGTATGATAGCTTGCCAAATTTAAACCGCTGGTTAGATAATATCTAACCACATAACCAGACTGAAAATTATTTGTGAATTTATCTGATCCCCGCGTGCAGGGTATAGGCATGACATCCCAGCGCACCCGTGACCGTTTAGTTGAGCGATTGCGCGGTAAAGGCATTCAAAATGAAAGAGTGCTGGATGTCATGCGTTTAATGCCGCGGCATTTATTTGTGGATGAGGCCATGAGCTCGCGCGCTTATGAAGATTCATCGCTGCCCATTGGGCACGGGCAAACGATCTCTCAGCCCTTTATTGTTGCAAAAATGACCGAGGTGCTGCTCAGTAAAGGCGTGCCCGATGCGGTGTTAGAGGTGGGCACAGGTTCAGGATATCAAGCCGCTATTTTGTCGCAACTGGTGCCCAAAGTGTATTCGGTGGAGCGCATTGTCGCACTGCAAACGCAGGCTCGTGAGCGCTACCACACGCTGGGTATCCATAATATCTCACTAAAACATTCCGATGGCTCATGGGGCTGGCCGCAACATGCGCCGTTTAAAGCCATTATTGTTACCGCCGCGCCAGAGGCGATTCCCGAAGCTTTGCTCGAACAATTAGATATTGGTGGAATGATGGTGATTCCCGTGGGCGGGCAGAGCGGCGTGCAAAAGTTATTGTTGATTACCCGTGAAGCAGATCAATTTGTAGAAGAAGAGTTGGATGCGGTTAAGTTCGTGCCTTTATTAAACGGAGCAATAAGATGATTTTTGCGAGTTTGTATAATCGCTGCATGAAGTGGGCAGAGCATCCGCACCGCGAACGTTATTTAGTGGGCGTGAGTGTTTTTGAGTCGTTTATTTTTCCGCTACCCACCGCGTTGTTAATGATTCCAATGGTGATTGCAACGCCGGATAAAGCTATTCGCTTAGCTACTATCACAACCATAATGTCAGTGTTTGGTGCAGTCATTGGCTATTTGTTAGGCTGGGGCGCAATGAGTGTAATTGAGCCATGGATTATCGACATGGGCTGGACAGAGCAATTAAACAATGCGCGTGCCGATTTTGTAACTTACGGCGTGTTGGCGGTTGGCATTGGTGCATTTACCCCTGCGCCGTTTAAAATATTTACGATCACCGCGGGCATGTTATCGATGTCATTTATTCCCTTTATCTTGGTTTCATTGGTTGGCCGAGCCGCACACTTTTACATGATTGCATTACTTATGGCCTGGGCGGGGCCTAAAATGGAACCCGTTGTGCGCAAATATATTGAGTGGCTGGGCTGGGCTGTTATTGTTTTGGCGGTTGTCGGTCTCTTAATGCATAAACACCTGTAATTTCAATTTGAAATACGTAATCCATAAAATTAGATTTTCTCTTTTTATCGTGCTGCTGGGTTTGCTATCTGCTTGCGGTGACATGCCCAAAAAGTGGGATCCGCAAAGCTACACGGTTAAAAAGGGCGATACGCTTTACTCCATTGCTTGGCGATATGAAAAAGATTATCGGCAAGTTGCAAAAATTAATGATATTCAAGCACCCTATGCAATTTATCCGGGGCAGCGCCTGCGAATGCAAGCGGCAGATAAAGATGGCACAACAAGCCTTGAAGCCAGACCGCAGGTGTTAACAGAGCCCGCTACGGGTAAAGCGATTGTGATTGAGAAGCCAGATGCGCGCCCTGTTATTTATAAAGAAAAACCGTCACATGCTACGGTGCGAAAAAACGATACTTTATATGCCATTGCGCGGCGTGAAGGTTACAGCCATCATCAGCTGGCTCGCTGGAATCATCTGCAATCACCTTATGCGTTAAAGCCTGGGCAAAAGCTGCGTTTAAGCCCGCCTGCTCATTCGTTGGGCAAAGTGGCAAGTGCGCCACCGGTAGTTATTACCGCGCCGGTAACCCAACCATTAATCAGTAACCCCATAAAAGCGACGCCGCTGGTTGCCTCATCTAGCAAAAAACCGTTGCCGGTAAAAGTGGATAATTGGTATTGGCCGGTAAAAGGCCGTGTGGTGCAAACCTATAAAGCTAATGACACGTCTCGAAAAGGCATCGGCATTACCGGTAAGTTCGGGCAGTCTGTTAAAGCGGCTGCAAGAGGCACGGTGGTTTATAGCGGGAATGGGCTGATTAATTACGGAAATCTAATTATCATTAAACACAGTCATTCGTTTTTGAGTGCTTATGCGTATAACAAATCATTGTTGGTGAAAGAGGGCGATTCGGTAAAACGGGGTCAACTGATTGCTAAAATGGGCAAACTAAATAGCAAGCCGCGTTTGCATTTTGAGATTCGCCGTAATGGAAAGCCGGTTAATCCTTTGCGTTATCTCCCTAAATCGTAGCTAAAACATCCAGCTTTAATCCCTCATACGGGTTACTTGTCAAATAAAAAAAGGCAAAAAATGACGAAATGTACAAAAAAAGTCAATTATTTCTTGTTTTATATTATGGTTTAGTCTAAAAAGGGTAGACAAGTTGGGAATATACCTAACCTGTATGACTTTTTTGTTTTAACAAGGAGCAGACTGTAAGAAAGATCTAAACCTAAATTATTATAACTTAGCTCACGTGGGGAGGGCTGAATATGACTGCAATTTGTGAAAAAAAACTACCAGAAAATTTAGAGCAGGCACAGGTAAAAGTTGAAGACGATAATCCGGAAATGTTACTGGATAACATCGTTAAAGATGATGAACTAGAATTAGATGAAAGTGTAGAAGCTGAATTAAAAGTATCAGCTAAAACAGCCGAAGAAAAAAAGAGTTATAAGGCTGGAAGTGTCAATAGAAAGGAAATGGATGCAACCCGTTTGTATCTACGTGAAATTGAATTCTCTGCATTACTCACCGCAAAAGAAGAAGTTTACTACTCTAGACTGTCTCGCAAAGGCGTTGGCTCAGCGCGCAAAAAAATGATCGAATGCAACCTTCGTTTGGTTGTAAAAATAGCCCGTCGTTACATGAATCGAGGTCTGGCTTTATTAGATCTTATTGAAGAAGGTAATTTAGGCTTAATTCGAGCAGTAGAAAAATTTGATCCTGAAAAAGGCTTTCGCTTTTCAACCTATGCCACCTGGTGGATACGTCAAACCATCGAACGCGCATTAATGAATCAAACCCGCACCATACGCCTCCCCATACATGTTATTAAAGAGTTGAATGTTTATTTACGTGCTTCTCGTAAGTTGGAGCAAACATTTGAACACGAGCCAACCGCTGATGAAATAGCGAAACTGGTCGATAGGCCTGTTGCTAACGTCGAAAAAATGTTGGGGCTGCGTGATCGTGTTACTTCGGTTGATGTGCCGGTAGGTAAAGAAAATGATCGACCACTGCTGGAAATTATTCCTGATCAGGTGAATCCAGAACCATCTACAATTTTACAAAATGAAGATGTAATGGCTAACCTTGAAATGTGGTTAAACCAACTAGATGAAAAGCAACGCCAGGTTGTGGTGCGTCGTTTTGGTTTGCACGGTTATGAGCGCACAACACTGGAAGAAGTGGGACGTGAATTAGGGGTTACACGTGAACGTGTACGTCAAATTCAAATGGACGCTTTACGTCATCTGCGTAAAATTCTGGAAAGCCATGGTTTTTCTGAAGAGTTGCTGCTTAATGATTAGCTGCATCACGTTGTAAGTATTGTAATCTGTTAAAGAGGGGGGCTTGTCCCCCCCTTTTTTTATATGTGTTAAAAGTGATATAAAAATTATAATAGCTCTTTAAAGGACGACATGAACACCTTTTACTTTGTTGATTCTAATATATCCAAAGTTGCATCAAAATCATTTATTCTTCTATGCACTATTTTCTTTAGCTGCACCGCTTTTTCTCAACATACCATTGTGCTTAATACGGCATTTGGTCCGCCGAGTAGTAATGAATCCCAAACAGGTTTTGCTGATCAAGTCGTGGGTGAAGCATTTCGACGAATTGGTTATAAATTAGAAACGGTTAGAATGCCAGCAGAAAGAGCGTTAATTAATGCTGATCGTGGTATTGATGATGGTGAGTTGGCACGTGTAGGTGGATTACAAAAAAAATATTCAAATCTTATTCAAGTGCCAGAAAGCTATATGTCTATTGATATGGTTTTGTTCTCTAAAAACCATCCCTCGTTTATTGTGAACGGATGGGGTAGTATGAAATCGCATAGTCTGGCGATTATTTCTGGTTGGAAAATCATGGAGAAAAACTTTTCTAAATTAGGAAATCAAGTTGAAATCATAAAAACAGATAATGCACAACAATCGTTTACTTTGTTGAGAAAAGATCGAGTAGATTTTGTTGCGTATTCTAACTGGTCTGGTTTGGCTTATTTAAAGGCGAATAATGTTACCGATATTAAGCTTCTTGAACCACCGTTGGCTAGCCCAAAATTTTATGTTTATTTACATAAAAAACATAAAAAGATAGTCCCTAAACTTTCAGCAGAATTGAAAAAAATGAAAGAAGACGGAACAATTAATTTGTTATTTGATGAAATATTAAAGCCCCTTAAATTGCATTAATTAATAATTATGAAAAAAGAAAATCGTAATAAATCATCCATTGCCCGCCGGTTTATATTCTATATTGTATTGTTTAGCTCGTTTGTTACTTTAGTTATTACCGCTTTTCAGCTTTATCGTGATTATAAAATTGATTTGAATCTTATACACGAAGAGCTTGAACAAATAGAAAGCGTGCACTTAGATAGTTTGAGTGCGGCGCTATGGACATCAAATTCCAAGTTGCTGCAAACAAGCATAGAAGGGATTTTAAAAATAAGGGACATACAATATATAGAAATACGCGATGAGCAAAAATTATGGAATAAAGCGGGCGAAATAATTGGCGATAATAATATTGAACGAATATACCCCATGACTTATCGGCACAGAGGTAAAGATATTGATATTGGTCAGTTAATAGTGAATGTGAGTTTGAATGGGGTTTATCAAAGACTGTACGATACAATATGGGTAGTGTTAGTTTCAAATGCAGTAAAAACATTTCTGGTTGTTCTGTTTATTTATTTTTTATTTTACAATTTAATCGCACGGCATCTTTTTGCCATTTCCGATTTTTCAGAAAAACAGCATCCATTATCAGATAATAAGCCATTGATGCTAGAGAGAAATGATAAATATAACGATGAGTTCGATGTGGTTGTTCGATCTATTAATGAAATGCACACCAGATTGCATGAAAAAATACATGAGATAGATCAGCAAAAAAAATATCTGTCACAAACGCTCGACAGTATTGGTGATGCGGTTATCACAACCGATGATAGGGGAAAGGTAACACGCTTAAATCCAGTAGCAGAAGAGCTAACAGGGTGGACGAATAAAGAAGCGGAAGGCCAATCGGTAAGCGTTATTTTTTCTATTGTAAATGCATCTACGGGTGAGGCTATTGCGAACCCAGTTGAAAAGGTTTTAGCAACCGGTGAAATCGTTTATTTAAGTAATCACACTACACTAATTTCAAAGGGCGGGCAGAAATTTCATATTGCGGATTCCGCTGCACCTATAAGAGATGATGAAAAAATATTAGGCATGGTGCTGGTTTTTAATGATGTAACAGAACAATATAAAATTCGTGAAGCGTTAAAAGAAAGTGAAAAAAAATTACGTCTTATTTATACGCAAGTGCCAGGAATTGTTTATCAGTTTAAAATTGATGCACAAGGTAATCGCTCGTTTCCTTATGTTAGCCCCGCAGTAGAACAGCATATTGGTGTGCCGGCAGATGAGTTAATGAAAGATGCCGAAAAATGGTTTGAATTAACCCACCCAGATGACAGTGCCGAACTTGAGCGGTCTATTGTTGAATCAATGAAAAATTTAAGTGTGTGGGAATGGGAAGGTCGCTTTATAAAAAATAACGGAGAAGTGGTTTGGTTGAACGGCATATCAACACCAGAAAGAACGGATGATGGCAGTACACTATGGCATGGCGTTATTGTGAATGTAACGGAGCGTGTGCAAGCAGATGAAACGATAAGGCGAACACAAAAAATGGATGCCTTAGGGAAATTAACCGGCGGCATTGCGCATGATTACAATAACATGCTGGGTGTTGTTATGGGTTACGCTGATATTTTAAAAGACCAGCTTGATGATAAGCCCGTATTACAACAGTACGCAGAAAAAATAGGTCATGCGGGTGAGCGTGGTGCAAAATTAACAAAAAAATTATTGTCTTTTTCTAAAAACAAAACCACCGATGCAGAAAGTTTAAATATTAATACAGCGCTTAAATATGAACAACACATGTTGGAAAAAACATTAACCTCGCGCATTAAATTAGAGCTTAAACTGAGTGAAGAATTGTGGCCAGTTAATCTTGATGAAAGTGAATTTGAAGATGCGCTTTTAAATATATGTATCAATGCAATGCACGCAATAAAAGGTAATGGTAAATTAATTCTTGAAACTTGCAATGCGCAAGTAAACGAAGTGGAAGCTAGAGTGCTTGAGTTAACGGCTGGAGATTACGTCAAATTTAGTTTGCGTGACACCGGTAAAGGCATGAGTGAAGAGATAAAAGAAAAAATATTTGATCCTTTTTATTCAACAAAAGGCGAGAAGGGAACTGGGTTGGGGTTAAGTCAGGTTTATGGTTTTGTTTCGCGCTCAGGCGGCGCAATTAAAGTTGAGTCTGTGATTGATAAAGGAACAGAGTTTGTATTGTTTTTTCCACGATACTTAGATGAAAATACAAAAATAGAATCATCTACAACTGAAATCAAAAAAGAAACAAATGGTAAAGAAACTATTTTAGTAGTGGATGATGAAGTCGATTTACTGGCTTTAACCTGCGAGATTTTAATTCAGCATAATTATAGAGTGTTTCATGCAGATAACGCAAAATATGCCCTGGAAATTTTGCAACAGGAAAAAATAGATTTATTACTTTCCGATATTATTATGCCGGATATGGATGGTTATACATTGGCATCAATTGTGACAGAAAAGTATCCACATGTGAAAATTCAGTTAGCCAGTGGTTTTCCGGGAGAGCATGATGTAGAAAACGTGGATGCGACTTTATCGAAAAATATATTACACAAGCCTTATAACTCTAGTGCATTATTGGCTTGTGTTCAGGATTTATTATCGCGTGAAGGTTAAGCTTTATAAGAAGTGATTTAAGCAGGGATACATTAAAAATAAATTTTTATAATCAATGTCGAAAACAAAATAATTTTTCAACACTATAAAATAATCCCCGCAATCACCATGCGATCTTCAGAAACCAGAACATTATAAGTTCGACAGGCCGCTACAGAATCCATAAACTCAACGCCAATACCCTGTTCAATTGCCGGCGCATAACTTGCTGGATGTGGAAAGATCAAAGACTTGCCCGTGCCAATTAAAATAACTTCGGGTTTGTGTTGTATGAGTTCGTGCCAGTTTTCGTGCGTGATGTCATTTATGTGATTTATTTTCCAGTCATCAATAAGCAAGTTGTTGCCCACAATAAGGCTGCGGGTGTATGACTTATTATTTACATCAATCGAGGTGTCATCAAATGAGCGGATGACATTCGTGCCAATGGCGTAATCTTCGCTGAATTTCATTTTTTTACCTGTAAACTAAAGCCGTAAATTATACCATTGTCGCGCTGAGCAGAAGACTTCACGGCACATATTTATTATGATTGTGGAATCTAAAAGCATTTCCCTATATTATCCACTGCAATTAAAAATATTAAAGTCAGCGTGATCTGGCAGCGGAGTAAAATACATGCAACCCGTCAAAATTGGTTTAATGGGCTTAGGCACAGTCGGTGGCGGTACGGCCACGGTATTAATGAGAAACTGTGAAGAAATTTCGCGTCGAGTTGGGCGCAAGCTAGAAGTGGTACATGCCGCAGCAAAAGATATCGCCGATCAAACGATTTTAGATGGTGCAAAAGTAACGCTGTCAGAAGATGCCAGTGCCGTGGTAAACGACCCCAATGTCGATATTGTGGTTGAATTAATTGGCGGATACTCACCGGCTAAAGAGCTGGTGTTGCAAGCCATTGCCAATGGTAAACATGTCGTTACCGCAAACAAAGCACTTATTGCCATGCACGGTGCAGAAATTTTTAAGGCTGCCGAAGCGCAGGGCGTGATTGTTGCCTATGAAGCCGCGGTTGCTGGTGGCATTCCCATTATTAAGGCGATTCGTGAAGGCTTATCGGCAAATAAAATTGAGTGGATTGCGGGCATTATTAATGGCACGGGCAATTTTATTCTTACCGAAATGCGTGACAAAGGCCGCGATTTTACCGATGTTTTAGAAGAAGCGCAGGCGCTGGGTTACGCCGAAGCGGATCCCACCTTCGATGTTGAAGGCATCGACGCGGCACACAAGCTCACTATTTTAGCGTCGCTTTCATTTGGCATACCGCTGCAATTCGATAAAACCTTCACCGAAGGCATCAGCAAAATCACCCGCGAAGATGTGAATTTCGCCGAAGAGCTAGGTTATCGCATCAAGCATTTAGGCGTTGCACGTAAAACCGAAAAAGGCATCGAAATGCGCGTGCACCCCACACTGATCCCCGAAAAACGTTTAATCGCCAACGTGGATGGCGTAATGAATGCGGTGCTGGTAAAAGCCGATGCGCTTGGTCCAACACTTTACTACGGCGCAGGCGCGGGCGCAGAACCCACCGCATCGGCCGTGGTTGCCGATTTAGTGGATGTGGCGCGAGCAATGGACAGCGCTGTTGAAAATCGCGTTTCCATGTTATGTTTACAATCCAGCAAATTACAATAAAAACCCATTTTATCTATAGATGAATTTGAAACCTCATATTACGTGCGCATGTTGGCCGATGATCGCCCTGGTGTGTTGGCCGATGTCACCCGCATTTTTGCCGACAATGAAATTTCAATTGAAGCGGTAATCCAAAAAGAACCAGCTGAAGGTCAGGTTCGCGCTTGCTTAATTATGATGACATCATTAATTATGGAAAAAAATATGTCGAAAGCACTGGCACAAATTGAAGCTTTAGACTCGATTGAAGGCGATGTGGTTAAAATTCGTTTAGAGCATTTAGATTAAACGCATTACGTTGGATATATTAATGTAGGTGCGAATTTATTCGCACGGCCTGGCATAAAAAAATTTCGCACTTACATATATGTTTAGAGAACTTTGCGCGAAGCACGAATAGTTGAAAAGTGTCTCGTAGATAAAGTTTTTAAGTTAAAGAAAAAGAAAACGCAAATGAACGCGAATAAACACAATTACTGCTGTCCCGTTAACTATTATTGAAGTCATTTATTAGCTTGACACAAAGACGTTTCAAGGCCTTGATACTTCAGTTAAACATGAAAATAAAAAATCGACTTCGTCATACCTGCGCAGGCAGGTATCCAGTGACTTTCGGTTAATAAAGTCACTGGATCCCAGCCCATGTACATTAACAGGGGCATGCTGGGATGACGAAGTTGGTTTGTTTTTTAATCAGTTTACACTCGTGCAAAGGTCTCGATTAGCCTAAATATGTGTTCCCACGCAGAGCGTGGGAACACATATGCTAAATAACCGAGTTGTTGTTTAAATATTTTTCAAACAACCCACCCCAGTTATTCGGCATGTTAACGCGGTGAGGCTGCTGCAAAATTTCAATATATTCATCACGCGGCATCATTCTCGCACCCAAACGTTCGAGGTGTTCGGTATGCACCTGCGAATCAATTAATTCAAATTGGTGCAGCTGTAAAAAACGGCACAAATGCACCAGTGCAATTTTAGATGCATTACTCTGCCGACTAAACATCGATTCCCCACAAAACACCTGCCCCGTGTGAACACCGTATAATCCCCCCACCAGTTCATCGCCGTGCCAGCATTCAACGCAGTGCGCGTGTCCGGCTTTGTGTAATTCAATATAAGCTGCGCGCATTTCATCGGTAATCCACGTGCCTGGTTGATCTTTTCGGGGTTGTTCGGCGCAGATTGAAATCACCTGTTCAAAAGCGCTGTCCATGCGAATCGTAAACGAATGATTGCGTAAATTTTTTGCCAAACTGCGAGACACTTTTATGTGTGCGGGCGGCAGCACAAAACGAGGGTCGGGCGCCCACCATAAAATCGGTTCGCCTGTGCTGTACCACGGAAATATACCTTCTTGATAAGCGCGAATTAAGCGCGTAATAGTCAGATCACCCCCTGCCGCTAATAAACCCTCGGGTTCATCCAGTGCGGTTTTAACATCGGGAAAATCGGCGTTTGATTTGGGCGCTAACCATTGTAATGAGATCATTAGCGAAGTGTAAAAGAACTGCTACACTCAAACAATAATAATGATTGTTTTCGGGTAAATTAAATGCAAGAAAAATCTTTAAACGAACTTTATGTGTTGATGGTTGAACCCTCAAAATCACAGGCAAAATTTATCCATCGTGAATTAAAAGAAGCCGGCATTACACATTTTGATATTGCAATTGACGGTGAATCTGCGTTAGAAACCATGTCACAATTCATCCCCGATTTAGTCATTAGCGCAATGCATTTTCCCGATATGACCGCAACAGAATTAGTTTATAAAATGCGCGAAAATGAAGATCTAAAAGACATTGCCTTTATGCTAATTTCTAGCGAAACCGGTTTTGATTATATTGATCCCATCAAGCAGGCGGGGGTCACCGGCATCTTACCCAAGCCGTTTAAATCAGAGCAATTAAAGCGCGGATTATATAATACGCTCGATATATTAAATCCAGATGCACTCGACCTTGGCGAATTTAATGCAGAAGATTTAAATGTATTAATTGTGGATGACAGCACCATGGCAAGAAATCATATTAAGCGCGTGTTAAAAGGTTTAGGCATAGAAAAAATTACCGAAGCCGATGACGGTGCAAATGCAGTGCCGTTACTTGATAATCATTTTTTTGATTTTGTTGTAACGGATTACAATATGCCGCAAATGGATGGCAAAGCTTTATTGAGTCATATTCGAAAAAATAGCAACCAACAATCGATTCCCGTTTTAATGGTAACCTCTGAAGGTAATCAGGGGAATTTAGCCGCGGTTGAGCAAGCCGGTGTTTCGGGAATTTGCGACAAACCCTTTGAAAG
>UOFH01000412.1_pt1 | contig 12352 bp, 15 predicted proteins | sample 1988451 | NCBI WGS metagenome assembly UOFH01 (sample SAMEA4712194, study PRJEB27164) | hydrothermal vent metagenome | biome: marine basaltic hydrothermal vent biome; feature: marine hydrothermal vent; material: mineral | place: Pacific Ocean | collected 2011-06-14/2011-07-23 | depth 1689 m | reverse complement strand
GAATACAGATACGGTGCCGCCTTTCCAGTAACCTTTACGAGTTTCGTAAGAGTGCTCTAGCTGACCAAGTAATGAGCTTGTTACATCAGCAATGAACTGGTTTTCGTGGTTATCACGCAGTGCTTTAATACCGGTGATGAAGCTAGGCCAAGGGCCTGACTCAAGTTCATCAAGCATGGGTGTTTCATAAATCTTCTTTGCTGCCATGGCGATCTCCGTAGTAGGGAAGACAGTTATTATAAAGGGGGGGCTACTGCCTTACCCTTAGCTTAAGTTTAAATATATGTTCAAAGCCGGTGAATAAACCACAGAACTTCGTCATACGATTAAAAATTCTTTTGTATTGTTTCGCGCTTACACAAAATGCATTACGCAAAAACAGGCCAAAATTTAGTGGGGGTAGTTTAGAGCCAGTTGAGCAACTAAAACATCTATCCCTTGGGAGGGGGTTAGATATTATGTCTATCCCTAATGGGGTAGAGCTTTTTGCAATACCCAGCTGTGCCTGACTTCATTCACACATAAAAAATTGGTGTCATAATATAGCATAAAATTCATTGTGTGGTTAATCCATATATAAGTTTTTTTGGGGGCAGCATAAATGTGATTTGTATGATTGTGCTCAAATTCAATGGTTATGGGAGTCGGTATAGTGGCGCTCTTGCCTGATGTGGATATTGCCATTAGCCCAAGTTGTTCCGATACTATATATACGTATTAAAAAGAGATATTTACCTGTGACCTTTAACCCGCTCATATTAAATAATGAAAGCGCCTATCAAGCATGGCGTGAGCTAAAAATACGTGCTTACGAAAATGAGGCGCATAAAAAACGCGTGTTAATCAACGATAAAAATGGCAGTAAAGCTGAAGTAGAAGCAATAGGTTTAGCGTGTCAGCAATATAATTACTGTGTTTACCAATTACAAAATCCGCAGCAGGGTACAAAACAGTTCGTACGTGAGTTAGGTTTATTGCTGGGCTTAAGTCGGTTGGATGGCAATTTGTGTTCCGATGAAGATAATATCAGCTCAATTCAGGTTCAATCTGCGGGACGGCATGCGGGTTATATTCCGTACACCAATAAAAAATTAACTTGGCACACAGACGGTTACTACAACAAAGCATCTGAAACCATTCGTGCGATGGTGTTGCATTGCGCAAGGCCGGCAAAGCAAGGTGGTGAGAATTTGATGCTCGATCACGAAATGGCCTATATTCAACTTCGCGATGAAAATCCGCAATTCATACAGGCTTTTATGCAGACGGATGTGCTGACGATTCCGCCCAATATCGAAAATGGCAAAGAAATTCGCGGCGCGCAAAGTGGCCCCGTTTTTTCGCTGGATGCACACAGCGCAAGCCTGCACATGCGCTTCTCTGCACGCACGCGTAATATAGAGTGGAAATCGGATGCATTAACACAGGACGCGCTAGCCTGCATGAACGGCCTGTTGAATAACAATAACCCCTACGTTATTAGTTATAGAATGCGCGCTGGTGAAGGTATAATTGCCAATAATGTGCTGCATAATCGCACCGCGTTTATCGACTCAGAGGTGGAAAACGCAACCCGCCTGTTATATCGAGCACGCTATTACGATCGAGTAAACGTGACAGCACCAGCATTGTAGGTTCGAATTTATTCGAACAAAGCCCGTTATTAACAGCGACAGCCAAACTTGTTAAGAGAACCATGAATGATATATTTAAGTGATATTTTAACTCAGGAGCATGAGTTAGATAATTTTGAAGATTTGCTAGAAATTGTCAGGCAAAAGGCACGAAACGGTGAAATACATTTAGACGTGGATATTAAGCCGCCGTTTCCGGAAGCGCCGAAAGACTGGCAAAACCAGCTGGAAATGGCGTTTACTTTTCCCAATCGTTAGCCCGCTTAAACAGTAACCCGTTAAATCGCAACAAATAGAATTACGTGAGAACACCCCATGTTATGGCAAGAAGATAAAAAAGCAGAACCCTATTCCGTCCCCGATAGCATCGCGGATCTATCCTTTAAACTCATCAGCAAAGAGGTTCCGCTGGATCACGCCCAGCAATTATCCGATGAGCTTTTAAAAATTCTACCGTGGATTGCCGACGAGCCACAGGCCGGCATTCACATGATTCACGGCGCTTCAACGGGCAATGGCTGGAATCGCCCAGAAGAGGGTGAAAACGCCAGCCTTTATTTATCGAAGCGTTCGCGCATGTTAATTCGAATGCCCAAAACCCGTTATGAAAGCATGAACGAACTGATCGGAAAAACCATTCAGCTAGGTGGTCACGAGGTGACTTTTGGTGATTATCAAGTAAAACCGTTTACGCCGTTGGGCACATTGTTCTGCCGTTATGCCATCGTCGGTAATAATGAAACCGAAGATGAGTTTGTCGGCAGAGTGTCGGCTGATATGAAAGCTATGGGCATTGATCTAACTAAAGCGCTGTGTGGCATGGGGCATAACTTTAATTTAGCCGGAGGTTTAACTAAAACCATGAGCATAATGGTGGCAGATTTAGATCCGGAAGACGCCGTTAAACTGCAACAAATCGGAATTGGCGAAGGCAGAAAAGCTGGCTTTGGTCTGTTTGTCGCGCATAAAGGAATTAAGGCGGTGGGTGATATGTCTGAGATGCAGCATTTTGATGGGACTTGATTTTACTGCACTGCCAACTCTTGGCGCTCCGTCCCCTTATTGATATCATCAAGAGCGCTACAAAGTCATCTATATATCTAAAGGGATAATCGACTTTTTTATCAATTTGGCATAAAGTACGCACCCATAATTTTCACATTTAACAAATTTATTTAAATTGAGGCAATATCATGGCAGCACTTGATTCTGTTGAAAGAACTGACAAAGGGTACCTGGTTGACATTAACGACTGGAACGAAGAAATCGCAGCGGAGATTTTCGTTGAAGAAGAAATCGATCCAACTCAAGAGCACTGGGATGTAGTTAAATACGTTCGTGATCAAGTGGTTGGTGGTGATGAGCCTAACGAACGCGGCATCATGAAAGAAATGAGCAAGCTTTGGGGACGCAAAGTTAAGTCTAAGGAAATGTATGAAATGTTTCCTGGCATGCCGTCTAAGCAAGGCTTAAAGATCGGTGGGTGCCCAGCATCAACTCGAAAGGGCGGCTACTAAGCTAAATTAATATCGCCTCTATTCCTAATGGGGTAGGGGCTTTTTACTGTAAATGCGTCTATAATTCGTCACACGATGCGATAGTCACAGCGATAGTCGCAAACAAAAGAATTCATGAGGGTAATACCATGGCTGATAGAAATGCACTGATCAAAGAGTTGATCGCAATGCAAAAGAAATTTATCGAAGATGAGCACAAGAACGGCTTTAACGCTCAGCAGTACTTCACTCCAGATTCAGGTTCAGTACTTGACGGTTACCGTGGCACGTTCATGGACAAGTCAATGGAGCTTGTAGATGCAGCTCATGCTGATAAAGGTTCTAAGCGTTAAGATCTGATCTTAATGTTTGTGAAAAAGGCCGGATTTGTTCCGGCCTTTTTTGTGGGTAAAGATTTAAAATACTCTACCGCAAATAAACGCGAATGTACGCAAATAAAAAGCAGCAGGAGTTGGTTTGTGCGCCTGTGGCGCACAAACCAAACATTGGCGTTATTCGCGTTTATTTGCGGTAAAAAATTTGTGCATTAAATCTCAGCCCACATGCGCATCAAATTAATATAAGTATGATCAATTTTCACAACCTCTTCATCATCCGGATATTTTTTCTGTAACGCTTCGCGCGTTTTGTGCAGATTAAATAACAGTTCGCGTTTTTCGGCATCACGCACTAAACTTTGCGCCCAGGTAACAGCAACCAGTCGTGTTCCTTTAGTCACTTCAGCAACACGGTGTAAAGAGCCCGAAGGATAAGTAATGGCCGCACCCGCCGCGAGCTTTATTTTTTGCTCGCCGGTTTGTGACTGAATAACAATTTCCCCGCCCTCGTATTCATCCGGCTCATTAATGAAAAGTGTTGTAGAAACATCTGTTCGATAACGCCCTTGCATCGGCCCCATTATTGGGTCATCCACATGTTGGCCGTAAGTTTCGCCGGGTTCATAACGTGCATAAAAAGGTGTGGCCAAACGGTGCGGTAAAACTGCAGCCTGATAAAGCGGATGATTAAAAAGCGCATTCATCACAATATTATTGAGTTGATTGTGCAAATGGGAATCGGCAGCAAGTTCGTGATTTTTTTTCACTTTTCGCGCGGTTTTACCGGCGCTTAATCGGCCATCTTTAAAATCGGCATGTTGCAATAAATCACGAATGGTTTTTAATTGATTCGGGGCCAGTACATCCACAATAGGCAGCAGCATAATAACTCACAGTGTGTGCGGTAAAAATTATATTAACCCTGTTATAATAGCGTGAAAATAATGTGCAGAGCTAACGAATGAATTTTAATATTACCATTGATGAAGAATCTTATACACTCGAAGTCAGCGATGAGCTTATGCAGGAATTGCAAAGCGTTCACAATGAAATGGACGCAGAGTATGACAAAGGCATACAGTTGGGACGCTACTGGTTAGACGCACCTGATTTAGAACAGCGTTGCCAGTTAACCGCAAATAAAGTCGTTAGTGCAATTCATCAGGAAAATATTCGACAGTTTTATATTACGGCATCTTATATTTTAGCGAAGTTTCCAAACTTAAAACAAGTAACGGTGAGTTCAGATTTTGAAATTAGTGATATTGATATTGAAGTTGAGTAAATTTTTTATGTGTTAACTGTTCTTTCTGATAGTGTTATTAACAACTCCCTCTCCCCCCGGGAGAGGGCTGGGGTGAGGGGGCTTAAAGAGATGAAAACATCTCAAATAGTTAACACGCTGTTTTAATTTCTTTGCCCTCATCCCAACCTTCTCCCAAAGGGAGAAGGAGTTAATAGAGCAGAAAAATAATTTATAAGAATTTTGACATTTTATAATGCTGAATCGAATCAAATAATAAATAACTTTTTTCGGTTATTTTATACCCCAGTTTTTCATAAAATCCCACGGCATTTTCGCGCGCATTTAAAAATAATTCCGTCGTGTTTTTATTTCGAGCATAGTCTTCAACGTGTTCAATCATAAGATGTCCCACACCTTTGCCTTGATGTTTTTTATCAACTGCCATGTAACGTAATTGCGTTACATGGGTTGACGGAAATTCTAAACGAGCCACGCCGATAACTATATTATTTTCAACGGCCATAACGTGATAACAGTGATCGGTGTTTTTTTTATCGGTGTCGTCTTGTTCGCTACCTTCCGGCTCTCCCCAGGGTTTTCTTAACATGCGCCAACGCAGGTGAAAGTATTGCTGGAGCTGCGATTCTGTTTTTGGGGAAGTAATAATCATAAGTTTAAGCGCATATCAACTCCCTCTCCCCCCGGGAGAGGGCTGGGGTGAGGGCAGAGAATCCCAAATAGAAAACACACTGTTTTAATTCCCGCCCTCATTCCAACCTTCTCCCAAAAGGAGAAGGAGCCGGCCCCATTAAGTAAAAGACAACCACGTCGTCGCCACATACTTAACGCCTTTTTGCAATTGCGAATTACGATGTTCATGCGTCCAAAAAGGCGGGAACAAAACCAGTGCGCCTTCTTTGGGTTGCACCGACGTATTTTGATACATAAATTCAGTTTCACCGCCTGGGCCGTCAACATCATTTAAATACCACAGCGCCACTAATTGCCGATCTGCAAAGTCATGGCTTCCACCATCAATGTGCCAGTTGTAATACTCACCCTCATTAGTGCGCTGCATGTTGTAGCCCACGTCTTTAAATGGGCCTTTAAAAAATGGAAAGGTTTCGGAAAATTCCCGTAAAGAATTACCGAGGGAACGCATTAATTCCTGAGAAATATCTTTCCAATTTTCCTGTGCACTAATGGCTAAATCGGTGGACATTTTTACATTGTGATCTTCTTTAAAATTCTGCCCGATGCGACCGCGATATTGTGCTTCTTTATCGCTTTCAAAACGCCGAATCATTTCTCTGCAAATATCTTTTGGCAGAGCGTTTTCGTTAAGGTAAATGAAGCTGTTTTCTTTGACTTCTTTAAAGTTAACGAGGGCTTTTCTTTTTGTTGAGTCGTGGTACATGATTTTTATTTCTATATTTGATTATATTTTTTCAGATTGTTTTGTTCTTTCTCTTATCTTCTATTTTTTTTGTCTTGTCATTCCTGCGAAGGCAGGAATCCAGAGTCTGTCGTTGTTCAAAGTCACTGGATACCTGCCTTCGCAGGTATGACGACACAGAAAAGTTATTTTTCATAAGCCGACTTAAAGGTAATTATTAATAACCAAATTTTCTATTTTAGTTTGTAACTGATCGTCATGCGGTTTATAAAGTTCAAGCATCTGCTTAGCAATATCAATCCAGTGAGCATTGGCTTTTGTAACTAATTTTAATAACTCTGCCGTATCATTATTTTCAAGCCAGCCCTTATAAGCCTCAGGCAAACTCGGAAAAATCATTTTACGCATACTGCTTAAATTAGCAAAATAAAAATGAATTTGTGCGGCTTCATTTCTTTCTAATAATTTGGGTAAAGTGGAGAGCGTGTCCGCAATGTTATCGCGCACTGCACGTGCCATAATTTCAGCTTGCGAGTGGGGGAGGTTAATTAACATTTCTTCCCAGTTATCGCCTAAAATTTTACCGGCTTTTATTTCACCAATTTCATGTTGCAAAACGGTGTCGACTTCGTTGTCGGTCATTTTGTCTAACGCATCTTCGGGCTGATTTTTAAAATCATAACTTGCCAATGCACGGGATAATGGGTTTTCTTGTTTATGCCACCAAGATTCTTCATACTTTTCCCAAATAAAACGTCGCAACGATTCGCGGCGAATATAAATGGTTTTATTTTGCATCATCCCTGGTGGCGCGGCTAAATCTCGTGCCAGTTCTTTTCCTGAAATATATAAAGTGTAATCATCAACGTTTTCTTTGCGTAATAATTCGGCTAAAAAGAAAACCGGTTTTCCGTATAAACCATAACCGCCGCTGTAAACTAAATGGTCTTTTTCTAATTGCTGATTAATTTTATCGCTTTCAAAGCAATCCCATTTTTGTTGATTAATTTTTAAATGATTCAGTGGCTGTTCATCAATCTCATCCCAAAAACGTTCACGTTGCGTGAGCCAGCTTCCAATATCATTGTTGTCGATTTTTTTTGTGAACGGCAGTTGCGCTTCCCAACGATAAAACTCACGCATTTTTAACAGGTAAATGCACAGGGTGTAATTGCCTGCGTACTGAGCATCAGAGATATGGCAATTGTGTTGTATTTGTTCAGCTAAAGATGTCATATATCGCTCCAGTATGCGCCAATATATCACCAATGGGTGAGGATAAAACCCGACTAAAATAGTATACTATTCACACATTAATGGCTTAACGAGACAGCACCATGAGAATGAGAACCAAATGGCACGATAAAGAGCGCACCGTGTCGGTAGATGAAAAAGCCAATACCATGGCGTTTATTTCATGGCGTATTGCAGCGGCGTTGGTGCTGAATTTAGAGAATGAAAATTTTCAAACCGATACCCACAAACAACGTTTAGATGTGATTCGTGAAGCGCTGGCGTTTTTAGTTTCGGTAACCGATCGCTTAGTGGCTTCTCAAATGAGCGCCGAAGAACGGCAGGAATTTGTGGCGAAATATGCGATTAAATTATCCAAAACCTTTCAGGAAAACTGTGAAGATTTAATGGGGCGTAATACCGATTATAAAAAAGATTTTATCGATACCTTAAATCAGCGTTTGAATTCGTATGCGGAATGTTCATGGGACGCGGAAAAAGACATGCCTGGGTTTCAATATAAACGCGACTTCGGTGATTTTATTAGTGCTGAAATGGGCACACGAGATAATAAATGGATTACCGATCAAATCATTGAAATAGAAGTGCCGGAGATGATGGAGAATCTGAAGAAGTCTAAGTATGAGATGGTGGATGGGCGTAGTACGGCTAAGTTGGGGTAGTCCTATAAAGATAAAAGCTTTTTACCGCAAATGAACGCTAATAAGCGCAAATGTTTTTAGTTTGTGCACCTGCGGTGCACTACACCCAATTAATACTTTGGTTTTATTTGCGTTTTTTCGCGTTCATTTGCGGTAAAAAGCTTTTAAAGCACCCACAAAAAAAAGACCCAAATAAATCGGGTCTTTTTTAACATCTAAAAAAACTTAAAAATTAAGCTTTAAACTTAGACGCACTATCTGTGTTGTGATCGCTACCATCAGCAAAGCCCGCATCGTAAGCATCGTTAGTACGTTGCTCTTCACGCTCTGGGTTACAAACGTAACCGCCCTGCCAGCCCTGAATGTACTCTGGATCAATACCATCTTTTTCCAGTTTAACAACTGTATCGTAATATTCTTGGTTCATAGCTTACTCCTGGTAGAGACCCTATTTAGGTCACGTCGTTGGCACCAACGCCAGCGACATTAAATTGGTAGAACATGAAATGACTAAATTAGTCAATTTCGTAATGCGCGATATTATAGCAGACATAAGCGCTGCCTATATATCCCTATAGGGAGGGTTGCCCCTTTAAATCTAATCGGGAAAAGGATTTTAAGACTAAAATGCCGAAAATCAAGTTGAATTTGATTTTTAAGCGGCCTTTGCACGAAACACTTTTCGTCATCTCCGAATGTTTGTATCGGGAATGACGATGTTTTTTAATTATTCTTGTTTCGTGCAAAGGCTCCTTTAAGGTTTAAATATAAAGATGCGTGACTTTGCCTGAACCCGTTATTCCACACCACCAATCAGTTTATGTGCGGCTGTAAACTCTGTTAAAATAGCTGGCTGCGATGAAATTATTCGCCCCCATTAATAAAAATAGTGAAAGAGGTTTAACCCATGTCTGAAGCACCCATTGTCGATCCAGGCCTTGCCAGCGGTTATGCCGCATTTGAGTCGAGAGATTTTACTCAGGCCATGCGCCTGCTGTTGCAATATGCCGATGCAGGCGATGCCAATGCACAACACAAAGTTGCGATTATGTATCAAAATGGCTTGGGCGTAGTTGCTAATGACGAGAATGCGTTTAAATACATGAAGTTAGCAGCCGAAGGTTGCGATGCCATTGCACAACACGGTTTGGGTTTTATGTATATGGAAGGTGAGTGTGTGGATCAGGATTATGCGCAAGCATTAATCTGGTTTAAAAAAGCAGCAGAACAGGAAATGCTCGGTTCAATGACCACGATTGCGATGATGTATGAGGAAGGCAAGGGCGTGGAAAAGAGTCAGGCAATCGCGCAGGAATGGTATAAAAAAGCCGGTTTCTAAATTTATAATCAAATTGCCTGTTTATTGCATTGACTGGGAGCCCAGTGTCTTTACGTGTTTAAAGTCACTAGATTTCCAGTATGGGCGCCTGGGAATGGCGAAGTTTCTGTTTTTAATTGTCTTTAATAGGCGATATCAAATCACACTCTATAAAGCGTGGGTGTTAACTCTAAGCCTATTTATCACTGGGGCTGCTAACCAGATAAAGCCAGATATATCCACTAATACCCGCCAGCAAAGAAGCAAACAAAATTCCTGTTTTAGCCATCAATAACAGCTCTTCGTTATTTGCGAATCCCAACTGCGCGACAAAAATAGACATAGTGAAACCAATGCCCGCTAATAGTGAAACGCCAGCAATTTGCGTGAATCGCGTATCTTTGGGAAGCTCGGCGACGCCCAGTTTTAACACTAACCAGCAAGCGCCGGTAATACCTATAAATTTTCCGAGTACAAGACCCAATGAAACACCCAGCATAACGGGGTGGCTTAGGGTTTCGCCAAGTGAGCTCATTTCCAGTGGAATGCCCGCATTCACTAATGCAAATATGGGAATAATTAAATAAGCCACGGGCATGTGCCAGTCGTGCTCAAGCCGTTGTAACGGAGCCTGCACACTGTGTACGCCGTTTTCCAGTGTGCGTACAACTGAGCGCAGCGCGTCATTGGTCATAATGCTTTTATTCGGTTGGTGGCTATTGTCAAAACGTTGCATGAGATCTTTAACCGATTCACTAAAACGTTCGGGATTATATTTAGGCGTGGCAGGTATAGAAAGTGCGCCCAATATTCCCGCCAGTGTGGCGTGAACGCCGGATTTATATAAGGCATACCAAAGCACCACAGCAACAATAAAGTAGGGCAATGTTTTTCGAATGCCGGCTAAATTAAAGGCGATAAGCAGAGCGAATAACCCCCCTGCAATACTTAGGGGTGTGAGTGAAATGGTTTCGGTGTAAAACACGGCAATAACCAGCACCGCGCCCAAATCATCAACAATCGCCAGCGCCACTAAAAAGGTAATAAGTGCTTTGGGCACGCGGCTAGAAAGCAGTGCCAGTGCGCCAATCGCAAAGGCAATATCGGTTGCCATGGGCACACCCCAGCCCATGGCAGCATCTCCCGATGGATTAATGGCAAAGTAAATTAGGGCAGGCATCACCATGCCGCCGACGGCTGCGGCAATGGGCAGCGAGGCATTGCGTATTTTTGCCAGCTCACCCACAAGTAATTCACGTTTTAACTCAAGCCCCACAACAAAGAAAAATAGTGCCATTAAGGCATCATTTACCCAGTGACCCAGGCTCATGCCCAAAGACCAGTTGCCCACTTCAAGCTTAATGGGGGTGTGAATAAAATGTAAATAGGCCTCGGCTAACGCGCTGTTTGCCAAAAATAGTGCAATGATGGCCATGGTCATGAGCAGCAAGCCACTGGTGGTTTGGCGGTGAATGAACTCTTCAAATGGGGTGAGAATTTTATCGAAGCTTTTTTCCCAGCGAGCGTGAAAAATTCCTGTTTTTATATTTTTTATTTTCATATTAATTCAGCTCTAATGATTTGTGGTTAACAAACAGCGATTCGCTGGCAGCATCAATTACGGCGCATACTATAGGATGTTTCACTTTGCGTTCAACAGAAATCGCATAAAAATGCTCTTTTACTTCATTGGTTTGCCCAATAGTTTTTACCTGATACTGCTGCCTAACTTCTTTTTCGATGGCGGCAGGGGCAATAAAAATCCCTGAGCCCTCTTTACCAAACGCTTTCATTAACGCGCTGTCATCAAATTCGGCCACCATCTGTGGGTGAATGCGTAATTTATCCAGCCACTTATTAATGCTGGAGCGCAGTTGCGTGCCGCTGTTGGGAAGCAACATCGGCGCTCCGTCCAGACATTGGGGAAAATCACCGTTGAGTGATTGTTTTAAATTTTCAGTGGCGAAAAAGCTCACCGCACATTCTCCCAGTTTATGGCTAAAACCCCGTGTGCTCACGGTTGATGGAATGGGTCGATCAGCTAAAACCAAATCAAGACGGTGCACCGACAGCTCGGCTAGCAAGGTATCCAAACTGGCTTCGCGGCAGGTCATGCGCACAGATTCAGGCAGTTGTAGCGCCGGTTTGAGAATTTGATGGGCGATGGATTTGGGCAGCACATCCACCACCCCAACCCGAAATGACTGGGGGCGATCTTCGGGTAATTGGTGAATGACTTCTTCTAGCTCACTGCCAAGAGAGAAAATTTCATTGGCGTAGCTCAGTATCAGACGTCCATCTTCGGTGAGTTCTAAATTGCGTCCCACTCGTGTAAAAAGCTCGATGCCCAGATGATCTTCCAGCAAGCTCAACTGCCCACTGATGGTTTGTGGCGTTAGGTGCAGGCGTTCACTGGCGCGCGCAACGCTGCCTTCAGTGGCAACCGCCCAAAAATAATGTAGATGTTTATAGTTAATCATGATTTCATTACTTCGTTATTTACGAACATTAAGCTAATAATAATCGAGTTTTCTTTGCTGTCAAATGAATTTAATCTGAGTTCGACATGAATAACACTTCATTTACTAGCGCTTTTTAGACGCATAAAGACTGTTGACATAATTCATTCAAACAGCGTGCGAAGGTGCAAATTGATAATTGGGGTGTTTAACGAGGGTATTAATTTCGAGGAGAACGTCGATGCAAATTGATATACAGGCGCGCAATCTTTCTATGACACAGATGATGCGCAAGCACGCTGAGCGGCGATTACGCTTTGCGTTGACACGCGGTAGCGATCACATACAGAAAATCATTATGCGTTTGTCTGACATTAATGGTCCACGGGGTGGAACCGATAAACATTGCCATATACAGGTGGTGTTGGCTGGGCTGCCGGACATTGTTATTGAGGATACGGAGGTTGATATTTTTGTTGCCATTAATCGTGCAGTTGAGCGGGCGGGGCGTACATTGGTGCGTAAAATTCAGCGTCACCAAAGTCGTTTAAAACAAAGGCCGTCGTTAAA
>UOFH01000017.1_pt1 | contig 12459 bp, 3 predicted proteins | sample 1988451 | NCBI WGS metagenome assembly UOFH01 (sample SAMEA4712194, study PRJEB27164) | hydrothermal vent metagenome | biome: marine basaltic hydrothermal vent biome; feature: marine hydrothermal vent; material: mineral | place: Pacific Ocean | collected 2011-06-14/2011-07-23 | depth 1689 m | reverse complement strand
AGCAAATGCAAAGTTTTTATTAAAACAAAAAAATACGTTAGATAAAATCCCCCAAAATTATGCTGAAATGATTTTTATGGATGCGCCAGAGTTTGCCGATATTCATTCGAATGAGAATGCCAGTGCTAATCCAGCAAGTCATGTTACAGCACAAGATGTGGCGTATGTTATTTACACCTCCGGCTCAACAGGCAAGCCTAAGGGTGTATTAATACCGCATGAAAATGTCATCCGTTTATTTGATTCAACTGAAAAATGGTTTTCTTTTTCTAATCAAGATGTGTGGGCGCTTTTTCATTCTTATGCATTTGATTTTTCAGTTTGGGAAATATGGGGCAGTTTATTTTATGCTGGACAGTTGGTTGTTATTCCGTATTTAACGAGTCGCTCACCGGCGTTATTTTATGAAACATTAATTAATAAAAAAGTGACGGTTTTAAATCAAACACCCTCGGCTTTTCGTCAGTTAATCGGTGCAGATTCAGCAAGCAAAGATAGTTCCAAGCTTCACCTGAAATATATTATTTTTGGCGGTGAAGCGCTGGATTTAAGAAGTCTTAAGCCCTGGGTTGATGCGCATGGCGATGTGGCACCGCAGCTTATCAATATGTATGGTATTACAGAAACAACGGTGCATGTTACTTACCGTGTTATTGGTAAAGAAGATATTGAAAAAATTTCAGCCAGTGTGATTGGCGAACCCATTGCTGATTTAGATTTGTATGTGCTGGACGATCAACTCAATGTGGTTCCCGTTGGAATGTCTGGAAAACTTTTTGTCGGCGGAGCAGGGTTGGCGAAGGCTTATCTCAATCGCCCCGAATTAACTCGTCAACGTTTTATAAAACACCCATTTAAAAAACATGCACGTCTTTATGACACCGGCGATGTTGTGCGTCTTTTACCGAATCGCGATATTGAATATATTGGACGCTCGGATCAGCAAGTGAAAATTAGAGGTTTTCGAATTGAGCCGGGTGAAATTGAATCGGCGTTAAATCAGCATTCTTATGTTAACGATTGTGTTGTCATCGCATCAAATGAAAATAAAAAAGACGCAAGACTTATTGCGTATTGGGTAGCACAAAACGGAGCAGAAAAAAACGATGTATCAACAACGGAACTGAGGGACTTTCTAAAAGAGTCATTGCCCGATTATATGATCCCTGCTGTGTTTATAAAAATGGATTCAATTCCATTAACGCAAAATGGCAAACTTGATTTTCGTCAATTGCCTTCGCCACAAAATGGGCAACAAAATCAACATTTAATTTCAGATGAAAAGTTTGTAGCACCATCAAATGCGTTGGAAAGAAAAATAATCAATATATGGCAGGATGTTCTTGGCTTAAACAAAATAGGTGTGAACGATAACTTTTTTGAATTAGGTGGTGATTCCTTTTTGGTTATTGAAATGGCCGCTAAAATTAGCCATGAAATAAATGAAAATATTGCAGTGCATACCCTGTTTGAATTTCCAACGATTAGTGCGCTGACAAAATCATTGTCGCTTAATCATGATTTGAATACGACAGATAATAATGCTTTGAATAAAGCAGAAAAAAGAAAAGCGGCATTGGCTAGTCGAAATAAAAACAAAAATAAAACCCAGGTTAAAAATAATAACGAAATTGAAAATGGCATTGCTATTATTGGTATGGCAGGGCGTGTGCCTGGCGCAGAAAATGTTGATGAGTTTTGGCAGGTTTTAAAAGAGGGTGTCGAAACCGTATCTAAGTTAACCGATGCGCAATTAGAAAAAGGCGAACCTGATTTTGATAATTTAAAAAACAATCCGAATTTTGTGCGCACCAGAGGTGTGTTAAAAGATGTCGATATGTTTGATGCCGAGTTTTTTGGGTTTAACCCACGTGAAGCATCGGTGCTTGATCCACAACATCGGGTGTGGCTAGAAACCGCTTGGCAAGCGTTAGAAAATGCCGCTTATGCACCTGAAAAATATAGCGGCGCAATTGGCGTTTTTGCAGGCAGTTATACCAATACTTATTTGTTACATAATTTATGTAAAGACAGAGAGTATATCGAAAATTTGGTGCGCTTTCGTTCGGTTGATGCTTATACCAATATGCTCAGCAATGATAAAGATTTTTTACCCACTCGAACTTCGTATAAATTTAATCTTAAAGGGCCGAGTATTAATGTACAAACGGCGTGTTCAACATCACTGGTTGCCATATCGCAAGCCTGTCAAAGTTTGTTGCAATACGAATCTGATATTTGTTTAGCGGGTGGCGTGTGTATTTCATTGCCGCAAGAAAAAGGTTATCTTTATCAGGAAGGCTCGATGGTTTCCCCCGACGGTCATTGCCGCACTTTTGATGCGGATGCGAAAGGCACCGTATTTAGTAGTGGCGTGGGGGCGGTTGTATTAAAACGGTTAGACGAAGCGTTGGCGGATGGCGATAATATTCGTGCGGTTATTCGTGGCTCGGCCATTAATAATGACGGCGCATTAAAAGTCAGTTACACCGCGCCGAGTGTCACGGGGCAGTCTGAAGTGATTGCAACGGCTCAGGCATTAGCGGGCGTCAGCGCAGAAACCATTTCTTATATTGAAGCACACGGAACCGCTACGCCTTTAGGTGATCCGATTGAAGTTGCCGCGTTAACAAAAGCATTTCGAACTACAACAAATGCAAAACAATTTTGTGCCATTGGTTCGGCAAAAACCAATGTGGGGCACATGGATGCCGCGGCAGGCGTAACCGGTTTAATTAAAACCGTATTGTCGATGGAGCATTCACAACTGCCTGCCAATTTGCATTACAAAAAACCCAACCCCGAGATAGATTTTGAAAACAGCCCGTTTTATGTGGTTGATAAATTAACCGACTGGGCACCGCAAGGTTTTCCTAAACGAGCAGGGGTGAGTGCATTAGGTGTGGGCGGAACCAATGTGCATGTTATTTTAGAAGAAGCGCCTGAACCTGAAGTGACGAAAAATAATCACTCTAAACCCTGGCAACTGCTTATGTTGTCGGCAAAAAATAATGATGCATTAACGGCTCAACACACTCAATTAAATTCATATTTAAACAGCCATAAAAAATCAAACCTTGCCGATGTTTGTTACACATTGCAGGTGGGGCGAAATGATTTTAATTATCGTAACTTTATTGTTTGCCGTGATAATGAAGATGCCACGCAACAGCTTGCTGATTTTAAAATAGAAAAAATAAAACCACTTAAATCAAATAGCAGTGAACCTGATGTTGTGTTTATGTTTCCCGGGCAAGGCGCACAACATATAAATATGGGGCGAGATTTATATGAAAATGAAATGGTATATCGTGACACAATTGATTATTGTGCAGATTTTTTAAGAGAATATTTAAATTTAGATTTAAGGGAAATTTTATATCCACTTGCAGAGCAAGAAGAACAGGCCAGCAAAACACTTAAACAAACCGGCATTGCTCAACCCGCATTATTTGTTACCGAATTAGCACTGGCAAAATTATGGATGCAATGGGGTGTGCAACCCAGCGCGATGATAGGGCACAGTATTGGCGAATATGTTGCAGCGTGTTTGGCTGGCGTTTTTAGTTTAGACGATGCTTTGATTGTAGTGGCTAATCGAGCCAGATTAATGCAGAGTATGCCCGCGGGTAGCATGTTAGCTGTGCGTATTTCTGAAACTGATTTAACGCCGCATTTGCAAAAAGATATTTCATTGGCAACCTGCAATGCACCTAAAATTTGTGTCGTATCGGGAACCGATAATGCAATTGCCGATTTTGAAAAAAAATTAAATGATTTAAATATAGAAACAATTACGTTGCATACGTCTCATGCATTTCATTCTGAAATGATGGATCCGATTTTACAGCCTTTTACCGATATTGTTAAAGGTGTACAACTGAATGAACCCAGCACGCCTTTTGTTTCAAGTTTAACGGGCAGTTGGTTGGCAGCGGATCAAGCAACGGATCCAACGTATTGGGCAAAGCAACTTAGACATGCGGTGCTTTTTAGTAAAGGTGTTTTTGAGTTACAAAAAGAACCGGGGCGCATTTATCTTGAAGTGGGTCCCAGTAATACACTGGGCACATCGGTTCGCCAACATATTAGTGAAAACTTTAAACCAGTTGTTGTTTCATCATTAGGCCACGCGCAAAAAACACATTCCGCATTGCAGTTTATGTTAATGGCTGCTGGTCAGTTATGGGTTGCAGGTTTGAGTTTAAACTGGAATGATTTTTACAAAACGGAACAACGCCGACGTGTTGAATTGCCGACGTATCCATTTCAACGTAAACGTTATTGGGTTGATCCGCCTTTAACGTCAGCACAAAAAAATATAGCTTCAAGTTCTTTATCGGCCGCTAAGGTTAATGATCAACAGCAATCAGATATTGCAGTGGCTGCGCCAATTAGTGAGCGCAATAGTCAAAGTCGTAAGCAAATTATATTAAATCAATTAAGTGATGTGTTTTATGAATTGTCAGGCACGGTTATTACTGAATCAGATTATTCAATTACCTTTGCAGAAATGGGTTTTGATTCTTTGTTTCTCACGCAAGCCTGCGCCGAAATTCAAAATAAATATAATGTAAAACTTAGTTTTAGGCAATTGCTCGAAGATTTAAATGATTTGAGTTTTCTGGCTGAATATTTAATTGAATCAGTACCTGATGAGTTGTTTAAGGAAGAGGTGTCGTTACAGAAAAACAATCAGGACAATCCTGTTCTTATAACGGAGAAAGACGAAAATTCAACTGTGTCACAAACAGATGAAAATTTAATCGAGCGTGTTATTGAAAAACAATTTGAAATTATGAATCAGCAGTTAGAAATGCTGGGTTATGACAAAAATAAATCACAAAATAAAACGCTTTTACATAATAAAATTTCTGCGCGTATAAATGATAATGTTGATGTTAAAATTCGTCTGCCAAAAAAATATACTAGCGTAAGGCTAAAAAAATCAGACAGTAAACGCTTTGGACCCTACAAAAAAATTGAAAAAACAAAACAGGGCGGGCTCACTTTAAAACAACAAAGTTTTTTAGATAAACTTATTAATAACTTAAGTGCTCGCACTAAAAAATCAAAACAGTTAGCAATGCGTTATCGTGATGTGCAGGCAGACCCGCGTAATGTATCGAGCTTTCGTTTGCTTTGGAAAGATCTGGTTTATCAAATTGTAACGGAGCGTTCATCAGGTTCAAATTTGTGGGATATTGATGGTAATAAATATATTGATATCACAATGGGGTTTGGTCCGGTGTTGCTCGGTCATTCGCCGCCTTATGTGGTAAAGGCAATTGAAGAGCAGTTGCAAAAAGGTTTCGAAATGGGACCGCAGGCACCATTGGCGGGTAAGGTTGCGGAACTGATTAGCGAGTTCACAGGTTTGCAACGAGTGTCTTTTTGCAACACCGGATCGGAAGCGGTTATGGCCGCTTTACGCATGGCAAGAACCGTAACAGGGCGAACCAAAGTTGTTTACTTCAGTGGCGATTATCACGGCACCTTCGATGAAGTTTTGGCGCGACCGCATATCGTTAATGACGAATATAATTCTGTTCCGGCAACGCCAGGTGTTACGCCGTCTTCTGTTGAAAATATTATTATATTAGATTACGGAACGGATGAATCATTAAGCATAATAAAAGAATACGCAAATGAATTAGCGGCGGTATTAGTTGAGCCGGTGCAAAGTAGAAATCCAGAAACAAGACCCGTGGAATTTCTTAAACAGGTGAGAGAAATCACAAAACAATCGGGCACAGCTTTAATCTTTGATGAAGTGATAACGGGTTTCAGAGTTGGCCCCGGAGGAATGCAGGCCGAATATAATATTGCAGCCGATTTAGCTACTTACGGAAAAGTGATTGGCGGCGGTTTGCCCATTGGCGTGGTCGCCGGTGCGGCAAAATTTATGAATGCACTGGATGGTGGGCACTGGGATTATGGAGATGATTCATTGCCCGAAGCCGACTTAACTTTTTTTGCCGGTACATTTGTAAGGCACCCTTTGGTGCTTGCCGCAGCTTATGCCGTGTTGCAATATTTAAAACAACAGGGGCCGGCATTACAACAAACGCTTAATTTAAAAACAGAAAAGTTTGCCGATAATTTAAATCAGTTTTTTGAGTCTGTGCAAGTACCTATTCGCATACGTCAATACAGTTCATGGTTTCGTTTTGATTTTCCTGCCGATTTAGATTATAGCGCGTTGCTCGCTTATTCGATGTTAGAAAAAGGTATTTATATACGTGAGATTGGTCAAAATTGTTTTTTCTCTACGGCGCATAGTGACTCAGATATTGAAAAAATTGAAGAAGTAATAAAGCAATCTGTAATCGAATTACAAACAAATGGTTTTTTACCCGCAGCCGATAAAGCAGAAAATTTGATAACAAATGAGGCTGAAATAAATAGCTTTGCATTAACCGATGTGCAAAAAGAAATTTGGCTTTCAAGTCAAATGGGCGATATGGCGTCTTGTTCGTATAATGAAACTATCGCACTGAATTTATTCGGCTCGCTTAATTTGGATGCATTTAAACGGGCATTTACTTTTGTTATAAAAAGGCATCATTCTTTTTGCGTGGCGATAAGCGAGAATGGAGAATCGCAAACTAATATCGAAAATTGTAAAATAGAATTTCCCGTTATAGATTTTAGTCAATATGAAAAAAATGAGCAACATAAAGAATTTGAAAAATACTCTAATGCACAAAGCTTAACGCCATTTGACCTAACAGTGGGGTCATTATTTCGAGCAAGCATTATTAAGTTTGAAAGTAAAAAACATCTGTTTTATTTTACAGCGCATCATATTGTTTTTGATGGTTGGTCAGCGGGTGTTTTATTAAATGAATTGAAAATGGTTTATAGCGCCTTATGTGAAAATAAAAATATCAATTTACCCGAAGCGGGTTCCTACAAAGAGTATGCGGAAAAAATAAAAGTTATACAGATGAGCAAACAGGGTCGTGATGCACTTGAGTATTGGAAAAATATATACAAAGTTCCACCTGAACCTTTAATGCTGCCGACAGATCGAAAGCGAGATGTTAGTCGATCTTTTAAATGCAATACAACTAAATGGACGTTTTCTGATGCATCTTATGCTGGGCTTAAACAAACGGCAATCCAGTGTGGCGCAACGGTACATGCTACTCTTTTTTCTGTGTTGGCGATTTTAGTTTCACGCATTACGGGGCAGGACGATGTTGTAATAGGCTCATTGGTTGCGGGGCAAATTAATAGCAATATGAATTCGCTCGTAGGGCATTGTGTAAGCGTGTTGGCGATGCGCTCTAAAATCAATAAAACCGATGCTTTCTCTCAATTTTTAAATACCACAAAATCCAATTTATTCGATGCCTTTGATCATCAGCAATGTTCATTGTTAAATTTACTGGAACATATTTCAGTTGAGCGATTGCCAGGGCGAACCCCTTTGGTTGACGTGTTATTTAATGTAGATCAAAAGCTTAATTTAAATGGATATTATGGTTTAGATACTAGTCTTCAAGATATTCCTAAACAAGCTGTAAATTTTGATTTATTTTTTAATTTTCAAGAGACAGAGAAAGGGCTTGAAGTAAAATGCGAGCATAGTGAAATATTTGATGTTTCTACGATTGAAAGCTGGCTGTCTCAATTAGAGAATTTGTTGGCTTCTATTGCACAAAACACAGATGCAAAAATATGCGATTACAATTTATTATCGGATTCGGAATATAGAAAAATAACGCAAGATTGGAATCAAACTGAAACTGTTTTTGAGGCGCCTAAAATAACTCATCAGTTGTTTGAAATGCAATGTGAAAACAATGCAAATAAAGTCGCTGTGATTTGTAATGAAGAAACGTTAACGTATAAGCAGTTAAATGAAAAAGCGAATCAACTTGCGCACTATTTAATTTCACTAGGTGTAAAAAATAATACATTAATTGGTGTTTGTCTTGAGCGATCTTTAGATATGATTGTTGCAACGCTGGGTATTTTGAAAGCCGGCGCCTGTTATATTCCACTTGACCCCGAATATCCGCAAGATCGCATTCAATACATGCTGGAAAATTCTAATGCTAAATTAGTGGTTACACAATCGAGTGTGCTTAAACATATTGCATTGCCAGAAAGAGCGACGCCCGTGCAAGTTGATTTAGATAAAAATATTATCCAATCTCAACCCTGTAAAAATCCACAAATTAAAATTAACGCAAATGATTTGGCGTACATTATTTATACGTCTGGCTCTACGGGTAAACCTAAAGGCGTGATGGTTCACCACGGTGCAATGGGTAACTTTATTTTAAGCATGGCAAAAACACCGGGGTTATCGGCTGAAGATACGTTACTGGCTGTTACTACTTTATCATTTGATATTGCCGTTTTAGAATTATATTTACCGTTAAGTCAAGGGGCAACGGTTGTTATTGCAACAACAGATGAAGCCATTGACGGAAATGATTTAATTGGTTTGATCGATAAATATAACGTGTCGATCATGCAAGCAACACCGGCAACTTGGCGTTTACTTTTAGCCTGCGAATGGAACGGTCATTCATCACTTAAAGTGCTTTGCGGTGGCGAAGATCTACCGAAAAATTTATTGCTTGAATTATTTCCACGGGTTGCCGAAGTATGGAATATGTATGGCCCAACAGAAACAACGGTGTGGTCAAGTTGCTATAAAATAAAAGATGAAAATGCGCCCGTATTAATTGGTAAACCTATTAGCAATACGCAATTTTTTGTGCTGGATGAATTTCTTCACCCTGTTCCCATCGGTGTATTCGGTGAGCTTTATATTGGCGGCGAAGGGGTTACAAAAGGTTATTTAAATAAACCAAATTTAACTGATGAGCGTTTTATTTCAAATCCATTTGGTTCTGTTGGTGAGTGTTTGTACCGAACGGGTGATTTGGTTAAATTTTATAAAAATGGAAATCTTGAATATAGAGAACGAATCGATAACCAAGTTAAAATTCGTGGCTTTAGAGTTGAGCTGGGCGAAATTGAATCGGTGTTAATGCAGCAGGATAATATTAAGCAAGCGGTTGTTGTGATGAATGAGGTTAGGGCGGGTGACTCAAGGTTGGTTGCTTATTTGGTTATGTCTGAAAAAGGAATAATGACATCTTCATCAATTCGTAATGTAATTAAAAAAGATTTATCAGATTACATGTTGCCGCAATATTTTATTGAGTTAGACCAGCTGCCCTTAACGCCCAATGGAAAAATTAACCGCAAAGCATTGGCCGACGCATTTACTCAAAATACTGAATCTGAAAAAAAAGCATTACCTGAAACGTATGCAACTAAAGCGTTGGCAAAAATCTGGGCTGAAGCGTTAAATGTTTCTATAGAAAACATAGGCCTGCATGATAACTTTTTTGATATTGGCGGGCATTCGTTATTATCTATGCAAGTTATTATGAAAGTGAAAGAGGCGACGGGCATTAAAATACATCCGCGTGTAATAATACTTGAATCTTTAGAGCACATGGCAGCACAATGTGGATTTGAAAAAGATGATAATAATGTTTCTGAAAAAAAACAAATAACAACAAAAAAGAAATCGTTTTTTAACACAATGTTGAAAAATATTTTTAATTAGTTTATTTATGATGACTGAAACTGAAATTAAATTATTTGCGCTTCAATTGGGTGAAAAATTACAAAATAAAAACAGAACAATTGCAGCAGCAGAATCTTGCACCGGTGGTTGGGTAGCAAAATCGGTTACCGATATTGATGGTAGTTCGCAATGGTTTGATTGCTCGATTGTGACTTACAGCAATCAGGCAAAAATGAATTTATTGGGCGTACAAAAAAACACATTAGATTCACACGGCGCGGTAAGTCAACCCGTTGTTAAGGAAATGGTGTTAGGGTTGTTGGATCGTTGCGATGCAAATATGGGCGTCTCTATCAGTGGCATTGCAGGGCCGAAAGGTGGCACGCAAGAAAAACCCATTGGCACGGTCTGGATTGCCTGGGCTAAACCGGGTTTGTTTATAGAAGCGGTTAAGTTTAAATTTTCAGGTGATCGTGAGCAGGTTAGATTGCAGGCGGTTTTTGAAGCGTTAAACGGTTTTGATCGAATACTAGAACAATAGAATAATTAACACCCTCTAAAATTTTAGGGCAATAAAATTTTACGCAAACGCCCAGCCCGCAAAGGCTTCAATTTCATCTCGGTTACTGACAATTAACTGATATGCATTTGGATTTAACGACGCGTCAATTGTGGTGTCTACTTTCATTTGCTGCAATAAATAACCCACCAATGCGCGCCTGACATTTAATTCAATAACACCGTCTTGCATGTCGTAATCGTAACTTAATGCGAGGCGTTGTTTGTTGGATAATTTTGGATGCGCCTGTAGTTTTAACGTCACATATTCCGTCCATTCATCATCGTAATTCTGGCTAGACTCGGCTTCTATATTTAATTTTTCTGTTTCTGTAAAACGCGATAAAACAAAATCTCTAAAATCATAATGTTGATGATCGTAAGCGCGCACGTGCCAACGCAAACCGTTGTTCACTAATGCGTGGGGTTCGATAATGCGCATCTGTTTTTGCGCATCGTTTTGGCTGAGCGAATGATAGTTTACTTTTAATTGTGTGGCGTTTTTCATGGCTTGAATTAATGGCGCTAACACAGATTTTTGCGGCAGCCTGACGGGGAAGGGAATGTCTTCGACGCTAATGCCGTAAATCGGTTCGTTGCCGCTGGGGTTGTCTACGGATAATAAATTTTGCGCAAACATGCTTAACACGGTGTGCGGATTTAAATCGGCAAAGACCTCATCGAAATTTACGCTGGGTACAAAACTGAACAGGCTGGGGTTGTATTCGAGATTGCCCGGTGCGAGGTCGTTGTAGAGTTTGAGGTCTTTAGTCGCTGCGGGGTCGGAAATGCCATAGGCTTTTGCCAGCATACTGCGGCTGATATTGCCGCTGTAGTAAGCCATTATTTCAATAAACTGCAATCGCTGGCGGGTGGCGAATTTTATTTCGTGCAGCATTTTAATGTTTTGTGTCATGTTTGTTTTCTTGTTTTAAAGTTTTAAAGAAAAAAGATTTACCGCAAATGAACGCAAATGAGCGCGAATAAAAGCAAAAAACACCTTAATAGGGTTTATTGCGCCGCAGGCGCATAAACCTACAACATTTGCGTTTTTCGCGTTCATTTGCGGCAAATCTTTTTTCTCTCGATGCTAATAAATATAATATACCTAATACTTTTTATCAACATGATAAAAAGTATTGACATAGTAAAATGTATCCACTAATCTACAACTATACCGCAACGCAGTAATCGCGTTATGTCAGCCAAATTGGCAAACACTAATTAATAAGCAGGGGATTACCCTCGGAGATTACAGATGGATGATAATAAAAAGAAAGCACTCAGCGCTGCACTAAGCCAGATTGAAAAGCAATTCGGTAAAGGCTCCGTTATGAGAATGGGTGATTCGGTTGGATCAGAAATCGAGTCGATATCCACAGGTTCGATTGCACTGGATGTTGCGCTCGGCATAGGCGGTTTGCCGAAGGGTCGCGTGGTTGAAATTTACGGCCCTGAATCTTCGGGTAAAACAACGCTGACATTGCAGGTAATTGCCGAGGCGCAAAAGGCTGGTGGCACCTGTGCGTTTGTGGATGCAGAGCATGCGTTAGATCCCTCCTATGCTGAAAAATTGGGCGTGAATGTTGATGAGTTATTGGTGTCGCAGCCAGACACTGGCGAGCAGGCGCTGGAGATTACTGATATGTTGGTGCGCTCCGGTGCGGTCAGTGTGCTGGTTATTGACTCGGTGGCGGCGCTGACGCCCAAGGCTGAAATTGAAGGTGACATGGGTGATTCGCACATGGGTTTGCAAGCGAGATTATTAAGTCAGGCGCTGCGTAAATTGACGGGTAATATTAAGCGTTCAAATACGCTGGTTATCTTTATCAACCAGTTACGAATGAAAATTGGCGTGATGTTCGGAAACCCCGAAACCACAACTGGCGGTAATGCGCTGAAGTTTTATTCTTCTGTGCGATTAGATATTCGCCGCATTGGTGCAATTAAACGTGGCGAAGAAATTATTGGTAATGAAACCAAAGTGAAGGTGGTGAAAAATAAAGTCGCACCACCATTTAAAACCATCAACTTTGAGATTCTTTACGGCGAAGGTATTTCGCACGAGGGCGAGATTATCGATATGGGCGTGAACTGCAATATTATCGATAAAGCCGGTGCCTGGTATTCGTACAATGGTGATCGCATTGGGCAGGGTAAAGATAAGGTGCGTAAGTTTATGAAGGAAAATCCCGCGATAGCGGATGAAATTGAAGCGAAGATTCGTGCGGAGCTGATGCCGAGTAAAGAAGAGATTGCGAAGGCGGCTGAGAAGGAAAAGAGCAAGGAAGTGGAAGTGCTTGCGGAAGTGCCAGAGAAAGCGCTAGAAAAATAAAAAA
>UOFH01000291.1_pt1 | contig 12487 bp, 8 predicted proteins | sample 1988451 | NCBI WGS metagenome assembly UOFH01 (sample SAMEA4712194, study PRJEB27164) | hydrothermal vent metagenome | biome: marine basaltic hydrothermal vent biome; feature: marine hydrothermal vent; material: mineral | place: Pacific Ocean | collected 2011-06-14/2011-07-23 | depth 1689 m | reverse complement strand
ACATATTTGAATAACATTTTTTGCTAAATCAATACCGATTACTGTACACTTTTTCATTGTATGGTCTCCTTAGTTTTGGTCGACACCAGCCTACTTTAGTTAGGTTGGTGGAGTCCATACATCGCCTGCGCAGGTATGACGAAGTCGATTTTTTATTTTCATGTTTAACTGAAGTATTAGAGCCTTGAAACGCGTTTGTATCAGGCGAATAAATGACTTCAATAATAGTTAACGGGACAACAGTGGTATGACATGTATAAAACAGACGGCTTGCGGATGCGCTTAAATTGCATCGGCAAGCGGCGCAATATAATCGTCGGGCAACAGCAAATTTTCTGCCACCGACTCGCGACTCGCCATTTGTAACAAATCGCGCCGCGGAATATTGATTTGCAAAACGAATTGCCCGTCTTCATTAATTTGTTCGTCTTCAATGGCATTAATACCGTAGAGCAGCGCGCGCACACGCCCCTGTGCTGGTGATAAGCACAGCGAACCTTTCACTAAATCCTGTTTGAAATAATCGGCTAAAACCTGATGCACTAAATCTAAACCCTGATTTTCAATGGCTGAAACCCAAATGCGTTTTACATTGCCCTGCTCGTCGTAATCGATTCGCGGCGACATTTCCAGCCGATCTATTTTATTCATGATTTGAATTTGCGGCACTTTCATTGCGCCAATTTCATGCAGCACGGTTTCCACCGCGTCAATGTTATCGAGACGCATATCATCGGAGGCATCTATAATGTGAAACAATAAATGCGCCTGCTCGGTTTCTTGCAAAGTAGAACGAAACGATTCGACTAAATCGTGGGGTAAGTGGCGAATAAATCCCACCGTATCGGCCAAAATCACTTCACTGCCATCGTCAATTTTAAGCTTGCGCAAAGTCGGGTCGAGGGTTGCAAAAAGCTGGTCTTCTACGTACACATCGGCTTTAGTTAAAGCATTAAATAAGGTGGATTTACCTGCATTGGTGTAACCGACAAATGCGACTGTCGGCACTTCGGCTTTACGCCGCGATTGTCTACCCTGCTCGCGTTGCTTGCGCACTTTTTCTAGGCGTTTTTTGATTTGTTTAATGCGCATGCCCAATAAACGTCGATCGGTTTCTAACTGGGTTTCACCCGGGCCGCGCAAGCCAATACCGCCTTTTTGACGTTCTAAATGAGTCCAGCCTCTAATCAATCGAGTCGACATATGTTTAAGCTGCGCCAGTTCAACCTGTAATTTACCTTCGAAGGTGCGCGCGCGTTGCGAGAAAATATCGAGAATTAAACCAGTTCGATCTAACACACGGCATTGAAATAAGGCTTCTAGATTTCGTTCCTGCGATGGGCTTAATGCGTGATTAAATAATACCAATTCAATTTCATTAGCTTCAACGAGTTGTGCAATTTCATCGGCTTTGCCTTTGCCAACAAAGTATTTAGCATCCGGCGCATGTCGTCGCCCACTAACAATATCGCGCACCGTTGCACCGGCAGATAAAGCCAGCTCTTCAAATTCAGTAATGTATTCGCGTTGATTTTCGGCGTTAAGATCAAGATGAACAAGTATGGCTTGCTCGCCAATGCCAGGACGATCGAACAAAGTGGAATCTCTTTAAAATAGTGAATATTAATTTATTATACACGCAAAACGGCTGCCATAAGAGCAGCCGTTTTATGATGCGTAAAAGGAAAAAAATTGTAGCTATTCAATAACTATATATTGCCCCCGCCATTGCCGGTATCGTGACCCTTATGGCTATGGTCATTATCGTGATCCTTATCGCTATGGCCATTACTGCCATTATCGTCTTCGTGTGTATTGGCCCAACGAATGGCTCTTGCCGGAACAATAGTAGAAATTGCATGTTTATAAACCATCTGGCTCACTGTGTTGCGCAACATCACCGCAAACTGATCAAATGATTCGACCTGTCCTTGAAGCTTAATACCATTTACAAGATAAATTGAAACAGGGACGCGTTCTTTGCGTAGAGCATTAAGAAAGGGTTCTTGTAGCGATTGCCCTTTTGGCATGGTTTTTCTCCCAGAAAAATTGTAATTTTATTTTCATGTATTTTTAAACACATGTTATTTATTATTAACAAGCTCTTATATTGTGATGCAATCGAATATTTCAAGCGCTTAAATAAAGATCATAGTAAATTTTTAATATTTTTCAGTATTTTTTGATAAATAGCCGAATTAATATCATAAAAATTACAATGCTGTTCTTTACGCAACCAGGTTAATTGTCGCTTAGCCAGTTGGCGTGTGGCGATAATCGCTTTCTCTGTCATTTCATCACGCGTTGTTAATCCATCTAAATGTTCCCATACCTGACGGTAACCCACACAGCGCATAGATGGCAAATTAATATTCAAATCACCCCGCTGGCGTAGTGCTTCGACTTCATCAATGAATCCAAGTTCCAACATTTGATAAAAGCGCTGCGCGATGCGTTTTTTTAATAAATCGCGATCTTCTGGAAAAAAGGCAATTTTTATAACTTTATAAGGCAATGCTTGTGAAGTTTGCTGCTGCCAAAACTCGGTGAGTGTTTTGCCGCTAATCTCATAAACTTCCAGCGCACGTTGAATGCGTTGCGGGTCGTTTTGATGAATGCGTTCGGCAGAGGTTGGATCTATTTTTTTCAAGCGCTCATGCATCACTTGCCAACCCACTTGTGCGGCATCACTTTCTAACTGCGCTCGAATCGTTTCATTTGCCGCCGGCAGTTCAGATAACCCCTCTTGCAGCGCTTTGTAATACAACATGGTGCCACCCACCAAAACCGGTGTTTTTCCTCGGCTCAAACTCGATTGAATTTCCCGCAGCGCATCGTCACGAAAATTAGCGGCCGAATACGATTGCGCCGGATCAATAATATCAATCAGTTTATGCGGCGCACGTGCCAATGTTTGTGCGTCGGGTTTTGCGGTGCCGATATTCATCTCTTTATAAACCAACGCCGAATCGACACTAATTAATTCACAACCCAGTTGCTCGACGCACTCAATCGCTAAATCGGTTTTGCCTGCGGCGGTGGGACCCATTATAAAAACAATGGTGGCTGCATTATCTGCAGGCATATTTTTTGGTGATTGAATAATTAAGTCAGACATAATATTAGCGTAACATTTACTGCCCGCGCATAAACCATTTATCCATGGCCTCTAAACTAAACTCCGTCCACGTGGGGCGACCGTGATTGCATTGCCCACTGCGCTCGGTGGTTTCCATATCGCGCAATAATGCATTCATTTCGGGCAGGGTTAAGCGGCGATTGGCGCGCACCGAGCCGTGACAGGCCATGGTGCCGAGCACCGTGTTCATTGCATTGCGAATGCGTTCTGAGCTGCCGTAACTGAGCAAATCAGACAACACATCTCGCACCAGCATTTGCGCATCGGCACGCGCTAAAATCACCGGTATCTGGCGAATGATTATTGACTCCGGCCCACCGCGATCCAGCTCAAACCCTAATTCGCTAAACAACTTGGATTGCTCCTCTGCCAGCGCCGCTTCTTTTTCACTTAAGTTTATGCTGATCGGCACAAGCAGTGGTTGCGATGCTAAGTTGCCCTGCTGCATATCCTGTTTCATGCGCTCGTAAGTGATACGTTCGTGTGCCGCGTGCATGTCAACAACAACCATGCCGTTAGCGGTTTGCGATAAAATATAAATGCCGTGTAATTGCGCAATGGCAAAACCCAGCGGTGGAATATCCGCTGCATCTTCGCTATTTTGTTGCGCGGTACTGGATGGCAGGCCACGAGATAAATTGGCGTAAGCCTGAATTTGTTCGTTTACCTGCAGCGCCATATTGCTTTGGCGGCCTGCGCCTGAAAAGGCGGAATTGGAAAAATTTGAAGTTGAAGAATTCGAAGCTGCATAATTTGCGCCCTGCAACGAGGTTGGTAATGGCGCGGCTGCATTCGCCTCGCCCTGCACAGCATTAAATTCCGTATTGATATTTTCGGGTCGCACATCCGCCAGTGCTTTGTGAATGCCGCGAAATAAAAAATCGTGCACCGAGCGCCCTTCTCTAAAACGCACTTCGTGTTTGGTGGGATGCGCGTTCACATCGACCATTGCCGGATCGAGCTGTAAAAACAAAATATAGGCTGGATGCCGCCCGTGATACAGCACATCTTGGTATGCTTGGCGCACCGCGTGGGTAACCAGTTTATCGTGAATAATGCGCCCGTTTACAAAGAAATATTGCATGTCTGCGGTAGAACGCGAAAAGCTCGGCAACGCAATCCAGCCGTGCAATTTTAAATTACCCGCCTCAAAACTCATGTATTGCGATTGCTCAATAAACGCCTTGCCACACACCTGTGCAATGCGCTGCTCCATCTGTTGTTGATTGCTTGCGGCGCGCCACTGCTTAACCACTCGCTGATTGTGCGACAGGGTGACATCCACTTCAAAGTGACTCAGGGCGATGCGTTTCACCACATCTTCTAAATGATTAAATTCGGTTTTTTCGGTGCGTAAAAATTTGCGTCGTGCGGGCACATTGTAAAATAAATCGCGCACTTCAATCGTCGTGCCATTGCTGTGCGCAGCGGGGGCAACATTGGCCGATTGCTCATCCTGCCCCTGCACTTTAAAACCCTGTGCATCGGCTTGGCGCGAGGTGATACTCATGCGACTAATCGACGCAATGCTCGGCAAGGCTTCGCCGCGAAAGCCCAAACTGTTTATGTGCTCCAAATCATCGAGGTTGCGAATTTTGCTAGTGGCATGTCGCGATAATGCCAACGCTAAATCGTCTTTGTGAATGCCCGAACCATTGTCACGAATGCGAATTAATTTTGTGCCGCCCTGTTCAATGTCGATTTCAATTTTAGTGGATGCGGCATCGAGGCTGTTTTCTAGCAACTCTTTAACCACCGATGCTGGGCGCTCAACCACCTCGCCTGCGGCAATTTGATTGATGAGCTGATTGGGCATTTGCTGGATGCGATTGGACATGAAAAACTTAGTGTAATTTAAAAAGTAAGTGTATCAAGGATTGCTTGAGAAGAAAAAGAAAACACTTTATTTGAGCAATGATTGTGGGTGCTCAATATCTGTTGGCAATTCAAAGTCACTGGTTCCTGCCTGTGCACACTAACTGTGCGGGATAAAAATTCGTCTATACTTCGTAAAGGCCTTCCCCCCCGCCCCACACAATGCTTGCTCAAACCATAATACTTACCGACTTAAGGATTAGATTTCAGATGAATAAAAATAGTATTTTTTGGCGTTTGTTCACGCCGTTTATCTTTGTTTCGTTATTGGGTTTAATACTCTCCATTATTTACATTCCAAATGTTCTGGAAAAAAACATCGTGTCTGGCGCAATTGGAACCGCGGAAACTAATGTCAAACAATTTAAAGTATTGCGCAAATATTATGTCAATAATGTTATCAAGAAAGTTCTTAAAAACTCCAATATGAAAGGATCCTTTAATCATAAAAACGATCCCAATGCGATTCCGTTACCCGCCACTTTAATTCATGATCTTAGTGAAGAGCTCAGCAAAGCGGGAACCAGTTTAAAATTATACAGCGCCTTCCCTTTTCCCAATCGTATCAAACGCGTTAATGATGATTTTGCGAATCAAGCCTGGCAGGCACTTTCTAAAAATCCTGAGCAATCTTTCACTAAAATAGAAACCGTTAATGGCGATACGAGCGTTCGCGTTGCGGTTGCCGATACGATGATCAGTGAAGCCTGTGTCAGCTGTCACAACTCGCATCCGCAAACACCCAAAAACGATTGGAAACTTGGCGACCTGCGCGGCGTATTGGAAATCAATATCCCGATTACCGGCCAACTGGCAGAGGGACAGCAACTCAGCTACTTTATTTTAGGCGGCATCATCATCGGCACACTGGCTATAACGGGCATATTCTTTTTATCGTATCAAATATTTATTCAACGAAAATTAATCCGTATAAATAATGCACTCTCAGATATTGCTCAAGGTGATGGCGATTTAACGCAACGTTTAGATGATTCGGGCAAAGATGAAATCGGGCAGATTGCACAATCATTTAATTTGTTTATGGAAAAACTGCAATCCACCATCAGCGGTTTTATTGGTGGGGTTAATGAGCTTACGCAAACCTCCCAGCAAGTGGTGCAAGGAGCAAAAGAGGCGGCAGATGAAATGCAAAATTTACAATCGCAGACCGATCAGGCCGCCACCGCTATTACCGAAATGACCGCGAGCATTGCAGAAGTTGCGAGAAATGCCCAGGAAACGGCCACTACGGCAAGCAATGCCGAGGGCCGATCCGCCGAAGGTACGTGCATTGTTGCCAAAGCCTCGAGCAGTATTAATAATCTTGCCAGCGAAATGGAAACGGCATCCGATGTTATTCAATCGGTGAGAAGTGATTCCGATAGTATTGGTTCCGTGCTCGATGTCATTAAAGGCATTGCAGAACAAACGAATTTATTGGCGCTCAACGCAGCAATAGAAGCGGCACGCGCGGGTGAACAAGGCCGTGGTTTTGCCGTGGTTGCCGATGAGGTTCGCACATTGGCCAATAGAACACAGCAATCAACTGAAGAAATACAATCAATGATAGAGCGTTTGCAACAGGGCGCACAAAAAGCCGTTGATGTAATTGAACGAGGCAAAAATAAAACCGCTGAAAGTGTTAGCGAAACACAAAATGTGTCTACCAGCCTGAATGAAATTTCGTCTTTGGCCAGTAATATTTCTGAAATGAATTTATTAATTGCATCGGCGGCTGAAGAGCAATCGAGCGTTTCCGAAAACATTAACCAAAACATTGTTTCAATCGATCAAACCACGGCACACAATATAGAATCCATTAATAAAATATGTGCATCAGGTGCGATGCTGGATGAGTTGGCTAATCGTTTGAGTCAGTTAACCCGTTTGTTTAAGGTTTAAAGTTTTATAATTTTTTGTATATTATAACATTACTGCCCCGTTAACTTAAACAGTGGCGTCATTCCCGAATGTTGGTATCGGGAATCCAGTGACTTTGTAACACCTAATGTCGCTGGATTTCCGATAGAAGCATTACTTCGGGCTCCTGCCCTACGCCCTAAAGAGTCAGGCAAAGCCTGCTTAAAATTTTTCCAAAAAAAATTATTGCAGATGATGAAGACATTTTCATGTCACCGGAATTTATTAAATACGCACAGGGTCAAGTTTTTAGTTTATTGTTTATTGTTTATTGTTTTTCAATGATGTAATCATAAACTGAAAACTTGAGTTCTTTGTGTATGGTCGCGCTATTATGTTTAAAAAAAGTAACATAAAACTAAAAATATAATTCGTTAATCGCTCTTAAAATTTAATTCAAAAAAACATAAATTTTCAATACCGTTTGTCTTTTAAATGTCTCAAAAAATATAACTTCTGCTTTACTTTATATTCAATTTCAGGACTTCCCTGGCAGGACTTCCCTGGCAAATGAAAATCCTTCTTTAAATTTTTTCAGCGTACAGAGGTACGAAGGACAGTTAATGTTAAATTTAAATTTTTTAAAATCATGCCTGGTGCTATGCGCATCTATTATTTTAGCGTCAAGCGTTTTAAGTGGTTGCAGCAGTAGTTCCAATTCAGGTGCAGGCTCACAGGAAAATTACAATGGCCCTGGCTCTAAATGGGATCTGAGCTTAACCGGAGGTGCAACCGGCAACTTTAATATCGATCATTTTCAAACAGGCGACTTAGTCAATCCCGATTATAATGTTAAGGGCACTTACATTCGTCAAAGCAGTGGATTTGTCACTTTAATCGTTACCGAGGTAACGAACTTCATTGGCACTAATGGGCCACTAGTGGGTGAAACAGCTTGGGCAATTGAGGTTCCGGGTTACGCATTTTTACTCAAACCCACGTCCGGTGACCAGATGATTCCGATGGTCGAATCGGGCAGTTGCCCAACAGCAGATATGACTGGAAACTTTGTTGTGGTTAAAAAAGATCTAACTAACGGTGGTGATTCGGGTGCTAGTGATGCGGCTCGTGATTTTTTCGGTACCTTTAATTATGATTTTGCAAGCAGTGTTACCACCCTGCCAGAGTTAAGAGCCATTACCAGTGGATTTCCTAGTCTTACTTCCGATCCTCTTCCTGCGGCCACCTGCGCAAGTGGTATTTTAACTTTCACCGATACCATCCTTTATTTAACATCTAACGGTGGCGGCATTGTACATCTGGGCACAGCCACTCCAAATGATGATGAAGATGACTCATTTTTATTTGCCTTATCGCAAAAAGCCATTACCAATGTCAGTAATCTTGATGCCAGTTATGCGGGTATTTTATTTGATCAAAACGCAACCGTTGGCGAGCAAATTCAGCCTATTGCCCTTACCTGCACCAGTGGAAGTTGTACCGGCAATATCGTGGATGACATAACAACCGGCAGCCTGGTATCTGGATCACTGGCAAACATTAATTTAATCGGCACGGTTGATTCTATTGCCAATGGTTTAATTACCGGAACCATTTCTTTTGATTCAACCACAGGTAATTTGGCCTGCATGGCAGATATTGATTCATTAGGCACAGGCAAAAAAATTATCAGTTGCGTAGGCCAATCGCCTGATAACAATGCCAATATGTTTAATGTGATTTTTGTATCTATCTAATAGAAAAATTTCATAATAAATTTTCTCTTTGTGTGACCTGAAGTATTAACTGCAAGTGGTATAGTGTGCAGATAAATACTTTGGGTCGCATAATAATTATTTCTTGTTTATCTTCGATGCTTTAGTATTTATAAAAAAAGTATTTATAAAAAACCTCAAGGAACGATTTATGAATATTTTAAAAAACAGCTTTATCGTCATAAAAATGCTAACACTAATATCTTGTGCAACATTACCTGAAGATATTCAAGTACAGTCTGATTTTGAAAAAACAAAAAAACTATATCAATCTATGATCAAGGGAGAAACTCCCAATATTGCAAAACTTAATCTCTTTTTAACGCAAATGCCTAAAGGCGGTGATATTCATCATCATTTTAGTGGAACCATTTATGCTGAAACTTATGTAGATTGGCTAGCGAAAAAAAAGTGGTACGTTAATAGCTGCACCTCTAAAATTGTAAAAAACAATCCGGTTAAAAAAGGCAAGTGCCCTGATTTAAGCGTGCCTGAATTATTGAAAAATAATGCAGCCTATCGACAGTTATTAACACTGTGGTCTGATAAAGATTTTTCTAATCACTTCCACCTACAAGCAGCACCCGATACCAATTTTTTTAATACCTTTGGCTACTTTGGAGACATCTCACATGAGTATACTGGTTTAGGGCTTCAGGCAATTAAAGAGCGCGCTAAAAAAGAAAACGTTGGTTACATTGAAACCATGTTGAGCACCACTGGTGCAAACAGTAAGAATTATTTTTCTAACAAAGAAATTGCAACACTTATTAAAAAACTTCGCAGCACTAAAAATTACAATGAACTTATCCCTTTCTTCAATGAAATGCATTCCAAGCTTAAAAACCAGCAATCGTTTGTAAACGTTGTGAACGAATTTATTGCGTCTTCGCATAAGTATCATGAAGGCATAGATGATGAAAATTTTACCATGCGATTTCAAACCTACGGTGTTCGCGTATTAAACCCCGTACAGGTTTTCACTGATTTACTTTCTGGGTTTATATCCGCCGAAAAGTCGCCATTAGTAGTGGGCGTAAATTTATTAGCACCCGAAAACAATGTAGTGTCATTAAAAGATTACACTCTTCAAATGTATATGTTTCAGTATTTACACAACAAACACCCGACCGTCAATCGCGCATTACATGCAGGCGAACTGACTCTGGGTATGGTGAGACCTCGGAATCTTAATTTTCATATCGATCAGGCATTAAATATTGCTCAAGCTCAACGCATTGGTCACGGAGTAGACATTCCATACGAAAGCAATTCAGTAAATTTATTAGCACAGCTAAAAGAAAAAGCGGTTATTGAAATTAACCTAACAAGCAATCAATTCATTTTAGGCGTAGAAAAACAAAATCATCCGTACACCATTTATGCAAACTATGGCGTTGATTTAGTCATTTCTACCGATGATTCTGGTGTATCAAGAAACAACCTTAGCAATGAATTCATGTTGTTAGCCTCTCGTTATAAACCTGGCTACGAGACACTTAAATCTTATGCGTACAATAGTATTCGTTACTCTTTTCTTAACGATGCGGATAAATTAATTAACATTAAACGATTAGACAATAACTTTGCCGAGTTTGAACGCAAAATGGCTGAATTTGCAACGCATTTAAATCACTAACTATATTTAAATATCATTTTCAAAAAAATATAAGACCACCTTGCTTGCCCACATAAAACCCGCTAATTCATTAGCGGGTTTTTTTATGCTATTTCAAACACTCAAATCAAATTCAGAAAGCTATGATTAAACTTTTCTTCTGCCAAAAACATTTAATCCAATGATTCCTGAAATAAACAATGCCAGTGCGGGAGGTAAAGGCACGGGTGATGACGGACTCCACTGAGCAAACACCACGGCATCGCCAAGCGAATTATAGCCTGGTAAAAAATCACCACTGCCTCTTTCGTCGTCCACATTCAACGCCGCATTTCTAAACCACTGCGCAGAAACATAACCAAAAGAAAAATCAAAAGGCGTGCGTATCTGACAATTATCTAATGAAAGATATCATTCATTTTGTAACTTAAGCCGCTTTCAAACCATGATGCGTTTTTTCCAGAACCTCGCTGCGCATTAGCCAACATATACCCAACCTCATACCACAAAAAATTGCAATAACCGCAATCAGCGAACGCACTGAAAGCACCGAAAGCCCTGTAAGCCCATTACCAATATTGCAGCCGCCTGCAACAATGGCACCCGTCCCCATTAGCAAGCCACCCACTACAATGTGACAAAGATGAGAGGTGTCCGGTTGGATCCATCTAAAGCGCCCCCTTATGCTTGCCATAAAAAAAGAGCCCAGCAATGTGCCCATTAATAATGTCACGCCGAACAATGCGCCGTCGCTCAAAATATTATCGGTAACCAGCATATAACTTGCATTCGCCAGCGGCCCTGCAAAGGTAAATGAGGCTGGTCGATGCAGGCTAAATATATCCTGAGATAAGTATCCGCTAACCCACCAACCCGCAACAATCAGCAAGCCCACTGCCCCGCCGGCAAAGATCAGTTCAATGCTATGATTATTTTTGTAGGTGTAGAGAATAATTGCCAGACAGGCAGACACAAAAAGCACGATAAACAGCCCCACGGAAAAATCAAATAGCCCAGGAATACTTGCCCACTCGGCAGGAATATCGAACACTGTAGCCTGATAAAACCAAACCCGATAAGGTTCAAGCGGCCCATACATTGTTACCGTTGCAGCCAGCGCCATAAAGGCCAAAGTAATAATAGCACTGGCATCGCCCTCGCCCACCCGCACCACGGTTCGCCCAATGCAGCCGCCCGCGAGAATAGTGCCAAAGCCAAACATCAGCCCGCCGATGATGGCTCCCAACCAGTCTATTTTTGGCGCCAGATAAGCCGACTCGCCAATATCAACCAACCCCATAAAATTTAATAGCTGCGTACCTGACACCGCAATTGCGATAGCAATGAGAAAAGCGTGAAGCTGACGGCAATCACGCATTAAGACAAAATTACTAACAACAGCCGACATACAGAATCCGGATTTTTGTACAATTGCACCGAACATCACCCCCAGAACCAGCCCACCGCCCAATAACAAACTATCGAGTTCGTACTCCATCACACCCCCTACTGGAACTTACGATGCGGCTATAAAACACGATTATTCAATCACTTTATGGGTTATTGAATAACCAAGTTTCAGCAGCACGCACTGCCACTTTTTATCATTTATTCGCTGGTAAAATCCAGCGCTGTACAAAGAAGGTAGAACCACCAGAACAGTTGAACCTAAGACAGCACAAACGAAATTGCCTTCGTTCCCACAATACCTTCTCGGCTATTAACATGCTAACGCTTTCAGCATAAAACACGTGTAGGCTTTATTTATAATTCGCTGTAGGGAAACTGGGTAAGATGTCTATGATCTTTGTGGAGGATTTTATAACAATAAAATTTCTTAATTATTAAGAGGCCAGAATATTGCAAACATTCATAACCTAAACGACATTTATCTCTGTAACTTTTTTCTTACGAATGTCACTGCTGTCCCGTTAACTATTATTGAAGTATTTTATTAGCTTGATACTTCAGTTAAGCATGAAAAAAAACGACTTCGTCATTCCTGCGAAGGCAGGAATCCAGTGGCTTAGATGTATTAGCTTAGAGCCGACGTAAGTCACTGGATTATGACCCACATCCATGTGGGTCACCCTTCGGGTCAGGCATAGCCTGTTTAAATTCGTTCCAAACGAATTGATCCGGCTCAAAAGCATACCGGAATGACAGTTTAAATTGTTTGCTTTTATTTTAAGTCCTGAATTCAAGTAATAAGTGCATGAG
>UOFH01000087.1_pt1 | contig 12515 bp, 9 predicted proteins | sample 1988451 | NCBI WGS metagenome assembly UOFH01 (sample SAMEA4712194, study PRJEB27164) | hydrothermal vent metagenome | biome: marine basaltic hydrothermal vent biome; feature: marine hydrothermal vent; material: mineral | place: Pacific Ocean | collected 2011-06-14/2011-07-23 | depth 1689 m | reverse complement strand
GAACCGGATGCCGCTTATTCAACCCAAGTTAATTTGCAGGAATAATGTGATTAAAAATGAGTGACAATGACTCAGATAAAACAAAAGTAAAAACACCGCGATCAAACACTCCCCCCACTAACCGAGGAGGCGAAGATAAAACGCGAGTTGCACCTGCAAAAAAATCAGCAGCTAAACGTGCGCCGAATCCTGCCGCTTCAAATACAGATAAAACACGTGTTGCGCCGCCGAAAAAATCGGTTACGCAAACTCAGCCTATGTATAGAAATGCGGGGCAGGCCAAGGGGCGGGGCAGTGAAGATAAAACCCGAGTTGCGAAACCAAAATCGCAAGTACAATCAGCAGCAGATAAAACACGAATTGCACCGCCAAAACAAACGAGTGCATCACCCGATGTAACGCAATTTAATCCGCATGTTGATATTGATGAAGATAAAACACGAGTCACGCCTGCGCCAGCATCACAAAATGCATCCACCGATTTAAATAACGGATTATCAACAGGGCAATTTTTAGCTGCCGAAGTTGAAGTTGGCAAGCACGGAATTTTAAAAGAACGATTTGTACTGGAAAGTGTTTTAGGTTCAGGTGGGATGGGAGTTGTTTATAAAGCGAAAGACTTGCTAAAAGTTGAAGCGCAAGACCGCGACCCGTATGTTGCAATAAAAGTATTAAGTGAAGAGTTTAAAGCGCACCCCGAAGCGTTTATTTCATTGCAGCGCGAATCCAGAAAATCACAACGCATAGCGCATCCCAATATTGTGAATGTTTTTGATTTCGACCGCGACGGCGACACCGTTTTTATGACCATGGAGTTCATGGATGGTCAGCCCTTAGACCAATTAATCAGGCAATATAAATCAACTGGCTTACCCACTGATGATGCGTGGGGAATTATAAAAGGCATGGCTGCCGCATTATCTCATGCACATGCAGAAAAAATAATTCACTCTGATTTTAAACCGGGTAATGTCTTTGTAACGCAACGTGGTTTAGCAAAAGTTTTCGACTTTGGTATTGCACGCGCGGTGGCGCAAGTAGAACATTTAGAAGATAACCCAGAAGATAAAACGGTTTTTGATGCGGGCAATTTAGGCGCATTAACACCGGCTTACGCCAGCCTTGAAATGTTAGAAGGTGAAGAGCCTGATATTCGTGATGATATTTATGCTTTAGGTTGTGTTGCCTATGAATTATTTACCGGCTCACACCCTTATAATAAAGTGCCAGCAGATGAAGCAAAAAGACAAAAGCTAAAACCAAAGCGCATTAATAATATAAAAAAATATCAATGGAAAGCGATTGAAAAAGCGATTTCATTTAAACGCGAAGATCGCATTGAAAGCGTCGATAAATTCATTGATGCCATTTCTCCTAAATTAAGAAATTCAAACCGATTTGCTACATTTGCAGCTTTATTATTATCTGTTGCGATAACCGGTTATTTTTTATATATAAAAGACGATGCCGTTGACCCTTATTCAGAATTTGATATTCGCAACGAACTTGAATTGAAAATTAGAATTGATTTTTATAAAGAAGATTTGGTTGAGTTAATACAATCGCCCACATTTACTGATCCGTGGGAAGACTCTGCCTGGAAAGATATTTCTGATTTATCAGTATTAACAAAAGGTGAAGACCCTTGGGTAGATGAGCAAAAAGTGACGCTTTACAATTTATATTTAAAAGAAATAAGCCGTGCGATAAAAAGTTATAAATACAGCAAAGCCAAGCACTTAATTAAAAATGCAAAACGTTATTCCGAAAACCACGATGCGCTAAATCTTAAAACAAAAGAAATTGCTGCATCTATAGAACGTAATAAATCAAGGCAGGCGCAACAAGCTAAAAAAGATCAAAGCGCCATGTTGGCTCGGCAGAATCAACAAAAAACCAAAAAGAAAAAACTAACTGCAAAACAAAAAGACAGTAAGTTATTTGATGTGGCATTAAGTAACGCCAATGATCAATTGAAATGTCAGGGGCGTTTAAATATGCGCAATTTTGAAACGGCAATTGACAAGCTTCGAGACTTAGATAGAAAAAGATATAATGGGTTAAAAAAGAATTTAATTAATTCCTTAGCTGCCTGTATAAAGCAAACAGGTAAGGCTTTTCCAGAACGTGCACGGGAAGCTAAAAAACACAGCTTACGAATTTTTAAATCGAATAAAATTTTGGCCGCTATTAAAATTCAATCACGTGATCCCTGTGATGAATCTTTAGCTGGGTTAGGTGCGCGGGGTAAACGCGCTGTTTGTAAAGATAAAATAAAAGAAGCCGGTAAAGGGCCTATTTTAGTTGTTATACCGGGCAACAATAAATTAAAAACATTTGCGATTAGTAAATATGAAGTTTCTATAAAAGAGTTAAATGTTTTTTGTAAAAGCACATCGAGTTGTAAAACAATATCAAACGTTGATACACGATTACCCGCGGCAGATTTAAATTTTAAAGTGGTTAAATCTTATCTTAAATGGTTAAGCAAAAAGACCGGTCAAAAATATCGCTTGCCCACCAAAAACGAATGGATTTATGCAGCCAAATCAAGACGCAAAAAACTCGATGCTAATCGAAACTGTAAGTTGAGCACCCGAGGCATTCAAAAAGGTGGCAAGTTGGTGTTTACCAATATTGGAAAACAAAACAGTTGGGGACTCGTTAATTACGTGGGTAATGTGCAGGAGTGGGTTTACGATAAAGGCCGTAAACTCGTTGCAGTCGGTGGATCGTACAAACAAATAATGGAAGATTGCGACATCAAAACCACACATGCACATAGTGGTGCAGCGGATGATGCAACTGGGTTCAGAATATTGAGAGAACTGAGGTAAGTGTGATGAGCGATATAAGCTACTCAGCAAAACTGCGCGAATTATCAAAAGATTATTACCAAAATCATCTTCGCCTCGACGAGTATCGAGCGCAACGAAAAGAGATTATTGATAAAATTGACGAAGAGTTTAATGGGCGAAAAACAGAAGTAGTAGAAGATATAACACAAAAGCAGGAAAAAAAGACGCTCGAAGAATCCTCTGTTTTTATGAAGACCATCGCATTTTTTAAAAATAATGATGTGGACGAGTAAAACATCGATCATTATTAGCCGCATTTATAATCGGCACTAATTAAATAGTGCTTGTTTTATGTACAAATATTTTTAAGCTTAACGTTAATTTTTAATATACATAGAGGTCTTTGCACGAAGCACGAATAATTAAAAAACATCGTCATTCCCAATAAAAGCATTCGGAGATGACGAAAATTGTTTCGTACAAAGGTCTCACATAGAAAAAACATCAGTAATTAGCGTTAGTTTACTTGAATAGTAAATAAATAGTTTGCCGATTCTATAAAAGACTATAGAATTACGAAAATTTGATTTTAAAGGAGACACCCATGGGTTTTGTTGGCTTTTTTCAAGATGGTGGTACATTTATGTATATCATCCTGGTGGTATTGGCTATTGGTTTGGCCATAGCTATTGAGCGATTTCTTTATATTACCAAAACACAGGGGCGCACAAAAAAAGTATGGGAACAATTAGTTCCTATGTTAAAAGCTCAAGATTACGCACGTGCAATGAAGTTAACCGAAACGGTTAAAACACCTTTAGCAACCATGTTAAATTATGGTTTTGCTCGTAAGCATACCAACTCACCACGTGAAAGTATTGAGTCGGCAATGGAGGAGGGCATGATGGAAGTGATGCCGGAGCTTGAGCAACGCACCCACTATCTGGCAACCTATGCCAATATTGCAACCCTACTGGGGTTGCTCGGTACCATCATCGGTTTGATCGATGCGTTCACTGCCGTTGCTTCTGCCGATCCCGCAGAAAAGGCGGATTTATTATCAGCCAGTATTTCGGTAGCCATGAACACCACCGCATTTGGTTTGGTCGCGGCTATTCCGTTAATCCTTATCCACTCTTATCTAGTCACAAAAACAGCGCGTTTGGTTGATAACATCGAGATGGCAGCTGTTAAGTGTTTAAATCTAATTTCTAAAGATTAGTTTATTCATTTTTAAATTTAATGATGCATAAGAGATAAAGCATGAAACTGGTTAGGCGCAAACATGTTCGCGAAGACGTTGAATTAAATATCACCGCGTTCTTAAATTTAATGGTTATTTTAATTCCATTTCTTTTAATTACGGCCGTGTTCTCTCGTGTGACTGTGCTTGAACTAAACCTGCCATCTAAAAATGCCATCGCCAAACAAGAAGAAAAAATCAAATTACAATTAGAATTAGTTGTGCGCAAAGACAGCTTTGAAGTGAGAGATTCTAATTTAGGGCGCATTAAATATTTCCCGCGCACCGAAGAAGAAACAAACTGGAAAATTTTTACCGATATTCTGGTAGAAATTAAATCACGTTTCCCCGAAGAACAAAGTATTACCTTATTACTCGAACCCAAAATAAATTATAAAACACTGATTAAAGTGATGGATAGAGTTCGCTATGCTGATGTCGTAGAGTTTACCGAAGTCGTAACGGTTGAATTATTTCCAAACATATCTATTGGCGATGCACCTGATTTAATTGCAAGCAGCGCAACACCTGAAAAAGGTGCAGCGGGAGAAAACGCGCAAGGAGTTGCGAAATGATGAATAAATCGCGCCGTGCAAAAAGAATGGAACGCCATCACGCGCGACGTAAACAGCCGGCTTTAAATCTTGTTTCATTAATGGATATTTTCACCATTCTGGTTTTTTTCCTGCTGGTTAGCTCATCTAATGTTCACCAGTTACCAAAGAAAAAAGATATTAATTTACCCACATCTATTGCCACTAAAGCGCCCAAAGAAACGTTAATTATTTCAGTAACGCAACGCAGTATTTTAGTGCAGGGCAGAGAAGTTGCTATTATCAATCGCGTTATGCAAAACGCCTCGCCATTAATTACGGGGCTAGAAAAAGAGCTGATTTTTCAAGCTTCAAAATCGCGCGTTGTTAAAAGCCCAGACGGTAAAATTAAAGGTAAGTCCGTTACCATTATGGGCGATGAAAATATTCCCTACGAACTGCTCAGAAAAATATTAGCAACCTGTCGAGAAGCGAATTATACAAAAATAGCATTTGCCGCGATGCAAAAAGCCGCGTCAGGAGAAAATAGCTAGTGTCGTCTGTATATTACGATAATCTTGCTTTAGGCTGGCGCCCCGAAGGTGCAGGCAATACATTATTTAAACTGATTACCGGCATTACGGTAGCGGTTTCATTAGTGTTTGCCGTAATCATGTCATCAATCGATGTGCCGAAACCCGATCGTGAAACGCGCGCAGCTGTGCCAGAACGTATTGCTAATTTTATTCTTGAGAAAAAAGAAAAGCCCAAACCGAAAGTCGTTAAGCCAAAACCCAAACCCAAGCCAAAACCCAAAGCCAAGCCCAAGCCTAAGGTTAAAAAAATACCGGCTAAAAAAGTAAAGAAAAAACCCTTAACCAAAACACAGAAAAAAGCACGCAAAAAAGCGGCAGACACCGGTTTACTTGCACTGGGTAATGAGCTTGCCGATTTAATGGATACCTCAGATGTAAGTGCAATGGTAGGTGGCAAAGTGAAATCAAGTTCCGCATCGGCAACTAAAGCGGTGGCTAACAATAAAGCGTTGTTAATGGCCGATGCGAGTAAAGGCAGTGGCGGTGTTAACTCCGGCGAGTACACCACGCAAGTTGGGAAAACAAAACTATCTCAGCGAGAAATCACACAAGTTAAACAATCGTTGTTGTCTTCAGGCTCACTTGCAAAAGCACAAGACATAGAACGTAAAAAGAGATCGCGCACCGGCGGTATAAGAGCCGAAGAAGATATCACCATTGTATTCGATCAGAACAAGAGCAGGTTATATTCTATTTATAATCGTGCGCGGCGTAAAAACCCAAGTCTTAAAGGTAAAATTGTTTTGGCGATTACCATTGCGCCGAGTGGTAGCGTTATAAAAGTGAAAATAGTTTCCAGTGAATTGAATGATCCCAAACTTGAGAAGCGTATATTAGGTCGTATAAAGCTCTTTAAGTTTGGTGCTAAGAAAGTAGAGCAGGTTACGGTTACCTATCCAATCGAATTTTTGCCTTCATAAAATTTCACTGGTGTTCCGTTAACTTAAAAAATATAACCCTCACCCCAGCCCTCTCCCAGAGGGAGAGGGGGTAATAAGCGTCGTGATCCCCTCACTCTCTCCCAGAAGGAGAGGGGGTAATAAGCGTTGTGATCCCCTCACTCTCTCCCAGAAGGAGAGGGGGTAATAAGCGTCGTGATCCCCTCACTCTCTCCCAGAGGGAGAGGGGGTAATAAGCGTCGTGATCCCCTCTCCCTCTGGGAGAGGGTTAGGGTGAGGGCTGTGCAACAGTTTATCGCTTCAATCGATTAATTCAAATATCAATACGGCGTACCCTTTACAGACCCCTTCCTGATAAAAGTGTTCGATGCGACGATTTAAAGTTTTCTGGAGCGAATTCAAATAGGCTATGCCTAGCTCGAAGGCTGACCAGATGGAATAGAAGTATTAGGAGACGATGAAAAGTATTTCGTGAAAATGTTATTATAGTGTGCGTGTTTGTGTTTTGAACGGCACTCTAAAACCGCACGCTACAATCTAACGTTAAAGATAATCTTCGAAATATGTTGTTATTTCCTGTGCAGATACAATCAATGCAGGCATTAAGCTTTTAATTTCCGCCATATTATTTTCTTTTGCCGCCTCTTCAATCAATGCAGATTGCTGTTGTAAATTCAAACAACTCAATGTTGCCGCAACCCCTTTTATAGTGTGTGAAAAATAACGCGCTTGTTCGCTGTCATTATTTTCAATTGCAGCTTGTAAGTCTTGTAATCTTGTTGGGTTTTCATCTAAAAAAACCTGTAACAATGTTTTTAATAAATCCTCTTTACCCATTAATCGTTTAAGCACCGCGTCTTTATCCCATGCTATCAATTTTTCATGATTTGTGTTTTCTGATGCAGGTATATCATTTTCGGCTATTGTTATTTTATTACACCACTGATTTAATTTTTTTAATAATAACTCTGACTCTATCGGTTTAGTCAAATAATCATCCATTCCCGCATCTAAACATTTTTGTTTGTCGCCAGCCATTGCATTCGCGGTCATTGCAATAATTGTAATGTGTTTATTTATTTCTCCTGCTTTACCTAGGCGTATTTGTCGCGTGGCTTCATAACCATCCATTACCGGCATTTGGCAATCCATTAAAATAACCGTGTATGGTTTATCTTTTTCAGCTTGTTGTAAATATGTTAACGCCTCTGTTCCATTTTCGGCAATATCTACTTGAAGCCCGAAATCATTTAAAACACCAGTGGCAACCAGCTGATTTACCTTGTTGTCTTCAACTAATAATAAACGCATATTTTTTGGCCATGCATTTAAGTTATTATTCAAAGGTGATTTTTCTTCATGAATTAATTCTTTTAAATAGTGATGGTTAACCAAAGGCCTGGTCTGCTGAAGTGCTGCGCCATCTTCAACAACAACCGACAATGCTTCAAATAAATTTATAGTGGTAGCCGGTTTTGGAAAGAACCCGCTAAAACCTAGATTAGAATAATATTTTGCATCGCCCATGCTTGACATTGACGTCATCATAATAAGTTTCATCGTTTTAAAACGTGGATCTGCTTTTAATTTTTTGCCTAATTCAGCACCGTTCGTAACAGGCATTTGCATATCTAAAAAAGCAATATCAAAAAATGCCAACTGATTATTGTTAATTCGTTCTTCACATATATTTAAAGCATGTTGCGCTGACTCTGCCACACAAACAGATGCGCCCCAGTTTTCTAATTGAGCGCTCAACACTTCTCGATTAGTTGCATTATCATCAACTACCAATAAATTTAATGATTGTATATTTGTTTTAGGAAGCACCTGTTGAGATAATTTGCTTTTTTGTAATTGAATATTAAATTCAAAACAACTCCCTTTATTTAACTCACTGCGCACGTTAATACTGCCACCCATTAAGTTGCATAATTTTTTAACGATGGCTAAACCTAAACCCGTGCCACCATAAACACGAGTGGTTGAGCTATCAACCTGACTAAATGAATCAAATAACACGGGTGTTTTTTCACTGGGAATGCCGATGCCAGTATCACTAATGCTGGCGTTTAATTGCCACTGTTCATCGCCTATAGATTCTAAATTAACCCGTATAAGAATTTCACCTTGTTCCGTAAACTTAATGGCATTGCTAATAATGTTTGTGAGTGTTTGGCGCAATCGACCAGGATCGCCCACAACCATTGAGTATTCGATGCCTGTTGTATCCAGTATTAATTCAATATCTTTGTTTTTAATTTGCGAGGTCATGGCCTCGACCAACTCACCCAACAAATCTCTTAAATTAAAATCAATAAATTCAAGCTCCATTTTTCCCGCATCAACTTTTGAAAAATCTAAAATATCATTAATTAATACGAGCAAAGATTGCGCACTACCTTTGGCTAACATTAATCTGTGCTGTTGCTCCTTATCTAAATTTGTATTTTGCAATAAACTTAACATGCCTAACACGCCATTCATTGGGGTGCGAATTTCGTGACTCATGCTGGCTAAAAAATCACTTTTAGCACGCACTGCATCTTCAGCTATGTTTTTTGAATGGATTAATTCTTTTTCCGATTTTTTCTGTTCCGTAATGTCGGTGCGTATTGCGATGTAGTTTTGTGGTTTTCCATCGGCAGACATAATGGGCGCAATGGTTGATTTTACCCAGTATAATTCACCCGTTTTAGAACGATTGCATATATCGCCACTCCATATTTTTCCGTTACTAAGTGTGTTATACATTTCACTAAAAAAATGTTTATCGTGTTTTCCAGAATTAACCATTCGATGATTTTTGCCCATTAACTCTTCATTTTTGTAACCGCTAATTAGCGAAAACCGTTCGTTAGCATACGTTATATTTCCGCTTAAATCCGTTATGCTAACAATGGAGTGATTATCTAAAACATATTTTTGTTCGCGTAATTCATTGTAAGCCGCTTCAGCTTGTTGCGTTAATTGTTTCAGTTCTTCATTGGATTTCTGGCGCATAAGCAGCATGTTATTAAATGCTTCTGCTAATTGCCCTATCTCATCAGTTCCCATATAGGGCAGCTTTACATCTTCATCTCCTTCGGCTAATTTTTTTATAGATGAACTTAATAATGTTAAAGGCTTTGCTATTTTTATGTGTTGCCAAACAATACTAATAAAAATAATAAGTCCAAATGTCAGTAATAAATATATTTCCAGTTGTCTTAAGCGGTTCAGAATAATGTTTTTCTGGTAACTCCAGTCAATAACAATCCATAATTCGCCTAATTTATTTTCTGAATATATTAAAGGGTACTGTATTTCAACTAATTCAGATGAGTCTGATGTTGTGTCTTTTTCTTCTTCTAGTGGATAGATAATTACGTTCTTATGATTGGATACTTTTAAACTTACCCAGTCGTGCATGTGCAATTTAATTTGTCGGTCTAAAAATGTATGCAAGGTTGCAATGTCATTAGAAATTAAGTTGCGAATAATTTCAGGTTCTATGCTTGAAAGAATGAGCTGCTCATTTTTTTGATAATTTTTCTTTGCATCCTCCAGCAATAAAGGCAGCCACAAAAAATGCAGGGATGTGGCGAGCAATATATACCCCGCAATAATCGGAAAGAGTAATTTAAACTGTAAGTTCATAAGTTAATGACTGACACGAAATGAGTCTAATTTCATTTTTTTTAGCGGGAGATAATCATCTGTTGAAGCCGTGCCCATTTTTGCAATGGGAATTTTCGCCAACAATGCGCTTCCCGTTTTTGTTTTTGCCATATTTAATAAGGCCTGTTTCACCTTCTCTATTATTTTTTTATTTACACTTCTGTTTGCAGCAAAGGCATGAGGTGCAACTTTTTGGGTTCGATATAAAACGCGTAACTGGTTGCTTATTTTGGAATTCTGTTGTTTCAATGTTTTTTGAACGCCGCCACCAGCTTGCACGTTTTTATAAATTACATTTAAATAAACGGAATCATGCGTTGTAACATAACGTGGATTTATTTTAATGGCGTAATTATTATGTAATTCAGCGCGTATCAGAAGCGAAGCGCCGAGAGAATTCGGCGATGGGAAGGCAATGTTTTTACCGTCTAACTGCTTAACGTCGGTAATCGGGCTGTCTTTACGCACCACAAGAATACCTTGCAGTTTTTTATTGTGATCTCTTAAGAGTGGCGTGTAAGTTATTGTTTTCATTGTTGCTTGATATGGATCAATGTATGCGAAATCAAATTGTCCATTTAATAGCTTTTCCTCGAACTCCTCTATATTGGGCGAGCCCACCAGTTGAAATTTCAGCTTTGTGTGTTTCTCTAAATCATCCAGAAGAGGGCGCCAAATAGAGAATAATTTATGTGCTTCAAATTGAGGGACAACCCCCACGGTGTATATTTTTTGAGACTCGGCCAATGCCACTTTTACATTGCTTGCGAAAATAAGATAAAGAATCATGAAACCCTGTGTTAGCCCTTGCACCTTCAATTTATTGAACATTTATGTGTCCCTGTATAAAAACCGATTTTGGCTTTATTGTCCTATTTAATTTTAGACCAGATTTTTCTAATTACCTTATTCTGTAGCGCATTGGGCTGTGAATTATGTAATTTTAAAACCCCATCAACATTAGAGTTTTCCCCGAAGTTTGGCTTTATGTTAAACTCCCGCGCCATGCAAACTGCTGATTTTGATTTCCATCTGCCACAAGAGCTGATTGCTCAAACCCCCCTCGAACAAAGAACCGCGAGTCGCTTGCTGCGTGTGCGCGGGGCTGAAATCAGTGACCATCAATTTTCGAATTTAAGCGATTTTTTACACCCCAATGACCTGCTGGTTTTTAATAATACAAAAGTCATTCCCGCACGCTTACACGGCCAAAAAGAAACCGGCGGCAAGCTCGAAGTGCTGGTTGAACGGGTTTTAGACGATCACCATTTACTCGCACATGTGCGCGCCAGTAAATCGCCGAAAGCCGGAGCACGGCTGATTCTTGAGCAATTTATACAGGCCACGATGCTGGAGCGAGTGGGCGATTTATTTAAGTTGCGCTTCGAAGGTGAAAGCAACGTGTTTGATTTGCTGGAGCAGTACGGGCATATTCCGCTGCCGCCGTATATTGCGCGAGAAGACGACACAACGGATAAAGCACGCTACCAAACCGTTTATGCCAAACACGCAGGTGCGGTTGCTGCGCCCACGGCAGGGCTGCATTTTGATCAGCCAATGCTGGATTTGCTGGGTGCAAAGGGCGTTAAATCGGCGTATGTCACCTTGCATGTGGGAGCGGGCACGTTTCAACCGGTGCGTGTGGATAAGATCGAAAATCATCACATGCACGCAGAATATATCGATGTTGAGCAATCGGTTGTTGAGCAAATCGCCCAAACTAAAGCCAGCGGTGGCCGAGTGATTGCCGTGGGCACAACGGCGGTGCGCAGTTTGGAATCGGCAGCCCTGCACGGTGCATTGGCCGAGTTTCACGGCGATAGCCAGATTTTCATTTACCCCGGTTATGAATTTAAGGTGGTGGATGCGATGCTAACCAACTTCCATTTGCCCCAATCTACGCTGTTAATGTTGGTGAGTGCATTCTCGGGGCACAAAATAATTATGGATGCGTATCACCATGCAGTGGCGGAGAAATACCGTTTCTTTAGTTACGGCGATGCCATGTTTCTGGAAAAATAGTTATACACAATCAAACTTAATAAAACGAATTTACTTTAAAAAGATACGCTATGTCATTGATGCAATTCAAATTAATAAAAGGTGAAACCGGCCCCCGTCGGGGACAGATCACGTTTCCCCGAGGCACCATCCAAACCCCGGCATTTATGCCCGTGGGTACTTACGGCACGGTAAAAGCCATGACGCCCGAAGAACTAAAAGCGCTGGGCGCTGAAATTATACTCGGCAACACCTTTCATTTGATGTTGCGCCCGGGCACCGAGATTATAAAAAAGCACGGCGACTTACACGATTTTATGCACTGGGATAAACCGATTCTCACCGACTCCGGTGGCTTTCAGGTTTTCAGCTTGGCGAAGTTGCGCAAAATCACCGAAGAGGGCGTGAGCTTTAATTCACCCGTCGATGGCAAAAAAGTCATGCTAACGCCCGAAAGCTCAATGCAGGTGCAACGCGATTTGGGCTCAGATATTGTAATGATATTTGATGAGTGCACACCGTATCCCGCCAGCGAGAGCGAAGCTAAAGAATCCATGGAGCTGTCACTGCGCTGGGCCGAACGCAGCAAAATCGCGCATGAGGGTAACGACTCGGCTTTATTTGCGATTGTGCAGGGCGGCATGCACAAAAATTTGCGCACGCAATCTGCAAACAAATTAGTCGACATTGGTTTTGATGGTTATGCGATTGGCGGTTTATCCGTGGGCGAACCCAAAGACGAGCGCGATAAAGTGCTGGAATGCACCACGCCGCTATTGCCGCAA
>UOFH01000004.1_pt1 | contig 12537 bp, 8 predicted proteins | sample 1988451 | NCBI WGS metagenome assembly UOFH01 (sample SAMEA4712194, study PRJEB27164) | hydrothermal vent metagenome | biome: marine basaltic hydrothermal vent biome; feature: marine hydrothermal vent; material: mineral | place: Pacific Ocean | collected 2011-06-14/2011-07-23 | depth 1689 m | reverse complement strand
GCTTAACAGAGCGTATGCAACAGCAATTCAGGCAAATAACAAACCCGCATTTGCCTGCCTGCATTTCTGCGCTTTTTATTCTGCTGGTTCTACTGGTTCTCAACAGTATCTGGCTCGCCTGGGCAGGCTCATTTACCGCCTACGCATTAGCCATTCAAATAACACTCATTGTGCTTGTATTTATTAGCATCACATACATTGCATTAAACAACCAGAAGCTGCAGGTGAATAACAACCTGCAGCAGCATAAAGCGCAGAAAATTCTCTACAATATCACCAGCAGCGTAAATGCCGGGCGTGAACTAAAAGAGTTACTGAGTATATTCTGTAAAATTAGTTATGAGCAATTACAGGCTGAAAATGCCTCCGTCTGGCTCATTACCGAAAATGACTGGCTGGAGTATATTGCCGGCGCGGGTATTGATCCGAAAGTTGTTTCACAACCTCGGCGCATTAAAATCACACAGGAACTGGCCAACACACTGACCAGCAAGCAGATTATTCACGAGAACCAGCATGTCACACGGCTCGCCGAAATACTGCAATGTAATGTACGTGATGACGCACGCTCCTACTACCTGCCGCTGCACTACCAGAATCGCACGCTTGGGGTTATCCGCATTAAGCTCAATGTGCAACCCCTGAGCAATCAGCAGGACCTGTATGAACTGCTCTCAACGCTGGCAAACCAGCTCAGCAATGCCATAGAGAAAGCCCGGCTCGATCAGGAATCAAGGCGCATGATCATTATGCAGGAGCGCAGCCTGATCGCCAATGAACTGCATGACTCACTGGCACAGACACTGGCCAGTTTACGCTTTCAGGTCCGTGTGCTGGATGAAACCCTGCAGCCCACCTCAGAATTTCAGTCGATCAGAAGCATCGAACAGGTTGAAAACAGCCTTGATGAAGCCTACTCCGATTTGCGTGAACTCATTGCACATTGCCGAACGCCCATTGACCGGCAGGGGCTCATGCCTGCAGTAGAAAAACTCATCTCCCGCCTGCGCAAAGAATCCGGCATGTATATACTGCTGCAGAAAGAATGGGAGAATTCAGATCTGCCAACCAATCTTGAAATGCATATTTTCCGTATCGTACAGGAAGCCATGAACAACATTCGCAAACACAGCAATGCACAGAACGTACACCTTATATTTCGCTGTGATGAAGATGGTAACCACCAGATACTCATTGAAAACGACGGCAATGGCTTTGAAATTCCCAGTGATAACGAACACCCCGGAAAACACCCGGGAAAACACGTGGGTTTAAGCATCATGCAGGAACGTGCCAACTACCTGGGTGGCGAGCTGCGCATAGAAAGCGAGCCCGATGAGGGCACCCGAATTGAGCTTTATTTTACTTACAGTAGCGAAACCAGCCAGGATCCGCTGCAACGACTATCGGAGATTATCTCTTGAGTATGCGCGTATTAATCATTGACGACCATGCGCTGTTTCGCGTTGGCCTGCAGGGGCTGCTTGAACAGCGTGGCATTGAGGTAATCGATGCTGTAGCAGAAGGCTCAAGGGGGCTGGAATTAATTAAAACACTCAAGCCCGATATCGTCCTGCTGGATTTGCGCATGCCCGACATGAACGGCCTTGATGTGTTACTAAAAGCCCGCGAGCAGCGTGTTGAAATTCCCATTGTCATGCTCACCACCAGCAATGATGAACAGGATCTGGTGGAAGCGCTTAGAAATGGAGCCCAGGGTTACCTGCTAAAAGATATGGAGCCTGACGAGCTGGTCAGTGCCCTGCGAGATATAGAAAAAGGCAAAAGTGTGGTTGCCCACGGGCTGACCGATGTACTGGCCAAAATGGTACAGGGCGAGCCTATAGAAGAGAAGAAAAAGCAGACCCCCTTCTCCGCGCTCACCCCGCGAGAACTGGAAATACTCTGCCTGCTGGCCGATGGGCAAAGTAATAAAGTGATCGCCCGCAACCTCGGCATATCGGATGGCACGGTAAAATTACACGTAAAAGCCATTCTTCGAAAACTTGAAGTTCACTCCCGTGTTGAAGCCGCCGTGATTGCCGTAGAACAGGGGCTCAGACAAAAAAACAAAAACAACAACCCTGACAGGTAACCTGCATATGAAAACATTCCTCGCACTCATCGACGATATTCTGCCTGAGATAAATGAAGTTTTTCCATGGGATTTGCAAGAAAAAATAAATGCGGCTGAAGACATCTTGCTCATAGATATAACCGAGCCTGGAGAATATGCCACTGTCCACATTCAGAACGCCATCAATATCCCCCGTGGCATACTTGAAACCAGCTCCGACTGGGGTTACCCGGAGACCCTGCCGGAACTTGCCAGTGCGCGAGACAAACAGGTCGTCATTATCTGCAGATCAGGCAAGCGCAGCGTGCTTGGCGCATACACCCTGCAACAAATGGGCTTTAACAATGTAAGCTCCCTGAAAACTGGCCTCAAAGGCTGGTTTGATTATGAACAGCCGCTGTATGATAAGGATGAAAAAGAAGTGGATGAAGATAAAGCCGATGCGCATTTTAACAAAAGCCCGCGTGCTGATCAGATGGGGCCTGGGGGCTGAATAGCATAGCCGGGTACAGGGTATTCGGCTATGAGTCTAAATTAGTCAGAACAAGAAAGAAAAATCACTCCATGGTTTACCGTGACTATCTTTCTTAAAACTTTCAAATGTCGGTAACCAACGCGTCATCATAGACCCATAAGCAGGCCCAGTTGGTCTTTTCGCCGGAAAAGGGTCCATTTCTCCAATCATTTTATCGCTCTCTGACACACCAAATATCACTGTTCCATGACCTATTCCCTTATTAAATTTTAAGACAACTACTGGGCCATTACTCCTCCTGAAAATCTCCTGTACATCCGATATACTCAAACTGCTATCTTTAATAACCAGATTTAACCCAAGTTCAGCAGCAACTTTTTCGAGTGTCCTCTGCCCTGCCTGAATAACCACGGTAGACTTTCCCTCTATAAAATTTACCTTCTTCTTTGGCCAGCGCACAAGCCTTCCACTGCTAGTTACAATATCCCTTTTAGCGACTACACCATCTTCCATGAGCATTTTTAGTTTATGCTTACGAAACGTCACAACGACATCATCAACCGATTTAAACTTCCTTGCACCGGGAACTACTTTTGACCAGGACAAAATAGCAGCAGCCCAACACGTCCTTAAATCAGGCTGAATTTCTTCGTCAGGTCGTCTTTGCCAGATATCTGTTTCTGGAGGAATAAAAAGCAATGAATAACACGAGCCTTTTCGAGGGAATTTCGAAGGGAAGTTAAAATCCGCATCAAAACAGCTAAAGTAGGGGCTAAAAGAAATAACACCCTCAGGAAAATATTTTCTGGTAAAGTTTTTCTTTGTAGCCGTGTAATAACGCCAGTTAAATGGATGACGATTAATGAGCTGCGCACGCTCTAAACGCATAGAACCTGCTTTCTTTTTGTAAGCAGTTCCGGCAATTTTTAACAGATTGTCCCCCTTTTTAATACGATACAGGTGGCCTGTTTTCGGAGATAATGTTATTGTTTTTGCAGATGATACTGGAGAAGCAGCTTTAACAATAACCATATCCTCGTTGAGCAACTCTTTCTCAAGTTCATTACTCCATGAAATCTCACCTGAGATATCATTTTCTAACGCTAGCATCATTGCATCGGTATCATCGTTCCTGTCATTTTCTTCGAAAAAATGTTTCGAGATAAATTCAGATCCATTCATAGAATAAGACGATTCATCACTTCCATAAAATTCACCTACTGTGTTTAATTCCTGTTTTTTTATAATCGACTTATAATACCCTCGAATTTTATTAGCATCTTTATCATATACCTTGTTAAATTTCAGGCTTGAATTTACCCTGGATGGAACTTCAAAACGAATATGAAAATGCTCTTTATGTTTCGCTGATCTTGCATTATCTGGTATAAGCTTGCTTAATTTATGATCAAAAAACCATATCGTTTTAACTTTCAAAATTGTATTTTTTTCTAGCAAGTCGAGAAAAGCTTTCGCATAGCGTGCGTAATCTTTACTTTTATACCTGCTATTATTACGAATACGTTCATTCGTTTCACGAATATTCAAAGACAGATCGGCATCCAGACCCACACGATGAGATTTATGCGGTTTTATTATACCACCACCCTTCTGACTAATATCACCAACGCCAATACGCACCTCAGGGTACATTTTATGCCATTCATCAAAAACCCACCTCAAAGCACTAATCGCCTCCTCTACACCAAATATTCTATACGCATTTTTATTAAATCTGTACTGATCGCCTATTGACGCAGGCATTTGTACACTCACATCAGATAATGGTCCGCGAACCTTAGATAAACGCCTAAGTCGTTTAGCACTCTCTAAAAAAGGCAAAACATATATTTTTCTAATATCAATCCACTGTTGAACCAGTATATCGTAATCTGTATCAGATTTATCAATTGCTCTTCCATTTCGTTCTGGATTTATCGAAAAAAAAGCAATATTTGTTAATTCATTTTTATCTGTAATACCACGAGCATTAGCAGCAACCAAACTAATATTTATACGTAAAGAATCCAGTATTGAAATTTCTTCTTCAAAATCCCATGCAGCTTCAACCTCAGAGTCAACGTCCTCTTCATTCCATTCACCCTCATATTCCTGGCTATAACCGGTGTTTTCTTCGTGTTGAAAACCATACGCTATATTATCATAGTCAGAATACTCCATATCCATATCCATATCTGGACCATCATACTCCTCACCATCTTCACCGTCATAAAGCTCATCCGGGGCTTCATCACTAAGATATTCCCAGGTAGCCTCTAATCCAGGTTCATCTTCATTAATCTGTGATTCTGATAATAACTCACCTTCCAGAAAAGAGTTTTCAATTTGCTGTTCAAAATCAGGAATTAATTCCTGTTGACTTTTATTACGCCAGGATTCTGGAATAGCTCGGCCTGATTTAGTTTTAAAACCTGCCCCACCATCATTGAGGCCATGCTCATCAACACCCCATTGACCGACACGGGACCAGATTTCTGGACCTGGATCATTTCCTCTACTCCCACTTGACTGGCGATGAGCTAACACGTGTGTCAAACCAATTTTTTTAACCAGGTACTTAATTAATTTTTGGCCTGTCTGGACTTGCTCATCAGTAACTTTATGGCATCCAAATTTTTCTGGTTTGTAGCACTTGCCTCTGTCGCTCGGGAAGTTCCCTACAAACTCCACAGCAACACTCCCTTTATTAAATCCGTTAGAGGCCCATAAATAAGCTGTCAAAGGATGAAGCTGGAGTATTCTCCCATCAGGTAAAATTACAAAATGTGCCGTCACCCTGTTGTATTTCCCGATGATATTTCCACGACTAAACCCGGTCTGATGCAACACTAATGCATAAACATCATCAATATCACGAACTTTTTTTCGCTTACTCTCTGGCGAATAAGCCGTGCGGTCCACTATATTAAAACCAGAAAAAAACGGCCATATTGAGCCGATAAATTGCTCTTCCTCCATATCCGTACTGTATTGATCAGAACCATATAAGCCTCCCCCTGGCTCCAATGAAGCAGAACTTAACGGGTCTTCTTTGACATCAGACAATGCTCTGATCGTGTCAGGCTCCAAAAGGCTTTCATCATAATCGTAAAACTCATCTTCAGACTCATCGCTCATATCTACCAGCTCTTCAATCTCAGTAAAATTATAATGAGGTTCATCTGCTTGCAACTCGTGTCCTGTTTCATCATACCAGGCCACTGCCTCTATATCATACCCATGCTCTTCCTCAAGATGCTCTTCCTCAGAATCCTCTTCCTCAAACTCATTTAACGCTTCATCACTTAAACTCTCAAAGGCAAAACCCATCTCCTGTTCTTTTTGCTCATCACCCCATGATTCCATGATTATTTTTTCATCTAAAAATGGACTTTCGACCTGCTGTTCATAATCAGGAGCAGAATCCAGTCCTTTCTTTAACTGCTTATCCATAAATGGCGTTAAAAAATCTATTATTGCCAGATCTGTTGTAGAATTTTTCATATCACTCTCACTAACGCATTGACAATCGACTGGACATCACCTCTATCAACCACTGCATTATCTGAATTAATGTTTAAATACTGTATTATCATTATTATTTTCCCTCTCAATCAGGTTAAGACATCGCGGATTTTAGTCATAACTATTCACACGGTTCAACATAAAATTTTCCGAAAAAAAACTGACAGTATGACTGACTAACAGGTCGAGGGGACAAGGGTATCCGCTATTGAGAAGCGTCAACCGCAGGGATGCGGATGCCGAGCCTACAGGGATGTATTTACGGCGACTTCTCAATAGTGGGTATCCTTTTCACCCTATTTCAATAGCAGGAGCATTTATTCACAAAATATTAAATGTCAGGAAAACTATAACAATAGTGTAAGACATCTTCTGAACAATAAAAAACATCTCACGTGCCTATGCTCCTGCATCTGTGACATAAAAGCATTCCCATACAAAGCGGCACAGGACACGCAGATCGCGGAGACTGTATGTCTGGCCAGTAGTTTCTCTCTGTTTTCTAGATTTTTTCATGTTCTCTGCGGTAAAAAATATTAAGGGGCGGAGTAGTTACGACATTAAAACAATATTCTGACGAAATAGAACCTTCACCGACATCTGATATTAAATATATTACAGATATGTTTTCCTGATAGTCTTTATCGCGTCTGACGTTTAATATTCACACCACGAGCCGTTTGCCAGTCGGTTATGATTCGTCTTATATCCGTCTCAATAGGTGAACTTGCCTGATACAGATTAGCAATATCAGCTTCATTATTAAATGCACCAGACTCTATAAGCGTTAATATTCTGGAGCATTGCTCTGACATATCAAAAAAATGCTTGGCGTACTTATGCGATTTCATTCCTACTCTCATGGCTATTTTTTTCAGACGATCCTGTGGGCTAGAAGCCTCTGCCCGACAGGCCTTTACTATCGGTGAATTAAACGATAACGTAAGATGAAACCATGACATCATCGAGACAGACCAGAACTCAACTCTCGCTAAATTACCACCCTCTCTTCTGGCTCTTAACATATCATGTAGTTGATCTGCTCGCTCTGAAACCGCCGCATTATCCTGAAGATTCTCACCACTGGTATTATTTCTATTTATAAAATTACGCCATGATTCCACCAGGAACTGCTCGAACGTTTCAACAAATATCGAATTACTGGTTTCGGCTTTAATATATTTATACGGTTCACTTTCTTTATTCGAATATGCACTGTCCATGGCAAACATCCGCCAGCAGGCATTGTAAAATGTCGCCTTAAAATCAGGCTGTATATCATTGTTTAATGAACCAATAAACATTAATGGTAGCTGATTCGAATTATAAAACATCTGTGCTGTATTACGCATCCACAGATGTGATTCAGGCGTTGGTACACCCAGCTTTTCATCATGTAAAAATTCGTGAATAACTTTTTTAAAAATATCTAGCACACCTGTTGCTTCAATTAAATAGGCATATATTAGATGATCCCATCTTATTTCAGCAGGCTGTCTGTTACGACCCGTTACATCATCGCCAGCCGAAACTAACCCAGGGTTGTTTGCAGCAAGCGGGCCAAAAACATCCAGCACAGAACTGGCATTAATAGCGCTATTAATGCCGGGTAGTCCGGGCAGGTCACTTCGATGATCTGGATGTCCTAAATCCGCTTGCGTATGCACTCTTGACTGCCATGCTGATTCCAGAAGCGAAAGAATTTCAACGGGATGTAGCGCAAACAGGTGTTGCGTTCGCGTTATGGCGCTAGCTTTGGCTGCAATTGCCTCGTTAGTGCTGGCATTTCTTTCCAGCTCATCATTAAACCCTACTATTCTACGGAACATATCTCTGTCCTTTCTTTATAACTGACTAATATTAATTACGATGATATTTCTGGAAACGAAATTTTCACATTCTTATCCAGTTCTGGTAATGTCCACACAGGTGATAAACCATGTAGCGCATTACGATATGAGGTATATGGTTCTATATTTAGCGGCCCTGGCTGATCTGCATTATTAACCTGAGAAGCGGCTGGGACGGCTGGAGCCGGGGCTGCTGGGGCTGGCTGATTATTTGAACCTGCCGGGTTGTTTTTATTATCACTGCTCATGTTCTAGACTCCTGTTGCGATTGTTGTACCTGGAACAGAAACAATTCGATTGCCAAGCTGCAACAACCATTTCTCCTGTCTCCCGGTAGCCATACTACGTCTGCTACCGGTATCCAGAGCAGATATAGCTAATAGTTTAAGTGGATCATTACTGACCCAGTATTTTGATGAAAAAACAGATTCCCCATAGCGATCGATAAAAGATTTTAGTTTTTTCGGATGCACATCCATTGGATTAATCCAGTATTGAATATTTTTATTTTTAAACGCTTTCATGGGTTTTTTTAGTATTATATTAACTATGTTTTTTATAAGCGGCAATGATGCCCGTATAATGGTTCTTGTCTGTGGGTTTGCAGCCGATAGTGGATTGCGTGCCACCCATGCTTTTTCCATATCATCCCACGGACCCTTGCCGTAATAAGTACGGCACATTTCAACCCCTAACAAAACACGCAAATAGCTAATCGGATGCGGGTCCCCTGGCCGGTATCTAAAAGCAGATTTTGCATCTCCCGAAACAACATCGTGCAAGCCGGCTACAGATGCATAACCGGTATGTACAAATGCATATGTATCGGCGGCTATTTCTGAACTCCAACTGCCCCAGACTTTAGCCAGTTCAGTAGAATACCCACCTAAGCCCTGATTCAGTACAGCGGATAACTCCTCGGTCCAGCCCGTAATTTTCGCAACCTGATGCCCGGCCTCATGTATCAGCGAGGTATTTCTATAAATATTATGCTGCACGACCTTAATGACTGCACAGGGGTTAATCGTGCCCCCATCCCAGAGCCTCATTCCCGCTTTCGCAATTGAAGCACCTCGGCCATTATCAAGATAGGTCAGCACTGGAGGGGATGCATATCCAAGAGGGCTTAATAAAGACTGCATGCTTTTTCTGGCCAGAGCGTCATATGCGGCGAGTATCAATCCGATTTTTTTATTTCCCCTGGTATTCAGTGCATCGGTATATAAATCAATTGTAATTTCTGTTTTAAGATATTGCTTGCGAAACTGATTTAACCCCGATCTGAGGCGCTTAATCTCAGCCATATTAGCCCCATTGATACTCCCAGGCGTTAAGGTTCTGCCCATGGCGTTGAGTCTCTCAACTGCAGCCACCAGACTGCTATGGATTTCAGCGCCAGTACCTTTCTCAAGATGTCGCCAGCTTGCGGGTGAAGTTAACGCATCAATATCCTTTAACCTGTCAGCCGCCTGTCGCCAGTGTGGTATTTCTCTTTGCAATTGCAAACGCTCGGCTATAAGTTCATTAGCCATGCCATTCACCCGGGACTATTTTTAGCATAGCCCCACCTGTTCGATCACTTAGTTTTTGAGTGATGCCAACAGCTTGCCCTGCCAGCAAATTGTTCAGGCGCACTAAAAATGCCGGAGACACAACCGTAGTAGAAAGCGTAATACCAGAAGCGGGGTTCTGTGTTGCGATAATAACCTGTGACCTTAGCTCGGATAACGAGTCGATTATCGCTTTATCAATCCACTGTATTAAAAGTGCTTTAATCTGCTCAATCCACAGCCCTGGCAGCGAGCTAAGAACATTTCCACTGCTGTGTCCAGCAAGCACTTTTCCATGAATAATATGTAACTGGTGATCGGCTCCCACACTAAAGGCTTTCTTTATGCCTTTTGTATAAGTTTGCCTAATTTGCCGGACAATTGCACCTGTTCCAGCACCTCGGCTTAACATAAGTGAGATGTTTTCTGCCTGATTTTCATCCAGAAGCGTACTGAGCCTTATCTGGTTTTGCACAAAATCAAGCGTTACATGCTGCAAACAGCAGGGCTGCCTGGTCTGATGCCCAATAAACTGTTCATTATGCCCGTCATCAACGAATTCAAGATAATATAGCCGCTGGCCACTGACCGTATTCACCGGATCTACCAGGTACTTTGAACTAACATTTCGTCCATAGCCTGGCTCGTCAAATAACACCGCCGAAGCTTCCTGCGTTAATGGATGGAACTGCTCCAGAGCTAACTCATCAGTTGTAGTTAGACCCAGCGAATCAGCTTCATTGCTAATAATATCACTCACCCAGCCGCCTGCTTCAAGCTCAAACATATGTGCTCTAATTTTTACAGGTCTTCTTTTATGGCCTGTTTTTCTGCATTTTTTAAGTATTGATTTTAAGCTTCTTCCCTTCCATGATTTAACCATATCCAGCATTTCCGGGCTTATTTTACGCGTTATAACCCTTGTACATTTTTTATATTTTTTCTTTCTACCAAATAATATTTTTCTGTTTTTTATAATTTTTTTAATTATCCGCTTTCTACTCATATCTGCCCAGACAGATGGCTGATAGCTTTCTCTTAAATCAGCTCTGTCTTCATATATTTTTTCAGATAAAACAGGAGGAAAATAAGATGCGGCTGATTTTTCAAATGCCTCAATAATAAAACTTGATACGAGTTCATCATTTTCCAGAATATCTTCCGGCATCATTGAAATATTTTTCATCGTTCCTTCAATTGTTGAAGCAATTATTTCTGCAGAAATAATTGCTTCATTTTCATCCTGATACTCAAGATTAAATATTCTAAAACCCACATCTGTTATCGCCTTTGCCAGTGCTTTTGAGTTTTTCTTTCCTACATATTTAGATATGAGCTTTGTTAGTATACCTACAACAAATTTATGTAATTTAGGCCTGCCACCCAGTAATCTATATCCGATTTTTACAGCCTTTATAATGCTCGAAATAAATTCTTCTACAACTGGTTCTACAGATTTCTCATCTACCACCTCACTATCTGACAGGCTTATTATATTATTTATAAATTCATCACGAGAATTATCGTATTCATCGACCATCTGTGGTGAAATAAAATTACTTTCATTCAAAAAAGAAGCTATCACTTCTTTCGAAAATTCCTCATCCTGATATTCACTCTGATATTCACTCTGATATTCACTCTGATATTCACTCTGATATTCAGGCTCATCTGATATTAATAAATATGAAATTGATAAATCCAGTTCTTTTTGAATATACGCTACACCATTATCCTGTTCCTCTTCTGAATAATCATCTCCAACTTCCCCTCTGATTTTTTTCGCTAATTTTTTTGCCAGTGGCCTTAATTTTTTTGGAAGCAATCCTGATGCAATTTTTACAATATGAGATAGTAATTTTCTAAGTAATTTTTTTAACCAATTGAGTACTTTTTTCAATTTACTTTTTACAAATTTTTTAGCATCCTTTGCCAATTTTTTAATTCCTTTTACAGGATTTTTTATTATATTTTTAGCTGTTTTTTTAGCATATTTAAATGCTTTTTTAGCTGTTTTTTTTATCTTTTTTCCAAGTTTTTTAAACAATTTTCCTATATTCTCATATATCTGAGATCCAGCAGGTATTTCAGGTTCAAACTCTTCAACACTTTCCAGTAATCTGTTAAATTCATTTTCAGTAATATTATCGACATCTACTTTGTCGAAAACCTTTATGTATTCATCAATTATTTTTTCCCCATAATCTTTTATGGGCTGCATTTTTAAATCCAGTACATTTAAAACTGATTCAGCTGATTGCTGATTTATTAGGTCAGCGCTTCTAATGCTTTCATAATCCACTCGAACAGTTGATGCTAAATTATATATTTGCCTATCAAATTCCTCATCATATAACTCATTAACCAGTTCAGATAGCACCTCTTCCTCTGAAGTTACTCCTTCTATATTTAGCGAATTTTCATATGCAAATGCGAAAGGTGATTCTATAATTTCGTTTTCATTAGCACTACTCTCGTATCCATTATTAGCACTATCTTCTTCATAGGCATCTGAAAATGGAGAGGAACTTTCATAATCATTTACTTTTTCTAATAACAGCGCATTATTATCCACAGTTAAACTCCTGAAAATTATTTATCTTAACAACGTACTCAAAGCACTAACAGGCTGACTGAAAGGGATATCCTCTATTCATAAACCAGCCATAGAGAGGTACTCACAGCGATTTTTCAATAGTGGCTATCCTTTTACCTGTCTCAATAGTCATTATAATTTACACAAAATTAATTTATAAATATATAGATAAAAAGATCTATATATCTATTAAAACTAGATCTTAAGGTTTATAATTCCCTGAATTTTAGTCATATATTACTGATGCTCAGCAGAAACCCTGACAGTAAACCCCTCTATGGTTACGCAGTATTAGAATTTTATAATATTAGAGCACTGAAAAACCGCCTTTATTCTACAGAGATACTCCCAGGACCGCGGATACCGGCAATAGACTGCCACCATTCATTAAAATTTTTATAGCATGCATATGCACACGCGAAGTTATTATTCAATAACTTTTTGGACTATCAATGCGCTACTAT
>UOFH01000049.1_pt1 | contig 12762 bp, 9 predicted proteins | sample 1988451 | NCBI WGS metagenome assembly UOFH01 (sample SAMEA4712194, study PRJEB27164) | hydrothermal vent metagenome | biome: marine basaltic hydrothermal vent biome; feature: marine hydrothermal vent; material: mineral | place: Pacific Ocean | collected 2011-06-14/2011-07-23 | depth 1689 m | reverse complement strand
CTACCCGCTGGCAGTAATGAGCAGAATGAATTAAACAAAAATATTCTGGTTGTCGGTGGTGGTATTTCAGGTATGACAGCTGCAATCGAAGCGGCTGATGCCGGTTACCCCGCGGTGATTGTTGAAAAATCTGCCGAGCTGGGTGGTGTCATGGCGCAGTTGCACAGACGTGTTGCGACAACCTCACCTTATGCTGAGCCAGAAGATACAACCGTTGCCGATTTAATTGCGAAGATAGAAGCGGCATCCAACATTACGGTTCACCTGAACTCGACGGTTACTAAAACCGCCGGTGCGCCAGGTCGTTTTGATGTTGATATTTCAACTGAAAGCGGTGCAACTTCTAACGTAAGTATCGGTGCAATTGTTCAGGCCTCGGGCATGAAGCAATTCGATGCTAACAAGCTAACTGAATTTGCTTATGATAAATCTGACAATGTTATTACACAGTTAGAATTAGAAGCCTTAGCGAAAGAAGCGAACGGCGGGCCCATTAAACGTAAAGACGGCAAAGAAGTTTCAAGTGTTGTCTTCGTACAATGTGCCGGTCAGCGTAGCGATAAAGAAGGTTACCTGCCTTACTGCTCGGGTTTCTGCTGTACCGCATCAATCAAACAGGCGATGTACTTTAAAGATGCTAATCCCGATGTTGATACAGTCATTATGTATGACGACCTGCGAACTCCGGGTGCGGGCGGTGAAGATTTTTACCGTGCGGGTCAGAAGAAGGGCATTATCTTTACTAAATCTAATGTCAGCACCATTGATGCAAGTGGCAGTGATTTAACGATTAACTTTAAAGATGTGATTCTTAATGAAGAAACATCCATGCCAGCTGATTTAGTGGTATTAGCGACAGGTCAGGAGCCTAATTCGGGTCCTCATCCTTATGCATTGCAGGAAGCTAAAGACGCGGCTGAAAAAGCCGGTGAAGAAATTCCAACAGAAGTGGAAGTAACGGTCGATTCAATTCTTAATCTTGATTACCGTCAGGGTACCGATTTACCGCATCTTAAGCACGGCTTCACCGATTCACACTTCATTTGTTTCCCATATGAAACACGTCGTACCGGCATCTACTCGGCTGGTCCGGTTCGTCGTCCAATGGACAGTTTGCAGTCTACAATCGATGCAACTGGTGCAGCAATGAAAGCCATTCTGGAAGTGGAAAATGCAGCCAAAGGTGCTGCTGCACATCCACGCTCGGGTGACTTAAGTTACCCTCAGTTCCGAATTGAAGGTTGTACACAGTGTAAACGTTGTACTGTGGAATGCCCTTTCGGTGCGATTAACGAAGATGAAAAAGGTTTCCCATCTTTCAATGAAGCACGTTGTCGTCGTTGTGGTACTTGTATGGGGGCTTGCCCAGTACGGGTTATCTCTTTCGAGAACTACTCAATTGATACGGTCGGTCAACAAATTAAGAATGTTGATATTCCGGATGAGTTTGATGAAAAGCCACGTATTCTTGTGTTGGCCTGTGAAAACGATGCTTACCCAGCGCTCGATATGGCGGCGCAAAACAGACTGGAATACAGCGCGTTTACCCGTGTTGTGCCGGTTCGTTGCTTAGGTTCGGTGAATACCATCTGGCTAACCGATGCGCTTAACTCCGGTTATGACGGCATCATCTTAATGGGTTGTCAGAAGGGCGACGATTATCAGTGTCACTTTGTGAAAGGCTCTGAAATTGCACATATTCGTATGAGCAAAATCGCCGACACATTGGAAACGCTGAATCTTGAAAAAGAACGGGTTGCAACGTATGAAGTGGCAATTACCGATGTTACGCGAACCACTGAGCTGATTAACGACATGGCGAAAACCATTGAAGAAATTGGCATGAGTCCATTTAAGTTCTAGGGGGAAATATTATGAGTGATAATAACCAAATGGTTGAAAAATATCGCAATAACTTCCTCAAAGAAGTTGAAGCGAATGTAGAAGAAGGTGACTGGGTTAAAATGTGTATGCAGTGCGGCGTTTGTGCTGGCTCATGCCCACTAGGCCCATACTGGGATCACACGCCACAAGAATTGTTTATGATGATTCGCGCCGGCAAGCGCGAAGAAGTTTTACAATCTGAATCGATGTGGATGTGTACCTCGTGCTACAACTGTATTGCGCGTTGCCCACGTGAATTACCCATCACCCACATCATGCACGGCTTAGCGCATTACGCTAAGCGTTTAGGTATTGCACCTAAAAATCAGGCGACATTAAAGTTTTCGCAGTTATTCTGGGACAACCTAATGACCGATGGCCGTGTTAACGAATTACGTTTAGGCATTCGATTATATTTCATTGACGGTTTTGTGCAGGGTGTTAAGAATGGTTTAGCGGCGGCAGGTTTAGGCTTAGGCATGTTAAAAGCTGGGCGTTTAAATCCGATGGAAATTTTAGGCGGCCACAAAATCAGCGATAAAGCCGGTCTTAAAGCCATGATTAAGAAAGCGCAAGAAATTGAAGAAGCGCGCATTTCTGGAAACCAATAGGAGCAAAAAACATGTCCAAAGAATACTCGTTTTACCCGGGCTGCTCTTCACAGAAAGGCACGTCAGGTTCAAATTTGCAAACATCAGTTGATGCTATTTGCGATACGTTAGATATTAAACTGAACACCATTCCAGATTGGAATTGTTGTTCGGCTTCTATCGGTTATTCTGGTGGTGGTGAGCTGCCGCGTTTAGCGCTATCAGCGCGTAACATTGCACTGTCTGAAAAAAATAACCCCGGTCAAGAAATTGTCGCGACTTGTGCCGCTTGCTGGTTAGCCACACGTGAAACCAAAGAGCGCATCGAAGATAGCGAAGAAATTCGTGAAGGCACAGCAACCGCATTAAAAGAAGCGCACTTAGAAATTTCAAAAGAAATGCCTAAAGTTCGTCACTTTACCGAAGTGTTGGTTGAAGACATTGGTTTCGATGCAATGAAAGAAAAAGTCGTGAAGCCACTAGAAGGTATTAAAATTGCGGGTTACGTGGGTTGCCAAACAAACCGCCCATTTGGTATTGACGGCGAGTCGTTTGAAAATCCAAAATATCTGGACAACATGGTAGAAGCCATGGGTGCAGAAGCCTGCACAACGTATGAAAAGAAAGTGTCATGTTGTGGTGGCGCACTGGCATTTTCAGAACCCGAAAAATCACAGGCACTGGTTAAAGGCATAATTGAAGCGGCGTATGATAACGGCGCAGATATGATTGTAACGCCTTGCCCAGTTTGTCAGCTAAATGTTGAAGCGTATCAGAATGATATTAATGCCACTTACGGCACTAAATTTAATATTCCGGTTACTTACTATTCAACATTAATGGCAGTGGCTTATGGCAAATCATCTAAAGAAGCGGGCTTAGATGGGTTGATGATTCAGTCTAAACAGTTGAATGATATTGCGGCTAAATAAATTTTAGTTAGTTATTGTTTGATAAAAAAGGCGTAACGGTTGTTGCGCCTTTTTTGTTGGGAACGTACTTTTTTATTTAATGTGTGCGAATAAATTCGCAGTTACTACTGAGATAAGAATACGCTTGTTTTAGGGTTGCCATTCCATTGAGATAGTACTCTGTAAACCCATAAAATAGTTGAAAAGAAAAAGGCAACGCTAAAAACGCAAATGACCGCTAAGTACGCAATATAAAGCCTTAATATTTTATAGCGGTTATTTGCGGGTTTTAGCGTGCATTCGCGTTGTCTTTTTCTTTTCAAATATCCGTCTCCTTTATTTCTTCCTCAGTAGTACAGATTTAAACCGATATATTTATTTTGTTAGTACACCCAATAACGTTAGAATATAAAATGCAAATCATACTTATGCGCCACGGCAAACCCGTATTGCCACCATTAAATAAAATAAGCCCTAAACTTTTTATTGGCTGGGTTGATGCCTACAATATTTCCGGTTTATGTTCCGCATCAGTCCCAACTGATGAGGCATTAAAAATATCGACTCAATCTTGTGCAGTTGTTTGCAGTGCGTTACCCAGATCAATAGAATCCGCAAAGGCATTAGGTGCTAAAAATATAACATTAATCAGTGCAAAATTTAATGAGGCGGAAATGCCGATAAGTGATTGGTGTTTTCCTAAGTTGTCACCCAAAATATGGGCAGTGTTTTTTAGAGTAGTCTGGTTTTTTGGCTATTCTAAAAACAGTGAAACATTTAAAGAAGCGAAATTAAGAGCAAAGGAATCAGTCGCTATTCTTAAAGAACAGGCGAAAATAAATACAACGGTTTTGTTTGTAGGGCATGGCGTTTATAATCGCTTATTGGCAAATGAATTAAATGCAACGGGTTGGTTGGGGCCTGAAAGTCCGGGGTCTAAGTATTGGAGTTATGGTGTTTATAAACCGCTATAAATAAAGCTAAGGATTAGAAAATGAATTTCAAATGGATTTACTCTGACGATAAAGTTAATTGGCCTGAATTATCTGCATTATATAAAATCGCACCACTTGGAATTAAACCCGCAGACGGTTTGAAAATCGCATTTAATCATTCAATGTTTAAAGTGTTTATATATGATTCAGATAAATTAATCGGTGTTGGAAGAGCGTTAGCAGATGGAAGTGATTGTTCGTATATTTGTGATGTCGCAGTGCTGCCAAACTATCAAGGTCTGGGCTTAGGCAAAAAAATAATACAAAAAATGATAGCGCTTTCAGAAGGGCATAAAAAAATAATATTATATGCAGCACAGGGAAAGGAAGGTTTTTATAAAAATCTTGGATTTGAAAAAATGAATACGGCAATGGCCATATTTAGTGATAACGAGCTTGCAATGCAGTTGGGTTTAATAAATAAAACGTAAATCTATTTTTGGTGGATTAGTATGATTGAGCAAATTACCTGTTGATGCGGGCAAAGGTCTGGAAAGGATATCGACTGAATATTTTAAATCTCTCCATAAGCATGAAAAACCATCTCTTATATTAAAGGCTTCTTATTTATAATGAACTAAGGCCTTTCTCTCTCGGTTGCAATTATGACTAAAGCATCCCAGGGTTGTTTAGCATCTCGGGGTTGCTTATATTTAGGTTATGCGATTGTTATCACATACAGCGATATGGATTTATATGTATAGTTACTCCTTGAGTTGCGATGAGTGGTAATAAAGCAATACATGCAACCTGTTTGTATCTAATAAGTCGTGTGTTTAGAATTGCTGCTTAATCAGATATAAATACTTTTACAAACCTGGTATTACAATAACCTAGTATTACAATAAAGAGAGTACCTTCATGATCTCAAAAAACGTTAAAAAATTATTAGCAGTAGCTATTGCTGGTTGTGTGTTCAGTTCAGCTTCTTACGCTGACCCCCATACAGCAACCTATGAAATATCAATTACTAACTTAACCAATGCAGCTTTTTTAAGCAGGCCCGTCGTTGCCATGCACACAGAAAATTTTAAGCTATTTACGCTGGGCAGCCCCAACACCAGCCCCGGTCTGGAAGTGATTGCGGAAACAGGTTCACCAACGGTTTTAGTCGACGAATTAAAATTATTACCTGAAATATCTGAGGTTAGATTTTTAGGTGGTAATGCGCCAAATAATGGATTGCTTCCTGGCGAAACCGTGACCGGCACATTTACCGCATCAAAAGAATTTTCACATTTTAGTGTTTACTCTATGATTGCGCCGTCAAATGATGCGTTTATTTCAGTAAACGGTATACGTGTACCTTACAAGCATAAAACGATATTCTCTCCTGGCTATGACGCAGGCACCGAAGCGAATAATGAGCGTTGTAATACGGACATTCCTACAAACGTAAGCGACCCCGATAGTATTCCAATTCCCCCACAAATGCGTCCTAACATTTGTGTGTTTACCCCTCTCATCCCTGCACCACCCATTGCTGCTGTAGGTAGCCCAGGCGAAGGCAAAATTTTAATTCATCGAGGTTTTCAAGGTGTCGGCGATCTAAATCCTGCGATGTTTGACTGGCGGAATCCAACTGCTCAAATCGTGATTAAGAGCATTTCACGCAAATAAATTTAGATTGAAAATATCAAAACTGAAGAGCTCGCAGAAATGCGGGCTCTTTTTCATTGCTCATTACATAATTTTTCAAATTAGCAAATTACCAGATTTTTAATTAATGTGATGGGTTCCATAAATTAAAATAAAAAGGCAAACATAGAGCTTAAACGTATTTTGTTGGTACCTTTTGTTACCGACACAAAGAAAATATAGGCTTAAAATATTCGCAGGTTGTAGGTACTAAACCTAATTTGGCTATTGATACTACTTGTTGTAATAGGTATATGCACTTAATGATTTAGGTGAATAACAAAAAAAATATCTAAATTATAAGATGTCAGGTAAATCAATATGTTTTTTAACAACTTCGGAGAAATAAATTGAATACACTACTAAAACTAAGTGTTGCTACAATTTTAGCAACATCATTATCATCGGCTGTGGCAGGTATGATGCCACCACCAGGTGCTACTCCTCCCCCACCACCAGGTGCTACACCGCCTCCACCAGCTGAAGATGTTCGTTTTGCTTTTGCTGCGGATTTAAGCAGCGCACAAGCTGGCGTTATTTCTGACGCAACAGGTGATGTGACATTAGACTTTGCTGATGATTTAAGCAGTGCAACTTATACATTGAATGTGGCTAACTCTGGTACGATTACAGCAGCACACTTTCATTGTGCAGCAGCAGGCGTAAATGGTCCACCAGCGGTAACGATTCAAGTTGGCACAACAACAATCACAAATGCAGACATTCGCCCAGTTGTGGGTAACGCTGTATGTGGTGTAACCATTAACAACATCGCATCACTGCTAAACGCAACGCTTCAAGGTGTTATTTATGCAAATATTCACACGGATCTATTCCCAGCAGGCGAATTACGCGGACAAATTTTCGCGCCAATTGCTGAGTCTGATCAGTAAAGTGAGTCAAATTGGGTAGAGTTATTACCCATAATGATTAGAAAATCAGGTAGCAATTGCTACCTGATTTTTTTTTACATAAAATAATACCTGATTAGCCGCGACGTCTACAGAAAAATAATGTATCGTGTAATGGATAAATATAAAATATCAATTTGTCTATTAATTTGTCGATGAAAAATTATAAAATTCACAAAGTTATTCATTCCAATAAACTTTATAAAAACAAAGTATTTTGGTTGAGTATTATCTTGCTTGCCATCATCGCAAGCACATTCTGGACACAATCTCGTGTGCCTGCACTCAATCAAAAAGCACAAGTTGGCGATAGAATAAATATCAGTTCTATCGCATTTGATGTGTTATTGCCAGTAAAAGAAACCCAACCATTATACGAACGCACATACAAAGCCGCCGTCAATTGGGGGTATACAAACTGGAAGGGAATGACATTTGGCTTTTTGCTGGCAGCGGCTTTTATTACTTTGTTAAGAGTGTTGCCAGAAACGCTGGGTGGAAAAAATAAATATTTAAATAGTTTATATGGTTTGGGTTTGGGCTCGCCGATGGGTGTGTGTGTGAATTGTGCAACGCCTATTGCGCAGGGCATGATTAGCTCAGGCACTAAATTAGAAACATCATTGGCGATGTTAATCAGCTCGCCAACATTAAACCCAATAGTTATCACCATTGCTTTTTCGCTTTTATCTTTTCACATGGCGCTGATAAAAATTATATTTTCAATTATTTTTATCATTATTTTAGTGCCAATAATAATTAAAATATCCGGCGCAAATAAAAAACCTTATTTGAGTACATCAGAAATAGATCAACAAATTGAGCATGAAAATTTAAAAGAAAACAAGTTAATGACGGTGCCGAAAACCTGGGTTGGTGCTTGTGTTTTTACGGCCAAATCATTTTTTAAAAATTTGCTTTATATCATTAAAGTGACATTGCCATTAATGCTGGTTGCAGGGCTGGCTGGTTCTTTATTAATCGAATCGTTGCCGGTTGGAAGTTTGTCGAGTTTAGAGGTCGAACCATTAACTCTGCTTGCTGTTTCGGCTATTGGTGTGTTCTTGCCAGTGCCGATTGCTTTTGATGTTCTTATTGTAAATGTATTAATTAATTCAGGTTTGCACACTGGCCTTGCAGCGACCTTGCTTTTCTCGTTAGGTATTTTCAGTGTGTATCCGGCATTGATTATTGGTCGATCTGTTTCCGTAAAATTAAGTTTGTTGATGGCAGCATCGGTTATGCTGGTTTCAATAATGGCAGGTTTAATAACAACCTATGCAGACAAAGAAATTAGTTTAATAGCAGAACAATCTATCGATGCAGAGTTTAGGTCGCATGATATTAATATTGCATTGGAAAATATTGTTCAAACATGTAGCCCATTAAAAAAATATAAAGGCGAAGCTCAGTGCTTAAGAAAGATGTTTTTAAATGATAGTTTTTTGAGAGATGGAATTAATATCTGTAAATCGAAACCAACAAACAAGGAGCACAAGTTGGCGCAACAGATGTGTCAGCAGGTTTATGTGTTTTTAAAAACAAAAAAAATATCAGTCGAAAAAGAAAATATAAATGAATGTAAAGTGCTAACACCCGAAGCATTAATTGATGAGTGCATGATTAATTATATTCGCAAACAATCATTAACCTATCAATCACTGGACGCCTGTTTGCAAATTAAAAATATAGGTCGTCAACGATACTGCCGATATACCGTAATCAGTGATCGAATGAAAATGAAAAAACCACAGGCGTGTGAGCTGGGGTTGTCAGAAAATATGCGGCAACAATGTTTAGATAATTTAAGCGCGCATATTACATCTGAATTTGCAGAGATAAATAAATGCAATGAACTGGTCTCACCTAATGCGCAGTATATTTGTCGTTCTACGGTTGCCTCACTTAAGATAACGAACCTGCAAGATTATTCAATATGCAAGATGTTATCGTCGGCTAATGAAATTACAGCCTGTAAAGATAAAGTGGTGATGCATGAAGCCGAAAAAGAAAATAAGCCTTCACTTTGTCGTAAGCTATCAAATAAAAAACTAACATTAACATGCCGTATTAATGCAGAAATCAGAAAGAATAAAGCGAAACTCGAGAATGAGAAATTATCAGAATTCAAAAAAGTGCCACATTCTTTTTCAGAAAAAGATTATTCGATAACAACAGAAAAAGATAAACAGTCAAACGTTACAAAGGTCATGAAATGGACAGACTTTGTAAATAACGATGAAATGCTAATTGAATATGTGAAGCATGAAAAAAGAAAAATACAATCAGGAAAAATATTTAAGAAAATTTCAGGCTCACAACTGGGATTAAATAAAGTATGGAACTTTGACTTAACCGATTTTAAGGAGCCCTTTGTCTATGGAAAGGGAATTGCTTCAGGTGATATAAATAACGATGGTTGGCCGGATTTAGTCTTTGCATCAAACAATGGCGTGCATGTATTTAAAAACACAGGTGAAGGTAAGTTTATTTACGATCAACATATAAAACTTGCTGACACAATGCTTAATACTTTTGTAGTGACGTTTGTCGATATCGATAACGATGGTTGGCAAGATCTGTTTATGACGGCGTATGGCAAAGACAATTATATATTTAAAAATAATAAAGGGGAGTATTCCAAAACGCCGTTATTGACATTATCTAATGAAAATATTGTTGCTCTTGCGGCGGGGTTTTCAGATTGGGATAGAGATGGAGATATAGATATTGCATTGGGGTATTGGTCATACGGTGCGGAAGGCGCATTTATTCCAGAAAAATCACAAAATGTCTGGTATAAAAATAATGCTTTAGAGTTTGAAATGTTGTATCCAAAAGAGCCACTTGGGGAAACGTTATCAATTTTGATGTCAGATATAAATAACGATAAATTTGTGGATTTAATTGTTGGAAACGATCGCAAGTATCCGGATGTTTTTTATTTAGGGAATAAAGATCATAAGTTTAATAAAGTCACTACAGCAATGAAATTAGTTGCCAGTACTTCGTTAAATACAATGAGTTATGATTCTGCTGATTTTAATAATGATTTACAATTAGATATTTTTTCTACTGATATGTCAGTAGCCGCAGGTAAAAAACGAATTTATTGTAATGCGCTTTTAAATAAAGAAGATAAAGAAAAATGCGAATGGTTGTTGCAGGGCAATATTGCAGTCGGGGCTTTGGATGTAGGGTGGTGCGCATCGCTTGAAAATATGCAACGTGCGCAATGTTATACGGCGATGGCGATAAAGCTAGCTAAGCGTGATAAAAATAAAAAAATGTGCGATAAAGTCATGCCCGCCTTTTCAGCTAAGAAAAGTTTTTGTCAAAATATTGCTCGTAAAATTAATGATGTTGCATTGTTGAATGACGGTGATAACTTGCCGCAACATGAAGGTAATAAGTTGTTAATGAATTCAGGCAATAATAAATTTATAGATAAAACTAAAAAAATGGGTGTCATAAATAGTTTCTGGGGGTGGACAGGTAAAGCCGCTGATTTAGACAACGATGGATGGCAGGATATATATATTGGTAATGGACTGGGTTTTGGACAACAAAGTAAAAACATACACAGCAATGTTTTTTATCATAATCAAAAAGGGAAAAAATTTAAGCAGTCAGAAATGCTTTTTGGTTTGGAAAATTATATCAATACACCTAACTTTACTTATTTGGATTTCGATCTGGATGGAGATTTAGATATAGTGAGCACGGGTATTATGTCAGCACCATCGGTATATATAAATCAGGGGACAGAAAATAACAGTATATCTTTTGTGTTACGAGATGAGCTGGGAAATAAGTTTTGCATAGGCTGTAAAATAATTATTAATTACAATGACGGAAAAAATCAACAAATAAGAGAACTCAAATTAAGTGGTGGTTTTATGTCGTATGATGAGCCGGTTGCTTATTTTGGTGTTGGAGATTATAAAAATATAAATGGAATAAAAATTATTTGGTCTACGGGAGAGGAGTGGAAGTTGGATAAAATATTCCCAGTTAATCGTCGTTATAAAATTACCAGACTTAAAGCTATGGATGTACAGTAGCCTGAGTGTAAATAAAATATTAAGTGTTGTCGTCATTCCTGCGAAGGCAGAAATTTAGTGACTTTAGAAGGTTTGATAGAAACTATTTAGTGGTTAATCCTAAAGACTGCCATGCCTGCATTCCACCCCGATAATAATAAATTTTTTCTGCAGGGTATCCTAATGCGAGTAAGCCTTTAATGGCACGCGGAGATTGACCGCACCATGCACCATTACACCAAAGCATAATTTCCTTGGCTTTACTAAAATCCCATATACTGTAGTCTTTCATCGGTTCGTTTTTGATCATGTTAATGGCATAATCAAAAAACGATTCTTCTGTTGTTTCTGCTTTAATTGTAACGCCAAGTCTTGCGAGTGCAGCGGTTTTTACTAATTCGTCACTTTTTCTATCGAATGTTGTAAAAGGAATATTAATTGAACCCGGAATGGTACTTTTATTAAACCAGCTAGGTGTTCGGGCATCTATTAATACACCTTTTCCTTGGTTAAGTTTGGTTTTTATAAAGTCGAGCAATTCAAGCTCGGCAACGGTTGTTACCCCGTCAGCAAGGTGCATGGGTTGAATGCAAAAGGGTGGGCATTTTCGCGATGTTTTTGTGTAGCCTCCCGTGAGTACATTGTCCTGATCTTGTATGCGCTGAATGGAAATGATTTCGCCGTTATGGGCTGTATTTACATGGGATAGATTTTTTTTGATATTTACATCTAACGCCAGCGCTGTGCCGATAGACAGATAATTGATGCATAAAAAGATAAATAAATGTACGGTTTTAATTAGTTGCATTGTTAACTCGCTGTTCTCTTTTGGTTTTAAAGTATAGATTAAATAATAAACGAGTAGCGGCAGAAACGTCTTTGCCGCTGTCCAAATATAAATTTACAACCTGAGTTTTGTCGTTATCGTTCAGTTTTTTATATGCATTATAGGTGGCGGGAAGCTCATTTTTTAATATAGCTTTAAATTCTTTTTCATTATTCTCAGCCATTAAGAGGGCTTTGTTTTTTTCGGCTGAAAGAGCTTTTTTTGTACTCGAAGAGACTTCTTTGTCGGCGACATGGCTACTTGACTCTACTTCGGCTTCAAGTTCTTTCAGATAGAGATCGTCACCACAAAGAGCAGGGAAGCTTACGCTGAAAACCAGAAGACATAAAATAGATTTAAATAAAACGCCCGTTTTACGCACTAGAAATAAAACATTACAAAGTTGATTTAATATATACATTATTAACCACAAAAAATTATTATCTACTACTATAGTACAAATTTATAATAGTAGTACAAATTTATAATAGCATATTCGGTGGCAATATTAATGGTAATATTGAACTGATATTGGTCAATTATTAGAAATATTTGAGAATTATAAAACCAAATCGATTTTTAAGTGACGTAAGACACATATATGACTCGCTTAACTATGACAGGTGACAATTGAAGTACTTGTGATGCCTAGCCTTCTTGCGATTAGCGGTCTAAAAGAACGCTTTTGATTTATTTATTTTGAACTTCAAACACATCGTTTTGATTTTTACAAAGACGTATGTTTTTTCCAATAAAAAGATTGATTTTTTAATTGATGTCAGTTTTACGTCATAGGTTTAGCTTGCGTGCCCAGCTTGTTTGTGTTGTCGCATGATTAGGTATTTCATTGCGGATGTATATTATTTAAAGCTAGAAATAAACTAATAAATTACCACAACTAAATATTTATTATAGTGTTAGCACGTTGGTGATTTTTTATGCGTAAAGCAATATAATACAATCT
>UOFH01000090.1_pt1 | contig 12987 bp, 15 predicted proteins | sample 1988451 | NCBI WGS metagenome assembly UOFH01 (sample SAMEA4712194, study PRJEB27164) | hydrothermal vent metagenome | biome: marine basaltic hydrothermal vent biome; feature: marine hydrothermal vent; material: mineral | place: Pacific Ocean | collected 2011-06-14/2011-07-23 | depth 1689 m | reverse complement strand
AAAACCAGCAAAGGAACTATTCAGGGTTATAACGGCGTCACCTCAGCGGATAAAAAACATCAAATCATCATTGATGCACAAGCGTTCGGGCAAGGCCCAGAGCAATCCACTCTACAGCCTGTGCTTAAAACCATAAAAGAGCGTTACACACGACTCTCCATTAATGAAGATATATACGCAACTGAGATAATCGTCACCGCTGACACCGGCTTTGCCGATGAGCCGAACATGCAATACTTATCTGAAAATAATATAAACGGTTACATTCCCGATAATCAATTCAGAAGCCGAGACGATAAATTTAACAATCAGAAAAACAAACACGGTAAGCGTAACCAGGATAATAAAAATAAAACCAAAAGCGTTATACCCGCCACAGAATTTAAATACGATCCAACAAGCAATACTTGTCATTGTCCAGAAGGACATTTAATGACAAAGAAAAAACAAGGAGCAAACCAAAGGGGAATTGAAATAGTATTTTTCCATTGCAGAGCAACTATATGTAAAGCTTGTCCCCGTATAAAAGACTGCCTGCAAAATCCAGAGTCCGCTAAAAAAATTAACGGCAACGGAAGACAAGTCTCATTCGTTAATGAGTCAAAAAGAAAACCAACCTATACCGACTGGATGAAGCAAAGAGTAGACAGTAAAAAAGGCAAAGTAATATACGGCAATAGAATGTCCGTTATCGAACCGGTGTTTGGAAACCTGTCGAATAAAGGGCTGACTAAATTTAGTTTACGCGGGAAAGAAAAAGTGCAATGTCAGTTAAAACTCTTTTGTTTGATACACAACATAGAGAAGATAAAAAATTACGGACAAATAGCCGCATAAGAGACTGATAGAGCAAGAGATAAGGCAATGGATTCAATACATTCTAATGTAGTTGCAAAACGCGCCCTAACCCTTAATAATATAAAGCACTAAACTGATGATGCTAAAATGTCACAGATAATAAGAATAAATTAAAAGAATAGAGGAAAGTGAAATTCATATCAAATTATGGGTTTTTCTGCAGCCTCGATACCCAATACCAGCATGGCATACACTCAACACCGACGACAATATTGCCGATATAAGGTTTTAGTAAATTTAAGAGTTTTGTTTTATCTGCGGATATTTCTTTGTGAACCAGGGTATTGCCTTCTTGATCCAGTATACAAACATAAAGCAATCTGGCATGTAAATCGATACCGCAATAGTAGGGATGCATGTTATTGTAGAAGTTCATTGAGTCTCTCCTGTTTTGGTTTTGTCACCTTTCAGTTTAGTAAAATTACTGAACTGGGAGATGGCTCAATGAGTATCAATTGCATCAACGCTGACCGGTTTTACACGCCGCGCCGTTTCACTTTGCCCTGTGCAAAACCGTCAGATTATGCTGAGCGTTAGCTAAAAATAAAACTTGCAAATCCCTTATAGTGATACTATAGTATCACTATGAAAATTGAACTAGTAACAACTTTAAAACGCCAAGCTACTAAAATACTTGCAGAGCTACATACCTCAAAGGAACCTGTTTTAATAACTGAGCACGGCCAGCCTTCAGCATATTTAGTCGATGTTAATGACTACGAGCTAACACAAAGTCGTATACACATATTAGAGGGTATTGCACGCGGAGAGACTGCTATATTGGAAAATCGTATACTCACCCAAACGGAAGCAAAAGAAAAAATGAGTAAATGGCTCAAATAATCTGGACAGAACCTGCGCTACAAGATTTAAATGAAATAGCTGAATATATAGCATTAGATAAAGTTAGTGCCGCTAATAATTTAGTACAAAAAGTTTTTTCAAGTACCGAACGTTTAGAACAATTCCCAAAATCAGGTCGTAAGCCTCCAGAACTTAAAAAATCACGCTATCTTGAAATAATAGTAAATCCGTGTCGAATATTTTACAGAATTGATAAAGAAAAGATTTACATACTTTATGTGATGCGGAGTGAAAGGAAGTTAAAAAATTATTTGCTTGAAGATCGTGCAAATAAAAATAGCTAACAAAACAGTCAAGTTCGCATATGCAAAAAACGCACATGCTTGGACTCCTCGTTATCGCAGCAAAACATTTATGGCTTATTAAAATTTTAATTTATATGATAATCTGATGTAAAAATGTTTTGTGTTTACTTTAAATACCTTTTAAAAACTAGTTGAGTTGCGGTTGGTTTAATTTTTTTTATCTTCCGTCATTTTCTGGTTTTTTGTTAATCGGTAAAACATGAACGTTTAAATTGTATTTTAATTTATTACTTCGTTGTAATGTTTTCTTGTTTTTCTTTTGCTTTAAACAGCTCAAGTAAGTAATCAGATCTTCGTTTAATGCGCGAACTCAATCAGTAGCATTTACGTTCAAAGCTTGCATCATCTTTTAATTAAAGCTGAAATGGATTATTCTGTTTTTTAATGTAAGCGTCCTGCGAAACCCACCTAGCATTAAGTCATACAGATTTTAAACTGCTCAACTATTCCAATCATAGCGAACATATAATGACAAAAGGTAAACGGCGTAGCCAGCAAGAATGGGAGTCTATTTTCCAGCATCAAAAAGACAGCGACTTAAATGTACAAGCTTATTGTGAGCAACACAATATGTGTAGTAAAACATTTTACGCGCATCGACGAAAATCCTTAATCGCTGAAAATGATGCATCCCCGTTCATTAAAATAAAAAAGACATCTGGCGTCACGCTTCTTGTAAATAACGCCAGTGTATTACATTATCAAAATTGTAAAATTCATCTTCATGCTAATGCCGATGCCAACTGGGACGCACAAATAATGAAGGCGCTATCATGAAGATGTTTGTCGATATAAATGAAATTTATTTATACCGTGACCCTGTCGATTTTAGAAAAGCGATTAACGGATTGTCGTTAATCGTTGAGCGACAAATGCAGTTATCGCCTTTTATTGATGCGTTATTTGTTTTTTGTAATAAAAAACGAGATAAACTTAAAGTACTTTATTGGGATAAGACGGGTTTTTGTTTATGTATAAACGACTTGAAAAGGATAAAATTAAATGGTCAAAAAAACATCAACATGATGTCATGAATTTATCTGAAGAACAGTGGTACTGGTTATTGTCAGGTTTTGATATTAATGGGCTTAAAGGTCATCAGCCGTTATATTTTACGAGTTGTGTTGATTAATTTAACACAAATAAACCGCGCTTAAATAGCGGTTTTTGGTAAAATAGAGGCCATGAAAACGGCATCAGAAACCTTACCAGAGAACATAGAAAAGCTTAAAATTCTGCTGTTATCAGAACATCATTTATCGGCAAAAAAGATCTGGAAATAAGTCACCTAAAATCGAAGTATCAAACGATTCTTGAGCAGTTCCAATTGGCTCAGAAAAAACAGTTCGGAAAAAGCAGTGAAATCAGTCAGGATCAACTGGGGCTTTTTAATGAGTTGGAAGAAGTCGCGGACGTTGACGCTGAACCCGATCAAGAAAAAGAAACCCTTTGCGACACCCGAAAAAAACCGAAACGTAGACCCTTACCAAAAGATCTGCCGCGAGAAATTATTGTTCACGATATCAGTACGACGATAAAACCTGTGATGACTGCGGATCTGAACTGCATAAAATGGGTGAAGAAAAAAGCGAACAACTGGATATTAACGATCACGCCATTGTTAATGCGGGTTTATCAGCGGATGCATACGATTCAATTGCAACAACGTGTCATTAACGCCGATGAAGCAGCGCTAAAAGTCATCCATGAAGATAAAAATAAATGTTACATGTGGGTTTATTGCACGGGTACGGATTCACCCAGCACATCTAACATAGGCGATGAAAACAAACCGCTAAATATTGTACTTTACGATTATAAAAACAATCGATCGGGACAATGTACCAAAGATTATCTGCGAGGTTTTAAAGGTGATTTGCAAGTTGATGGTTATGTCGGATATGAAAAAACCGATGCCACGCTTGCCGGTTGTATGCCCGTCGAAAATTTATTGAAGCAAAAACGGTAAGGTTAAAGGAAAAACAGGTAAAGCGGATTGGGCGATTAATCATATACAAAAACTGTATCGGATAGAATCAGAAATGAAAGATAAAACGGCAGCGGACAAGCCGCTTATTCGAAAAGAAAAAAGCGCGCCCTTGCTTAAGCAATTTAAAGTTTGGCTGGATAAATCAGCATTGCATGTACTACCAAAATCTGCGATAGAAAAAGCCATCGCATACAGCCTCAGGCAGTGGACTAAGTTGACACGTTATATTAAAAATGGTTACTTGAATATTGACAATAATCGAGCTGAGCGTGCGATAAAACCGTTTGTGATTGGTCGAAAAAATTGGATGTTTTCAAATACAGCAAAGGGTGCACAAGCCAGTGCAATTTTATACAGTATTATTGAAACGGCAAAAGCAAATGGGCTTATACCGTTTGATTATTTGAAGCATCTGTTTGAGCAGCTGCCCAATAAGCTTGAAGATATTGATTATTTATTGCCTTGGAATATGGCTTAATATAATGATAGAAATATGGTTAGGTGTGGTTTACTAGACGCTTACGAAGCAAAAACTCGGGCTGAAAAAATCTCAAACGGATTGTCTGATCTGGTGCTAAATAAACTGCTTGGATTGATAGCTTGATGATTTGATTGCTGGTAATTAGGTATTCAAAATATCGACTGAAGCTCTGAACAGGCATATCGTTTCTCTGTGAAATTTTACTCGTAGTCCAGCGATATGAGCCTGTTCAGAGGTGCCAGTTTGGTTGGGTAAAGTATCTTATAAATCCTGACCATTATTTAAAGCAGCATGGTTTAGAAAATAAATACATTATGAAAAAATATATATTGCTAAAGCAGTAGTAGTTAGCGTCTCATTTTTAATTAAACATTGATTCGATTTTTAATCTTCAGGTGAGTTTTAAAACTAAGGCCTTAAGTATATGAGCAATATGAAGTATCAAAATTAATTTCACAGATCGAGAAAGCTATTATCACTGCCTCCAATAAACTTGGAGACATGTGTCTCAAAGTTTCACAGGTAGAACTTGGTTTAAAAGTGGAATTCTCCAAAGCCCTTAAAGGCGATATTGATTTAAAACTTGTAAAAATTGGCACAGGAATTTCTTCCTATAACTCCAATACAATTACGGTTGTATTTTGTCCGCGGTCGATTATTCCCACGCTAAAAAGACACCTAAAAGAGAAGACATTAATGAAATGTGCGTGATCGGTATTCGTGGCGCGCTATTGCCACCTAGTTTTAGGTTTTTGATATTTCGGTGGTTTTTTCAGGGGCGACTAAATACTTTCTGTGCCGCAGCAACCGCAACCCCCTGTTTAACCGCATCGCCTAACACAGCTTCTAATGCGCTCAGGCAAAGCATAATGTTTTCGGCGCGACTGCTGTGCCCCATTAATCCAATGCGCCAAACTTTACCTGCGAGTGCGCCTAAACCCGCGCCAATTTCTAAATTAAACTCATTGAGTAACTGGGCGCGAACTGCTGCTTCGTCAACACCATCGGGAATGGTTACCGCATTTAATTGCGGCAGCCTGTCGGCTTCATCAACAATAAAGCTTAAGCCCATTGCTTCAAGACCGGCACGTAATGCCAGGTGATTTTTCGCGTGACGCGCCCAGGCGTTTTCCAGGCCTTCGTCTTGCAGCATCACTAATGATTCGTGAAATGCGTAAAGCGCATTTACGGGAGCGGTGTGATGATACGCGCGTTTTGCATTTGCCCCCCAGTAACCCATGACCAAATTCATATCTAAAAACCAGCTGGTGACTTTGGTTTTGCGAGAGGTAATGACATCGGTGGCTTTTTTGCTAAAGCTCACCGGTGAAATACCCGGTGTGCAAGACAGGCATTTTTGTGTGCCCGAATAAATCGCGTCAATGCCCCAGTCGTCAACACGCAGCTCTGTGCCGCCGAGAGAAGTCACCGCGTCAACAATGGTTAAGCAGTCGTATTTTTGTGCCAGTGCGCAGAGTGCCTTTGCATCAGATTGCGCGCCGGTTGAGGTTTCGGCGTGAACGAAGGCTAAAATTTTTGCATCGGGATTGGCTTTTAATGCGGCTTCCACTTTATCGCAATCGACCGCCTTGCCCCATTCATCTTCAACCATAATGGCGGTTGCATTTAAGCGCTCTACATTTTCTTTCATGCGGCCACCGAAAACGCCGTTTTGGCAAACGATGACTTTATCGCCGGCTTCCACTAAATTAACGAAGCAGGCTTCCATGCCTGCAGAGCCTGGCGCTGAAATGGGAATAGTGAGTTCATTTTTGGTTTGAAAAGCGTATTGCAGTAAGCCTTTAACTTCATCCATCATTTGCACAAATAAAGGGTCAAGGTGACCGATGGTGGGTCGAGCCATGGCGCTTAAAATTCTGGGGTGTACATCTGAAGGGCCAGGGCCCATTAAAGTGCGTATGGGGGGTAGAAATGATGAAATGGTCATATAGGTATTCCTGAGTATTCGGGCTTGGTGGGGATAATGCCATAAATTGGCTTTAAAAATATACTGTTTTTTTAAGGGGAATTAGGAATTTAGTAGTGTTTTATGTGCTTTTTTAGCACATCTTTTAATTGCGTCTCATTGATGGGCTTGCTTAAAAAATCATCCATTCCTGCATTTAAGCAGCGGTCTCTGTCCTGCGAGGTGGCCTTTGCGGTTAATGCAATAATGGGTAAGTGGTTGTTTTTTTCTAAACGTCGCCATTGGCGTGTGGCTTCAATGCCGTTCATATTAGGCATATTTACGTCCATTAGCACGAGATGGTAGTGGTGTTTGTGCATGGCGTAAAGTGCTGTGGTGCCATCGGTGGCGATATCGACATTGTGTCCCATGTCCGTTAAATGGCTGTAAACCACGCTGGCATTAATTTCATTATCTTCGGCAACCAGTATGTTAAGAGTGTGCTGTTTCAATGGTGCGGGTTTAGTCGGTGTTGAATTTGAGCCAAGTAAACTGGCGATGGTGCTTTTTAAAATGCCCAGTGAAACGGGTTTTATCAGGGTGGCTTGAATGCCCTCCAGGCTCTCGGGTTCAATATGTTCAATGCTTTGCATATAAGTTGCGTAAATAATGGGCGTATCGCAATGGACTTCGGTGCGAATGCGGGCCACTAATTCGTGACAATATTTATGTTTTCGATCCTCGCCTAAAAGAATAATATCAAAGGGCTGAGATTTTTCCTGGCTCCAAATTATGTGTGCAATTAAATTGTCGTTTCCCGATGTGGCATAAACGTCCATGCCTAACTGCTGACAATATTTTTTCAGTGCATCTAAATTAACTTTATTGGCATCGAAAATAAGCGCGCGTTTATGGTTGGCAAAAATCGGTTTTTCAGTTGCCACTTCGCCGAGTTTTTTCCAGTTAAAATGTAAATTAAAACTAATGTCCTGTTTGTTGTTGTATTGAATTTCAAACAGGCCATTCATGAGTCGAGTTAATTGATAACCAATGCGCAGGGGCAGTGCATTATTGGTTTCGGGAATTTTGTTTGATTGTAAATGTTCTATGTCGGTGTTTTGCTGAAACTTAATTTCTATATTGGCATTTATATGTTCGCTAGAGCTAGTTTGCCCCGCATAGGCGTGTATGTAAATTCCATCGGATGTGCCGTGCTCAATAACATAACGAATTAAATTAGACAGTAATTGGCGAAACCGTTGTGCGTCGATATAAACTTCGTTGGGAAAACTTTCATCAATAAAACAGGTTAGTTCCAGTTCTTTTTCGTAGCCCAAAGGCGCAAGGCTGTGCACCAGACTATCAATTAAGGCTCTGGGATTTGAGCTGGCCTGATTAATAAGAATATTGCCGGTTTCAATGCGTGAGAAATCAACGATGTCTTCAATAATTTCTTGTAACGATTGGCTGGATTGACTGAGTGATTGTAAGTATTGTTTTTGTTGTATATCGAGATCAGTTTTATTAAGCAAATCAATCATCCCAACAATGCCGCCAATAGGGGTGCGGATTTGGTGTGTCATGTTGGATAAAAATTCAGACTTTGCCAGGCTGTTTGAATCGGCCTGTTCAGCAATCTTCATTAAACGTTTTTGCATTGAATATAAATAAGCCGGCAAGGCAATAATTAATAATAAAAAAGCAATGGCTTCGAGCGTTAATAAATGCCAGGCGTCTTCGGTTAATAAAAGTATGTTGTAGCCAATGAGCGTGAAGACAACGGCAACAATTAAAAAGCGAATGCCGTAACGCGTGCCGTAACCAATATAAATCCATAAATAAACTAAAACATAAACACTGTTAATGCCACCAGTTAAAAAAGAAGAAAAAGTGGTGCTGCCAATGTCTACTGCCAGAGCAATATAGCGCCTTGGCGTGCTAACCGGAAACCAGATAATGCTCAGTATATTAATAAAGCTGAAGCAAAAAAAAGCGATAGTGAAATAGTTTAATGTTTGATGTGTGGCGTTAAAATAACCACTGTCGATGCCAGCAGAAATATACAGGTAAGTGAGTGCGCCAATACATAAGCGTATAATTGATTGAATTAATTCAGTATTTTTTAGCTTGTCCATAACTAAAGCCAAACATCTTTAAAAGAAAATATAATAGCACTAGTTATGGCAGGGTAGAATAGGCGCGTTATAAATAGTTGTATAAATGATATTTGCCAAAGCCTGGGTTTAGATTGTTTATTATGAATAAAATCTTTTTAAATAAAGGCTTGACAGGTTTTAATAATTAACCCAATCTACATTCATGATAAAAAATAAGCGACATAATAAAGCGGTAGCCATTCGAGCACATAGAGTAATGTGGGAATGCGCGGTTTGTGTGCTTATTTTATAAATTTCATAAAACATTTAAGAATTTTAAAAAGCCACAGACGAAAAAAAGTCTGTGGCTTTTTTCGTTGTGGGGTGTCGATTAAGGAAAAGACAATGCAAAAAACAAATCATCCATCGAAATACCATGCGTTAATTATAGCAGCTGCTTTGTTTGCCGTTATTTTAATATGGTCAACAACGCCGATCACAATTAAGTGGAGTGGTGAAGGTGTGAGTTATTTATTTGGTATTGTTGTGCGCATGAGTATCGGTGCTGCGCTGGCCTTTTTTCTCGTGTTACTGAAATATAAAAAATTAGCAATGCATCGCACGGCGCGTAAAGTTTATGTGGCATCTGCGCTGGCAATCTTTGGTGGCATGATGCCCGTTTATTGGGGTGCGCAATATATATCTTCGGGACTAATTTCTGTTATATTTGGTTTGTCGCCTATTGTTACGGGATATCTTGCGTGGCGTTTTTTACAAGAAAAAAGTTTCAATCCTTTAAAGATATTTGGTTCAATAATTGGTATAAGCGGTTTAATTATTGTTTTTCATGAGGGCGTACACACAACAGAAGATTATGCTTATGGGACCGTTGCCGTTGTGTTAGCGGTGGTGCTTCATTCGGCCAGTGCGGTGTGGATAAAAAGCATGAAAGTGGACGTGCCCGCGCTATCGCTAGTTGCAGGTGGCTTGCTATTTTCGTTGCCGTTATTCGTAACCGTATATCTGATATATGCACCGCCGTTGCCCGTGCAAATTCCGCACAAAGCAATATGGTCTATTCTTTATTTAGGTGTAGTGGGATCAGTGATTGGCTTCGTGAGTTATTATTTCTTACTCAAACATTTACCCGCATCTAATGTGGCACTTATAACATTAATTACACCGGTATCTGCACTATGGATAGGCCACGTTGCAAATGACGAAATCATAAGTTTTAGTATTTATGTGGGAACTGCATTTGTATTAACTGGATTAGCCTTGCACCAAAGTGAAGATGTGTTGTCTAAAAAATTATGGAGAAAGCGCAAAAAATATTTGGATTAGTATTATTGCTATGCAGTTTTTCTGTAACTGCAGAGATGCGTATTAATAAAATAAAATATCAGGGAAATGAGACCTCTCAACCTTCAATATTAAATAGAGAAATTTATATTCATGAGGGTGATGAATTCGATGAGGCATTAGTAGAAAAATCAAGACAGGCCATAATGGATCTGGGGCTGTTTAAAACGGTGCATTTGGTTTTAGAAAAAAACAAATCGAATAACACCATTGATGTGATTTTTGTTGTAAAAGAAAAATACTATTTATTAATACTCCCAAGACTTAAAGTTGAAGATAATGAATTTTTTTATGGCATCCAACTTAAGTGGGATAACATAATGGGTTTAAATCACAGAGTCCGTGCGTTGGTGGAAGATCGCGGTACAACTAATGGAGTTGATGAAAGTCGTTATTCCTTTAGATATTCATATCCCAATATTAATAATAAATATTATAATTTAGATTTCGAGTTGCAATCAGCAAATGAGGTTGACGAAGTTGATGGTGTAGTTGATCGACAAGATGATTTTTTCAGAGTGGCGCTGTCTAAATGGTTAAACAGAACCGGCCGCAATCGCGGGTGGTTTGCAGGGGGCAGCGCTTTATATCAACAGCGAAACAATGAAGATCTTATTAATTTTGAAAATTCAGATAGTGTAAAGGCCATTGCTTTAGGCGTAGATGTTGGTTATAGAAATTTAAACACGTTTGAATATAATCGAGGCGGCAAAGCATATGGTTATAAATTAGATTGGTCAGATGAATTGCTGGGTAGTGAAACTCAATATACAAAACATCTTTTATATTATAAAAGTTATTATCGGTTTGATCAGCTTCCCTTTTCGAACTTAAATGTACAAGTGAAGTTAGGACATTCAAATAATAAAATTTTAGGTGAGTCTGCTTTTAGTTTAGGCAGCAGTGATGATTTACGTGGTTATGAAAATAATCGTTTTAACGGTAATACTTTATTTGTAACCAATATTGAATTTATGTATCCACAACCTAATAAACCTATTTTTCGTTACGTTACTTTTATAGATGTGGGAAATACTTACGATAAATTAGATGATGTACTTCATGACGCTTTAAATGTAGGAGCGGGTGTTGGTATTCGTTGGAAAATTAGAGCGTTGGTGAATATAGATTTGCGAGCAGATGTGGGATATGGGTTTACCGATGATGACTATAAATTTAGCTTTGGAACACGGCATGCTTTTTAATGGCGTTAAGACGGAAGATGAGATTTAGCGATCTAAATTAAATGTCGAAATAAAATTATTGGAACATTTTATATTTATTAATGAGGCAGAGATTAAAGAATGCTTAAATGATTGTGCCCTAGTTGTAGGTGCGAATAAATTTGCACCTACAACTTTTTAAAGAGTGTTCTTTTAAACTGATTTGTTAATAATGAATGCTTATTTATACCTTATTTTTTAGGTGGGAAGTTTTCTAAAATTTTCGTAACCGCATCTCGAATTTTTTCAGTTTGTTTTTCAGGTGTTGATGCAGGGCTAATAATCGCCTTAGCCGTTGCACGCCAAATCAATGTTTTAGTTTTGGTATCAACGAGGTCTAAAATCAAAGTGCCCTGTTCATATTCATAAACACTCACTCCACCGGTTGTTGTGTAGCCGCCGGCATAACCATAGCTGCCCGGGTGGCGATAACCGTGCCCACCGTAATACCCGCTGGGTGCATAAGAGTAACCCCAGTTGGTGATGTCAATTTTGTTTTCTTTACCGAAATGAGTTGCAATAACAAAATCAGGTTGCGATGAGTTTTGTTCGAAACCTTTCTTCGCTAAATTATCTTCAACAGCGGTAACAAAGCGCGCACGATTTAATTCATCAACTTGCATATCTTTTGGAAACGGAAGCCAGTTGAATGTTTTGTAATTATTAAAATCTATTTTCTGATTGTAATCATAATCAACAGATAATGTTGAACAGGCGCTTAGCATGAATAAGGCTAGCAGTGAAAATATAATGTTTAGTCGCATTGTTGTTCCTTGAGTTAACTGCCATAAATTTATGCAGTTAATTCTAACGGCTATTCGATATTTAATCTATATTTCTTCTGATTATGCTCGACTAATTCATGTTTATTTTAATGTTATTCCCGTTTTATTCCAGGCATGGAAACGTAGCCGTTTATATTTTGTATGCGCTTAAACCAACGGTGAATAGCGGGGTAATGTGATAATGATATATCGCCCTCTTCACAAAGGGCGATATATGGATAGCAGGTAATATCGGCAATGCTGGGTTGCTCGGTGGCTAACCAGTTTCGATCCTTTAAATGTTGATCAATCCACTGTAATATTTTTATGCCCCTCTTTTGGGCAAGCTCAAGGTCTCCCGCATAACCAAACTTAAGCATAGCGCGAGCTTTACCCAGTGTTAAAAATATTTCACCGTTAGCGACAGTTAGCCATTGTGTGATATGTGCAATGGCTGGTGCATTGTCGGGATACCAATGATTGTTCTCTTGTGTACCGTATTGTTTGGCTAAATATATTAGGATAGCCTGCGAATCCCAAACAATTAATGAGCCATCTTCAAGCACAGGAAATTCTCCACGGGGGTTAAGTTTTAAAAAAGCCTCGCTTTTATGTTGTTTGTTTTTAATATCCAGTGGAATAAATTCATATTTTATATTTAATAAATTCAATAATAGTTTTATTTTGTATGTGTTTCCCGAAACCTCCAATCCGTGTAATCTAATCATAATTTATCTTGCTATAAAAAATTTAAAAGGCTTAAGCCGAGGATAAGTTGTGCCGCAAATCCGCATACAAAAGCCGGCACTCTAATTAAGGGAATAGCAAATGTAAAAGCAATAAAATGAGTGAGTCGAGCATAAAAATAAAATATAACAGCAAAGGCGCTAAGTGCAGAATGTTGCTGGGTGACTTCAATAAGAATAACCAAAGGTGCGAAAATGACTAAATTTTCGACAGCATTTTCATGGGCGCGCATCATTCGTTCAGCCCATTGCGCTTTAGGTCTAATGTCGGGTTGTGGGTTGTAAAGTGCAGGCCATAAACCCATTTCAATCATTCGATTAATAATGTAGGGCAGCCACATGGTGGCGGTAAATAATAGGCTTATACATAACCAAAGAATCTCTGTTGAAAG